>OFDC01000044.1_pt1 | contig 167007 bp, 149 predicted proteins | sample 1520941 | NCBI WGS metagenome assembly OFDC01 (sample SAMEA94258168, study PRJEB24077) | hot springs metagenome | biome: Aquatic biome; feature: Water | place: India | collected 2012-12-06 | depth 5 m
CCGCGGTGGCCTGCGAGGTGTGCAGGCCGCTAGGATGAGTTTCGCGAGCGCTTATTTTGATAAGCAACGCAGGATAAAAGCGGAAGCTAGGGTGCACTTTCTTTTGGTTACTTTATCTTTGGGCAAGCAAAGAAAAGTAACTCGCCTAAAGGCGAAACAGAACATCACAAACAATCATCTGTCTGCGCATGTATGCCCTCCCTACCGCTTTCCGGCCATAGAACAAAAAAGGGCGTACAAAAAGTACGCCCCTTTTAGTGACTAAGATATCTAGCCCAGATTCGGCGCTAACCAACGCTCCAACCAAACCTTATCCACATTCCGTCTCTTCGCCATGTCTTCTAGCTGGTCATTGCCAATCTTATCCACACTGAAATACCGTGACTCAGGATGCGCCAGGTAGAACCCACTCACGGCTGCCGCCGGGATCATGGCATAGCTATCGGTAAGCTGCATATCGATCTCGGTGGCTTGCAGCACCTTAAACATCTCGGACTTGACCGTGTGGTCCGGGCAAGCAGGGTACCCTGGTGCCGGGCGTATACCTTTGTATTGCTCTTTGATCAGTGCTTCATTGCTCAAGTCTTCATCTGCGGCATACCCCCACAGGTCTTTACGCACACGCTCGTGCATGTATTCGGCAAAGGCTTCGGCCAGGCGGTCAGCCAGTGACTTGAACATGATGGCATTGTAGTCATCATGGTTCTTTTCAAACTCGGCCAGGCGTTTTTCCATACCCAAGCCCGCCGTGACGGCGAACAAACCTATATAGTCGTCAGTACCCTTAGGCGCAATAAAGTCAGCCATACACTGATTGGGTCTGGCGACACCGTCAATCACCGGCTTTTGCGTTTGCTGGCGCATGCCATACCAGGTCAGCGCGACTTGGCTGCGGCTGTCGTCGGTGTAGATTTCGATATCATCTTCATTAACTCGGTTAGCGGGCAGCAAGGAGATCACGCCATTGGCTGATAACCAGCGGCCATCAATGATGCGCTTGAGCATGACCTGCGCTTCGGCAAATACCTTGCTGGCAGCTTCGCCAACGACTTCATCTTTTAAAATCGCCGGATAAAAACCGGCCAGGTCCCAGGTCTGGAAGAACGGGCCCCAGTCTATGTATTGCGCGATCAATGCCAAGTCGATATTTTTGAACACGCGGCGGCCAATAAACTTGGGCTTCACCGGGGTATTTTCGCCTGTAAATTCGAGTTTTGCCGCATTGGCCCTGGCTTCGGCCAGGCTCAGCATGGGCACGCCTTTTTTATTGGCGTGCTGAGAGCGGGCTTTTTCGTAGTCGGCCTGAATTTCGGCCAGGTAAGCGCCACGCGTTTCTGGCGTCAGCAGGTTTTGCATGACGCTGACCGAACGCGAGGCATCCGGCACGTAAATGACCGGGCCTTCGTAGTTGGGCGCAATTTTCACGGCGGTGTGCGCACGTGAAGTGGTCGCGCCACCAATCAGCAAAGGCGTCTGGTTTTCGACAAAATGCGGGTCGCGTTGCATCTCTTTGGCGATATAGGCCATTTCTTCCAGTGAGGGCGTAATCAGGCCAGACAGACCGATAATGTCAGCGTTTTCGCGTTTAGCCATCTCCAGAATTTCAGCCGCAGGCACCATGACGCCCATGTTCACCACTTCGAAGTTGTTGCATTGCAACACCACCGACACAATATTCTTACCGATATCGTGTACATCGCCTTTCACCGTAGCGATCACCACTTTGCCTTTGGGCTTGGCAACCATGCCGGTGCGGCGCTCTTCAGCGGCTTTTTCTTCTTCAATAAACGGGATCAGGTGCGCCACGGCGGATTTCATGACGCGCGCGGATTTCACCACTTGCGGCAAAAACATCTTGCCCTGGCCGAACAGGTCACCGACCACATTCATGCCATCCATGAGCGGGCCTTCAATCACGTGGATAGGACGGCCGCCCTTGCTCATGATGTCCTGACGCACTTCTTCAGTGTCGGCGACGATAAAGTCGGTAATCCCATGCACCAGCGCATATTCGAGGCGCTTGGTGGCAGGCACCGGATTCTCGGACGTGCCACGCCAGGCCAGCGTCGCTTCGGCTTTTTTGCCACCTGCGACCAGCGTGCCGGCAATTTCGATCATGCGCTCGGTGGCAGCTAATGGATTTTCCGGGTCTACCACGCGGTTGAGCACGACGTCTTCGACGCGCTCACGCAATTCCGGATCAATATCGTCATAGACGCCGACCATGCCCGCATTGACGATGCCCATGGTCATGCCCGCTTTAATCGCATGGTAGAGGAACACGGTATGAATGGCTTCACGCGCAGGCTCATTGCCGCGGAAGCTGAAGCTCACATTGGACACCCCGCCGGAGATACGCGCATAGGGCAGGTTCTGCTTGATCCAGCGTGTGGCTTCGATAAAGTCCACGGCGTAATTGTTGTGTTCTTCAATGCCGGTGGCAATGGCGAAGATATTCGGGTCGAAAATAATATCTTCAGGCGGAAAGCCAGTGCTCACTAACAAATCATAAGCGCGTTTACAGATTTCGATTTTGCGTTCAAAAGTATCAGCCTGGCCTTTTTCATCAAAGGCCATGACGATGACGGAAGCGCCGTAACGGCGGCATAATTTGGCCTGGCGTAAAAACTCGGCTTCGCCTTCTTTCATCGAGATGGAGTTAACGATGGCTTTGCCCTGCACACACTTGAGGCCGGCTTCAATCACGCTCCATTTGGAGGAGTCGATCATGATGGGCACGCGGGCAATGTCCGGCTCGGAAGCGACCAGATTCAGGAAGTGTGTCATGGCCTTGACCGCATCCAGCATGCCTTCGTCCATGTTGATATCAATGACCTGGGCGCCGTTTTCCACCTGTTGGCGCGCCACGCTGAGCGCTTCTTCGTACTGCTCGTTGATAATCATGCGTGCAAACGCTTTGGAACCCGTCACATTGGTACGCTCACCCACGTTCACAAACAGCGATTGCTCATCAATCACAAACGGTTCCAGGCCTGACAGCTTGGTCGTCACCGGTAAGGTTGGCACCTGGCGTGGTGGTAGGTCTTTAATCGCGTTGTAAATGGCATTGATATGCGGTGGCGTAGTCCCGCAGCAACCACCGGCAATATTGATAAAGCCGCTTTGCGCAAATTCTTTGACCAGGCTGGCGGTGATGTTGGGCGTCTCATCAAAGCCGGTATCAGACATCGGGTTGGGCAAACCTGCATTCGGGTAAATACAGACAAAGGTATCGGCCACTTTGCTGAGCTCTTCGGCATACGGGCGCATCAGGGTCGCACCCAGTGCACAGTTGAGGCCGACGGTCAGCGGTTTGGCGTGGCGTACCGAATGCCAGAAGGCAGTCACGGTCTGGCCGGACAGGATGCGGCCAGAGGCATCAGTCACGGTGCCCGAGATCATGATCGGCCAGGTCTTGCCCTGTTCTTCAAAGAAACTGTCGATGGCAAACAGCGCGGCCTTGCAGTTGAGCGTATCAAAAATGGTTTCCACCATGAGGATATCTGCCCCGCCTTCGACCAGGCCGCGAATTTGCTCCAGGTAAGAAGTCACCAGCTGGTCAAAGCTGACGTTACGGGCCGCGGGGTCGTTCACGTCGGGTGAAATCGAAGCGGTTTTTGGCGTGGGCCCCAGGGCGCCCGCGACAAAACGTGGCTTGTCCGGCGTGCTGTATTTGACGCAGGCGGCCTTGGCCAGCTTAGCCGCTTCGACGTTCATCTCGTACACCAGATGCGCCATATGGTAATCGTCTTGCGCGACGCTGGTGGCCCCAAAGGTATTGGTTTCAATGATGTCGGCGCCCGCGGCCAGGTATTGCTCGTGGATTTCCTGGATGACGTGCGGTTGCGTGAGTGTCAGCAGTTCGTTATTGCCTTTGACAAACAGTTCGCGCTCACCGGCAGGCCCCTGAAAATCCTTGAACCGCTCGCCACGATAATCGGCTTCTGTCAGCTTGTAGCGCTGAATCATGGTCCCCATGGCGCCATCCAGGATCAGGATGCGTTGGGAGAGGGCCTCACGTAGCCATTGCTCAGTGGCAGAAACCGGCAGTTGTGTCATGCGTTTCAACTTGAAAATAAAAGCAATATTTTATCACAATGGCAACGCCACCCCTTGCAAGTCGGCCACAGCACTTGTGGCATTAGGGGTTACTCCCGACCTTGCTCACATGGATAGGCGAATTCAATAAATGTCTTTAACATATCGCTGATACGGCGCATGGCGCATTCAAACCCGCATATAAACGGATCAATACATGATTTCAGGTTTAGTACAACTTTTCTTATGGCAAGGACTGGGTGAACTGCTCAGCAAGTTCTTTTTACCTGGCATTCCTGGGCCAGTGCTGGGCTTGCTGCTACTGCTGGCATTTTTATGTTTGCGAGGCCAGGTAGATAAAGACCTGGCCGAGGTGGCGGACAGCTTTCGCCAGCATCTGGGCCTGTTGTTTGTGCCTGCCTCAGTCGGTGTTTTGCTGTTTTTGCCAGAATTAAAGACCCATGCGCTGGCAGTGAGTACGGCGCTGGTGATCAGTGTGATTTTGACCATTGCGGTCACCGCCATTGTGTTGAAGGTGTTCTGGTATTTTTCACTAAAACGCAACAAAGGCAACGCCTTGCACAGGGAGCAGCGCCATGAATAAGCGTTTGCCGATTTCCGACATCTGGGTCTACCTCTCGGGCGACCCGCTGTTTGCGCTGATCATTACGTTGGCCACTTACCAGCTGGGCTACCTGCTGTATGTGCGTGCCAAGCGCAATCCATTGGTCAACCCGGTTGCTATTTCCGTGATCCTGACCTGCCTGGCGATAGACGTGCTGGACATGCCCTATGAAAAGTATTTTGAAGGCGCCCAGTTTGTGCACTTTTTACTGGGCACCGCGACCGTGGCACTCGCCGTGCCGATCTATCACGGTTTCAAACGCATGCAGGGCAAGATCTTTCATATCTGGGTAGCGCTCACTGTAGGCAGCACTGTCTCCATTGCCAGTGCCGTGGCCATTGCCAAACTCATGGGGGCGACTGATAACATTGTCGGCAGCATGTATGCCAAATCGGTCACCGCCCCGATTGCCATGGGCATTGCAGAACGGTTGAGTGTTTCACCAACACTCACCGCGGTGTTTACCGTGATTACGGGCATGCTGGGTGCGATTCTGGCGCCTTACATCCTCAATGCCGTCAAAGTGCAGCAATGGTGGATACGCGGCACGGCGATTGGTGTAGGTGCGCACGGGCTGGGCATTACGCGAGCGTTTAGCGTGAATGAAGAGGCGGGGATTTACGCCAGCATGGCCATGGGGCTCAATGGCGTGATCAGCGCTATAGGATTGCCGATTGTGTTGACTTATTTACGGCCGCATTTGGGGTTTTGAAATGTGGTTGGGATAACTCCCACTGTAGTCATTTCATCTGGTGATCGTTCTGGCGTAGGGTGTAGCAGGGGTTTCGCAGAGCATACTCTGCGCCTGCGGAACGGCTGGCTTATGCAGAAGCCAGCGCGCCCTGCAAGGGGGAATCCAGGCGAGGTTAACATTAAGTTGTAGGGTGGGCATGTATGCCCACGCGGAGGACTCGTGGTTGTTTGTGATGTTTTCTTTCGCCTCTTGGCGAGTTACTTTCTGTTGCTTGCCCCACAGAAAGTAACCAAAGAAGAGGGCACCCAGCCATCACGGCCTGCGGCTACCTTGCGTTGCTCAACAAAGTGGGCGGCCATCGAAACTCGCCCTAGTAGCTTGCACACTACGCAAGCCACCGCGGAACTCGAACAGCCGATGGCCGACATCCCCCACTTCGTCTGCGCTACTCAGCGTGATGGGATGGGATCATCTCGCCAAACTCGCATCGTTGTAGTTTGGACCGTTGAAAAACACCAATTCCTTTACTAAATCCACGGACCGCTGCGCCCATCTGGTGTTCGGGGCCCCTATCTGCCGCGTCGAGTAGCGCAGACAAAACAAGAGTAAAGGGAGCGACTGTTCGAGTCCCGCAGCAGCTCACGTATTGGGTGAGCTGCCAGGTCGAGTTTCGTGACCGCTTGTTTTGGTGAGCGACGCAGGAAAGAAGCGGAAGCTAGGGTGCACTTTCTTTTGGTTACTTTATCTTTGTGCAAGCAAAGAAAAGTAACTCGCCTAAAGGCGAAAAAGAAGGCTGAAAAATTCTTCGAGTGCTCCGGTCACTGTGCGCTAGAAGAATTACCTCTCTAACAATGGCGCCATCGCCATCATTAGTCTTTCGGTTGTCCCTCTATGCTGCAACGTAAACCCTTTCGCCGCTTCAGCCATCGTACGCACTTTCACCTTATCCTTCGCCAGGGCTGCAATCATGCCATGCAGCTCACTCACCTCTTTTAACTGCACCGCCGCATCGGCCAGCACGGCTGCTTGTGCCACCTGCGTAAAATTAAACATATGCGGCCCTAGTATCGTCGGGACGCCCATGGCCGCCGCTTCAATCAGGTTCTGCCCGCCAAGCGGTTGCAAGCTACCACCCATCACGGCGAAATCACTGGCGGCGTAATAGGTATACATTTCGCCCATGCTGTTGCCCAGCACCACTTGCACATCGGCATTTAAGGGTTGTGCCAGTTCAGTACGCAATACATAACGCAGGCCACGTGATTTCAGTAGCGATTCCACCTCTGCAAAGCGTTGCGGGTGGCGGGGCACCAGCAGGGTGAGTACGCTAGTACCTTGCACGGCATTGAGGACCAGTGACTCTTCACCTTCACGGGTGCTGGCAGCCATCAATACAGTGCGGTCCTGGCCGATGAGCTGGCGCAATGCTGCACCTTTGGCAGCACTGTCTGCAGGGGGTGTGACGTCAAATTTAAGGTTGCCGCAGATGATTGGATGCGGTGCCCCAAGCGCTTGCAGGCGTTCGGCATCTGCGGCGGTTTGTGCGGCCACCAGTGCCAGTTGTTGCAAGCCTTGCCGTGTCAGGCTGCCGAGCCTGGCGTAGCCAGCGGCCGATTTGGCCGAGAGGCGCGCACTCAGCAGCGCCACCGGAATATGCTGGCGCGTGGCCTGGTCAATCACATGGAACCATAACTCGGTTTCCATCAACAAACCTAATACCGGCTTGAAGTGCGCAAGGAAGCGTTTGCTGGCGCCAGGCGTGTCTACCGGTAAATAGGCTTGCAGCACACGGCCCTGGGTAATGTGCTGGCTGAACAACTGGCGCCCGGTGTCACGGCCAGTAGGCGTGCCGTGGGTGATGAGTACCTGGTGTTGCGGATACTGTTCAAGCAAGGCATGGATCAGCGGCTGTGTCGCGCGTGTTTCACCGACGGAGACGCAATGCACCCAAATTAGCGGGGCGGTGACGGTTTGCGTGTAATAGCCATAGCGTTCGCGCACATGCTGGCGGTATTCGGGTTGTTTCAGGCCGCGCCAGAGCAGCTTGAGTGGCAGTAGCAGCGCCACCAGTGTCATGAGTAGGGAATACACGATTTTTGGCATGGCGCTATTCTCGCATTAATGCTACCAAAATGGGTGCTTCTGGTCGTTGTTTAGAGACTTGTTGTATTGCCGACACACCTCAAAAAACACGTGAGTGATGACTCACCTATGCTTTGGCGCCTGATTCTTTCACGCTCAAAAAAATGCAATACATACCCCGCAAAAAAAATCACAAAAAAAGCATTGACGTCAACAAGCTATAGGCATAAATTATTGCCAACAACACAAGATATTGTGTTTGACCGGTGCCGCGCCTCAAGCCATAGCGTGCGGTCATGCAAGCGTGAAAACGCTTGTTTTAAGCCGGTCCTGTTGCAACGCGTTGTTTACCGCAGGGGTTTTTTCCGGTCCACAACGCGTTATCAATTTAATAAGAATCACCAAGGTGGGAGAACTCGATGCTGAAAGCAGTTGAACAAAAGAAAGTCCAGTCAGAAGGAGTTGCTGTGGAGATTCCGGTGCAGCCCGTCTCACTCGATATTTGGGATAAGAAATACCGTCTCAAAACCAAGTCTGGCGAGCATGTGGATAAAGACATGGACGACTCTTATAGCCGAGTCGCCCGTGCGCTGGCGGACGTCGAAACCACCGAAGAAAAGAAAAGCGAATGGCACGAAAAATTCCTGTGGGCCTTGCGCCGTGGCGCGATTCCGGCGGGCCGTATTACCTCCAACGCTGGCGCGCAAGAGCACAAGCCAGCCACCTCTACCATTAACTGTACCGTGTCTGGCGTGGTCGAAGACAGCATGGACGATATCCTGGGCAAAGTGCACGAAGCTGGCCTGACGCTCAAAGCCGGTTGCGGTATCGGTTACGAGTTCTCCACGCTGCGTCCAAAAGGCGCATTTGTGGCCGGTGCCGGTGCCTACACCTCCGGCCCGCTGTCGTTTATGGATATCTACGACAAAATGTGCTTCACCGTGTCTTCTGCCGGTGGCCGCCGTGGTGCACAAATGGCAACCTTTGATATTTCGCATCCAGACGTGACTGACTTTATCAAAGCCAAGCGTGAAAACGGCCGCTTGCGCCAGTTCAACCTGAGCTGCCTCATCACCAAAGAATTTATGGAGGCCGTCAAAGCCGATGCCGAGTGGCGCCTGGCTTTCCCTGTCACCGAGAAAGAAGCCATTATTGATGGCCTCAATGTCAACGACGAGTCACAAGTGGTGTGGCGCGACTGGCCAATCAAAGGCAAATACCTCACCAAGCTGGAAGGCCCAGAGGCCGGTAAAGTGGCTTGCCGCATCTACAAAACCATCAAGGCACGCCGTCTGTGGGATGTCATCATGTCTTCCACCTACGACTTTGCCGAGCCAGGCTTTATCCTGATCGACCGCGTCAACGAGATGAACAACAACTGGTTCTGCGAAAACATCCGCGCCACCAACCCTTGCGGTGAGCAGCCATTGCCACCTTACGGTGCCTGCCTGCTGGGCTCCGTCAACCTGACCAAGTTTGTACGCGAGCCATTCACCGACAACGCACATTTTGACTGGGACGAATACCGCGAAGTAGTGGCCGTGTTCACACGCATGCTAGACAACGTGGTCGAAATCAACGGTTTGCCACTCGAGCAGCAACGCCAGGAAATCGCCCGCAAACGCCGCCACGGCATGGGCTACCTGGGCCTGGGCTCCACCCTCACCATGCTCAAAATGAAATACGGTGATGAAGATTCAGTGAAATTCACTGAAGAAGTCACCCGCATCATGGCCGAAGTGGGCTGGGAAGTCGGCGTGCAACTGGCTGAAGAAAAAGGCCCGGCACCGATTATGGACGAAAAGTTTGAAGTGACTGCCGACATGCTGCGTGTGCGCCCGGAAATGGCGGCTGACGGCATTAAAGTTGGTCAGAAACTGGCCGGTAAAGTGCTGCTGGGTAAATACAGCCGCTACATGCAGCAGTTTCCAGAAGGCCTACGTAACCAGATCGCCACCAAGGGTGTGCGCTTTACGCACCACAGCTCCATCGCGCCCACCGGCACGATTTCACTGAGCCTGGCAAACAACGCCAGCAACGGCATCGAGCCTAGCTTTGCCCACCACTATGCCCGTAACGTGATCCGTGAAGGCAAAAAGTCTAAAGAGAAGGTCGACGTATTCAGCTACGAGCTGCTGGCCTACCGTGAACTGGTGAACCCAAACGCCATGCCGTTCAGCGACAAGCCAGAAGAGCAATTGCCGGATTACTTCCTGGATTCATCCACCATCATGGCTAAAGCCCACGTGGATATCCAGGCCGCCGCACAAAAATGGATTGATAGCTCCATCTCCAAAACCATTAACGTGCCAACCGACTACGACTTTGAGGATTTCAAAGACATCTACCTCTACGCGTATGACAAAGGCCTCAAAGGTTGCACCACCTTCCGTTTCAACCCTGAAGCGTTCCAGGGTGTATTGGTGACCGAGAAAGATTTAGAGAGCACTACTTACAAGTTCACGCTGGAAGATGGCACCGAGATCGAAGCCAAAGGTAACGAAGAGATTGAATATGACGGAGAAATCCATACGGCGGCCAACTTATTCGACGCCTTCAAGGAAGGCTACTACGGAAAATTCTAAGGCCTGACCTACTGCGCTCGCGGGTGCGGTGTTACAAAGCGGTTTTAAATCCTCATGTACTTGCTTGTACACTCCGGTTTAAAACTGCTTTGCGCCTAGCCCCCGAGTCGCTCGCTACGGCCAATCCATAGAATTTTGGATGAAATAGTTTGAATTTATTGAAAAATTAAGCTCCAATAGGGAGAACAACATGGCAATCAAGATCGACAAAAAAATCACCGCCTACAAACTGGTGACCGATGAAGACAAAAAAGCAGCCGAGGCCGCAGCAGCGCCTGTCACGAATGTTATCCAAATGGGCGAACCATTAAGCCGCCCAGATATGCTTGTGGGTAACACCTACAAGATCAAAACCCCGGTGACCGAGCACGCGCTCTACATCACCATCAACGACGTCATCATGAACGAAGGTACGCCGCAAGAGCACCGCCGTCCGTTTGAGATCTTCATCAACTCCAAAAACATGGAGCACTTTCAGTGGATAGTCGCGCTCACCCGCGTCATGTCCGCCGTGTTCCGCAAAGGTGGCGATGTCACCTTTTTGGTTGAAGAACTCAAAAGCGTATTTGAGCCCAGCGGCGGCTACTTCAAAAAAGGCGGCAAGTTTGTGCCCAGCCTGGTGGCCGAGATCGGTGAGGTCGTAGAAAAACACCTGCAAGAAATCGGCATGCTTAAAAAACCGGGCTTAGACGAACACCAGCAAAAACTGGTAGAAGAGAAAAAAGCCGAATACCTAGAAAAACACGCCAAGTCAGGTGAAGAGTCAAATGACGAAGGCTTCCCCAAAGGTGCTCAGCTTTGTAAAAAGTGTAATACCAAAGCAAGCATTCTGATGGATGGATGTATGACTTGTTTGAATTGTGGTGATAGTAAGTGCGGTTGATTTTTTATTGCAAATAGTTTTGATTGATATGATAATTTGGTAATCAATTACGCGTTTGGTAGCAGAGATTTGATAGCTATCAATGTCGGGCGTTTCGCCAGACTATGTTGCAGTGGAATATCATCAACGGCACGAAATCAGAAAATTTTGAGTTCGTGGCCCCACGAACTCAAAATTTTCTGATTTCGTGCCTAATTTAAGGTAATTGATCTTTTGTTCACCGAAGCTCTAGATGAATTCAAGAGTAGCATTAATTTTCAAGCTACGCGAATTGAGCGCCTCCCCAAAATCATACTGGTTTTTGGCGGAAAAATATCTGTTGAGACAGGTTTTGAATACTTGTCCTGCCGAAATGTTTTTTTAAATTGGGCGCACTCCAAACAGCATCATCTCTCCCAATACCTAAGGTCTCCAGAGGACTATCAAGAGTGGAATAGCTTCGAAGGTTATCCAAATCTTATTGAGTTTGAACGAGACGCCGGCTGTTTATCTTCCTGTATTTTGCTTTTTTCAGAAAGTCATGGTGCGATAGCAGAGTTAGGCAGTTTTGTGATGGATGAAACTCTTCTTGAAAGGCTATTGGTCGTAATTAGTGAAGAGCATTATCAAGACATTTCATATATATCTTTAGGACCGATAAAACTTATTCAAAACTTGCATCCTGAAGACTCTATTTTCGTGAGTAACTCTATTAAGGCAAAAGAGTTTGAGTCGGAGCTTGAAACCCTTATGGCTGTGCTCGAGAATAAATTTTTAAGCATCCCAAAAACGCAAAATTTCAATCCTAAAAATACAAGAGATCAATTACTTTTAGTAGCAGATCTTGTAGAGCTTTTTGGCGCAGTAACTAAAAAAGAGTTGAAGGATTTGGTAGAGCATGTTGGTATTGAATTATCTCCACAAAGATTCAATCAAATAGTTAATCAATTAAAGCTGTTTGATTTAATAGCCTTACCAAACAAAGGTATACAAAATTATTTTATTGCACCGGAAAAGTCAAAAAGAGAGAACTATTTAAATTATGTCGCTACAACTGGTCAGCCTAATTTTGACAGGGCTAGATTCAAATTAAAAATATTTCCGTTGTTAAAAAAAGATTCTTTAAGATTTAAAGCATACGAGCAGATTCATGGAAGTAAATAATATGAACCTAATCCAGCTTATCCAAGATGATTTTCCATTAACAGCTACAGAGATTAGATTGTTACTTTTAACTGCGCCTCGTAGATATAAAGTACATGAAATAGAAAAAAGAAATGGTAGGGGTAAGCGTCTTATTGCTCAACCTACAGCTGAAATTAAACTTTTGCAGCGATGGGCTATTGATAAGTTTAGCGACTTTCTACCAGTACATCCCGCAGCAACAGCATATATTAAAGGTGCAAGTATTAAACAACATGCGAGCTTACATGCAAGAGGGAAATATCTATTAAAACTGGATTTTAAAGATTTCTTTCCTTCAATAGGAGCTGTTGATTTTATTAAACATGCAAGTGCTTACCTTAAATTAGAGAAGGAGGACATAAAGTATTTAGCAAGTCTGTTTTTCAGATGGGATCAAAAAAGTAAGATGTTGGTACTCTCAATAGGTGCTCCAAGCTCACCTTTTATATCCAATACCATAATGCATCCATTTGACAGTCAGGTTCATGCCTTTTGCTCAGATCATGGAATAAATTATTCGCGATATGCTGATGATTTGGCTTTGTCTGCAGATAAAGCCAAGGTTTTGGATGAGGCATTTTCTTTTATTAATCGACTTTGTGAAACTACTAAGTACCCTAACTTGGCTCTAAATGAAGACAAGACAGTTTTTACTTCCCGAAAATTTCAAAGACAACTCACCGGACTTGTTCTGAGTAATAGTGGAGATGCTTCTCTGGGGCGTGAGAAAAAAAGACAAATTAGAGCTATGGCTCATAGGTTTAGCAATGGGAGCTTAGACGATCCCGAAATACACCGTTTAAAAGGTTTTTTGGCTTTTGCCTATTCGATTGAGCCTGAGTTTATTGAAAGCATATCTAGAATGATTGGTTCTGAAGCATTAGAACAATTAAGGCGTTACTAAATAATCATTAACGCTGATTATTCGCACAAACCCACTCCCAATCCCTGCAAAATCTCCCCCGTTGCTCAATTCTGCACAAAGGCAACCACACTAAGATCACAAGAACTTCGGGGTCAGGTCTAGCAAAATCACATTTCAAAATAAATTAAAGCCGCAGATCGCGGCTTTTTATATTCATATCACTTTGTTAGCGCAGTATGGCTGACATACAAAAGTTTATGGGTCAGCGAGTAGCCGCAACCTCACTGAATTAAATTAATCGCGTAAGCGACTGTTCTGCCGGATCCATTCAGCAAAGGCAGGTTCATCAATCTCACCAGCGGCGACCGCGAACATGATTAATGTTGCGTCTACCTGTGTTGCAGTGAGCCGATGTCCATTCAGCATTAAAAACACACCCACACTCAAAAACGCTACGCGCTTGTTGCCATCTACAAACGGATGGTTTTTTGCTAAGGCTACGCCATAGGCTGCTGCTAATTCGGCAAAATCAGGCTGACCGTAGTGCGCTAAATTAGGCGCTCGATTTAAAGCGGAATCTAATAATGCCTCATCACGCACACCAGATGCGCCACCATGCATCACTAAGCTCTCATCATGCAAGATGACAAGCAGATTTTTATCAATCCCACGCCAGGTAGCCATGTTATCGAGCGCTTATGCTATTTAGCTAGCGCCTTAAAGGTATCTCTATACTCACGCATAAACTCTCGCCCAAGCTCAAGTTGCTCGTCAAAAGTAGGGTCATGCGGCGTAATCGTGATTCCACCTGGCGTATCAGTCAAAAACACCGTATCGCCTTTTTCTAGCTTAAGTTTCGCCAACACCTCTTTAGGCAAAATCAAACCAACGGAATTACCAATTTGTGTGAGTTTTATCCCTTGCATGGTGCACCTCATTCAATGGTTATAACAAAAGTTATACTATAACAATTGTTATAACATCACAAGGCGCGACTGGGGTCAGAGTAAATTAATTCGGGATTAAACTAATGCAAGGATAGGGGTCAAGGCTTGCAATCCAATATTTTGTTTTTTGCCCTGCCGCCAACCCAACAAAAGAATAATGTTTTTGCCCATCTCTATTTAGATGCTCTGGGACGAAGCTAAACAATTTGCCATCACCACTCAAGATAACAACTCCACGCTTAGAAGAAGCAACGCTGCGTGGAAACCGGGCTACTGCTTAGGCTGGGATATATTAGGAACAAGACTTCAACCATATATGTTTTCTTAGATGTCGTTTTGCAAGATTTGACCCCAAAATTTCCCTTGACCCCAAAATTTCCCTCCCCGTAAATTATGAGGCCAGAGTAAAATTAATCTTAAAAACTAAACAAATCATTCAATACAAATAACAACAAGGTAGTTTTAGGTCATGAACTGGCATGTACTCAATAGGTTTTTTAAATTCCCCATCCTTCTACTTACATCCTCTTTAATAATTACCAATTTCTCATTTGCAGCTCCTATTGACGATGCTAATCAAGCATATGAGATTGGTAATTACAAATTAGCCAAAGACTTGTATCAACCGCTAGCAGAGGCCGGAGATGCGGAGGCTCAAACTAATCTCGCTCAAATCTACAACAAAGATGACAGCCTTTTAAGAGACTTACCTAAAGCAGCATACTGGTTTACAAAAGCCGCAGAGCAGGGTGTTCCACTTGCTCAAGCAAATCTTGCGGCAATGTATTTATATGGTGAAGGCGTAGAACAAGACTTATGGAGAGCAGTTGACTGGATGCTCAAATCAGCTAATCAGGGGTATGCACTCGCTCAGAATAATCTGGGAATTATGTATCGAGACGCTCTAGGAGTAAATCGCAATTATGAGCAAGCTTTGAAGTGGTTTGAGTTGGCTGCAGATCAAGGGTATAAACCGGCTTTTAATAATGTGGCTATGATGTACAGAGAGGGGAAAGGTGTCTCTAAAAATCGGTATGAAGTGATCAGGATGTACCGCAAAGGTGCTGACTTAGGCGATCCTGAATTTATGCTCAAGTTAGCCCAGTTCTATTTTTCGGTTGAACCCAAAGATTATAAAGAAGCGATTGTATGGTTATCTAAACCAGAGTTAGAAAACAATCCCGTAGCTATCGAAAATATTGGTGTCATTTGGGGGATGCCGGACAACGAAGAGAGGGATTATGCAAAGTCACTTGAGTACATTAAAAAGTCTGCAGAAATGGGGCATGTAAATGCTCAACTGAATACTGGCATTATTTATTACAAAGGTTTAGGTGTCCCAGTCAATTATCAAAATGCATATGACTGGTTTTTGAAGGCTGCAAAACAAAAAGAGCCTATTGCTCAATTTTATTTAAAAGAAATCTACAGCAAAGGCCAAGGCAGAAAAAAAGACTTAGTGAAAGCTCAAGTATGGGAAAACCTGAGTTTTGAGAATGGTGTATCAGCTGGTTTGAGAGACAGTTTTTTGCATGAGCTCAAACCAAAACAAAAAGAGCAGGTAGTTCAGTTGATTGATCAATGTAAGGGTACAAAATTTGAAAAATGTGATTAGATAAATTCGATAGTTGGCGGTAAAGTGAAATTAATCTTCACAGAATCCTAACGCTATTGCCTGCAAAATTTCCCCCGTCGCTGAATTCTGCACAAATGCGACAACGCTAAGATCCCGTTGCTTCCAGGCTGGTTGAAGTTGAATTTCATGACTGGCATTTATTTTTCCATCGGCCCCAACCTTAAACGGCCCTAACCAATGGCGCACCACATAATCATGGCGCAACACCTCACCACGGTTTTCACCAGCATTGACGGTGGATTGCAGGTTGTTTTCTTGTAGTGCGAGGTAATAGACCAATGGCCCTGCCTCAGCGGTTTTGATGTTTGTGGATACCTGCAGCGACTTTGCCGTGGTGGAGTTTACTGCCAGGCGAATCTCGGCTTTGGCTGGCATGCTGTTGATGCTGGTAATGTCATTTTTAAAGCGCGCATCACTCAACCAACTGCGGGTATCCTGACCATTGATGGCAATTTGCGGGGTATATACGCCGCGTGCATGCCCTACGGCAGCCATTTCACGTTGCCGCCTGGCAAATGCAGGGTTGGCAAAGTTGTCTTTCCAGCCGATGTAATCCCAATAATCCACATGCAAGGCCATCGGTACGATGTTGCCAAACTGGTTGCCTTGCGTTTTTAGGCGCGTTAACCACTGGTCTGCAGGTGGGCAACTGCTACAGCCTTCTGAAGTATATAGCTCCACCAGGGCATTGGTTTGCGAGCCGCTGACGGCACTGCATTGTGGTTGTGCGATGGCGTTTGACGCAAACACGATTGCGCATAAAGCTGTTAGCAGAGATTGTTTTTTCATGATGGCACTCGATCAATTGGCTGGAGTGGATTGGTCGTGTGACTGATGTATCCCTTACACGTATTTATGCTGGTGCCAAGTGGGTGAGCTGCCATACAATCGGAGTAAATATAGGTTTTTTACTTTGATGGTGGATTGCCCCTTTGTTTGAAAGCTAGATTTAATGAGAAAAAATTACCAGAAAGAGTTGAGTCATGACTGTGAGTGTTGAAGATTTAGAAGATCTATACGACTCATATTCAGATGGTGAAATCCTTCGGCTATACACATCTGGAAATCTGACAGAGGTTGCTAAAAAAGTGGCTTTAAATGAAATCAAACTCAGAAGATTAACTATCCCAGCTAATGTAAGTGGAGACTCCGATCCTGTAGAGGAAAAATCTAGACCTGAATTTGAAATGAGGATTATTGCGAATAACCTTAGATTTGATGAAGCAATCATTTTGTCTGAGGCTATGATTGCAGAGGGCATAACCTCAGATACTCAAGGTTCAAATATACACAACGCATTCTTCCCCAGCGGCTTTAATCATCTTGTCAGGGTGGATGAAAGATATTTCCAGCAGGCATTGACGATATATGAGCAATTCAAAAAGAGTCAGCCTTCAAATAATGAAGAAAGAGCAGAGGGAGAGGCTGATATAGCAAAGCAAACTAAATTCTCAGACCTTTCAAAAGAGGAGCAAAGGTTGGTACGCCAGGTAGAAATGAGGATGGCTATGTTTGCGATTGGTTTCTTGGCCATTATGTTGCTAGTGGCATTTAATATGAAATCTATAGTTCGTGTGATTGGACCATATATAACACCCAATATTGCGCATGGACTGTTATTACTATTATCGGTATTTGTATTGAAAGTCACAGTTACCACGAATGAAAGAGGGACGTTTAAAGGACCTAATGGACAGGAAACTACTAAAGAAGAAGCACCTTTTGCCTTTGGTGTGGAGGTGATCGGAGGGTACGTATTATTTGGAATATTATTTATTTATGGCATTCAATATTTCTTAAATATAAGTATTTTGCCTACCAATCTCACTATGTTTGAGGGGGCGATTAAGGTGATGCTCAAAGTCCTACTTCAAAGTTTGAAATAGGATTGCAATTCCTGTCTTTTGAATCGAGCAGCCAATTGGCTACCTGGCTTGTTGCGCTTTCCAAATTTGCGTGTTATCAGCCCAGAAGATTTGTTAAAGGAGCGGTTGAAATGAGTGCTTTAACCTTACGTTTACCCGATGACAAACATCAGCGGTTGCGTGCTTTAGCAAAATCACGCGGTACCACAGTTAATCGCCTGGTGGATGAAATGACAACTCTAATGCTGGCGGAGTTTGATGCTGAAACGCACTTTAGGTTAAGGGCGATGCGTGGTGCTGACAATGTTGAGCGTGGGTTAGCGTTGTTAGACAACGTTGCCACTTAATCAATGTTGACCAAGGATAGTTGAGGAGCAGGTCTTGCTCAATGCCCCCGAATTCAGCCGCGATTTTATGCAGCCGGTTTTTGTATATGCCTGCCTAAAAACCTGAGAACAGAATAGCCAATGATGCCCGCAATAATTGACGCGGCGAGTACGCCTGTTTTTGCCATGAGTAAATATTCTGGACTGCCTTTAAAGGCTAACTCAGCAATAAAGATGGACATGGTGAATCCGATGCCACCCAGAACAGAGACAGCCACAATTTGCGAGAAGCTGGTGCCAGTAGGCAGTTGCCCCAGTTTGAGTTTAATCGCGATCCAGCAGGCACCGGAAATGCCTACCAGCTTGCCCAGCGCCAAGCCGAGGAATACGCCCAGAAACACCGGATGAGAGAATGTGGCGCTAAACGTAGATGCATCGATGGTGATGCCTGCGTTAATGATGGCAAACAAGGGGATGATGAGAAACGCGACCGGCAAGTGCCACACATGCTCTAAACGCTGCAAAGGGGTTTGTACCTTGTTTGCGTTTTGTTCTACTTCTTCAGCCAGCATGTAGAGGCGGTCATTGGTCATGACGGTGTCATGGTCAGTGCGGCTCTCGTTAAATCGAGTCACCAGATCTTGAATGTTTGCGGCAAATCTATCGAGGTTGTATCTGGACCTGGCCGGGACTGTAAATGCCCCTAACACCCCAGCCAATGTGGCATGGACGCCTGATTGAAATAAGGCGTACCAGAGGAAAACGGCGACAATAAAATAGGGGCTGACTTTACGCACACCGGAGAAGTTCAAGGTGATCAAGATGAGCACCAGGCTGGCCGCAATGAGTAACCATGAAATTGAGAGATGTTGGGTGTAGAAAAAAGCGATGACTAATACCGCACCCAGGTCATCTGCAATGGCAAGCGCCACTAAAAAGGTGATGAGGGTTTTGGGCACCCGAAACGCCAGCAATGCCAGCACGCCGACCGCAAACGCAATATCGGTCGCCATGGGGATTCCCCAACCCGGCACGGCATCGGTGCCATGATTAAAGGCGAGGAACGTCAACGCTGGCATGACCATGCCACCGATGGCAGCAATAATGGGTAAGGCGGCTTGTTTAATATCTGAAAGTTCGCCAACCAGGAACTCTCGCTTTAACTCCAGGCCGACGACAAAAAAGAAGATTGCCATCAAGCCATCATTGACGAAATGATGCAGGCTCATTTGCATTTGCCACTCGCCGAACATGACGCCAACAGGTGTGTGCAATAAATGCTCGTAAACCTCTGCCAGACTGCTGTTGGCAATGATCAGTGCAAAGACTGCCGCCAGCATTAACAGGATGCCACTGGTGGTTTGTTGATGAACAAAATGTTCAAACGGGGTAATGACTTTGGTGAAGATTTTTTCCCACGGGGCGTAAATCACCCCATCTTTTTCAATCCCCGCTGCTTTTTTGCTGATAGACATGCGTTACAACCTAACTTTGATTTTTGCGTGATGCGTTTAAACGGTAGACATCACTGGAACTGGAGGCACCGAATAATATATTGGCACTCATTTTATTACGATACTGCAGAATACATAAGCCTTTTGCGGTCAGTGAAGGCTTGCTTCTGGTAACAAACGCAGTACTTAACAGCCTTGTAAATGTTGGCTGTTACATTGTGCGGCCAATTGTTTGGCAGTGGCCTTTTGTTCTTCGCTCATTTGCGCAGCAAGATAATTGAGCATTTTGGTGTGGCGGTTCACAAAGCGCTTGTCCTCATTTTGCGTTGCTAGCAGTAACCACATGGCCGCTTTAACCGTATTTTGTTCCACGCCAGCGCCTTGCTGGTAGAGGTCAGCCAGATAACCTTGGGCTTCGCTATTGTTATTGCTGGCGGCCTGGCTTATCCATTTCACCGCGGCGGGCATGTCTTGTGCAATCACGTCGCCACGCAAATACAGCATGCCTAAGTTGAGTTGCGACTTCACATGCCCTTGCTTGGCTGCCTGTTCGTAATAAGTCACGGCTTGCGGGTAGCTGATGCTTTGAGTCTGGCGCTGAAACACCAGTGAGGCCAGCAGGTACTGCGCTTCTTTGTAACCCAGGTCTGCTGACTTGGTGTACCACTTGACCGCTTCATCCATGTTCTTGCTCACGCCATCGCCATCCTGATACATCAGGCCCAGGTTGTAGCAGGCTTTGGCATCGTTTTGGTTGGCGAGTGACAGATAAATCGCATGGGCACCGGCATAGTCTTTTTCGGCGAGCTTTTGTTTGGCTTCTTCTAAAGTATTTGCCAGCGCCATATTTGCCGCACTCAGCGCGAATAGCATCAATATAGAGAACACATTTTTAGAGCACAGCCTTTTCTTTGAGAGCAGGCGAGTTAAGCGCTTTGTTTCAATCTGCATGATGCGTGTTCCTTATGTGGTGAATAACGCCCTTTAAAAAGTATGGCGGGTTAAAGCCGTTTTTAATCGCGCCAGCGCTGCTAGCACGTTGGCTTTACTGGTGCCTATGTTCATGCGCATAAATCCTTCACCGCCATGACCAAACATGACGCCGGGGGAAAGGCCGAGCTGCGCTTCATCAATAAAAAAGCGTTTTAAAGCGGCGTCATCCAGATTGAGGGCGCGGCAATCCAGCCACAACAGATAAGTGGCTTGCGGAGCGATCACTTTGATACTGGGCAGCTCTGCGTGAATATACGCCACGGCTGCATCGCGTATAGCTTGCAGATAGGGCATCAGCTCGGTTAGCCAATCATTGCCGCCGCGGTAGGCGGCTTCAAACGCGGCCATATTAAGCGGGTTGGTGACTGAGATGCCTAGCGTGTTGAGGTGACGTTGAATTGCCTGCCGATGGGCGGTGTTAGGCACAATCAGGGCAGAGAGCCCCAGGCCCGGGATATTAAAGGTTTTGCTGGGCGAGACGGCGGTAATCACGCGGTGCGACTGCGCAGTTTGCTCTGCGGTTTCGACCTGCATGGCCAGGCGGCTCAACGGCTGGTGTTGTGCATCGGCATAGACTAAATCGGCATGGATTTCGTCGGAGAGCACAATCAGGTCGTGCTGGTTAGCGATGCTTAACATGGCTTCCAATTCTGCCGTTTGCCACACACGACCTACCGGATTATGCGGTGAGCATAGTAAAAGCAGCCGGGCCTGTTGGGCGCATACGGCCAGGTGGTCCATGTCTATCTGGTAGTGCGGATGGCCAGCGCCATCCATCAGGCGTAACGGGTTTTCAACCAAACGCCGTTGCTGACCGGTGACCGCCGAAAAAAACGGGAAATACACCGGCGGTTGCACAATCACGCCTTCGTCTGGCTGAGTGAGTGCTGCAACGACCATATTCAGTGAAGGCACCACGCCGGGCGTGAGCACAATCCACTCGCGTGGCACTTGCCAATGATGCTTGGTTGCTAGCCAATCCATCAGCGCTTGATAGAGGCTGTCTGGCGCCAGGGAATACCCTAGCACTGGATGTGCCACCCGGGCTTGCAGCGCCTGGGTCACCGCTTCAGGCACGGCAAAATCCATATCGGCCACCCACATCGGCATGACCTCGTTGGTGCCGAAGGTCTGCTGACGGCCATCGTATTTTAATGCGCCGCTGCCTTCACGCGCGATGGCTTGGTCAAAGCGGCTGGTCAACGCACGCGTTCCCATAGCGTCACTTCTGACAGCGTATGCTGGAATTTGTGGCGAGTTTCGCAGATCACAAACGGAATCTCTACCGGAGCTTGCATGAGTGTGAAGTGCGGGCTTAACAGGGCTTTCAGGCCATCCAGCGTGGTCACATTTTCACCATCCTGCTTGTAGCCGCCTATCCATTCTTCCCGTGGGGTGTGCTCCTCCAGCCAGGTATAAGGTGAGGTGATCATGAGTACGCCGCCCATATTCAGGCGTTCATGAATGCTGCTTAAGAACTGGCGCGGGCTATACAGGCGGTCGATCAGGTTGGCGGCCAGGATAAAGTCATAGCCCGTGAATTGGGCTTTGAGGTTGCAGGCATCGCCCTGCCAGAATTCAACCTTATCGACAACCTGGTCTAAGCCTAGGGCGCTGAGGGTGCGCTCCTGGTAGCTGACCAACTCACCTTCGTCCGCCAGGGTGTAACGCAACACGCCTTGCTCGGCCGCCTGCAGTGCCAGCCCAATAAAGCGGGCAGAAAAATCGATGCCAGTGACGTGCTCAAACGCTTTTGCCAGCTCAAACGTGGCGCGCCCGGTGGCACAGCCTAAATCGAGCGCTTTGCGTCTGGGCTTGGCTTGTAAATGCTGTAAGGCATAATCGCTCAAGGCTTTGGGAAAGTTAGGTACGCCAAAATAGCTGTCGCCATAATGAAATTCGGCATATTCAGACAGTTGTTTGTCTGATTCGTAATACGCGGCTTTATTTTCTACGGGGGTGTCAGTCACAATATAGCGGAATCCTGCATGTTGAAAAAAGTGGCGACGAAACGCATAGCGCGAGTGTTTAATCGCCTCGTTACCGGTCGAAATCCACGAGCCGCCCTTGATCAGGTTATGGCGGCCATCATAGGTCGGTGTCGTAAAGTCATCGTACAAGGGATGCACTTTAAACCCATCAAACGGGAAAATCGGCGTTTCTGTCCATTGCCAGACATTGCCCACCACATCACAGAGATCACCATGCGCAAACTGATTGACCGGGCAGGATGACGCGCCATGATCTAAAAACAGGTTGGCGTGATGACCATTAGCGATCTTCTCATCTGACAAGCCTGCATGCCCATACAGACTATACCACTCATGTTCGGTGGGCAGGCGCACAGGTTTGCCGGTTTGCCCAGACAGCCAGTTGCAAAACGCCTTGGCCTCATGGTAATTCACTTCTACCGGCCAGCTCCAGGGCATGTCGACTTCCTCGGTCATCAAACGCAGTTTCCAGCCGCTGCCGTGTTTGACCCAGAAGGTAGGGTGTTCAGCTTGCGCGTATTGCCGCCAGGCCAGGCCTTCTTCTTGCCAGTAGTCATTATTCTGGTAGCCACCTGCGTCCACAAATTTCAAAAACTCGGCATTGGAGGTGAGGTATTTGGCCGCCTCAAATGTCGTACAATGCTTGTGAAAATGACCGTACTCGTTATCCCAGCCGTAATAATCTTCTGATTTGTTAAGCACAATCTCGCGCGCCGGGATAGTCACCAAGGTATTTTCAGGGGCGGCGGCCGTCAAGTCAGCTGTATGCGTCCAGGCTGGGGAGGGCTGCACATATTTTAAGGCGTGTTGGCGGATCAGCACCGAGCTGGTTTCCAGGTGGATGCGCTCATGCTCTATGCCCATGAGAATCGGCCACCAGGGGCTTTCCCAGTCGATAGGGCGCTCCAGCGGCAGGGTATTGATCAATGTATCCACCACCTCTCGCACACGGGCCCGGTAAGCTTTGACCTCGGCAGGTGTCGGCCACTGGTAGTGGGCCTCGTTGACATCGTCCCAGCTCATTTCATCCACACCCACTGCAAACATGGACTCAAACCTGGGATTCACGCGTTCTGTGATGAGCCCGGCCAGAATCAGCTTGTTGATAAAAAAAGTATGGGTATGGCCGTAGTAAAAAATCAGCGGATGCCGGAGTGGAATCGGTTTGGTGTAATACGCCTCATCGCTGGTGAGTACCTCAAACAATGATTCATAAATATCTGATGTTTCATGAAAATAAGCCAGTATCTGCTCGCGCGTCAGCAGCGTTTGCGGACAATCTAAGCGGATACTTCGATGGGGATGTTTGCTCATATGATTAATCGTTATTTGTCTGTTTTTAGTCTTAAGCGTGTGTCTGCCTGCTGGAAAATCAGCGCTGTGCGGGCGAAAGTAACAAGCACTCGGGGCTTGCGCTTGTTTATTGAATAAAAATGAAGGTATTGGTTCAATTTGCGTGCAAAACAATGTCGTGGTAGGGGCTGGCGGCAAATACAAAGTGGCCGGCGACGGCGTGGAGAAAGTCTTTCCTATCGTTGCGACCGGGACGGCCACCACCTCAGATGCGTTTGTGGCGATTGCGCGATTGAAAATGGCGAATGAAAAGTCTATCCAGGAAAATATCAAGGCCTTTATTCAGCAGCTTTCATCAAGTGGGCTCAAATAGTCGTTGAAAATAAAGGCAGGGCTTTGTGAGTAGCCTGTCCCAAACGCTAAAAAGCCGCAATTTGCGGCTTTTTTAGCGGCTTCGCTCACGGTTGAATACGCCATTGAGCATGGGCTTGACGCTGATACCATGCACCACGATGGAGAGTGCAATGACAATAAAGGTGAGTTGAATCAGTTCTCTGGCAATGGGTTCGGGCACGCCATGCTGAATGGCATACATAAGGTAGTAAATTGAGCCTATGCCACGCACACCAAACCATGCCAATGTTGCCTGAACGGGCCACCGTGTTTTGGTGAGCATCAATCCGCATAACACGCTCAACGGGCGTGCTACCACAAAGACAAATAGGGCGAGGCTGAGTGTGCGCCAGTTCCAGAAATCAGCCACCAGCATGCCTCCTACCAGCAATACCAGCATGAGTTCCGAGAGTCTTTCGAGATGCTCTTTGAATACCAGGGCTTCTGCACTGACAATCGAAGACACCGCAGTGTCGGCATCTTCAACCACGGGTTCTTCGACGCCAGCGCCCAGTTGTTCAGGTTTGATCCCGGCAGCTTTTGCGAGCTTGAGCTCGGTATGTCTAAGCGCCACGGCGGCAAAGAATACCGCTAAAAATCCCCAGCCATTTAATAACAGGCTAAAGCCATACACAATGGCGATTAATCCCAGCCCGACTAAATCGTCCAGCACGTCTTGCCTGGTTCGCTGGCCTCTCAGCTCCCAGACCATTTTACCGACGGCAATACCTCCGGCGATGCCGATGATAACTGCGATAGCGGTGGCCCAGATGATCTCTTTGATCAGCCATTGGCCACCGGCGGTGCCCAAGTCGTGCAGGCCCAGCAAGCCGAGGCCGAGCATGATAAAGGGAAACGCAGTGCCATCATTCATCCCGGCTTCGCACGTGAGCGTGAACCTGAGTTGATCTTTGTCTCCCGGGTAGCGGGACTGAGCATCCGTCGCTAGCACAGGGTCGGTGGGTGCCAGCAAGGCTCCGAGCAGTACGCCTGCGCCTAATGGCAGCTCGAGGATAAACACAGCAAATACGGTGATCAGTGCAATGGTGAACATCATGGAGAGAGAGGCCAGCCTGAGCGGTAATTGCCACTGTGTGAGTTTAAACGGGACGGGCATTTTAACCCCGGCTGAAAACAGCGAGATGAGGACTGCGATCTCGGTCAGCTTTTCCAGGAGGGGTGCTTGCTTGATAGGATCAAAATAAAAGAAATTGAAAACAGATGGCCCGAGCAGAAAGCCAATGACGAGATACACAATGGCCGGGGTAAAAGGCAGCTTCTGCAAGCAGGTTTGGCTTAACCCCCTGCTTAACATTAACAGTCCTATGAGTAAAAACCACAAGGGAGAAGTCATTTAGGTTGATAGCCAGTGAATGAACGTCACTGGAATACGCGCTTGAAAAGGTTGATTGGTAGCATCATGATTTCCTTCAGACCTCCGGCACATTGAACCTAATTTCCGAAATTAACTCATCAAACACTCAACCTGTAGCGGTAGATTAATGTGGCGGGCAAGTGGTGTTTATCAGGAAGACACTGAAAACCATGTCAGAATCAGCGCACCAGACAACGCTGTTTAGCTAACAGCGCATCCGTTTTTTATCGCCGCTACAGGTCTACTCAAGCCAAACCCATCCATTGCGCGGCACCACGTGCCGAGGCTTGTACCGCTTGTTGATAGGTGGCCGTTGCTGGCAAATGGTCAGCCAGCTGGTAGAGTGACAGATAGCCTGGGTCTAAACGGATATCTTTTTCTCGGAAAATGCTGTGCTCCAGGGCGTAGGTTTCTGCCAGTGCCCTGAGGGATTCGGCCAGAGGTTTGTCAGAATCGCTGGGCATAAAGTCGCCTAGCAGCCAGAGGTGTACATCTTCCTCTTGGCTGTAGCCAGCTTTCGGGTCCGCCAGGCTATAGGCATGGTCTATCCTGGCCTGGTTTTCAACTTCTTTCGGGTCGCCATAGGCGACTTCGTAATATTTCACTTTGGCGGTGAGTAGTGAGGTCGGGCCATCAATCGGTACCTGGCCGACCGCGTAATAACCGGCGATGGCGCGCAGGCTTTTTAAATGGTGCTCTTTGCCGACAAAGTGGATGGTTTCACCCCGGGCTTGCAACGCTTTGATGCCTGCTGCCATGTCTTTGGTGGCCGAATAAATTAGTGCCGCATCATTCATGGCACTTTTTCGAGCCAGGCTATAGTTGATCATGGCCGTGCCATTGGGATACAGCTCCAGTGCGCTGGTGCCTGCCACATCCCCTTGTACATCCAGCACTACTGAGACGGCCATTTTGGTGCCGTTTTCATTACCACCCGCCAGGGCGCCAAGCCAGTTCTTCACTTGCTCGGTGGGCCACTCAGGGTATTGCTCCTTCGCGAGTGCAAACACTTGCGGTAGCAGCCGGGTTTGTTCGGCCACGCTCAGGTCTTGCAGCCGCACTGTGTTGTAGCCAGGCGGCAGGTTGAAATCATCACTCATTAAAATGCCATGCCCTGTTTACTTCTTGTGCAGCCTGGCATTCAACTGATCTATTACTTCCGCCCAGTCTGCATCTTTCAAAATCTCTTCACGCAGGAATGCGGCTTGGGCGGGTGTCCAGTAGGGTGCTTCAGCGAGTGAAATATAGCCGGCCAGATGGCTATGTGTTTGTATAAATGCGTCGATCTCTGCATCGCTATTCGGCAAACCGAGTTGTGCAAACAGGTTATTGAGGGTGTGTAGTGAAGCTTCCATGATGCGGTCTCCTTGGGGATGGTCATTGTTCTGGCGTATGCCTGCCTGGGCTAAACTGGCCAGCCAGTACCGAGTAGAGCGGGCGGCTGAAGATTCTGGAGGTGACAGTGGCAATGAGTGAAACGGCCATCAGGCTGATGACCATTTCATGGCCGTCTATCATTTCCATGACAATAATAAAGGAGGTAATGGGCGCTTGGGTGACGCCTGCCAGAAAACCTGCCATGCATAAGGCACTGAATGCAATGGCGATATCGTGGTAGTGAAAGATGGTCGAAAGGTCGTAACCGATGCCTGCGCCTATCGACAATGCCGGGGCAAAGATGCCGCCGGGAATGCCACTTAAATAAGTGAAAATGGTGGAGAGGTATTTGACGATAGGGTAGTACCAGGTTTCATTGATGGTGCCATCTAGCATGGCTTTGGTCATTGAGTAGCCCGAGCCGTTAGCGGCACCGTGGCTGACAATGCCCAGGCCTGCCACGAGTAGTGCGCAAAAGCCTGTCCAGTAAAGGGGGTGGCGGGTGCGGAATGCCGTGATTCTGCCAGGCAGGTTTTCAGAGAATTCGATAAGCGTCCGGCTGAAGATGCCGCCAGACATGCCGCAAACCAGCCCGCAGATGAGCACGGGCAACAGGATTTCCGTGTGGATGGCGCCGACATTCAGGCTGCCGAAATAGGTGTAATTGCCTTGTAATGAAATGGAAACCAGGCCGGACAAGACAATGGCGGTGATCATGACGCCATTGGTTTTTTGTTCAAACTTGCGGCTCAGTTCTTCAATCGCAAACACAATCCCTGCCAGGGGGGTGTTAAATGCCGCTGAAATACCTGCTGCGCCGCCCGCCAGAATCAGGTGTCTGGGATCTACATGAAAGTGAGCCGGGAAATATTTGCGGAAACCATGCATGATGCTTGCGCCAACCTGCACCGAGGGGCCCTCCCTACCTGCAGAGAATCCGGCGGCCAGCCCCAGTGTGACAAACAGCATTTTGGTGACGGCGATTTTAATCGACACCAAATGGCTGATGGACTGGTGTTCTTCGTATTTTAAGGCGGCAATGGTTTGCGGGATACCGCTACCGGCGGCACCGGCCAGCCAGGTGCGGGTCACCCAGACGATAAAGATGCCCACGATGGGCATGATGAGGATGGGCAGCCACCAGACCGCGGATTGCATCCCATAAAACCAGGCAATCGCCTGCTCTGTGGCACGCGCAAATAATACAATCAGCAGCCCGGTAATGGCCGCTGCGGACCAGATGATAAACCTGCCCAGCCAGGCATGGAGGTCAGTCATCTTGATGGATAAGGCGATTCTCCTGAGCTTTTTCAGCATGCTTGGATTGCTTTCATTGATTCATGTTGGGTTAGCGTCAGCATCAATCCGCTAATCACTATAGGTCCATAGTCTAACTTGAAGCATGGACCAATCACTAAATAAAGTGACCATCCCTGTTGCAGATGTTTCAATTTTTCTACCTGTTAACAGATCTCCGGTGTTGTGGAAAAGCCGTTTATAAAAATTTTCAACCTATTTGAAAAATACATGTAAGTAATTTCTATCTCCTCAGACTAAAGGTGGCAGTCCTCATGGGCTGGTTCATTTTTTTGATTGTTACTTTTAGGAGATGTGATGAAAACGACTAACAAATTAGCTGCTGCAGCACTTTTGGGCCTGTTTACCGCCAGTGTGATGACTGCCACCCCGGCATTCGCAGGCGAAGAGAGCAAGTCTGGCTGTCACGGCAAAGACGATACCAAGATGGAAAAAGCCAATTGCAAAACGGCAGATGGCAAAGAGAAGCATGCATGTAAAGGTAAAAACGCCTGCAAAGGCCAGGGTGGCGATGGCAAAAACGCTTGCAAGGGCAAGGGCTCATGCGCCACTGACGGTAGCAAGTAATTTAGAAATTATCTCAACCAGATTCAAAAAGGCAGGGCAGTCACCCTGCTTTTTTGAAAGGAATTTTTAAATGGGCTTAGATTTAGATCATTTATCTCTCGGTTTCGGACTTGGGCTCAGACCTCAGCACTACTCTTATATTTTTGAGCATCAACCCAGCGTGGATTGGTTTGAAATTATTTCTGAAAACTTTATGGATACCGACGGCAAGCCCAAACGCAATCTGGCGCGTATCAAGGAACAGTACCCGGTCGTCATGCACGGGGTGTCCCTGTCGATAGGCAGCGTAGACCGGTTGAATTCCGACTATCTTAAAAAACTGAAAGCGCTGATGGACTGGGTGAATCCTGCATGGGTTTCCGACCACCTGTGCTGGACCGGTGTGGCGCATAAAAATACGCATGATTTGTTGCCGCTGCCTTATACCGAAGAATCGCTCAAGCATATTGTCCACCGTATCCAGCAGGTGCAGGACCGGTTGGGGCGCAGGATTGCGCTGGAAAATCCTTCGACCTATCTGGAGTTCAAGCATTCCACGATGCCGGAAGCAGAGTTTATTGCAGCCATGGCTAATGAGGCTGACTGCCATTTGCTGCTGGATGTGAACAATGTGTATGTCACCTGTTTTAACCACCGGCTGGACCCGCAAAGCTACCTGGATGCCCTGCCTTTGGACCGCGTGATACAGATGCATCTATCCGGGCACAGCCATAAAGGCAACCATATTGTAGATACCCATGATGACCATGTGATTGATGAGGTGTGGAACCTCTACAAATATGTGGTACATAGGTCCGGGCGTGTGCCCAATACCATGATTGAATGGGATGACCGTATCCCAGAATTTCCGGTGTTATCTGCAGAGCTGGATAAGGCCAGGGAAGCCGCCAGGCATGCCACCGAATTTACCTTGCCGCAGATTGCGCATGATGAAAGCGTCGTGGCGGCTGAAGAAAGCGTGCCGCTCTTAAAGGCACAAACCCATATGCAACAGGCGGTGATGCTGGGTGACCGTTTTGATAGCGTGCCTGTGCAGTGGATACGGGCCAAAAATGCATTTGCGCCACATGAGCAGTTAGCGGTCTACGCCAACGCTTACCGCTACCGTTTGTATGATGCGGTGGCTGAAGATTATCCGGTATTGCGGCATTACCTGACCGACAAAATATTCTCGGACCTGATTTGGGCGTTTGTGGAAGAGGTGTTACCGGACCACTTTAATATTGGCCGCTTTGCACTCAAACTGCCAGCCTTTATTCAACAGACCTTGCCTGACGATGCTTTTGCGCATGCCATGTGCCAGCTGGAAACCACGGTGGCGCAAATGACAGACCCTACCGAAACCCAGCCACTGGATGAAGCAGATATCCAGGGGCTGACAGCCGAGACATTGTTAGGCCTGACACTGTATCCACGCCAGGCCCTGGCCTTGATGCAGTTTGATCAGCAAGTGAATGCCTATTACCAGTCCGTGATGGATGACCAAACGCCTGATGGGCCACTGCAGGAGGCTGTTTACCTGGCAGTCTTCAGGCATGAGGATGTAGTGTGGCGCATGGAGCTGGAGGCACAGGAATTTGGCTTGCTCAGCAAACTATTTAGTGGCGCAAGCATAGGCGAGACCTTGGCCGACGTGCAGGAAGACGCGCAATACAAGATCACGGAATATTTTTCAAAATGGATGCGCAACGGCTTGCTAGCATCGCATCAATACGCGTAAACATACACACTGAAAGGGGAAATACCAATGAAGGCATTACTGAACCTGTTGATCTGGTGGCCTAAACGCATCGCCGCGCATTTTGAATGGGGTGGCCCGCTGGTCGCGCGTATCGTTGTTGGCTATACATTTATGCTGACCGGTTGGGCCAAGCTCAATAACTTACCAGCCATCATAGAAAACTTCAAAAGCTGGGGTATTCCATTCCCGGAAGTGTTGACGCCTTTTGTGGCAGGCTGGGAGTTTCTGGGCGGGCTGGGCCTGATACTGGGGTTGATGACGAGAGTGCTGGGCGGAGGATTGGCCGTGGTCATGGTGGTGGCCATTATTTCCGCCAAGCTGGCGGACATTGATTCGCTGGAAACCTTGCTGGGGTTTGAAGAAGCGACCTATTTTGCCGTGTTCACCTGGCTGGCGATTTGTGGGGCGGGCAAGGCCTCGCTGGATTATTTTCTGGAGCGCAAACAGTCTGATAAATAAGCCAAAACGGTGGCTCCCGCAGGAGCCACCGCTGTGCTGATGACCATTTGTGAGATTTAACCCCAGGTGGGCTTGAACTCTTGGTATCAACGATTCCAGAATACTGCCAATCTCATGCTGGGTTCATCGGTCATTTTCTGGTTTGCTTGTCAGAATATCCAAGCCTAATGCGTGACGATGCCACCGCTACCGTGAACATGGCCGTCACCACTGGGCGCATATAAAGTCCCATCGGGGTCTCTGGGCGCTTCTGCGTACTGTTGCCGGTTAGCCTGTTTGGCCGACATTTTCTCAGCCAGTGTCGGCATCAGGTTTTGCAGGGTGGTATTGACCTTGGACATCATGCCCACCTTGATGTGATGGGTAATGCTGGTGGCGGCCTCCAGAATCGCATTCGCCACATCAGCAGGGTCAATCTGTGGCGTAGGCAGTTTGGGTTCCTTGTTCATGTAGTTTTTGGCATGCTGGGGATAAGGCGTATTGACAGCCGTGGGCTGGATCAGGGTGATGGAAATCGGTGCCTGGTCCAGTTCTTGCACTTCTACGCGCAAGGCATCGGTAAAGCCTTTCACCGCATGCTTGGTGGCGGAATACATGCCCTGTAATGGCAGTACCGCTTCAGATACTTCACTACCAAGATTAATCAACGTGCCTTCACTTTTAATCAAATGTGGCAACGCAACCAGTGAGCCATACACCACGCCCCAGAAGTTGATATCGAACAGTCGGCGATGGTCTTCGTCACTCACTTCATCCAGTCGGCCATAGATAGACACGCCTGCATTATTGACCCAGGTGTCTATGCTACCAAATCGCTCAATAGCGATCTGCGCAACTCTTTCCAACTCCTCACGCTGGCTGACATCTGCCACGACATACATGGCTTCACCGCCATTCTCAATAATCAAATCGACCACATTCATTAATATGTCTTCACTGCGGGCAACCAATACCAGTCTCGCACCTTGCTCTGCCGCAGCATAGGCTGTTGCCAACCCGATGCCACTGGAGGCGCCAGTAATCACCATCACTTGTTCGCTAATGGGCGTAATAAGTTTACTCATGATTTCTTCTCCTTAACTGATAACAGAAACGGCGTTGTAAACCGTTAAAGTAACGTGTAGGAAGCAAAGAGATCATCCGGCTAGGTCTGATTGAAGCGTCGGAATTTCACATGAGCGTAAATAAGAGTATTGTGACTTATAAATGCAGCTTCTTCTGCCGTTATACACAACTAACCGCTGGAAAACGAGGTCTACTAGACAGAGGGTGATTTTCAACAGTGCGTTCTGGTGCAGCTAATCAAATAAACATTGTTGCGGAGGAGATGTGATGCCAGTTGCAAAAGGAGAGGGTCTCACAGATTTTGAGTTATTTTCACGTTTCTCGCTTGATAAGGTTCAAGATTGGATTACCTGGCTAAATGCTGCGGGTGATCTCGTTTATGTCAATGAGGCGGCGTACAAGGCATTGGGCTATAGCAAAGAAGAAGTCTATGGGTTGAATATTTTTCAGATTGATGAAAGTTATTCGCCTGCATCATGGGCCGCGCATTTTGCCAGTTTAAAAACATTAGGCGCTAAAACGTTTGAAACGCAACATCGAAAAAAAGATGGCAGTGTATTGCCCGTGGAAATCAATTCAAATTACATTGAATACAACGGCCATGAATATAACTGTGCCATCGTCAGACCCATCATAGAGCGCAAGCGTGCAGAAACACGGGAGCACATCAAAAATCATGTATTGGATCTGGTTGCCCGCAATGCACCTTTAAAAAGTATTCTCGGCTACCTTGTACAAGGGGTGGAAGAAGAAAATCCGGAGCGGTTATGCTCGATTCTGCTGCTGGATAAATCCAACCAGGTGCTTAAAAACTATGTGGCGCCCAGTTTGCCCAAGGATTATTGCGAGGCCATAGAAAACCTGGAGGTGGGGCCCAGTGTCGGTTCATGCGGTACGGCTGCGTTTAGAGGTAAGCCAGTCATTGTGGAGAACATCCAGACAGATCCCTTGTGGGAGGGTTACAAAGCGCTGGCTGCCCAGTATGGGTTGGCGTCGTGCTGGTCCATGCCGATTATTGTCGACCATCATGAAGTGATCGGCACCTTCGGGATTTATCACAAAACACCCAAGGTGCCTACGCAAGCCGATCTTGAGCAAATGGAATATCTTTCCAACCTGGCCAGGATCGCCATTGAGCGGCATCGCGCTGCGGAAGAGCTACGGCTATCGGACTCCATTTTCAAGAACACCAGTGAAGCCATGCTGGTGCTCGACATTGACGGCTTGATCATTGCGACTAACCCGGCGTTTACCAGAATCTCCGGCTACAGTGCTGAAGAGGTCATTGGGCATCACCCGATGGCGTTTGGCTCGCCTCGGCATGATCAGGATTTTTATAGCGCGATACGCAGTGATCTTGAAGAAAAAGGATCCTGGCGGGGCGAAATCTATGGCGTTAAAAAAAACGGTGAAGAATATATCAACTGGGTGACGGTGAACACCACCAATGATGAGAAAGGGCAGCCATTCAGGCGCGTGGTGTTATTTTCTGACATTACCGAAAAGAAAAAACACGAAGAAAGTATCTGGTACGAAGCGAATTACGATGCCTTGACCCATTTGCCGAATCGCCGCTGGTTCCAGGAGCGGCTGCAACAGGAGGTGTTTCGAGCCAACCGCGTAGGCGCTAAAGTGGTCTTGTTGTATTTGGACCTAGATGGTTTCAAGGAAGTCAATGACGCCTTGGGTCATCAAGGCGGAGACCAGTTGCTCATTGAAGTGGCACGGCGGCTCACGCATGTGGTCAGGATTACCGACTGCATTTCTCGTCTGGGCGGTGATGAATTTACCGTGACCCTGGTAGATGTCCAGGACTCACAAGCCGCGACCAATGTGGCAACGTCTATCCTGGAGCTATTGCAAGCCCCCATCATGATTGATACGCATGCCACTTACATCTCCGCCAGTATCGGGATTACGGTGTACCCTGACGATGCTGAAGATGCATCCGCCCTGATTAAAAATGCCGACCAGGCGATGTATGAAGCCAAAAAGCGCGGTCGTAACCAGTATTCTTTTTATACGCAGGAAATGCAGTATTTGGCGCAGCGGCGCACTGAACAAAAACGGGAACTCAGGCATGCATTGGCCAATCATGAGTTTGAAATTTATTACCAGCCTGTGGTAGAGCCCAAGTCTGGGATGGTGACGAAGGCAGAGGCATTACTGCGGTGGCGGCATGGAACCATGGGGATTGTCAGTCCGGCAGAATTCATTCCCTTGGCTGAGGATGCAGGCCTGATCCATGAAATCGGCAGCTGGGTATTTATACAATGCCTGGAACAGGCACTTCAGTGGCGTAGCCGGTTTCATCCCGACTTTCAAATCAGTGTCAATCTCTCCCCGGTCCAGTTTAAAAATACGGCTTACTTTGATCGCTGGTTCAATTTGCTTGCGTCAACAGCAGCCAGTAAACATTGCCTATGCGTCGAAATTACAGAAGGCGTGTTGTTAGATGCTTCGGACAAGACGTCAGAGCAGTTGTTACGTTTCCGGGAAGCCGGAGTAGAGGTGGCTATCGATGATTTTGGCACCGGGTATTCTTCACTGGCTTACATCAAGCGCATCAATGTGGACTATCTCAAAATCGATCGTACTTTTATCACACATCTCGCCAGCGAATCTGCCGATTACCCCTTGGTTGAGGCGATCATCATGATGGCCCACAAACTGGGACTGAAGGTCATTGCAGAGGGCGTGGAAACAGACACGCAACTTGCATTATTAACCCAGATCGGTTGCGATTATATCCAGGGCTACTGGTATTCAAGGCCATTGTCAGTCGACGCATTCGAGGATTGGCTGACGACGCGGGTACAGCATCGCGAGTAAGTCGCTTATTGAGGCATCAGGCGCTACATCCATCTGTCAGATGGTTGTGGTTGGTCACGATTTTATAAGGCTGACTGCTGTTTTAAAGCAACTCCTCCACATGTTTTTTAATGTTGGCAGCCATTTTGGGTGTGGGTAAATCGTTGGTGTCAGTGCCAAACGGGTCTTCAATTTCTTCGGCAATCAACTCCAGGCTGGCTAACACATAAAAGATAAACACCACTACCGGAATCACGTAATAACCCAGGTTAAACACAAAGCCAAACGGCAGGGTCATGACATAAAAGAAAATGAATTTCTTGATAAATGCGCTGTAGGAATACGGGATAGGCGTATTCTTGATTCGTTCGCAGACCCCGCATATATCAGTGAAGGCTTTGAGTTCTTCGTTGATGATAAAAAACTGGTCGCCAGTAATGTGACCTGCAATGTAGAGTTCATTGGCTTTCTGGAATATGCGCTGTGCGATCTGGTTGGGATGATGTTCGTGGTGGTCGATCTCCAGGTCCAGGCCATCAAACAGCATCTTACTGACGTCCTCATTCATCAGGTGTTTGGATAGCACCGCCGCATAAGTCGGGATAATTTTCCTGAAAAAGTCACGGTCAGCTTGATTGGTCAGGTAGGCAGACAATTTAATTGCAAGGTTGCGGCTGTTATTGACTAATGCGCCCCAGGCTTTGCGGCCCTCCCACCAGCGGTCATAGGCGGTGTTCGTGCGGTAAGCCAGTAATAATGACAAGACAAAACCGACAGTGGTATGAATTAACGAGAGGTTTTTCACATGGCTGCTATCGGCCAGTTTCCAGTATTCCAGCTCAAGATAGGCAATGCCACCTGCATAGCAGCCGATCAGTATCATCATGGGCATCAGTTGCCGGAAGGTATCAGACTCGTGAAAGCGGAAGATGAAGGTGAGCCAGTCTTTAGGGTTATATTGAATCATGATTGCGGAAGCCGTTGAGGGACTGGCACGAGTGTATCATGGCAGCATGATCACAGTGACATTGCAACCCCGGTGCCAAATGATGGCTTGGTCTTTTTCCAGGGGGCAGCATAAAAAACCCGCCAACGTCACATCGTGGGCGGGAGTGATGACTTCTTACACATGCGCATGTTGCGAGCGCATGTGTCGTCAGCTAAACCAGGGGCGGGTCTGTTTCGCGACCGTGGTCGCGGGGCTTGGCCAGCGTCATGAGGAACATTTCAATCTCATCAGAGAGCCTGTCTTCGGCAATGATCAAACCGGGGTCTGGGTTGCCGTCTGGCAGCATGGTCTCAATACCGGCTTTTTGCAATAAATGGCTCGCACCCCTAGGGACGAGGATAGGCTTGCAATGACGGTATTGGTCACGCAGGAATTCCACAGTGCGGCCATCCAGCGCCAGATTGGCAATCGAGCGTTCGCCGTCCGCAATCACCATGGCATCAAACAATACGTTAGGCATGGTTTCCAGTGTCGCTTCTGCATCTAATGCACTCCCTTGGGCTGTTTCCACCTTGCCGAGTTTGATGCTTAACAGGCGGGGGACACCGCCTTGCGACAGGATGGCGTCATAGAGGGCATTGACGCAGATTGCGTCCACCCCATTGGCAGCAAGGATGGCCACTTTCCTGGTTTTGATTGAACCATCGCCCGGGTAATGCGTTTCTGACAGGGCGGGGGAGGCTGGCAACACTGGAAAAGGCTGGTCGCTGGCTAATGGCGCAGGTGCTGGCAGCGGGATACCCAGGCCATCCGCGACGGCTTGCGCCAGGGTGGCGTCGACGTTGACCAGGAGTGATACCATGCGTTCTCGTATGGCCGGCGTTTGCACCCGTGTGAGCTCAAACCTGTATGCGTTAATAATATGTTGCTTTTCGGCGGCTGACTGACTGTTCCAGAACAGGGTGGCCTGTGAGTAGTGGTCGGCAAATTTTTCCGGTTTACCGCGTACTTTGTCTTCACTGATATGTTCGGGGAAACTGGTAAAGCCATTCATGCCCGCCTGGAATGGGCAGCCACCTCCCAGCGAATTTGGTTCGTAGGCCACGCGCCCCCGCGGGATATTTTGCCTGTGCATGCCATCACGCTGGTTGTTATGGATTTCTTTCAAAGGCGCATTAATGGGAATCTCGTGGAAGTTGGGACCGCCAAGACGGGTTAATTGTGTATCTACATAAGAGTGGATGCGGCCTTGTAGCAGGGGATCATTGCTAAAGTCTATCCCAGGGATGATATGTGCCGTACAAAAAGCCACCTGCTCGGTTTCTGCAAAAAAGTTATCTGGGTTACGGTTAAGCACCAGTTTGCCAACCGGTGTCAGCGGTACCAGTTCTTCCGGGATGATTTTGGTCGGGTCCAGCACATCAAACGCAAAGGCTTGTGCCTGTTCTTCGGTAAAGATTTGCAGACCCAGCTCCCATTCCGGGTACATGCCTGATTCAATGGCTTCCCACAAATCACGGCGATGGAAATCTGGGTCGGCGCCGCTGATTTTTACCGCTTCATCCCAAGCCAGTGAATGCGTGCCGGCCATGGGTGTCCAGTGGAATTTGCAGAACACTGATTCATTTTGCGCATTCACCAGCCTAAAAGTGTGTACACCAAACCCTTGCATCATGCGGTAGCTGCGCGGGATGGCTCGATCTGACATTTGCCACATGACCATATGCGTGGATTCAGGCATTAAGGAAATAAAGTCCCAGAACGTATCATGTGCAGACGAGGCCTGCGGCATACCATGATGTGGCTCCGGTTTGACGGCATGCACCAGGTCTGGAAACTTCATGGCGTCCTGGATAAAAAACACCGGGATATTGTTGCCGACCAGGTCCCAGTTACCTTCATCGGTATAAAACTTGACAGCAAATCCACGCACGTCGCGGGCAGTGTCGGTGGAGCCACGCTCGCCCGCTACCGTGGAAAAACGCACAAATACTGGCGTTTGTTTGCCTGCTTCACTGAACGGTGTCGCTTTGGTGACTGCGGTGAGTGGTTGGTAGTTTTCAAAATAGCCATGCGCGGCAGAGCCACGGGCATGTACCACGCGCTCGGGGATGCGCTCATGGTCAAAATGGGTCAGCTTTTCACGCAGGATAAAATCTTCTAATGCCGTAGGGCCGCGCAGGCCTATTTTGAGTGAGTGCTGATTGTCGCCGACGGTCACTCCCTGGTTGGTGGTTAATGCCTGCAAATTGGAATCGGAGCGCACGCGATCCAGGTCACCCTTGAGCATATTTTCGCCTTCGGTGGCACCTTCACCGGTTTTTTCATTGGGATTGTCCTCGGTAATGGTACTGGCCCTCACCACCGAGTCATCCGCTTCACGGGCCATCCCTGCCATGGGACATCTGGCCTTTTCCCCGTATTCTGCCGCCTTGGTCTCGCTGTAGGGAAACGTTTGGGACAACACATCACCACCGACCACCTTGTCAATCAAGTCTGGAGGAACGGCGCCTTCCACGGAGGACATCGGTGGCTCATGGGTAGAAGGCCCGGAGACAGTGGATAAAATGGAGCCTAGTCCTACTTGAGTCTTTGATGCTTTTGCCATGATTGTTTTTCCCGAAAATTAAAGTGCAAGAATGCACCGCAAAAATGAAGTGAAAGTACGAAACGATTATCGGGATATCACCATGGGGTGGATATAAGCGCTCTCCGATTTGATTGTAGGAGAATCACTGCTGAGTGCCTGCCAGGTTCACTCATCTGCAAGCGAATATTCAGCGCCCTGAACTTCTGCCCGAGTCTGTAAACAAACCGATATGGCTCATGCTCATATCCTTATTGGCATCTCTGGCTGGCGTTATGCGCCCTGGCGGAAAGTCTTTTACCCTGAAGGCTTGACGCAGAAACGCGAGCTCGCATTTGCCTCACGCGCCTTGCCGACCATAGAACTCAATGGTTCTTTTTATGCCTTGCAGCGCCCGAGCAGCTATCAACAATGGTACGAACAGACGCCAGCGGATTTTGTATTCAGCATCAAGGCGACGCGTTATATCACCCACATTTTGCGGTTGGAAAATATTGAAACAGCCATGGCAAACTTTTTTGCTTCCGGCCTGCTGGCGCTTAAGGAAAAGTTGGGCCCCATTCTCTGGCAGTTTCCGCCCAGCTTTCGTTTTGATGCAGACTTGTTTGAAGGTTTTCTCAAGCAATTACCACATGATACGCAGACTGCGGCCAACCTGGCATCACACCGTGATGCCACCATGCATGGCCGCGAATTTCTCAGAACGGATAAAAAGCGACCGTTACGCCACGCGGTTGAAATCCGCAACAAAAGCTTTGAAGACCCTGCATTTATTCAATTGCTACGAAAATATAAGGTGGCGCTGGTGATTGCGGATACGGCAGGCAAATGGCCGTATAAGGAAGATATCACCGCAGACTTTACTTACTTGCGCCTGCATGGGGATGCAGTGCTGTATAGCAGTGGCTACAGCGATCAGGCGCTGGATGCTTGGGCTGCACGCATCACGGCATGGAGCAAAGGTGGGCAACCGCAAGACCCGCAGCTGATTTCGCATCAGGCGCCTGCTCTCCGTAAATCGCGCGATGTGTACTGCTATTTTGATAACGATATCAAGGTGAAAGCCCCTTTTGATGCACGCAAACTGTTAAGGCGGCTTCATCTGGAGACTGGCCTGGCGGAACTTGATTGGTCGCACGCCGATGCACCGGGCGAGATTAATCCGAGCAAGGCTCGTGGCCAGAAGAAAAAGTAGCATGTACCAACACGGTTGGAATGAAAGTGTCGTTTGGCAACTCTTCAGGAAAGGCTCAGGCAATAAGATTGCGGGTCATGTTCGTTTAAGAACCGCGCAAAGTCATCGGCGGAGAGCGGTTTGGAGAACAGGTATCCTTGCAGCATATCAGCACCTAATTCGCGGCATAGCCTGGCTTGCTCCAGAGTTTCTATCCCTTCAACAATCACTTCAAGATCCAGGCTTTTTGCCATGGCAATCAGCGCTTTCAATATACGGCTGTCGGCTTCGCTTCCAGGCACGTTTTGGACGAAGGATCGATCCACTTTTAAAATAGAGGCGGGCAACCATTTCAGATAGGACATGGACGAGTAGCCGATACCAAAATCATCTAGCGCAATCGTGATACCTAATGTTTTCAGTTGCTTCAGCAATAGGGAGGTCTTATGAAAATCCGATACCAGCACGCTTTCAGTGACTTCTATGGTGAGGCAGGCACCAGGCAGGCCTGTGCTTTCCAAGTCGCGTTGAATGTCATGGCACATACTCTCTTGTTGTAGCAGTTGCTCACTGGCATTGACCGCCAACACAAAATGCTCGTTGATCAGATGGTCCTTGTGCCACTGGGCCACCTGCCTGCATGCCAACTCCCTGTTTTGTGTGTCGATGGCAGCCATAAAGCCTAGCTCTTCCACCACATCAATAAATGTAATAGGCGGTAACAGACCTCTCGTCGGATGGTTCCAGCGGATGAGCATTTCTGCGCCGGATATCTCCAGGGTTTGGGCATGGATGACCGGTTGGTAATATTGCACCAGCTGGTTCTGTAAGCGTTGCGAGCGTAGCTCGGCTTCCATCATGATGCGGTGCAAAATCTGGTCTTGCAACTCTTCGCTAAAAAAATGAAAGCCATTACGTCCTTGGCGCTTAACCTGATACATGGCGAGATCGGCATGTTTTTGCATGTCTTCGACATTCAGCGCACAACGGGGATAGGTTGAAATGCCGATGCTGCAGGTAATAAAGTGCTCGGCATTGTTGAGTGTAATCGGTTCGCGCACGCTTTCGAGGACACGTTGTGCTAATGCACCCACTGCGGTTTCAGTGTCCAGGTCTTGTACAACAATGGCGAACTCATCGCCACCCAAGCGGCAGACGACATCGCCATCTCTGACCACTTGTAGCAAGCGTTGCGCGATCTGCTGCAATAATTGGTCGCCTGAGTCGTGACCCAGGCTGTCGTTGATCAGTTTGAAGTTATCAATATCCAGATAGATCAGGCCCAATTGAGCGTTGAGCCGCTGTGCCCGCTGAATGGCGCTGTTCAAATGCTCTTCAAAGAAATAGCGGTTAGGCAAGCCGGTCATGGGGTCATTTTCGGCCAGGTATTTGAGGCGTTTGTGTGTATCGATTAGCTTGCTGTTGAGCGCATGCCGTGCCTGGGCATGGAGCAGTGCCTTGGTCAAGTGACGTTCAGAAAGTTCTTTTTTCAATAAAAAATCCTGAGCACCAGCAAAGATACAGTTACGTTCTATGGTTTCGTTGTCCTCCATGCCGGTGAGGATAACGACCGCGGCCTGTTTATCTGCGTGCTGGGTCAGTTGATTAAGCACATCCAGGCATTCCATATCCGGCAGGCGGTAATCGAGCAGCACAATGTCAAAGGTATCTTCATCAAACAGCTTGAGTGCCCTCACCGCCGTATTGGCTTGAACGATGTCTTTGACCAGGCTTGGATTTTTCAGGACCCTGATGACGGCCTGCCTGTCCAGTTCGTCATCATCAACGAGTAGCAATCGCATCCTTTACTCCTTTGTGATTGGTAGTTCTACCAGGCGCCAGTAATGCTCAATTAAACCAACCACCTCGAGAAAGTCCCTGTCCATGTGCTGTTTGAACACATAACCAGCGACATGTTGACGGTAGGCCGCGACCAGATCCTCATCCGACTTGGAGGTCGTCAACACAAACACGACGGCATGTGTCAGTAAAGGATCTGTGCGCAAACTCTCCAGAAACTCCAGGCCATTCATACGCGGCATATTCAGGTCGAGCAGGATCATATAGGGGGAAGACACCTTGCCTGCGCGTAGCAGTTCCAATGCTTCACGCCCATCCCTGGCCCGTATCACCGTATTTAGCAGGCGTAATTTGCGCAATGCACGCTCCAGTGCAATGGCATCAATGTCATCATCATCCACAATGAATAAAGTGGCTTCCCTATAGTTTTGCTTCTGCAGGATTTGCACGGATCAGCCTTTCTCCAATATTGATTGGCCAGGTAAAACGGATGGTCGTCCCACGTATACCATCAGAAACAATACTAGTCGTACCGCCATAGGCTTCCACAATTTTTTTCACCAGCGCCAGCCCCATGCCACTGCCTTCAACCTCATCACGCGGCCGCAAGGTTTGGAACATCAGGTACACCCGTTCCTGGTACTCGGGTGAAATGCCAGGGCCATCGTCAGTGACACTAAACTCATGGTAAGTTTTACTGGCAGCCCGCCAATCCAGACGAATACGGCCTTGAGGGCGGTCATGGTGCTTGATCGCATTAGTAAACAGGTTGCGCAGGACTTGCTCCAGCGGGGTGGCAAGTGTGGTCAGGGTGGGCAGGTCGGGGGCGACCTCAAGCGTGAACCCTTCAGGTGGGGCTTGCATCTCGAAGATGTTCTGGGCCCATTTGCCAAGTGCTACCTGGCTCACGCTGCCTTCTAACCGCCCGGCGCGTGAATAGGCCAGCAAGTCATCCAATAGACGCTCCATACGGCGCAGACGGCCGCGTAACAGGCTCATATGTTGGGGAATCGCGTCGGTTTGCCCGTTGTTCAGGTCCTCTTCTATCCAGTGTGAGATCTGGAAGATACCGCGTAATGGCGATTTCAGGTCGTGGGAGGCCACATAGGCAAACGTGGCTAGTTCTTTATTGCTGCGTTCCAGTTCATCTCTGTGCTCAGCCAGTTTTTCGCTGGCTTTGACGCGTGCAGTAATATCGGTGATGGCCGAGAGTACTTTGACGCCATCATCGGTTTCAATCGGGTTGAGGCCCACTTCCACCGGAAATTCGCTGCCATCCTTGCGGCGGCCATAGAGGTCACGGCCAGTCCCCATGGCGCGTGGACTAAGGTCGGAGAAAAAAGAGGCTCGGTGATGCGGATGCTGGTGACGGAAGCGTTCTGGCAGCAAAATATCAATCAGTTGCCCTAACAGCTCGGCACGGGAGTAGCCGAAAATCCGTTCTGCCTGGGTATTCACCATCTCGATGATCCCCTTCTTATTGACCATCACCATGGCATTCGGGGCGGCCTCTACCACTTGGCGAAAGCGCTCTTCCATGCGCTTGCGTGCGGAAATATCGGTAATCGCCGAGAGCACCTTAACGCCATCATCGGTTTCAATCGGGTTGAGGCCCACTTCCACCGGAAATTCGCTGCCATCCTTGCGGCGGCCATAGAGGTCACGGCCAGTTCCCATGGCGCGTGGACTAAGGTCGGAGAAAAAAGAGGCTCGGTGATTGGGATGCTGGTGGCGGAAGCGTTCAGGAAGCAGGATGTCGATCAGCTGGCCTAATAGCTCTACACGTGAGTAACCAAAAATGAGTTCGGTCTGGGTGTTCACCATTTCGATGACGCCGGCTTTGTTGACCATCACCATTGCAGTAGGCGCGGCTTCTACAACCTGGCGGAAAGGCAGGTTGGCACGTTCGATATCCCCAGTCTCCTCACTCATGATGACAGCCCTCTTTTTGTTCCCGCAAAAAATCTGTCTGGCGAATGCTTTGTTGCTATTTTTTAAAGCTTGGATGTGGCATGGCATGCTGTCCTACTTGAAGGATAAGTCATCATAACAAACGGCCACTGGCTGGGCAATCTGCCATTAAATAGCCTTGTTTGATAGCAGATTTCTCTCGCTAGGGAATGCCGATGATCTTAAGGTATTCTTCAAGCGTGAGTGTCAGCGCCTGCAAGGACTCATTGACTTCATCCAGATGCTGGTTGGTATTCAAGTGCAGCTTTTCCAGCAATGCCTGGTGTTTTTCCAGTGCCTGGCGATGAGCCTGCAAGGTTGCTATTTTCAGGTCTTCGTTCATGACGACTCCTTTCTAACTGTACTGTCAGTCTACCGCATAGAGGATGGTACATGTGCGTCCAGTATCAGAACCTTGAATGGTGAGATTCATGACATACCATTAAGTTTACTCCTTGCCAGCCTTACCATGGTCTTAATCCGATGGCTGAATAAAGTGAATATTTCCTATTGTCTGTCTTCAACCCCTTGCCTAGGCTTGCAACAGATGATCACCACTAGTGAGAAGATGCATGAAATACGGGATGGTTTTAGCGGGAATGGTTTTGCTCATAAGCTTGCAGTCCGTTGCCGGGCAAGTTGTGGATGAGCGTGCGCGTGAACAGCTTTCCGCTGATCAGGTGAATACTTTGATTCAGACGGAGCAACACACCACGGAAGATCGGAAAGACAGTCTGCCTGAGTCGCAGTCCACCTACCAGGAACAGACCGGGCCCAATACCATGGATTTATCTTCTGATTTTTCGATGTAATGCAGTCATGATGGCATAGCCATATACAATGGCTGCATGTCAGCCATGCTCATCCAACAGTTTTTACCTCACTACCCAGCGCATTTGCGTGACCAGATCGCTTCCTTGCACGCAAAGGGGCAGCTCGGGCGCTACCTGCAACAGCGCTATCCAGAGGAGCATAGAGTACAGAGCGACAAGGCATTGTATGACTTTTGCATGGAGCTCAAAAACCGCTACCTGAAAAATGCGCCCATGCTGGACAAGGTGTATTTTGATAACCGGCTGACCATAGAAAAACAGACGCTAGGCTTGAATACAGCCATCTCGCGTGTACAGGGTGGCAAACTCAAGGCCAAGAAAGAAATCCGTATTTCTGCATTTTTCAAGACAGCCCCGCTGGCATTTTTGCAGATGATTGTGGTGCATGAGCTGGCACATCTCAAGGAGCGCGATCACGGCAAGGCGTTTTACCAATTGTGTTTGCATATGGAGCCCAACTATATGCAATATGAATTTGATTGTCGGGTCTATCTGCTATGGCTGGCCACAGGCAAGCTCAATGCTGAAAGTGTGCGCTAACTCTTTAGTTTTTCACGGTTTTTGTACTTGCAGCCAGACAGCAGCGATTCTCTCGGCTTCATAATAGGCTTCGTTCATCAGTTCTTCACTAAAAATATCGGGATCAATTTCGATATAGCTGTAAGTGGCGCCGGCGCTTTTAATTTTGGGGCTAATGGCATTGATAAACGGGTCCTCCCCAGCCAGCATGGCGACGCCGGTATACAGCATTAAAGTTCCACCGGGGGCCAGTCGGGTCAGTGCGGTATCCACAATATCGAGCGAAAGTTGTGCCCCTAACGCTCCGTTGCCATGTCGATAAGCGCGTTCCAGCGGGTCAACCAGGTAAGGCGGATTGGCAACGATGAGGTCAAAATGGCCGTCGATATCATTGAGCAGGTTGCTGTACTGGAAGCGGACATTGCTGACCCCGTTGGCCCCGGCGTTGCTAGCTGCGATTGTCAGCGCGTTTTGGTTGATATCCACGCCCCACACTTCCGTTTCAGGCAGCATGCTGGCCAGTAGAATGGCGGCTGTCCCAGGCCCGGTGCCGATATCGACACAGCGCTTAATCGGCTTGTGCAGGCCTGGCAATGCCTGATCTATCGCGCGTATAAACCGGTAAGTGTCCGGTCCCAGAAAAACAGCATCACTGGCGTCAGTAGGAAAAGGGGAGTGTGCAAACAGGGTATTGTTGAGGCTGGACACGCGTATGAGTGATTGCCAGCCCTGGGCAAGTGGTCGCACGATGCCAGCCGCCTGCATCAGCTCAAATAATTCTGCATCAGGTGTGCTGGCTGCAAATGGGCGATTCCAGCCAAAAATATCCTGCAAGGAACGTGACCAGCGATTCTCTGGCCGCTGATTAACCAGCCGATGCGTGGTTGGTGTGACGGTCACAAAATGATAGTCGCGGGCCTGTAATGCATGCAGCACTTTCACCAGGGGTGCATTCATTTGTGGCTGCATCGGTGTCTTTACAGAGTTTTTCATGGAAATAACCTCTTGAAGAAAGGCGGCTTTTAGCTTAGCAGAACCTTGGTTTTTCTCTTATAAGCGTATTCCTACAATGCGCTCATGGATTGTCTGATAGGGATTTTGATCACATCTGCGTAACGTATCTGCTTTCTACTTGCAATTACACCTGCAGGCTAATTTTTGGAGGCAGAAGAAATGTCGGTCATCAGCAATGAAGTCGGAAAACGGACAAGAACGGTCAATGACTGGTCGGCAAGGGATATGTATTTTTCACTGCTTTCGCCCTCCGGTTTCAGCAAGGGCAGGGCAGATAGTGCTGGTTTCCTCACAGCGCATCTCAAGGAAACCAGCCAGCACCTTAACAATATGCCAGCACATCCGGAACAGCTTGAAACCTGGCTGGATGAGCACACTCAATTGGTTGGCCGACAGTTCCAAGACTACCTGGCGGTTCGTCAAGAAGGTGGGCGGCGTTGGTACTTCAGTAGCAAGGCACATGCTTTATATTTTTTGAGAGCGGTCGCCCCGACAAAAATGGTAGATGGTGCCTGGCTTTATGGCATCACCCGGCACTGGCATGATGCGCGATTTGCCTCCTTGCTTAAAATTTATCTCGAAGAGTTAGGGAATGGCATGGAGGCGATGAACCATGTCGTCCTCTACCGCAAACTGCTTAAAGTCAATGAATGTGAAGACTGGAAAAACCTGGACGACAAGTTTTTCACGCAAGGTGCGCTACAACTGGCCTTGGCCGCCAATACTGAAACGCTTGTGCCTGAAGTTATCGGTTTCAATCTTGGTTACGAGCAATTGCCCCTGCATTTGCTGATCACGGCTTATGAGCTCAAAGAGCTGAATATTGACCCTTATTACTTTACCTTGCACACCACCATTGATAATGCTCATAGCGGGCATGCACGTGCAGCAATCGAAGCGGTGTCTGAGGCCATGCCCACCTTCGGTTCTGCCAGCCGATATATGGAACGCATCATGGCTGGCGTGAAATTGAATGACGCCGGGCTGGGCACGCTAGATATCATTAATCATTTTGACTTGCACGGTGAAGTGATACGTGTGCTAAAAAACAAAGCGGATATCGGCCGATACATGCATTCCAACCGCTGTGTGATTGAGGGAAAAACCATGAATGAGTGGTTGGCAGACCCGGATCAGGTGGCCAAATTGCTGTATATCATGCAGAAAACAGGTTGGATCAAACGGCACCAGGATCCGGAACAAAGCCGTTTCTGGCAAGTGATTGCTGCCGAAAAAGCGCCGATGTTCGGCGTGTTTACGGCTTATGAACGGCAGGTGATTTATGACTGGATCGCTGGCGATGTGTTGGAGATTCTGCCCAGGGTGGCCCGGTTAGGCCCTCCCTGGCGGATGACTGAACATCCCATGGCACAGCGTGAGAAACAACGCGGAAACGTCTATGATTTGCGTTCCGGGCTGCGCCTGGCGGAGCTTGATCTCCCGGATGACGATTTTAACCACGAGCAATTATCGCTGGAGCGTTACCTGCACGGCTTAGGCCCAAAACGCATGGAGTTCCTGATTGACTGGTTGTCACCTGCCAAGCACCACACCGCGCTCGGCCTATGTGCAACCCGTTACTTCAAAGCCTATATGGATGCGCCCTATTCGCAATACAGTCGAATATAAGTTGGCGATAAACTTAAGTTAATCTTTACGTTGGACCAAACAAATCATCCAGCGGGTTTTTGTCGGAGGGTGCCTTGTTTGAGACACGGTTCACAGTGAATTCGTCTTCAATATTGTCACGGTAATAACTCCACTGTGCACTGGCATTCTTTAAGTTGCGCCATAGGCTTTCGCCCACGTTAAGGTGCTCCAGTGTACGGCCATCTTCAAGCTCCACTCTCAGTATGCGTTTGCTCGCATCATAGCCTATCGCACGTAATTTGCCGGAATGGATGCGGATCATGTCCATCACAGACGCCTAACCACAGCAACCGGTTTTTGTCTTGCAACCACACGATTTTCCGCCGCTCGTGAGGCCTTGTTTCTGCCAGGCTTGCAAAAATGTTTCTTTGGACATAGGTTGAATGTTGAGCGATTGCTGTAATTCGCTATTCACCACTTCTGCCTGATAATGCTCAAAGTGCGCCAGGTACTTTGCATAGGCGCGATCTGCACCACGCAGTCTCTGCCACTGTGACCATAGCCATTTTTTCAATCTAAACATGACTCTATCCTTTGCTAAAAATGGTTTGACCACCATTTGAATGATTGTATCCTCAGAGGCAACGGCCGCCTATACATCTTGTTACGTTTGGTGCCTCCATTTTCGTACAGCGTCATGCTAATCTGGCAACCTGTCTGTCACTAACATCCTTCTGCAGTCAATGTCCAACGCGTTTTATTTCAATCTGATTTTATTTTTCCTCGTCGCCATCATTGCGCTGGAGGTGCTTGCAAAGAAGCTACGCTGGCCACCTGCTGTGGCGCAATTAATGGGTGGGGCCATCATTGCGTTTATTCCAGGATTACCCGCATTTGAAATCGACCCTGCGCTGGTGCTCGTGGTGTTCTTGCCACCACTGTTGATGGCAGGGGCTTATTTTACGGTATGGCATGAGTTCCGTCGGCATCTGGGGGGGATTTTGCTGCTGGCCGTGGGGGCGGTGCTATTCACGACACTGGTTGTCGGGCTGGCGCTTCATGCATTGACGCCGTCGTTACCTTGGGCAGCCTGTTTCGCTTTGGGCGCCATTGTCTCTCCGCCTGATGCTATTGCCGCCAAGGCGGTTTTGCAACGTGTTGCATTGCCGCGCAAATTGCTGGTGTTACTCGAAGGTGAAAGTTTGCTTAATGATGCGACGGGATTAGTGTTGTACAAGTTCTCGTTGGTCGCCGTGCTGACCGGGGTGTTTTCCATGACGGCTGCGCTTGAAGAGTTTGCCTGGTTGAGCATAGGCGGCATACTGCTTGGCGGGGCATTTGGCTATCTCGTTTATAAAACCTTGCGCTATCTGCAGGATACCGAGTTGATGATACTGGCCTCGGCGCTACCCGGCTGGATATGTTACGTCGTGGGTGAGCATATTGGCGTCTCAGGGGTAATAGCCACCGTCACCTATGGCATGATGCTGGGCTGGCACCAGCATGAAATCATGACTGCTACGGCGCGTCGCCGCGGCGCAGCCTTTTGGCAAATCATGATCTTTGTGTTTGAGTCACTGGTGTTTATCCTGATTGGCCTATCGTTGCGCGGCGTGTGGGAGCGTATTTTGCATGCCGACGCATCCCTGACAGATTACAGCTTGCAGGTATTGCTGGTGTTGGCCGTGGTGATTGTGTCGCGCTTTGTCTGGGTGTTTGCGCTAGAGGGTGTGTCCAGGCTATTTAGCAGGTCTCCGTCTGACTTTCATCATGGCTGGCGAGAATCTTTCGTAAAAAGCTGGGCTGGTATGCGTGGGGTGGTGACGCTGGCGGCGGCGCTGGCTGTGCCTGCTGAAGTGCCTGGCCGTGATTTAATGCTGCTGTGCGCCTTTGCGGTAATCCTGTTGACGGTATTGTTCCAGGGGACCACCATAGGCTGGGTGATCCGCGTGCTCAAATTAAAGGCCACACATGAGCGCACCTACTTAAATGAACCGCAAACCTGGGCGCGTATCGAGCAGGCGCAATATGCCGTGGTGAGCAAGCTGGCTTACGACGAGCAAGGTCAGCTATTACATCCGCGTTTGCTGGAGCAATACAGCTACCGGCAAAGCCTGTCTGACAAACACAAAAATGATGCCATGTTACCTGACGACATTCGCAAGGCACATTTTAGTGTGATTTTGGCTGCTGTCGCGGCCGGGCGGGAAGAGTTACTCAAGCTGCATCGTTCCGGTCAGATTCATGATGAATTACTCCATGTCATGGAGCGCGATCTGGATATCCAGGAAATCGCAGCCTTGCATAGTCGAGGTTAAAATGCACTGTCCACATTTTTTGTGGATAACTTTTGGGTTGTGTTGTGGGTGAGTGGTGTAAGTATATGATTCAATGATGTAAATGGCGGTTGATTAAAATCTGTACGCTAAAATTATTTGCTGAAAAATGCTTGCTGACAGCTGTTTTTTGTGTATTGCCAGCTGCCAAGAGCCGGCGTAGCATTAAGCGCATCAGTGTCGCCGATATAGGGAGCGTATGATGAAAAGACTGTTTTATATCGATTATCCGCAAGAGCATTTTGAGGGCCAGGCACACCGTTACCGTTGTGCTTTTTGCAAACAGGAAACGACCAAAATCAATGGCCGTCTGGAAGGGCACCTGCCGACGTGTGATTACCGGGTAGCGCTGGAAAAGGCTGGTTTTGAATGTAACCGTAATTCATCTGTTCCACATGAAGACAGGGCAGACGAGGTGGATTAACTCTCAACCTCCTTCAGCTGCCGAACAAACATAAAAAGATAGAAAACGTATGGTCCACTTTACGCCTTTACAGTCGCTAGTCGGCGGTTTGCTGATCGGCTTTTCAACCTTATTGATGATACGCTGGCTGGGCAAGATTGCTGGCATCAGCGGCATTGTCGGCCAGCTTTGGTCGGCGCCTGCGAATGACCGTGCATGGCGGTTCGCTTTTGTGGTCGGCTTACTGGCCTCCCCATTGGTATATGCACTGTTTGCGCCATTGCCTGCGGTGCAGATTGTGGCCAGCACCCCCTGGTTAGTGCTGGCTGGTGTGCTGGTGGGCTTTGGTAGTCGCTTGGGTAGTGGTTGTACCAGCGGGCATGGGGTATGTGGACTGTCGCGTTTATCATTACGTTCGCAGGTGGCAACCCTGACCTTTATGACGACGGCCATGCTGGTAGTATGGCTGGTTCGACATGTATTTTGATAGGGTAGGCGCAAAAGATGATTGTATTGATCGCGTTATTAGCGGGCATCATTTTTGGTTTGGGGTTGATTGTGGGTGGCATGACCAACCCGGCTAAAGTGCTGGCTTTTCTGGATATTACGGGAGATTGGGATCCCTCACTGGCATTTGTCATGCTGGGGGCTATTGTCGTCGGCTTTTTTGCCTTCAGGGCCGCCGCCAGAAAACCTGTAAGTCTGTTGGGGATGCCGGTGCATTTGCCAGGAACGCGCCTGATTGACCGCAAGTTGCTACTCGGTGCCGTGCTGTTTGGCACCGGCTGGGGAATAGCCGGTTTCTGCCCAGGTCCTGCAGTCACCTCGGTCTTCACTGGAGGCGTCGCTGTCTGGCTATTTGTCGCCAGCATGCTGGCAGGGATGGCGGTACATACGCTGGCAGTACGTCGCGGCTGGTTGTGACAGCATTATTCTTTTTGCCATAATTTACGGTAACGCCACAGCGTGGTGCGGCCAATGCCGAGCTGCTTGGCTGCTTGCGTCAGGTTGCCCTGGCAGTCAGCCACCGCCTGCAAGATGGCTGCTTCTGACGGCGTCTGGCGTCCAGATTTTGCGGGCTCCGTGACCGCCGTCTGATGAGGAGCTGGCTGTGTTTGTAATTCTGGCGGCAAGTCTCCCACGTCTAATTGTTTGCCATCCGACATCACCAGTGCGTAATTCAACACATTGCGTAGTTCGCGCACATTGCCCGGCCAGTCGTAGGCCAGCAGTTGTTGCATCGCGGCTGCGGTCACCACAGGTAATTGTTCCCCGGTAAATTGCTGTTTCAGGAAGTGACGCAGTATCAGCGGAATATCCTGTTTACGGGCCTGTAAGCTGGGTAAGAAAATCGGCACCACACGCAAACGGAACAGCAGATCCTGGCGGAAGCGCCCGGCCTTGACCTCTTCGCGCAAGGCTTTATGGGTGGCGGCCACGATGCGGACATTGGCCTGCATGGGTTGGCTGGCACCCACTGGCAGATATTCACCGGTTTCGAGCACGCGCAAGAGTTTGGCCTGTAATTCATACGGTAACTCGGCAATTTCATCCAAAAACAGTGTGCCCCCCTCAGCGCGCCGAAACAAGCCTTGGTGATCGCGAATTGCGCCGGTGAAAGCGCCTTTGACATGCCCGAACAATTCACTTTCCAGCATGCCCGCATTGAGGGTCGCGCAGTTGATGGCGACAAAGGGTGCGCGGTGACGCGGACTCTCGCCATGAATGGCACGTGCCACCAGTTCTTTGCCGGTGCCGGAGTCGCCACGGATCAAAACAGGAATGTCCGTCGCCGCCACGCGCCGTATCATGTCAAAGATTTTATGCATTTCCGGTGCGTGACTGATCAAACCATACTTTTCCCCCAGCGATGATTGTTCCACTGATTTTGCCTGTTCGGGCTGTTGCGGTAGCAGAATTTCCAGGCCGCCAGCAAATGCGTCGCCCTCTTGCTCGTAGGCCATGGCATATTTCAACACTGCCTGCCGGGTGCCATCCACCCGATGCAACAACAATGGTACGCCTTCTACCTTGCTGGACTCGGTCAAGCCGCAGGTACGCATACATTGCTCACAACGGTTAGCGGTCAGGCAGTTTTCGCCCAGCAGTGATTGCTGTTTAAAGCCGAGCAACTTCTCTGCGCCTGGACTCCAGTAGCTGATGCGCTTGTGTGCGTCTACGGTAAACACGGCAGCGTCCGGCATGATCAAGGAGATCATGCGGGCCAGGGATTCACCCTGTGCACGGGAGAGGCCCACATGCTGACTGAAAAAATCAGGAGTCGTCTGTTCCATTATAGGCGTTGAAACGTTTCACTGTGGTGGTGGCGTTCCATTGAAACACTATTTTCGGGGTAATGCAAGCGAAAAAAGAGTATAACTATCTGATTCTAATAGAGTTATGTTCTTAATGAAACATTGGCACTCCTTTTGCTCAAGACAAGTGTCGTTTTAAGGAGAGCCATCATGATATTTGAGCAGTTTTTTGAGCCGGATAGCAGTACTTTTACTTATCTTCTCGGTTGCGAGCACACCAGGCAGGCGGTGCTGATTGACACTGTAGAGTGCGATGTTGAGAAGTATGTGGCTGCCTTGGATCAGCATGGCCTCACCCTCGTTTATACGCTGGAGACCCACGTGCATGCTGATCATGTCACGGCGGCTGACACCCTGCGTAAACGGCTGGGTAGCAAAAGTGTGGTGCACCGTGATGCAGGTGCCATGTGTGGTGATTTGCTGGTGACCGATGGCATTCATGTGCAGGTGGGCAGCATAGACATTGAGGTGCGTTACACCCCAGGGCATACCAATGGCTGTGTCAGCTACTACGTGGGCGACCGTATTTTTACCGGCGATGCTTTGTTGATCGGGGGCTGTGGCCGTACTGATTTTCAGCAAGGCAATGCGGGGCAGTTGTATGACAGCATACACAAGCAGATTTTCAGTTTGCCGGATGAGACCTTGATTTACCCCGGTCACGATTACAACGGCAACACTGTTTCTACGGTCGGCCAGGAAAAGCGTGAAAACAAGCGCTTGGGTGGCCAGAAGTCGCGTAAAGAGTTTGTAGAAATCATGGCGAATTTAAAGCTGGCGTATCCAAAACAGATTGATGTTGCCCTGCCTGCCAACCAGGCGTGCGGCAATATTGCGGTCAAGCAATCCGCCTGATGAAACTGGCTCAATATTTTCCGGTTCTTCGTTGGGGGCGGGATTATCAACCGCAACAAGCATTGCATGATTTGACCGCGGCTGTGATCGTCACCTTGATGCTGGTGCCGCAAGCCCTGGCGTACGCCATTCTTGCCGGTTTGCCGCCTCAGGTGGGCCTGTATGCCAGCATGTTGCCCCTGGCCGTGTATGCCCTGATGGGCACCAGTACCACCCTGGCAGTGGGACCAGTGGCTGTGTCAGCGCTAATGACCGCCAGTGCCATTGCACCTTACTCGGCCGTAGACGCGGCTCTGGGCCTGCAGGCTGCCATCATCCTCGCCTGCCTGTCAGGCATGTTTCTGGGGCTGACAGGCTTTTTGCGGCTGGGTTTCCTGGCCAACTTCCTGTCGCATCCCGTGATTGCCGGTTTTATCAGTGCCGCCAGCCTGCTGATTGCCAGCAGCCAGCTCCCAGCATTGCTGGGCATCAAGGGAGGTGGTGACAATATGCTCGGCCTCTGGCAGGGCATTCTTCAGCATGCCAGCCGAGCCCATCTGCCCACAGCCATCCTTTCCGGCCTGACTATCCTGATACTGGTGGCAAGCAGGCAATATGGCGTTCGCCTGTTGCAGGCCATGGGGTTAACGCTTTTTTGGGCGCAGGCAATGTGCCGCTCCGTGCCAGCCGTGCTGGTGATTGTTGGCACCCTTGCCGTGCAAGGGGCGTGTACATGCATGCAAGGGGTGGCAACGGTAGGTGACATTCCGGCAGGCTTGCCTGCATTGACGCTGCCTGCAGGGGCATACACCATGTGGCAATCATTGCTGATGCCTGCCATCTTTATTTCCATTGTCGGCTATGTTGAATCCATTTCCGTGGCGCAGAGCCTGGCCATGAAACGGCGTGAGCGTATAGATCCAGACCAGGAGCTGATCGCCCTGGGCGCGGCAAATCTGGCGGCCAGTTTCACGGCCGGTCAACCAGTCACTGGTGGTGTTTCGCGCTCGGTCGTTAATCGGGATGCGGGTGCCGAAACCCCAGCCGCCGGCCTGTTCACTGCGTTAGGCATGCTACTCGCCACCGTGTTTCTGGCTGGGTGGCTGAGTCAGCTGCCACGCTTTGTTCTGGCCGCTACCATCATTGTGGCGGTCATGAGCTTGTTCGACTGGCGGATGTTTGCCGATACCTGGCGTCGCAACCGAAGTGACTTTATTGCTTTACTCATGACATTCGCCATCACGCTGCTGGTGGATGTAGAGCACGGCATCAGTGCGGGCGTGCTGATCTCGATTGCCATGCATGTCTACCGTAGCAGTCGCCCGCATATTGCCGTGGTGGGGCAGGTGCCCGGCACCGAACATTTCAGAAACGTTACTCGGCATGCAGTCAAAGTCTGCCCTGATGTAGTGACCTTACGCGTGGACCAGAGTTTGTATTTTGCCAATGCGCGCTATCTCGAACAAAAAGTGTTGGAAGTCGTGGCAGACAACCCGTCAGTGAAGCATGTGATCCTCATGTGCTCAGCGGTCAATGAGGTGGATGGCAGTGCACTCGAAGTGCTGGAAGCCATCAATCAATATTTATCTGCCCTCAAAATTGGCTTTCATTTGTCCGAGGTCAAAGGGCCGGTGATGGATATGTTGCAACATTCCACACTGAGGCAGCAGCTCAATGGCAAGATCTATCTCAGCCAGTATCAGGCCTATGCAGCGCTGGCCTGTCATTAACAAGAATATTTTGATCAACAGCAAGGAGGCAGTGATGGCAGATAACATCAATCAGTTCGAGCGATATTTAAGAGTGATCGTTGGGGGAGGCTTTTTGCTATGGACGCTGTTTTTTGAGGGAGCGGTCTGGGGCTGGCTGGGGGTGGTGCCTTTAGCGACCGGGCTGATTGGCTGGTGCCCAGTGTACTCTCTGTTTCGCAAGTAGCGCATCCGTCAATCTTTTTCCCTCACCAGGCCTGGTCGTGAACATGAAAAAACTGGTGACGCATTATCGCAGCAGCGTCCTGTTTCGCCATTTGACGTGGGTGTTGCTGATCAAATTGATTCTGCTGTGGATGCTTTGGTTATGTATCGTCAAGCCGCAGAAGCAACATCCGGATATTGAAAGTGTGTTCAGGCATTTGGTCAGTGTGTCGGCGCAATCCCCTGCAGAGACTGGAGGTTCAAAATGATTTCTCACGAACTGGTGGACTTGTCCCGCCTACAATTTGCCGCCACCGCCATGTACCACTTTCTGTTTGTGCCGCTGACGCTAGGCATGGTCTGGCTATTGGTGATCATGGAAAGCGTTTACGTCATGACCGGCAAGGTGATCTGGAAAGATATGACACGCTTCTGGGGCAAGCTGTTTGGTATCAACTTTGCGCTGGGCGTCACCACCGGCATTACCATGGAGTTTCAGTTTGGCACCAACTGGGCCTATTACTCGCACTATGTGGGAGATATTTTTGGCGCACCGCTGGCGATTGAAGGCCTGATGGCGTTCTTTCTCGAATCTACCTTTATTGGCCTGTTTTTCTTTGGTTGGGACAAATTATCCAAACCCAAGCATCTGATGGTGACACTGCTCATGGCCATAGGTACCAACCTGTCAGCGTTGTGGATATTGATTGCCAATGGCTGGATGCAAAACCCGGTTGGGGCCGAGTTTAACTGGCATACCATGCGCATGGAAATGACCAATTTCTGGGATATTCTGATGAACCCGGATGCACAAGTGAAATTTGTACACACCGTCTCGGCAGGTTATGTCACCGGCGCCATGTTTGTGCTCTCTATTTCAAGCTGGTACCTGCTCAAAAAACGCAATGTAGAATTTGCCAAACGCAGCTTTAGCGTGGCAGCGGCCTTCGGGCTGGCCGCTTCGGCTAGCGTGATTGTGCTCGGGGATGAGTCCGGTTACACCGTGGGTGAAGCGCAGCAAACCAAAATGGCGGCGATTGAAGCCATGTGGCAGACCAAACCGGCCCCGGCCGGGCTGACCTTGCTGGCTGGCATCAACGAGGCCGAGCACAAAAACAACTGGGAAATTGAGCTGCCTTATGTGATGGGAGTGATTGGCACCCGCTCCCTGAGTAAAACCATCCCCGGCATAGACGAAATCAAGGCCAAAAACCGTGAACGTATTCTGAATGGCATCCCCGCCGTGGTGGCGCTGGAGCAATTGCGGGCCGATCGCAATAACAGCGAAGCCGAGGTGACCCTCAAGGCCCACATCCATGACTTGGGGTTTGGCCTGTTGCTCAAGCGCTATACCGATAAGGTCGCTGAGGCCACGCCAGCCATGATTGCACAGGCGGTGGAGGACACCGTGCCGCGTGTGGCGCCGATGTTCTGGTCGTTCCGCATCATGGTGGGCCTGGGCTTTGCCATGCTGGCGTTGTTTGCGATGGCCATGTGGAGCAGTCTCAAAGGCTGTTTTACCGAAAAACCATGGTTGCTGAAGTGGGCGGTGTTGATGCTCCCTATGCCATGGGTTGCCGCCGAACTTGGCTGGTTTGTGGCCGAATATGGCCGCCAGCCCTGGACCATTTACGGCGTGCTGCCTACCCATTTATCGGTGTCCACACTGAGCCCGGCCAGCTTGTATGGTTCATTGATCGGCTTTGTTGGCTTTTACACGGTGTTGCTGGTGGTCGAGTTATATCTGATGGTCAAGTTTGCCCGGCAAGGACCAGGCTCGCTGGGCACCGGCCGTTATGATCAGGAAGTACATGCTTAGGAGAACACCATGCTGGATTACACAACCCTGAAAATCATCTGGTGGCTGCTGGTAGGCGTCTTGCTGGTCGGGTTTGCCATCATGGACGGCCACGACATGGGGGTAGGCACACTGCTACCGTTTGTCGGTAAAAACGATGATGAACGACGCGTCGTCATCAACACGGTCGGGCCGCACTGGGATGGCAATCAAGTCTGGTTTATTACCGGTGGCGGGGCCATTTTTGCCGCCTGGCCGCTGGTTTATGCCACGGCCTTTAGCGGCTTTTACTGGGCCATGCTGGCGGTCTTGTGGGCGCTGTTTTTCCGTCCGGTGGGCTTTGATTATCGCAGCAAAATTCACAATGCCCGCTGGCGCAGCACTTGGGATTGGGGCCTGTTTGTCGGCGGCGCCGTACCGCCGTTCATTTTCGGCGTGGCCTTTGGCAATCTACTGCAAGGCGTTCCATTCAGTCTGGATAACAATCTGGTATCGGACTACAGCGGCAGCTTCTGGGCGCTACTCAACCCATTTGCTCTGCTGTGCGGCGTGGTTTCGAGCGCCATGATCACCATGCAGGGAGGAATGTATCTGGCGCATCGTACCGAAGGCCGCATACAGATTCGCAGCATTTCGCTGGCTGCATACTGCGCCTGGGTCATGGTGGCGGCTTTTGTGCTGGCCGGACTGTGGTTGCGTTTTGGTCATATTGATGGCTATGTCATCACCTCCAGTGTGGATGCGGCAGGTTTACCAGATCCACTGGCCAAAACCGTGGTACGTTCAGCGGAAGGCTGGTGGCAGAATTATCGGGCGCAGCCCATGTTATGGCTGTTGCCATGCCTGGCAATCTGTGGCGCCTTACTGGCCGCCTGGCTGGTGCAGTCAGGCCGGACCCTGCGTGCATTTGTCGCTTCATCGCTGAGTATCCTCGGTGTGATTGGGACAGCAGGCGCCGCCATGTTCCCGTTTGTTATGCCATCTTCGACACAGCTCAACGCCAGCCTGACCGTGTGGGACAGTGTCTCCAGTCACCTGACATTGCAGCTGATGTTTTTTGCCACGTTGATTTTCATGCCACTGATTATTTTTTATACCGGCTGGGCCTATCACGTTATGCGCGGCAAAGTCACCGTGGCTGATATACAAGCCAACAGTCATCAGGCCTACTAAAGGAGAATACACATGTGGTACTTTACCTGGTTGTTAGGTGTCGGTTTTGCTGTACTGCTTGCCATCCTTAATGCCATGTGGCTGGAGTCGGGTGGCTGCGATCAGTGTCGTCACCCAGAGCAATGATAGGTTGAACGCGACCATGGTTTTTTGCATGGGCGCCGGACTAGGCCACGCCCATGTGCTGCAAAATGATGATCTAAGGCCGGAGCGAAGATTTTAGAATTAATACCGACGCTTTGCCAAACCCATAAGAGGTTGTGATCAGGCTGGCAAACAGGTACACCTGGAACAGCATGGGTGGCGGTAATTCAGGATTGTCCAGCGACGGAAAAATGGACATCAGCAGGAAAAGGCTGGAATTGGTAAAGGCCCCGATGACCATGGCCCAGCGTACCGTCCAGGGCAAGCGCACACGGGAGGCAGCAATGCCTAAAATCAACGCTGTCATGAGAAGGAAATCAATATGTGCCTGTAACAAGCGGGTGAATTTTCCGGCAAATATTGTTTTGAGTGGCGTCACGCCAAAGTTCAAGCCTACCATGCACCATGCCAGTAATAGAGCCATCAATAGCCAAAGGGCCGCGCCGCTGAGCAGCATACGATGTTCCGTGTCACTGGATTTATGATCAGTCATACAGCCTCCTATTTTCCATCATTGGATTTCTTTTTTAAGCATAAAACATTGCTTTGCTCTGGCTTGATTGTGCTGGAGTCAAAACTTGACTGAAACGGAGGTTACTCACTTGCCTAGACCATGACTTATGACTTAATCTGGGGGCAGGAAAGGAGGCAGTATGCAAACCAGGCAGCGGGAGACAGAAAGTGGTCGCCGGTTTAGTACCGAAGATATCCAGCCCTGGCATCGCAAGGCCTGGTTATGTGAAGTCATCGGCAGGGAATATGCTGAGGTTGAAATCATACCGCCTGCCGACATGCCACTCTTCAATGAAATGACGCTTTATCCCTGGCAGGATTTGCAGTTATCTGTCATCCGTTCCAATGGCATTACTATCCAGCGTGGTACGCGCGAGATCAGCCAGGCCAGCCTGGATAATTATTTTGCGGTGGTGTTGCTTGAGGGGACTTACAGCTTGCAACAGCAGGGACGGGAGGTGTTTCTGCAACCAGGAGATATGACGCTTTATGATGCCACGCGGCCGCATCGCATTTATTGTCCCCAGGCATTTTCAAAATTGATCGTTTCTATCCCTCGCTCGATGATGCATCAGGTACAGCCAGCCGCCGGGCATTTAACGGCCATGCGTATGGATGGAAGGCAAGGCCTGGCAGCAGTCCTCTCGCCATTGATCCGTCAGGTCGCTGCACAGTTGCCACAACTTTCCGGTAACAGTTTTGCCGCCAGTGCTCCCAGTGTGGTCGAGTTGCTGGGATTAAGTTTGCGTGAACTGGATGGCTCGGGGCTGGCGCAATCTGGCAGTGGTGCCGTGTCGTTGCTCAAGGTCAAGCAATGGATAGTTGATCATGTGCAGGATGGCGAGCTTAATAGCGACATCATTGCAGCGGCGACCGGTCTCAGCAGTCGCTATATTAACCAGCTGTTTGCACTGGAGGGTACGTCGCTGATGCGGTATGTCTGGCAACAACGACTGGCCTTGAGCGCGCAAAGCCTGACACGCCCGGCATGGAGTCACCGCAGTATTTCCGAGATTGCACTGGCCTGCGGCTTCAATGATTTTTCGCATTTTAGCCGCGCTTTCAAACAGCAGTTTGGCGTATCGCCGCGCATCTACCGGCAACAATCCCTGTCTTAAATGTGAAGTGCACTGGCAGGTCAGCGATAAAAACTTAACAGAGTTAAATCTTTTGATGAATAACAGATCACCACGCATACATACAGTGGTGTATGTTAGTATATTTATCTTAAATGGACTCTGTGGTTCCAGCTGCATCAACAATCATTCAACAAGGAACAATCCCTATGAAACTGAATATCAATGGCAAGGATACAGAACTCAATGTGAGTGACGACATGCCTATTTTGTGGGCAATCCGGGATGTGGCGGGCATGACAGGTACCAAGTTTGGCTGTGGCATGGCGCAGTGCGGCGCCTGCACGGTGCATCTGGATGGACAGGCGATCCGCTCCTGCGTGACGCCAGTCAGTGCAGCCATTGGCAAGAAAATCACTACCATAGAAGCCATGCAGGAAGATAAGGTCGGGCAGGTGGTGCAGGCAGCCTGGCAGCAGATTGATGTCGTGCAATGCGGTTACTGCCAGTCTGGGCAGATCATGTCAGCAACCTCGTTACTGAAACAGAATCCTAAACCCAGCGATGCTGATATTGATGCCGCCATGAGTGGCAATATCTGCCGTTGTGGGACTTACCAACGCATCCGGGCAGCGATTCACGAAGCCGCTGCCAAACTCGCTTAAGGAGAGACACCATGAACGATATGATCAATCTCTCTCGCCGTACTTTCATCAAAAGCACTGCGCTGGTGGCCGGTGGCCTCGTGGTGGCATTCAGTATTCCGCAAGCCAAACGTTTTATGGGTGTAGCCCATGCTGCAGAAGCCATGCCATTGCCCGCCCCCAATGCTTTCTTGCGCATAGGCGCGGATGACAGTATCACCGTATTGCTAGCGCACAGTGAAATGGGCCAGGGCGTATGGACCACCTTGCCGATGCTGATTGCCGATGAGCTGGATGCAGACTGGAGCAAGGTGAAGGTGGAGCATGCCCCAGCAGCCCCGGCGTATATCCATACCGCGTATGGACTCCAGATTACAGGTGGCTCTACAACCACCTGGTCAGAGTTTGATCGTTACCGCCAGGCAGGTGGACTGACACGTGCTTTATTGATGCAGGCCGCGGCCAAACAGTGGAATGTCCCTGTGGATAGCTTGCGCACTGAAAACGGTGCCGTGGTTAACGGCCAGAAAAAGCTGAGCTATGGTCAACTGGTGGAGACTGCCAGCAAGCTGCCAACGCCGACCACAGTCACCCTCAAAAAACCCGAACAATGGAAGTTTATTGGCAAAGCCACCAAGCGCTTGGATAGTGCAGAGAAAATTAATGGCAGTGCCAAGTTTGGCCAGGATATACAGTTTGAGGGCCTGAAAATCGCCATGGTGGCGCGTGCCCCTGTGTTTGGTACCAAGCTCAAAAGCGTGGACGACAGCGAAGCGCGCAAAGTACCAGGCGTGATCAAAGTGGTCAAAGTACCTACCGGGGTCGCCGTGATTGCTGAACATTACTGGGCCGCCAAACAAGGTCGCGAAGCACTCAAGTTGGAATGGGACCTGGCAGGGCATGACAAACCCGATTCTGCGGCCCTGTTGAAACAATACCAGGCCCTGGCGCAACAGCCCGGCGTGCAGGCTGCCAAAGCCGGTGATGTTGCCGGTGCCAGCAAGCAGGCCAAACACACGGTGAGTGCAGAATATGTGTTGCCATACCTGTCACATGCGCCTATGGAACCATTGAATTGCGCGGTAAAAATTTCGGATCAGGGCTGCGATATCTGGACCGGGACCCAAATGCAGACCACAGACCAGGCTTCTGCAGCCAAGATCCTGGGTCTCAAACCAGAACAGGTCAACATCCATACCCAATTCTTAGGCGGTGGTTTCGGTCGCCGTGCCAACCCGCGGGCGGATTTTGTTTCGGAGGCGGTTGAAGTGGCCAAGGCAGCCGGGTTACCTGTTAAAACCGTGTGGAGCCGCGAAGATGACATCAAAGGCGGCTTTTATCGCCCGATGTTTGTGCATCGCGCCAATGTGGCACTAGACAAGCAAGGCAAGCCACTGGCATGGCAGCATACCCTCGTCGGTCAGTCCATTATCAAGGGCACCCCGTTTGAAGGCGTGATGATTAAAGACGGCATTGATGCGACTTCAGTGGAGGGCGTGGCAGATTCGCCGTATGTCAAAGGCACGGCCAATCATCAGGTGCATCTGCATTCGGTGCCAAGCGAAGTTCCAGTGTTGTGGTGGCGTTCGGTCGGGCATAGCCATTCCGGGTTTGTCATGGAAAGCCTGATTGATGAGCTGGCTCATGCCAGCAAGCAGGATCCACTGACTTACCGACGCCAGCTGCTCAAAGACCATCCGCGCCATCTGGCTGCGCTCAACCTGGCTGCCGACAAGGCCAACTGGGGTAAACCACTGCCAGCGGGGGTATCCCGCGGCATTGCTGTGCATGAATCGTTTGGCAGTTATGTGGCAGAGGTGGCCGAAGTGTCGGTGAAAGACGGCGAGGTCAAGGTGCATCGCGTCGTTGTCGCGATTGATTGCGGCCTGGCGGTCAACCCTGATGGTGTGAAAGCGCAGATGGAATCTTGTGTGGCTTTTGCCCTGGGGGCGGCCCTCAGCAGTGAAATCAGCTTCAAGGATGGTCAGGTCGTACAGTCCAACTTCCATGACTACCAGGTGTTGCGCATGAAAGACATGCCCAAAGTCGAGGTGCATATTGTGCCTAGCACAGAAAAAATGGGCGGTGTTGGCGAACCTGGCGTACCGCCTCTGGCACCTGCGGTGACCAATGCCATCTTTGCTGCTACTGGCAAGCGTATCCGCCGCCTGCCAATTGGCGACCAACTGGCTTAGGTGCGATGCAATCGTCTGATTGGGAAGTGCTGCAACGTGCCAGTGAATGGCTGCAACAGGGTTACCGTGCACACCTGTTCACGGTAATCCAGACCTGGGGGTCAGCACCACGGTTACCGGGGGCCATTCTGGTGGTACGTGAAGATGGCCATCTGGTGGGTTCCGTGTCGGGCGGCTGCATTGAAGATGATCTGGCTGACAAAGCCAGGCATCAGCAATTGCCCACACAACCTGTCATTCTGGAATATGGCATCAACCAGGCCGAAGCACAGCGTTTTGGCATCCCTTGTGGCGGGCAACTCAAGATTTTTGCCGAGCCGCTGGCGCATGCCACACAACTGGCACCCATGCTCGAAAGCCTCACGCAACGCCGCTTGTTAAAGCGCTCGGTGCATTTGCACACCGGCGAGGTGCGTCACACCATGGTGTTGCCTGAAGGCATGCCTTACCTGGAAGCTGAATGGTTTCACAGTTACTTTGGTCCGCAATGGCGCTTGCTGATCATTGGCGCCAACCAGTTGGGCTCAGTGCTGGCGGCGATGGCGCAAGCGCTCGATTTTCATGTCATGATTTGTGACCCGCGTGAAGAAATGCGTGCTGAATGGCATGTGGAAGGCGCTGACTGGCTACCCGGCATGCCTGATGATGTGGTGCTGGACATTGCGCCAGACACGCACACTGCGATTGTTGCAGTCACGCATGACCCCAAGCTGGATGATATGGCCTTGCTCGAAGCGCTGAAATCAGAGGCTTTTTATATTGGCGCACTGGGGTCGGTCAAAAATCAGGAAAAGCGCAAGCAGCGTTTGCGCAGTTTCGATTTAAGCGAGCAGGAAGTTAACCGCCTGCATGGGCCGGTTGGGTTGCGCATCGGGAGCCGTACCCCGGCTGAAATTGCGGTCTCTATCCTGGCCGAACTGATCCAGGTGCGCTCGCAATTGCAACAGGCGGGTGTCGCGCAAATGACAGCGCGTGCCGTTGCCTGATTCAGCCTAAATCTGCAGGCGTATCAATGTCCTTTAAAATGCCGGGATCCTGGCATTCCAACCGCAATATTTCTGCTTGATGCGCACGTAATACATCACGCGCGCCCTGGTCGCCTTCAATCGCCAGTAATTCAGGTATCAAGTTCGAAGCAAAGGCGACCGGATGCCCAGGTTGTCCCTGCATGACTGGCTGCACAATACTGGCCCGGGCCAGTCCGGCGGCCACCTGCCTGATGGTTTCCGCCTGAATGTATGGCATGTCCGCCAGCGCAATCACCAGGCCAGTCATGTGTGGAAAAGCAGATTGTGCAGACAATATACCCAGTTTCAGGCTGTCTGCCATCACCGCATGTTGCATGTGGCAAAGCACCACATGGTAACCCAGGGAGGCCAGGCGCGCAGTGAAATCGGGGTCACTCTCACGCACCACAGCAATCGCCACAGGCAAGGCAGCAATGAGTGTTCTCGCAGAGCGTATTCCTATCATTTCGCCATTCGCTAACCGTTGCGTGAGCTTGTCTTGGGGGCCGAAGCGGCGAGAAAAGCCGCCTGCAAGCAGGATACCTACGGTGGATAAGGGGACAGGGCTGGCAGCTAGCATATTTTTATCAGGATCACTGGTCAACAAAGCCTGCCACAGGCGCGTTTAAGCAGGCTGATCATTTGTTTATCCGGGAGAGTCTAAGATGGTGTCTAAACGTTTATATTACAGCCTGTTGCTGAGTTTGCTCTGTTTTCCTGCGTATGTGCTGGCAAATCTGGCAGCAGGAGATTATGAGTTCGCCGTCAACGTCAATGGGGATAAACGTCCTTACCTGGTGCACATCCCCACGCAATCGCAAGCGGGCCAGGCGTTGCCCATGGTATTGGCCTTGCATGGCGGACTGGGCAATATGCATGTACAGGCCAGCGAGCGGTTTTACCACCAAGTGTCTGCGGCAGAAAAATACGGCTATATCGTGGTGTTTCCCAACGGCTACAGCCGTTTGCCAGGTGGCAAGTTTGCCACCTGGAACGCAGGCCTTTGCTGTGGACCTGCCGTCAAGAAACAAAGCGATGATGTGGCGGTGATCCGTGCCATCATTGAGGACATGCAGCAGCGCGCCCAGGTCGATGCAAAACGTATTTTCGTGGATGGCATGTCTAACGGCGGCATGATGAGCTATCGTTTGGCTTGCGAGTTATCTGGCACAGTCAGTGCCATCGCCGCGGTGGCGGGCACTGACAATACGCAGCGTTGCCAACCTGCCAAGCCAGTGGCGGTATTACATATACACGCCAAAGATGATGACCATGTGCCATTCGAGGGCGGTAAAGGCCAGCAATCAATGGCAGATGTGAGTTTTAATTCCGTGCCTGCCACTATCCAAAAGTGGGTGGAAATCAATCAGGCCAACCCACAGGCGGAACGCATTCTGGAGGTGCCAGGTGCTTACTGCGAAATTCACCGTGGCGGCCTGGCCACTGTGCAACTATGTGTTACAGAAACCGGCGGCCATTCCTGGCCTGGCGGCAGCAAGCCTCGCGGGGGGCAGGCCGGTTCCAGCGCCATTTCTGCCAATGATGTCATCTGGCAGTTTTTCAATGGTCAGGGCCGCTAGTCATCATAAATTAAAACGGGATGCTGTAACCTACATAGGCCAAGGGCTGGATTCTGGTTTCGGTAATCGGGCTGTCATTTTGCTCACTGCTGAGGCGTGTGACAAATGCGCCAAACAGCAAAGAATGATCTTTAAAGGCAGGCATCATGCCATTGATGCCAAGCTGCCACTCAACGCCTGAACCTGCTCGGTAAAACGGCCGGTTAGGGGTAACTTCATCGCGGCGTACACCAAAATAGTAGTCATTGAATTTCTGGCTGTTCCAAGTTACCCCAACCAGCCCGTTCAGGCGTAGTTGCGGTGAGCGGATCAGGCTCTTGATATATTGCACCTGGAACTGCTGGCCATCACTGTTACCGCTGGCGTCAGTCGTCCATTGCGCATTAAATGTGCCATAGTCGGTTTGCCAGCGTAGCAGTGGGCCGACAAAAATTGAAAAGTCCCTGTCGTCCATGCCGCGCGTACGGTCACCTTTGCTGGCATCCCAGCCAAATTTTGCTTCGGCCGCCAGGCCAAACCGCAAACGCTGGTCCTCACTGTCCAGCAACCAGACGCCCGCCTGCAAAGCGTTGATAAAAAAACGGTCACCGTAGTTGGCATTGATGATCGGTAACACCAGCGCGCGGTATTCGTCCGAGCCGGAAGTCTTTGGCAGGACACCGAGGCCAATACCATACAGGTTTTGCGACCTGGGCACCGCGGTTTCGGTTTGACGGTCTATGCGCGATTCTGCAGTGGCAGTATTGCTCTGTAACGTCAGGGCCAGGCAGGCCCCTGCCAGAAGATAAGCATGATATGAGGTCATTGTGTGTATCCGTAATTATTATATGCAGCTTGCTTGAGCAGTCTATCAGGGATTTAGTTCCCACATCACTGGCATCCTTTTTTAACTGGCCAAAAACCAAAAGGATTCATCATTGTCACATCGCTGCAGACTGGAGAAATAAACATGCGATCAGCACATATTCAACTAGCCAAAACCTTGGCTTTTATGGGCGCATTGCCCTTTATTGGCGCAGTTGTCGCGCAATCACTGGGCATGGCGCATTATCACAGCGGTTACCTGGCCCTGACATATGGTGCCGTCATTATCTCGTTTTTATGTGGCATTCACTGGGGTTTGTTTTTAAGCCATGCCCACGAAATCCGGCTGAATTTGCTGGTGAGCAGTAACCTGTTAGCGGTGATTGCCTGGGCTACGCTTTTTTTTGTGGTCCCGGTGACGCAATATATGGTGCAAATTGCAGCCTTTATTGTGCTATGGCTGATTGACCGCAGACTGGTCGCCGAGGGCGTGATTGAGCGCTGGTTTTACCAGTTGCGTAAGCAAGTCACCATGTTAGTGCTGTTTTGTTTGTGCGTGATGCTGGTATTTCAATTTTAGCTTTGGGTCAGCTTAAGGAGTGGCCTGTCGCAGTGTCAGGATTTGTTGTGCGACTTTTTCGCCTTCTGCCGGATCTATCGCCTGGATGCCTGGCTGTAGTGACTCAAGTGTCGCCAGATCTTTTTGCAGGAAGGCCACTCGTGACAAAGCCAGCAAGGCATCATAATCACGCTGGTTTAACTCATATGCCCGTTTTAAATCTTGTTCGGCCTGGGCATAGTGTTGCAAGCCCTCTTCTGCGAGACCGAGAAAATACCAGGCATCTGCAGAGGCTGGTTCTTTTTTCGACCAGTTGGCTGCAATCGTTTGCAGTGATGGCCAGTCAGCATTCTGGTAAGGGAGGACGACTTGCATAAAGTAAGGGCGCTCTTCCAATGGCAGCGCCCAGAAGGGAACATCATTGGTTTTCAGGGAAGTGACTTCTGGTGCCTCCATGAGCTCCTTGATCCACTCCACGGGCAAGCTGTAATAAAACGCTTGATGCCCAGGACTCTTAAAAGTGGTCAGGCCAATCAAGTTGAAATTCTGGTCAAACAGGGCGCCGCCGCTAGACCCCATGTAAAAAGAGGCATTTGAGCGCACAATCAGGCTGCCATCAAAGGGATAAATGCCCTTGATCGCACCATAAGAAATCTGTGGTACGGGCGCCCCTGCCGGAAAACTCATGCTAAAGACCTCCTCCTCATATTGCAGACTTTTGCTGTCCCGCATGGGGATAGGTTTGAACGGTAAGGGATCAAACTTGAGCAGGCAGACATCCCGTTTCCAGTTGGCTTTCAAAGCAATGGGCTGATAGCCATCCCTGAACTTGGCAATATTGACGCCTTTGCTATTGGCAATCACATGACAGTTGGTGGCGACATATTCCGGACTCACAACCACGCCGGAACCTCTTCCGTTAGAGCCATCTGGCAGGTCAGTGGTCACCATGACAATTGAGTGGCCAAGCTCCAGCGTATCTACAATGGTAGGTTGCGCCTGGGCATCAGCAATAGTGAATAACACGATAGGAAATAGCAGTAATGGCTTCATCAAGTGTCCCTTATTAAGCGGAAATCGGGAGCATCATGCACCCAACTTCTCGTCTGACAAACTTTGCGCGTAAATGTTTTATGCGGCAGCTATTTGTAAGGATTTTCTGACAGCTAAATAAGCGCTCGCCTACTTATTCTGTCAGACCCAACCTCTACCATACGCGGAGAAAGGAAATAAAAATGCGACATACAAAATCCTATATGGTCCCAAAGCTGGTCTGCCTGAACGTGCTGGCATTGATGATGTTCTCCTTTGAACACACTACTACTGCGAATGACCAGCCTTTAATGAAAACCGCCAAGGTTAAACAACCTGTCCCTGCTGACCAGGGTGCCTTCATTCAGGCATCTGTCACTGCATCTGCGGCTGAGCCACAGCAAGCGATCACAGTGGACAGGCCGATGGCAGTGAAAAAAACAGCCGCGTATAAAAAACCTACGCAGCATCATTCCAGATTGAAGATCCAATCCATGTTGATGAAGGCAACATATACAGCAAACTCTGCTGTGGATTGTTGCTTCCGCGGCAATCGCACCTAAGTCTTTATTTAAACCACTACATTTAAACCTTTGCAAAAGCCTCCATCTGGAGGCTTTTTTGTTGCAGGTGTGGGAAAGAGGCAATACACTCACGGGATATTTGTCGCAACAATCATTCGAAAATATTCTATAAAGAAAAACTTATGTTCAAGTCCTTTTTTCCCGATTCCCGCTGGTTCTGGCCTTCAGTCATCATCTGGTCTGTGATTTGCTGCGGTGTGTGGTTTGAGTATTCTACCGGCATGGGTACGGCATTCGGCTTTACCATGTCCGAAGAACCCCCTGTCATCGGCCTGGGCCACTTTGTCACCGATTCATTCAAGCTGTTTTATGCTTATTATGCGGTGAGTGTCGCCTTGTTCGCCCTGTTCTGGTTTCAGTTCAAGCCTAGCCGCTGGCAGTGGTGGTCCATTGTCGGCTCGGCGTTTATTTTGTTCTCCACCTATTACTCGGTGCAGGTATCGGTGGCGCTGAATAATTGGCGCAGACCCTTTTTTGATGCGGTGCAGGCGGCGTTATCTCCCAACTCTAAAGTGACGACCACTGAGTTATATACCTTGATGTTGCAGTTTTCAGAAATCGCTTTTGTAGCGATTTTTATCTATGTGATTACCCGTTTCTTTGTCAGCCACTATATTTTCCGTTGGCGCACGGCCATGAACGACTTTTATACCAGCCAATGGCCGCAGGTGCGTCGTATTGAGGGTGCTTCCCAGCGTGTGCAGGAAGATACCATGCGTTTTGCCACCATTATGGAAGGCTTGGGCGTTTCCATGGTAGAGGCGATCATGACGCTATTTGCGTTCTTGCCTGTGCTATGGAGCCTGTCTTCTTACGTCAGCGAGTTGCCCGTCTTTGGTGCGGTACCTGCGCCCTTGTTTACTTCAGCCATTGCCTGGTCAGTGTTTGGGACGTTACTGCTCGCGGCCGTAGGGATCAAGTTGCCAGGACTGGAGTTCAGGAACCAGCGTGTAGAAGCGGCTTACCGCAAGGAGCTGGTCTACGGAGAGGATAATGCGGAGCGCGCGCAACCCGCTACCTTGAAGGCGCTGTTTGCGGATGTGCGTAAAAATTACTTCCGCCTGTACTTTCACTATATGTACTTTAATGTGGCGCGCAGCCTGTATCTGCAGGCTGACAATATCTTTGCTTACCTGATCCTAGTGCCAACCATTGCCGCCGGTAAAATCACCTTTGGTATCCTGCAGCAAATCCTGACCGCGTTTTCACAGGTCAGCAATTCGTTTCAATATTTGGTCAATTCCTGGACCACTATCGTTGAGTTGCTGTCGGTCTATAAACGGTTAACGGCTTTTGAGGCAGCTATCAAGCATGAAGCCTTGCCAGAAATAGAACACACAGTGGCCTGATGAATCCTTATGCTAAAAACAGCAGTGACCAGCGTTACCTGGTCACCTGCTGCAAGTGATCAAATTTGGGCCGCTGGTCACGCATGAATTCTGCCAGCGCTTCCTCAGATAGCGGTCGGCTGTAATAGTATCCCTGGCCGACATCGCAGCCACTGTGTAGCAAAAAGCGATGCTGGTATTCGGTTTCTATGCCTTCAGCCGTGACTGATTTATGCAGGCTTTTGCCGAGGTTGATCAATGCCAGCAAAATGTTGCCATTGGTGACACTTTGTTCCAGGTCCTGCACAAAGGCCTTATCGATTTTTAATTCGTCGATGGGGTAGTTTTTGAGGTAGGCCATGTTGGAATACCCAATACCGAAATCATCAATGGCAATACATACGCCCAGCCGTTTCAACTGCTCCAGCGTGCGCGTAAACATGGCTTCATCTTTGAAGCGTGCATTTTCCGTGACTTCCAATGTGATCAGATGTGGCGGTACACGCTCTTGCCGCAACACTCGCTGCACCGTTTCTACCAGGTTGCCACGCAAGAATTGTATGGGTGATACGTTGATGGCAATCGGTACCAAGTAGCCCCATTCCGTTTGCATGGACTTGATTTTCTGGCAGGCGGTTTGCAGAACCCACTCACCAATCGCAAGAATATGACCAGTTTCTTCCGCCACCGGGATAAACTGGTCGGGCGGGATCAAGCCTTTTTCCGGGTGTTGCCAGCGGATCAGGGCCTCCAGTGCACTGATATTGCCGTGCTGCATATTGATTTGCGGCTGGTAATACAGCATCAGCTCCTGCCGTTGCAAGGCATGGCCAAGGCCGTATTCAATTTCGTTGCGTTCGCCCAGTTGTTGAGCCAGCACACCGCTGAACATCTGTACCTTATTTTTGCCGGCATTTTTGGCGCTGTATAGGGCCGAGTCGGCACAGGTGAGCAGGCTATCAATCTCTTGGGCGTGGTCAGGGTAAATGCTTACGCCAACGCTACAAGTCATATTGAAAACATAGTCGCCAATTGCAATCGGTTGTGAAATAGCTTCCATCACGCGTTCCAGCAAAGGTTCGGCATCTTCAGCAGAGCGCAGCCCCGGGTAAAGCATGACAAATTCATCGCCGCCAAAGCGCACAATGGCATCCGTGGGACGAGTGCTTTGAATCAGGCGCTGCGCCACATTTTCCAGTAGCTTGTCACCGGCACGATGTCCCAGGGTGTCGTTAATCAGTTTGAAGTGGTCTAGGTCGATAAAGGCAATCGCAATTTTGCGTTGCATTTTATCTGCTTCAGCAATCAGGCTGGCCAGCTTGCCGCTAAAAGCATGACGGTTAAGCAGACCGGTTAGATTGTCTGTCACCGCCAGTTGGCGGATTTGCAGTTCATGGTTTTTACGTTCAGTAATGTCTTCTACTGTGCCTTCGTAATAAAGGATGTTGCCGTCTGCATCATACACAGCATGCGCATTCTCCGAGATCCAGATCGCGCCGCCATCGAGCCGGTAAACCTCCGATTCAAAGTTCTGTACCCGGCCTTGAGTCTTGATGGCTTCAGTAAACTCACCACGGCGTGCTTCGGATACATACAACTGGCTGCTGATGTTATTGAGGTCGCTGATGAGGGCAGCAGGGGAGGCGTAACCATACAGTTTGGCCAGGGCAGGATTGGCGTTAAGGTAGGTGCCTGACTCTGTGGTCTGGAACATGCCCAGCGTGGAGTTTTCGAACATGGAGCGGTATTTTTGCTCGGTACTAAATAACTCGTGTTCTATGCGTTTACGGCTGCTGATGTCTTGAATAATGCCTTCTAGCGCCACCGGTTGCCCAGCTGGGTCAAGCACTGCACTGCCACGTTCGGCAACCCATATCACTTCACCATCAGCGCGGATAATGCGGTATTCGAGTTCAAAACGCTCTCCCCTCGCAATAGCTTCGGCAATGGTGGCACGTGATTTCTGCCTGTCTTCAGGATGTGTGATGTTTTCGTAAGAAATTTCTTTGTTGAGCAGTAAGTCATGTGCCGGATAGCCCGTCAGGCTATCGCAGCCCTTGCTGACATAAATCATGGTCCAGCTGTTGTCATACAGGCAGCGGTAAATCATGCCATCCAGATTGTCCAGCAGGGTATCCAGCAATCGCTGTTGCTGTGCTGTCAGTAAGGATTCCAGGATCTCGTTTTGCATGATGCCAAGAATGGTCGTCTGGCTATTCATCAGGCGTATACCCGCTCTTCAGGCTGGGTACGACCCGTCAAAACCTTTTCCCATAGGCTGCTGGCAGTGATCAGTGTCAGCATGCTGTGCTGGGCCAGATTGGCAATGGCAACGCCAGGATTGTTGCTGGCCCCTCTGAAAAAGGTATTCATGGGCTGGATCTGCTGAGTAGTCAAATAGGGAATTTCACCCAGTGCCGATACAAACACGCCGAACTTGAGGGAATGGTCTTTGTCTTCTATGACGACAATTTGCCGGTAATCGGTAAAGTAATGCGGATGTCCAAGCATGCGGGCTAGGTCAATCACAGGGATCACACCGTCACGATAAGTATGCATGCCGGCGATAAAAGGCGCTGACTCCGGCAATGTGCGTAATTGTTCTTCATCGATGGCCTCGCGTACAAACCGCGCCTCAATGCCCAACCAGGAATCACCTACATAAAAGGTGGCATATTCCTGGCTCTCCTGTCCGGACTGTGAGAACAGACTCGGGTTGAATTTATTATGGATTACTTGCGCTTCGGCATGAATGCGCTGGTTAATTTCATCCACTTTGCCCAACGGTGTGAAGATCAGGGCGACGACCTTGTTGCGGTAGCTGTCCTGTTCGCTCTTGAATTCACGGTAACCATAAGCTGCACGCGCACCCACCGCATAGTAAGTGTTTTGGTAAACCGCAATATCAAACAGTTGGTCACCTTCTTTGAGTTTGGTGATGCCTGGCATCAGCTCAAACGTATCGCTGATGTTGAAGTCGGGGTGTGTACTCGCAATCACACTGAGCTGCTCATTCACAAATAAGGTGAAGCTGCCCTTGACGGGCGTATCTGTCTTGTCGCGCGGAATCACATCCCGCAACATGGCCTGGAACTGGGGTGTGCTGTCGAAGACGATGGCGATGCCGCCAACGATGCTGTTGCCATCCAGGTGGCGGATGGGGGCGGCGTAAATATAGGTCGGTTTGTCACTGTAGAGAGGGGTTGGTTCAAACTGCGAAACAACATAATCTTGCGTGGAGCTGCAGCTACGCGTTCGACCGACCCATTCATCGGCCAATGGCTGACCAACCAAATGGGCATATTGCATATTTGATACGGCCATGACTTCGCCCTTGCGATCAAAGATGATCAGGTTGTCATAAACCGTGTACAGGCTGTTGATGTAGCGTAAGACTGCCGTCATTTTGCTTTTATCTTCATCAGCCAGGTGACTCTGTGCCAGCATTTCCCTGAATACATGTGTGAGTGCCCACCAACGTACATCATTGGCGCGCTCGTACAAGTTGCGGTCCATGATTTCTACCGCCAGCTGCGCATAAAAACTGGAGTTCTCCAGCATGACGGAGACCACCGTTTGGTACAGCTCAGACACCATGTTTTCAATGATCTTCTGCGTTTTGTGACCGGTATGGCTGATCTCCGAAAGCAGGCTTTTGGAGAAGTTTTTCTGCTGCGTATTCACATAGTTGCTTTGCCAGATATTACCGTTCCATACGGATTGGTTGAGTTTGCTCTGGATGTTGGCTGCCTGTTTGGGGATATTGAGCAGGCTTTCGGAAAAAATCAGCGGGCTACGCATGACTTTACGTAGGGTGTCCGCATCAATGTTGTTGACGGTGTCGTGTATGCTCTGGTTGAATGCATGTTCTAGAGGAATCATGGCCTGGCCCAGCCAGCCCGGCCCTAGGTAGCCCTGATAGCCTTCAGACTGTTTAGTGACACACAGGTATTCCCGGCCACTGAAGCGGGTGATAAACCAATCGGTATCAGTATCTACACATAGATTGATCCCGGGAGGAATCTGATATGGATCGCTGGAAGCGATCACATTGCGCTCTTCATCGAGCAGTACGCCTATGGTCCAGTCATTGGGGGAAATCAGGTTGCGGAAAATAGTATCCAGCTCGTTGACGAATTTAAAGCACAGGCAAAGGACCCCTAACGAACGGCTGTCATCCTTGCTACGTACTTCGTGCGCATACACCAGTGATTTACGCATCCTGCCATTGATCTCGGTTTCATAAAAGCGCTCCACATAAGGTTCTGTGGATTGCTGCGCCAGTTCAACAATCGGGTGGTAATGGAATAACGTGGTTTGCGTATCATCCAGCTGATGTAAAAGATGGCCTTGCGCATCAAACAGCACAATATTCTCGTAAACCGTATATTTCTTTTGGTACTCCTGGAAGCGAAACTCTATCCGGTGCTGATCTCCTGCGTCCAGGCTATCTGCAGCCTGCATCTCCAGATATTCCCGTACGTCATCATCGGTGGCGAAAAAGCCAATGTCAGCCGTCCGCTCAAATAGGTTGCGGACCAGCAGGTTAATAATCTCAAATGCTTTGGAAGAGAGTTGCGCTGCGGTTTTATGCAGGGTTTCTTGAGACAGGTGGCGTAATACATCATTCGAAATCGAATTGAATGCGCTGCGGGTTTCTTCCATCTCAGACCCTGTTCCCGACAGCTGGGCCATCAGTGCCAGGCTATCCCATGCATGTTGCAGTTGGTAAATGTGGGTTCGAAAATCATTGACCTTCTTGAAGTGGTTAGCTAAATCCTCAGTTAAAGGTTGCGGGTGCATCTATTATCTCTTCTCTATACTTAATTCGTTAATGCTGGTGATTACCACAAGGCGTAGAGCAAGAATGGTTCCCGTTTTCATAGGTCAAATTGCAAAACAACGGCAAGAAAAATGCTTTTATTGCAATATGAGCGCCCTAAATGCGTCTAACCTGGCGTAAAATCGCTTATCAATCCCTGAATTGGCAGCGAACTCCCTTCTTTTTTGCAAAATTGATTTTTCTGTGCATTTTTAAGGTGCATCAATCTCCAAAATAGTGCGGAATCTGGCAAAGTCATCTTATCAACCGCGATAGCGCTTTTTAGCTTTTTTGAGATCAGTTTCCATGATCAATACCATGATTGAAATTCACAGTGTGTCTGATGCCATTCGGGATGCGGTGGCGCCAGTATTTTTGTTAACCGGCATAGGCTCTATCCTCGGCGTGTTGATTGGCCGCTTGGGCCGTTCGATAGATCGTGCTCGCTTTTTGACCGATGTACCGGAGGAGAAGCGTGAGCGTTTTAAGGATGAGCTGAAGATTATTGTGCGCCGGACCAAATGGCTGCGGCGGGCGATTGGGCTGGCCACCTTTGCGGCACTGTGTATTTGTGTATCGATTGCGAGTATGTTCATCTCGGTGGAGACCGGCCTGCGGTTGCCGCACCTGGTGATGGTCTCCTTCATTATTTCCATGGCCTCGCTTATTCTGGGCCTGCTATGCTTTTTACGTGAGATCGTACTGGCTTCGCGCGAAGTGATCGTGCCTTTTCAGCAGCAAGAAAAGTCAGAGCGGCATTAGCGGTAAAGCGCGCGTATGACGTCGGTCTGGGTGAGGATACCGACCAGCTTATTGGTGTGGTCAACGACAGGCAGCAGCTGTAAATGATGGCTGGTCATGAGCGGGATAGTATGCATGAGGTGCATATTTTCGGAGATGGTCAGGGCGGGCGTGGTCATGATCTGCCCAACGACTTCCGGTTTGTCGCTGTGCGTGGTTGGTGACCAGCGGATCAGGCGCTTGAGTGCAGGCGCCACTTCGCGGTAGCTTTCTGCCTTGGCATGGCGTACAAAGTCGGAAACACTGAGCAGGCCAATCACCAGTTGTGCCTTGTTTACCACCGGGATGGCGGGCTCTGTCTGTTTGAGAATCACTTGCCATGCCATTTCCAGCGCATCTCCAAACTCGAAAGTGGTGGTCACCGGCCGCATGATTTGCCCGCACTCAATGGCTTCCAGTTTGCGTTTGTAGGCGATGAGTTCGGTTTTTTCCAGCAGACTTTGTAGCTGTTCGGGGTTGATGTCCAGCACTTCGTGGAATTGCCCCAGCGCTGCTTGCAAATCCTCCTGCTTGAAGCCGAACTGGTAATGCATGTGCGTCGGTGTATTGGGTGTGTGGTCATGATGCACGGCAGGATAACGGTAGCCAGTTAAGGTGTGGTAGAGCCAGGCCGCCAACACCAGTAATGCACTGTTTGCCAATACCGGCCACCAGACAAAGTCATAGCCCAACTGGTGAATGGCATCCCCACCCAATACGGCGGTCAATGCCACTGCACCACTGGGTGGGTGCAAACAGCGTAACGCAAACATTAGTCCAATGGCTGTGAGCATGGCCAATGCCGCCGCCAATACTAACTGGTCAGCTAGCAGTTGCGTAAAAAATACCCCCGCTAATGCGGCAACAGTGTTCCCGGCCAGGATGGCCCATGGTTGCGCCAGCGGGCTGGAAGGCAAGCAGAACAGGATCACGGCAGAAGCGCCCATGGGTGCGATCAGGAAGACCACCCCATGCCAATCGCCAGAGACGGCGGCCATAGAGATCAGGCCGGTAGACAAAATCCCTAATCCCGCTCCTGTGGCTGCCCGCGCATAATCGCGCAGGGTGCCAGTCATGCGTTGAGGCCAGTAAGGCTTCAGGAAAGACGGTAAATCTGCCATTGCGTGTCTAAAAAGCAAAAAACGCAGTGTATCACGACAGGCAATGGATTCAGTTTTCGTCAGCCGCTGCCAGGCAATGGATGCCGATACAATCAGGATACAAAAACAGTGAAACTTCGAGGCAACTTTATCGCTCATATGCGCAGAAACCGCTGTTTGATAGCGGGATGCATTGACTGATACGCAAGAAAGGAAATTGTGATGCAAGCATTTTTACAATCCAGGATCACCCACTGGGTGACTGTTCCACTGGCCGTGGCCGCCTTGTTTGGCGCCGGTTATTGGGTCAAGGGCGATACGCTGGTGAATAATGCGCAGGCGACCGCGCTCGTTTCAGCAAAAACCATGACCGCTCCCAGTGCTTATATTACCTTGCCTAACTTCGCCAGTATTGCGAATAGCCAAGGGGCGGCTGTGGTCAATATCAGTGTGACGGGCACGGTGAAAACGGCAGGGATTCCGGGCGTTGATCCCAATGACCCGATGTTTGAACTGTTCCGCCGCTTCCAGCCTAATCTGCCGCAAACCGAAACACCAATGAATGGCTTGGGTTCAGGGTTTATCGTCAAGTCTGATGGCGTGGTGCTGACCAATGCCCATGTCGTCGATAAGGCGGATGTCGTCACGGTAAAGCTGTCTGATAAGCGTGAGTTCCAAGCCAAAGTGGTGGGTGTAGATAAATTGACCGATGTTGCCGTGTTGAAGATTGATGCCAAGGATTTGCCAACAGTGAATATCGGCAGTACCAAAAATAGCAACGTTGGTGACTGGGTGGTGGCCATTGGCTCCCCGTTTGGCTTTGAGAATACAGTCACGGCAGGGATTATCTCGGCCAAGTCACGTGCCTTGCCAGATGAAGGCTATGTGCCATTCCTTCAAACGGATGTGGCCATCAATCCCGGTAATTCCGGTGGCCCGCTGTTTAACCTGAATGGCGAGGTGATCGGGATTAACTCGCAAATTTACAGTCGTAGCGGAGGGTATCAAGGCCTGTCATTTGCCATCCCGATTGATGTGGCGATGAACATTGAGCAGCAATTATTGGAAACAGGTAAAGTCAGCCGTGGTCGCCTGGGCATCGGTGTGCAGGCGATTAATCAAGATTTGGCAACCTCCTTTGGTTTGAAGTCGCCGAGTGGTGCGCTGGTCAGCAACATCGAAAAAAATGGTCCGGCAGATAAGGCGGGCCTGGAGCCTGGTGATGTGATTGTCAGCTTCAATGGCCAAAGCATAGACCGTTCAAGTGATTTGCCACCCATGGTGGCCAGTGTGAAACCTGGCAGTACGGTTAACATTGAAGTTTGGCGCAACAAGCAACTGAAAAAATTGTCCGTCCGTGTGGCCGAAATGCAAACGGCGCAGGCTGGGCCTGCAGCATTGCCGGATAGCCAGCAACCTAGTTTAGGGGTGAGTGTGCGTCCTTTGACTTCGCAAGAGTTGGCACAAACACAGCTCAAGCAGGGCTTGTTGGTTGAGGAAGTGGCTAAAGGCCCTGCTGCCGCAGCAGGCATTCAACCCGGCGATGTGATTTTGGCGGTGAATGGCGATCAGGTGAAAAGTGTGGCGCAATTGCGGGATGAGTTGTCTAAAAATGGCAAGAACGTGGCACTACTGGTGATGCGGGGTGAAAGCAAGATTTACGTCCCGGTCAAGATTGGCTGATTTTTGCGTGTGTAATCCTTAGAGCCTTGCCCCGCGATCGCGGGGCTTTTTTATGGACACTTCTAGAAATTCAAATTTCGTCGCGATACGGCGTTGCGCATATAGTGGGTTAAGCAGGCCATGCGTGAAACGCATGCTGGCAAATTTTTAATCGTGCCTGATCTGGTTTAGCAATTTGAATTTATAGAAACGTCCTGATGCGTGAATCAGCAGATTATTTTGATACGCTTCAGTTTTGATCGGTAGAATAACAATATGCAGACATTCCAGATTACGCCCATCCACAACGAAACCTTGCAAGCGGCGCTTGTACAACGCATCAACCAGAAAACCAAACCTTTGGGTGCGCTTGGCCGCCTTGAAAGCCTGGCGATGCAGCTCGGGCTGGTGCAGCAAACTGAACATCCTGTGTTGCAGCAGCCAGCCATGCTGGTATTTGCCGGGGACCATGGCATTGTGGCTGAAGGCGTCAGTCCTTATCCGCAGGCAGTCACCGCACAAATGGTGCTCAATTTTTTAAATGGCGGCGCAGCCATCAATGTGTTTGCCCGGCAGCATGGATTTGATCTGCATGTCGTGGATAGTGGTGTGAATGCTGTACTGCAGCCACATCCAATGCTGATTGACGCCAAGTTGGGCATGGGCACAGCCAACTTCTTGCAACAGCCAGCCATGACCACTGCGCAATGTGCAGAAGCGATTCGCACCGGCGCCGAGATTGCGCGTGATGTGGTGATGCAGGGCACGAATGTACTGGCGCTGGGCGAAATGGGGATAGGCAATACCTCCAGTGCCAGTTGCCTCATGAGTGTGTTGTGTGGGCAGCCTATGCACCAGTGTGTGGGGCGCGGTACCGGGCTCAGTGACAAGGGCTTGCAACATAAACTGTCAGTCCTGACCTCAGCCTTGCAGCATCATCACGTTTCCGGTGACGACCCCTTGCAAGTACTGGCCGTATTTGGCGGCTTTGAAATTGCCATGATGGTAGGCGCTTTACTGGCTGCGGCAGAGGCCAGGGCCACACTCCTGATTGATGGGTTCATTGCAACTTCCGCTTTGCTGGTGGCAGCCAAACTCTATCCGCAAGTAGTGGATTATTGTGTGTTTGCACATTGTTCGGATGAAAGCGGGCATCGCATGATGCTGGATCATCTCAAGGCTCAACCTTTGTTGCACCTTGCCTTGCGATTAGGCGAAGGCACGGGCGCGGTGCTGGCTTATCCCTTGCTGCAGTCATCCGTCGCTTTCCTGCATGAAATGGCCAGCTTTGACAGCGCTGGCGTCAGTGGGCAAATACAGTGAGGGTCATCAAGTCGGTGAGGATGGACCAGTGAAGCTGCAATGGCGCTATTTTCTGCTGGCCGTGGGTTTTTTCACGCGGCTGCCGGTCCCGGCGTTGCCGGATTTTCAGGAGGCTGAGCTCAATCATGCTGCCAGGTATTTTCCACTGGTTGGGTTGCTGGTTGGTTTAATGGCAGCCGTCACTTGGTGGCTGGCAAGTTGGGTCTTGCCACCTGCGTTAGCCGTATTGTGCAGTATGGCCGCCACTATTTATGTGACAGGGGCCTTTCATGAAGATGGCCTGGCCGACAGTGCGGATGGTTTGGGTGGCGGTATAGACCGCGCACGACAACTGGAAATCATGCAGGATTCCCGTCTAGGCAGTTATGGGGCGATTGCACTGGTAGGCGTGCTGCTATTCAAGTTCCAGGCTTTGTCCGCGCTTACCCCTGCGATCTTGCCGTTTGCCTTGATCGCTGCGCATGCCCTGAGCCGCCTGGCAGCGGTGTATATCATGGCGACTGCAAGTTATGTGCGGTTTGCCGGAAAATCCAAACCGCTGGCGACGACGCTCACCCGGCAGGATCTGTGGCTGGCCACTACATTTGGTTTGCTGTGCTGGCTGGGATTTGCCGCGATGCTGGGTGTAAATCACTCGGCAATGGCTGCGATTAGGTTTCTGCTTGTCACAGCGCTGCCGGTGCTGGGTATCTGGTGGTGGTGGCGTCGCCTGATTTTGCGAAACTTGCAGGGCTACACCGGCGATACGCTGGGAGCAACCCAGCAATTGACCGAGGTGGCATTTTATTTGGGCCTGCTGGCCTGGGAGCATTTCGTATGAAGCTGACACTGGTCAGGCATACCAGTTTGCAAATTAACGAGGGCATCTGTTACGGCCAGAGCGATATTGACGTTTCCATCAACTTTGCCAGTGAGTTGACGCAACTAAAGCAAAAACTGATTCATGAGCAGGTCGATGCGGTCTATAGCAGCCCGCTCCAACGCTGCAGCAAGTTGGCACATGCGCTCGGCTTTGATGACATTTTGCACGATGAGCGTCTAAAAGAACTGCATTTTGGCGATTGGGAAATGCAATCCTGGAACGATATTCCACGGGAATTATTTGATGTGTGGGCGCAGAACTATGCCGAACTGGCGCCTCCCAACGGTGAAACCTTTGCTGGTTTGCAGCAGCGAGGCATCGATTTTTTGCAGGAAGTGCAGGCGCGCCATCATGGCCAGCATGTGTTGGTCGTGACCCATGGCGGGATGATACGTGCCTTGATTGCACATGTGCTCAATATGCAACTCAAAGGCCTGTTCCGCTTTCATGTGGATTACGCCAGCCTCACGCGGCTGGATCTCTCGGGAACGATTCCCAAGGTGGAGTTTGTAAATAGGTAGTTGATCAGAGCTGTATGCCAGAAGCTTAATTGGCCTGTATAAAGAAATCATTGCACTTGCCCCGTTCTAAAGATGGGCCGCCATACTAATCGGATGAACACCAATGTATACGCCAAAACATTTTTCTGCTCCCAGTGATCAAGCGTTGCACGATTTAATGCGGGCATACCCGTTCGCTACCCTGGTCATCCATTCCGCCGATGGGATCAATGTACATCATCTCCCGTTATATCTGGATGGCAACAGGACATTAAGCGGTCACGTTGCCCGTGCAAACCCTTTATGGCAAGAGGCGGCAAGCGCTCAGGAGGTGCTCGTGATCTTTCATGGGCCCAATGCCTATGTTTCGCCTTCGTGGTATCCCACCAAGGCCAGCACCGGTAGGGTGGTGCCGACCTGGAACTATGTGGTGGCACATGCGCGTGGCAAATTGCGTGTGATCAATGATGTGCACTGGTTACGTTCACATCTTGAAGCGCTGACTGCCCAACACGAGGCCCCCTTTGAGCAGGCATGGCAGTTGGGCGATGCGCCTGCAGACTTTATTGCTCAATTGATGCAGTCAGTAGTGGGCATTGAGATCGAAATCACACAATTGACCGGTAAGTGGAAGGTGAGCCAGAATCAGCCGCCGGAAAATCAAGTGGGTGTGATGCATGGCTTGAAAAGCACGGCTAACACCCAAGCCAGCGAAATGGCCAAGATCGTTGAAACGATTAATCGCTTAAAGACTTAATCGCCAACGACAGTGCATCGTCCAGTCTATCCCAATCCTGGGTGGACAGTAGTCCGAAGCGTAAGGCAGCTGGTGCGGCAAAATAACGCGTCCACACCCCATATTTGGCCAGCATTTGATGTAATCGCAGACTTTGAGGATGCGGCACATATTGAAATAAATCTGTGCCTCCAGTCGGAGTGAGGCCATGCTGGCTTAGCAGTTGGGACAGTTGCGCTGATTGCGCTGGCAACTCAGCACGCATGTGTAGTTGCCACGCATGATCGGCCAGCGCCAGACTCGCGATATATTGGCTTGGGCCGGTCACTGACCACGGACCCAGCCTTGATTCAACTTGTGCCAGGGCTGTCGGCTCACCCAGTAAAAAACCAACCCTGAGTCCGGCTAGGCCAAAAAACTTGCCGAGTGACCGTAACAACCATAAGCCCGCTTGTCCGGTATGGCTGGCCAGGCTGTGTTGTGGCGTAGTGTCCATAAAGGCTTCGTCCACCACCAGCCAGCCACCACGCGCTGCCAATTGCGCATGCCAGTCTAAAAGCGTGTCGGTTGCATATAAATGCCCGGTGGGATTGTTTGGGTTGCACACCAGCAATACGTCCGACTGTTGCAGGATATGGTTGTCGGGTGTTTGTTCAAAAAACTGTATCTCATGCCCTGTGCGTTGCCAGGCATGGGCATGTTCCTGATACATGGTGCGGGGCATGGCCACGCGGCAGGGTGGGCGTAAGGTAGGCAGCACTTGCAAGGCGGCTTGTGAGCCTGCGCAGGCCAACACGTGTTGGCAGCCATAATAAGCGCGGGCTGCGGCATGCAATGACTCAGTCACCGGCGGCAGGCGTTGAAACAGTGATGGCTCCAGTACCGGAATTGGGTAATGTTGCGGATTAATGCCGGTGGAAATATCCAGCCAGTCTGCCAATGGCCTGCCGTATTGCTGCGCGGCCTGCTGTAAATTGCCGCCGTGTTCAAGCATAGGTCATCGCCCCAATGAGGACGGCAACCACCAGCCAGCTCAGCATGCCATTGCGCACCAGTTGCAACGCCCTGGGAATATCTTCAGCCGTTGCTGCCACTGCTGTGCCGAGGCGTGGCCGTTCATGCCATTCACCGTGATAGCGCGCCGCGCCGCCTAGTTGCACATTGAGTGCGCCCGCCCCTGCGGACATCACAGGGCCTGCGTTCGGGCTATCCCATAACGGCGCTTGTGTTTGCCAGGATTGCCAAGCCAGTGATGTCTGGCCGAGCAACGCGTAGGTAATGGCCGTGAGCCGTGCCGGGAGGTAGTTCAGTACATCATCCAGCCGCGCGGCGGCCCAGCCAAAATAATAATAACGTGAGGTTCTATAGCCCCACATGGCGTCTAGCGTATTCACCAAACGATAGGCGAGTGCACCGGGGCCCCCAGCCACAAAGAACCAGAAGAGGGCACCAAACACACTGTCGTTGCCGTTTTCCAGCACCGACTCGATGGTGGCGCTCACGGGTTCTATCGCCTCCACATCGCGGCTGACCATATACGAGGTGGCGCGTTGTGCCTGCGCAAATTGCCCCGCTTGCAAAGCCTGATAAACAGCCAGGCCATGCTGGCGCAAGCTACGGTGACCAATGGCAAAATACAGGCAATACATATGGAGTGCGAGCGCCAGCCAGATGGATAATTGCATGAGCAACACAACGATAAAGAGGAAAGGCAATACCAGCAGGATGACACCAACCAGCCCCCAAAGGTATTGGCTGCGTAATGGCTGCCAGGGTAAAGGGTTTAAGCGCTTTTCAAGCTGCGACACCAAGTTGCCAAACCCGACCAGTGGATGCCAGCGACGGGGCTCACCCAGCCAGGAATCCAGCAGCACCGCGCCACAGGCAAGCCCGGCGAGTGTGAGATAATCGAATGATGGATAAACAGGCAGTGAAAACATTAATGGTTCAGGGCACCACGTCGGATGCCGGTAAAAGTACGCTGGTAGCTGGATTGTGCCGCGTATTGTACCGCAGCGGGGTGGCGGTGGCGCCATTCAAGCCGCAAAACATGGCACTGAATGCCGCAGTGACTGAAGATGGCGGCGAGATTGGCCGCGCGCAGGCGGTGCAGGCGATGGCCTGCGGATTACCGCCACATACCGATATGAACCCGGTGTTGCTCAAGCCCAACTCGGATACCGGTTGCCAGGTGATTATTCATGGCCGGGTGGTGGGCAACCAGGAAGCGAGTACTTACCACGACTACAAAAAAACAGCCGTGCAAGCCGTGCTGCAATCGTACCAGCGCTTACAGCAACAGTATGCTTGTATCGTAGTAGAAGGCGCAGGCAGCCCGGCCGAAATCAACCTGCGCGCCAACGATATTGCCAATATGGGCTTTGCTGAGACAGTTGATTGCCCGGTGATCCTGGTGGCAGATATTGATAAAGGTGGTGTGTTTGCGCACCTGGTCGGCACATTGGCCTTGTTATCCGAAAGTGAGCAGGCCAGGGTAGTCGGCTTTGTGATTAACAAATTTCGCGGCGATATTGCTTTGCTGCAACCAGGGCTAGATTGGCTGGAGGAACGCACCGGCAAACCAGTCATCGGTGTGTTGCCCTATATGCATGACTTGCACCTGGAAGCTGAAGATGCGGTCGCCAAAAGGCATACTAAAAAAAACGATATTCAGCTGACCGTGATCGTCCCTGTCTTACCGCATATCGCCAACCATACTGACTTTGATGCCCTGCGATTGCACCCGCAAGTAGACCTTAAGTTTGTACGTTTGGATGAGCCTATTCCTGCCGCAGATTTAATCATTTTGCCCGGTAGCAAGAATGTACGTGGTGACCTGGCTGCCTTGCGAGAACATGGCTGGGAAGCAGTCATTGCCAGACATTTACGTTATGGCGGCAAAGTGCTGGGGATTTGTGGTGGCTTTCAGATGTTGGGCGAGCAATTACATGACCCGCTGGCGATTGAGGGGGAGGCTGGCAGTAGTGCGGGACTGGGTTGGCTGCCAATGGAAACGACCCTGGAACCCCATAAGCAACTCAAACAAGTTTGCGGAACACTGGCTTTTGCCGATGCAGAATTGCAAGGCTATGAGATTCATATGGGGGTGAGCCGGGGCCCAGCCTTGCAGCATCCGGTGCACTTTATAGACGGTCTTGCGGAAGGCGCGCGCTCAGAAGATGGCCAGGTGGCTGGTAGTTACGTACATGGTCTGTTTGACCATCCACAAGCGTGCGCGGCATGGTTGCAATGGGCGGGGTTAGCTACACAGGTGGATTATGACTACACGCAGTTGCGTGAAGAAAGTCTGGAGAAACTGGCAGACAGCGTGCAGCAGCACTTCAACTGGTCAGCGCTTGCCCCTTACTTGCCCAAAGACTTTGTGCCAGCTTAACCAGCAACGACCTTGATGGTCTGCTCAAACGCCTGTACCACCTGCCCGGCACGGATTTTGGCGGTTTTCCTGCGCTCGATGACGCCATCTACCTTGATCAGACCTTCGGCCACCATGGACTTGCCCTGGCCACCGCTATCGGCCACGCCTTCCAGTTTGAGCAAATCACAGAGCGCGATAAATTCGCCTCTCAATTGAAAAGTCGTCGTTGCCATGGTGTTTCCCTTCAATGCCTGAAAACAGTTATTTTAAGGCTTTGTTGTTTCTGGCGGTAAATTCACCTCCAGTGTCAGCGAGGCATTCTGGCTTTCCCACAGGTTTTCATTGAGCTGGTGGTGGACCGTTACAAACAGGAAGTTAAGTCCGGCTTTTTGCGGTTTGAAGGTAAATTCGCCTTGCTGATTGGCGTGGATATTGGACGCCCTGACGTTTTCAACATCGTAAAGGTCTTCAATCCGGTGTTTGCTAAAGTGCTCGTTATCGGTGACAACGATAATGCGGGCGTTCGACACCGGCTTGCCATTCTCGAGTACTCGCAAGCTGAGTTCACCACCCAATAGCAAAGCATTGGGCGAGGCCAAAGGGATGATCTCCAAGCCTTTATTCAAAGGTACGGGCTTGTATTTTTGTTGCCCTTTGAAAATATAAGTATCTGCATAGCTGTAGTAATTCATGGTGGTCGGCTTACCGCTGACCCGCTTCATATCAGCCGCAAAATACAGTTTTTTATCAGGCGTCTCCACCGCTTTATAGACTGGGCCTACACGCTGGCCAGTGCTGATACGGTAGGTGCCTTCTTCCTTGAGCTCCGGTTCCAGATAAACGGCCGCTTTGGTTCTGGCGACAGGTTTGATTGCTGTGATGATGCCTTGCGGTGAGGTGATTGTGAAGTTAGGCGAGTCCATGGCAAAGTCGGCCTGGAACGGGAACTCGGTAAACGCAGATTCAATGGTCAGGCGGTGATGCGTGACATTGAACTGGTTAGGCTTTAAAAAAGGCACATGCGCCTCGGCAGCCAAAGTGGTGATTAAAACAATAAGGGCGAGGGAAAACTTTTTCATGATATTTCTTTCTTGTTATTTAAGCTTCAACGGCAATCCTGCCGCAACAAAGCTAACGTGATCCGAAACCGCTGCCACATGCTGGTTTAAACGGCCTTGCTCATCCTGGAACTGACGGTTGATTTCACCGAGCGGGACAATGCCCATACCAACTTCGTTACTGACCAGAAATATGTGCGCTTGCAATTGCGGCAAGGCATTCAGCAATGCCTGCTTTTCTGCCCGCCAGTCCAGCCGTTCTGGTTTTTCACAATCTGGGCAGATGCACTGCGCCAGCCACAGGGTTAAGCAATCGACAATCAGGCAGGTGTCTGGCGCATCGTTGTCGAGTAAAGTCTGCCCAAGGTTGAATGGCGCTTCCACCAGCCCCCAGTAAGGCGGACGCCGGGTTTTGTGGTGCTCAACACGTTGCGCAAATTCGTCGTCATACACTTGTGCGGTGGCAATATACGTCACCGGTAATTCAAGTGCCGAGGCCAGGCGCTCGGCATAAACACTTTTGCCGCTGCGTGCGCCGCCTAAAATCAAATGGCTACTCATGAACCACGCTCCTGTTGCTGTTGCCAGTGTTGAATAATCGCCTGCAGTTGCGGCAAACCTTCGCTAAACAAAGCGGGCCCCGGTTGCAGAATATCGACCGACTTTATTTCGTACACATGCCCGTCACGAATCGCAGGCATGGCTTGCCAGCCTTCGCGTGCTTTGACTTTTTCTGGCTGAAATTTCTTGCCACACCACGAGCCGATGATAATATCTGGTTGCCTGGCCAGCACTTGTTCAGCGGTCACTTGGCGGTCACGTGCACTGTGAAATGGGCTGAGTTCCGGAAAGCAGTCCTCTCCACCGGCCGCTTCAATCAGCTCAGCTGCCCAGCGGATACTGCACATCATGGGCTCGTCCCACTCTTCAAAATAAACCTTGGGTTTACACGGCCAGGTGGCCGCCTGTTGGCGCGCTTCGTCCAGTTGTGCCTGGTAACTCTCTACCAACTGCTGTACCTTGTCGCTGGCGCCAACCAGATCGCCGACGGTCAATATCATCTGCAAGGTTTCATCCAGGCTGCGCTGGTTAAACACATGTACCTGGCAACCGGCTTTGATCAGTGAGGCCGCAATCTCAGCTTGCAAGTTGGAGAAACACAGCACCAGGTCAGGCTGCAGTGCCAGGATTTTCTCAATATTGGCACTGGTGAAGGCGCTGATCTTGGGTTTTTCTTTGCGGGCAATGGCGGGGCGGGTGGTGAAGCCCGAAATGCCGACAATACGCTCCTGCTCACCCAGCAGGTAGAGCACCTCTACAGTTTCTGTTGTCAGGCAGATAATGCGTTCTGGCCAGCGTTTCATGGTTTTTTGTTTCCGTGAGGTTGCCAGCCGTTTTCCATCAGCATCTCAGAAAGCGGTTTTTCTGTGGTCCAGCCTTCTTCCACCAGCATGGGTGATTTGTAAAATGTATTCACATAACCAAGGCATAAAATCGCCACTGGTTTGGCGCCCTCTGGCATATTCAATAACTGCGCCAATTGTTGTGGGTCAAACAGGCTGACCCAGCCCATGCCTATGCCTTCTGCACGTGCAGCCAGCCACAAGTTTTGAATCGCACAGCTGACCGAAGCCAAGTCCATTTCCGGCAGTGTACGACGGCCAAAAATATGTTTTTCGCGCTGGTCGCACAAGGTGGCGACCAGCACTTCGCCGCAATCGAGGATGCCTTCCACTTTAAGCCGCATAAACTCGGCCATGCGGGCCGTGTTGTCATATTCACCAATCGCTTGCGCTGTAAATTTGCGCTCTTCATCGACCAGCTTGTGGATGGACTGACGCAACGTGATATCGCTAATGCGGATAAAACGCCAAGGCTGCATGAGACCAACACTCGGCGCGTGATGGGCCGCCTGCAATAATTTTTGCAGTAACTCGGGCGCAATCGGCGTCGGCAGAAAATGCCGCATATCGCGCCGCTCGGCAATTACTTTGTAAATGGCCGCTTTATCGGCCTCAGAATAAGCAAAACTCATGGCAGGAAAAATTGTGCAGCCAGTGCCGGGTTCGATGGAAAGTAAAAGTGCAAAAAGCTGGCGGTGATGCTTCCTTGTTTATAGACCGGCTCACCGGCACCGTATTTACCTTTGCCTTGTGCGATCACTGGCAAGTTAGTTTCAAAACGGCCATAGTGAAAAGTATGTGCGCCTATGGTGGTTGTATCAGCACCCGCTGCTGGAAACGTTGCATGCTGTGTGCCCAGGCCTTGCAGTTTGGGCTGAATTTCGGCACTGCCGGGGAGCAGGCCGAACACAGGCTGACCATTCAGTGTTTCACCCAGTGCGAGCATGCCGCCGCATTCTGCAAGTATGGGGGTGCCGGTGTCTGCTGCCGCCTGCAACCCATCCCGCATGGCTGTATTGTCTTTTAATTGTTGCAGATGCAGCTCTGGGTAGCCACCAGGCAGCCAGTAGGCATCTGCGGCGGGTAATTGAGTATCGTGCAGCGGCGAGAAAAAACTGATATCTGCCCCCAGGGCTTGCAGCAAGTCAAGGTTGGCCTGGTAGGTGAAACAGAAGGCAGCGTCTTTGGCTACGGCTATGGTCTTACCTTGCAGCAATGGCGGGATGTCTTGTTTTTCTGGCGCCGTGAAATCCACTGCCGGTGGCAATGGCAAGTCTGGCCCCAGCAGTTGCGCGGCGGCTTCTATGCGGAGGTCAATATCGGCAATTTCCTGCGCCAGGTGCAAGCCCAGGTGGCGTTCTGGCAAACTCAGTTGGGCATCATGTTTCATGGCTCCCAGCCAGGGAATGTCAGCTGGTAAAGCTTCTTTAATCATATTGGCATGGCCATCACTGCCCACCTGGTTGGCAATGACCCCTGCACGCTTCAGCGCAGGGCGAAAGCCATACAAGCCGTATGCGACTGCTGCACAGGTCTGTGCCATGGCTTTGGCATTGAGTACCAGTGCTACCGGGATGCCAAAGCGTTCGGCAATATCGGCGCAAGACGGCGTGCCATCATACAAGCCCATGACACCTTCAAGCAGAATGACGTCATTTTCCTGCGCGGCCTGATGCAATAACCGTTGCGCATCGGCTTCACCACACATGCCAAGGTCAAGGTTGTATACCGGCTTGCCAGTGGCGACTTGTAAGATCATGCCATCAATAAAATCTGGCCCACATTTGAACGCGTGCACCCGCAAACCGCGGTTTTTATAAGCCCGTGCCAACGCTGCAGTCGTCATTGTTTTGCCTTGCCCCGATGCCGGAGCCGCCATGAGCATGGCATGGCATCTTGAAGTTTTCTGCATTACAGATCTATCCCGGCCTGGGCTTTGATACCTGAACGCCAGGCGTGTTTGACATCCATGAGTTCAGAAACGGTGTCGGCAGCATTTCTTAAGGCTTCAGATGCCCCGCGACCCGTAATCACCACATGCTGCATGGGTGGGCGTTTGGCAATCGCTTCCAGCACCATTTTCTCCTCGAGGTAACCGTATTTGAAGGTGTAAGTCAGTTCATCCAGCACGATGAGATTGATGGCAGGGTCTTGTAACATCTGCGCCACAATTTGCCAGCCCCGCATGGCGGTTTCGGTGTCGCGCTGACGGTCTTGGGTGTTCCAGGTAAAACCTTCCCCCAGCACATGCCAGGTCACGGCAGGATGCTGGCGGAAAAAAGCTTCTTCGCCGGTATCAGAACGGCCTTTGATAAATTGGGCGACACCGACACGCATGCCGTGGCCCAGGGAACGGGCCACCATGCCAAAGGCAGAAGAGCTTTTGCCTTTACCGTTGCCGGTCAGGATGAGTAGCAGGCCTTTTTCCTGATTGGCCTGCTCTATTTTTTCATCAATGACCGCTTTTTTGCGGATCATGCGCGCCTTGTGGCGGCTGTCGCGGTCATTTGTTTCCATGCTCAACCTTGATTAAGCGTTTTCGCGAACAGAGCGTCTAGCCAGGCCAAACACTACATGTGCGATCAGTGCAACTACCACCCAGAACGCAATTGCTTCCAATTGTTTAGGGAAGTATTTGACCAGACGGGGTACGAATTCGGCAAAGCTTGGATCAGGGTAACGGCCACCAAAGAAGTAGAAACCACCGCTGGAGAACAGCTCAGCAATCGCAGATGCAACCACCACGACACCAGTCAGTTTAAACACGCTGCTTAACTGCCAGGAAGTATTCGCTGCTGTCCAGCGACCAGCCAGCCACATGGTGCCGTAGGCAGGCAATAGAAAGCCATAAGCCGGTGTCACACAAAAGTTGCTGACGCCACCCCAGGTCACGGCGGCCAAATCCAGCCCGGCACATAAAGCCAGCAAGGCGACAAACATCAGGGTTGAGCGCAGGTAGTAGCCTGCGATAAAGAACGCAGCATAAGACGCGCTAGGCAAAAAATCGATAGATGCGAAATGATGGCCGCGTGTGACAATGACCATCAGGGCAATGACCAATCCGATGGCCAGAGATTGAGTTGTAATGTTACGTGGCATGCCAGCGTCTCCCTAAGTATATTGTAATCAATTGCAAAAGGTGGATTTTAGCCGAATTCAGCCAGACACGGGCAAAATCCACGGTGAAACAGTGTTTAAAATGGCTTACTGCATCTGGTAATTCAGACTGAAAAATACATTGGCCCCCATGGTGTTATAGTCCACGGTTGAGGAGGCTGCAGCCAACACATAATCTTTGTCAAGAATGTTGTTTGCTCTTGCCTGCAGTTTCCATTGCGGATTAATACGGTAAGCCAGGGTGCTATTTAAAAGGGCGTAACCACTAAGACTCAATCTGAGATTCCTGTCGTAATCATCTCGTTTTGATGATGCGGTTAACTCTGTGGACCAGTCCCACGGCCCATCGGAATACTGCAAAACCAGATTGCCGTAGCGCTGCGCTCGACGCGCCAGCAAGGCATCAGTCGCTTCAATTCTGGGTGACTGTATGGTCAGGTTTCCGCTCAGTTGCCAGTAAGGATTAATCGAAAAATGCGTCTCCAGTGTCGCCCCCTGGATCTCGACTTTACCGGCATTTGCTGCGCAGGTGCTTAAGCCATTTGGACAGCCAGCCCGTAAGGTTTGAATAAAGTTACGGATATGATTATCAAATACAGTCAGTTTTGCCTGAAATGCATTTTTTTGATAATTCAGGCTCATCTCCACGTTGTCTGACTTCTCCGCAACCAGTGTGGAATCACCAAAACTTGCGGCATATAGCTGGTTGAAGGTTGGTGCTCTAAATGCTGATCCATACTGCGCGCTGAGGCGCCACTGATGGTTGAATTGATAGCCATATCCAAGCCCGCCAGTGGTGGCATTGCCAAATTGGGTGTTATGGTCCTCCCGCAATGACAACTGCGTATTGTGTGGCCCATAGTGGCCTATGTAACCTAGAATGAACGCATCGTTACTGCGAGAGCGGTCCAGTGTTTGAACACTATTCGATTTTGTGACGACATCTTGTTCCAGTCTGTCGTAAGCTGCGGTAATCGTGCCATGATCAAGCCGATAGTTGTGTTGCCACGATAATTGGGCTTGCTCAGTTTCAAAGCTATTTCTGGTGGCCGCACTGATGACACTGAATTGCCTGTCCAGGCCGATGTTGTAATTCAGAATGCTGGTCCAGCGATCTGTCAGTTGGTTGCTGAGTGTGCCGCCATAAGATTGCTGGTATCTGTCGAGCGTATTTCCCGAAAATCCGCTGTCATATTTGTTATGGCCATCACTCTCAAAATACTGCAAATTGAGCGTTTGCCCTGGCGCAAACTCAAGTTTTGCATATGCGGAACCGCTCAAGTTGCGATAACCGTCCCTGTCACGGTCTGCAAGCAAAAGGGAGTTCTTTTTTGCACTAATGCCTCGCGTATCGTAGCTGCTTACCTGCATGCCTGCGGTTAATTGCTTGTAGGAAACATCTGCCCCTGCACTGCCTGTGTAGGTGTCGTAACTACCTGCCCCCACGTTTGCATAGACTCTGTTATGACCAGAACTTTGACGTTTAGTGAAAATCTGGATCACGCCACCAATGGCATCGGAGCCATACAAACTTGACGCTGGACTACGCAAGATTTCTATTCGGTCTATCAATGCTAATGGCAAATTTTCGAGTGCGGTTGTACCTGTCGTCGCCGACCCGACGCGCACGCCATCTATCAGAACGACGAGCTGATTTTCACTTGTGCCGCGTAAATAAACGCTGCTACCCGTGCCTATGCCGCCGTTGGTAGATATTTGAACACCGGGCTGTAACCTCAGTAAATCTGTTAGCGAGCCGCCTTGTAGTTTTTCGATCGCTTCATGGTCAATAATCGTGAGGTCACCCGTCACCGTTTTAGTTGATTGCGGCGTTCTGCTGGCTGTGACGGTGATTTCGTCAAGAGAGAGGGCTGTCTGATGCTTTTTATGTTGAAGAAAAAGCTCTTCTGATAATGCCATCGCCGGATAGATGGCAATCAGTGCTTTGATGATATTTTTAGTCATGTTTTCCCTGTCAGCATGCGACCCCGCATGCGTTATCTGGCCACGTTGAACCATCCGGGAATATGGAATTGGGGAATAGCAGAGGCTAAGCTAAATTGAAAAGCCCTATTTATCTAAACGCCGTCACCCCGCGATGTTTCAACACTTTTGGTTGTGAGGCCGGTCTCCGGGCTTGCAAGTTTTGATCTATCGCCTTCCCAAGTTTGAACTCAGTGGCATGTGGATAGACCCGCACTTACTTACCGTTGCGGGGGCAGCACAGGCATTGTGAATGACTTCACGCACCTGTTTCCCAGTTTCACCTTTGTCTGCAAGAACACAGACGCGGGCACCTGACAACTTGCTGCATTTTAGTCTAAAGGCTGCTTATTTACTAGCAAATGAGTCTTGCAGAGCGAGTCATACATTCTTAATTTACTTTGAAAAAATGCGCTTAGCTATTGACCACACTCGTTTTTTTAAAAGATAATGGGCTGATGGATGCCGATTTGAAAAGTCTTGAAGAGCGTGTCACCAAGTTGGTTGCTTTGTGTGGGCAGCTGCGTGACGAAAACGTGGAGTTACGTCAGGAGGTGACACGTCTGCATCAGGAATCGCAATCACTCAAGTTGAATATGACGCAAGCGAGTGTACAGCTTGAGAGATTACTGTCGGCATTGCCTGAGGAAGGTCGTTAGTCATGGCTTCCAATCCTATCGATATCGAAATCATGGGCCGCGCGTTTAGCGTGACCTGTACCGATGAGGAGCGTGACAGTTTGTTGCAAGCTGTCGGCTATCTGGATGGTAAAATGCGTGAAATTCGGGACGCTGGCAAAATGGTCAGTGTTGAGCGTATTGCGATTATGGCGGCATTGAATATCACGCACGAGTTGCTGAATACGCGCAGTGGAGGCGTGGATGTGGGCGATGTGAAAAAACGTATTACCGACATGCAGCAGCAGATTGATGATGTGTTGTCCGGCCAGCACAAGTTATTGTAATCCGCTTCATTTCACAAATTTTTCATCGTCATTTTTACTAAATGGCGTATCATAAAAATACGGTGTGCTAAGGCGTTGCCTGAGTCAAAAATTCCTTGAACTAGTCTTTGTTATAGGTTTCGGCTCATCAGGTGCTGTGAGATTGCACTAAGTTGGGTAGTCTTTTAAGACGCCCTTGGCGTGTGAACCTAATGTACCTTAGGCTGTTACCACCTGAACTTTTTGGTTCAGGATATACGGCTCAGGTAACCCCTTAGCACATCTTTTCTTTTTCAGCGTAATGCGTGATACATCAGGTCGGCCAGGCTAACCACTTCCAGGCAACTTTCATCGCAGGATTCCAGAATCACAGGCGGGGCATAACCCGCTTCACTGGCTTCAAGCCAGCGTCTTGCGCACAGGCACCAGCGATCCCCCGCTTTCAGCCCGGGGAAACCATATTCTGGCACTGGCGTGGAGAGGTCGTTGCCTTGTGCCTGTGAAAAAGCGAGGAACTCATCAGTCATCTCGGCACACACGGTATGCCGGCCTAAATCTTCCGGGTGAAATCCGCAGCAGCCATCACGCGTAAAGCCGGTGAGGGGTTGCATGCTGCAAGGAATAAGAAGGGTGCCAAGAACGTTTTTTGTCATGATTGTCAGCTGTACTGTAACTTGGTTTATGATACTGGCATTTTTCAGACATAAGAAGGTTTTCACGCATGGCGCGTTACTGGTTAATGAAATCCGAGCCCTCGGATGTTTCGATTGATGATTTGGCGGGGTTTCCCAACCAGACGGTGGACTGGTATGGAGTCAGGAATTACCAGGCACGTAATTTTATGCGTGACCAGATGAAAGTCGGCGATGGTGTGCTGTTTTACCACTCTAATTGTGACGAGCCAGGCATTGTGGGGATCTGCGAAGTGAGTCAACTGGCTTACCCGGACAAGTTCCAGTTTGTAGAAGGACATAAGTATTTTGATCCAAAATCCACACCAGAGAATCCGCGCTGGGTGAATGTGGATGTCAAGCTGGTGCGTAAAACCCGATTGCTGAGTTTGAAAGAGATGCGTGAAATCCCTGAACTGGCTAATATGCGCACCTTGCAAAAAGGGAACCGTTTATCGATTACACCCGTCGATCCTAAAGAGTGGGCAGTCATCACGGCGCTACTGGGTTCTTGACCCTAGAAACAGTCGCGTTTCTTAAACTTGCAAACGAGTGACCAGGACAGGGCGCATGAATAGACCACGAAAACGTGCCGTATTGTATATCCTGATTGCCGGGTTCCTGATTGCTTTTGTCGGTGCATTGTTATTCATCTGGATTTACTTTTCCAGCATGCGCGAGATGCACCAGACCACGCGGAAACTCTATGATTACCCTTTTGCAGTGGCAAACGCAGCCCTCGCACTGGAGGCTGATCTCTACCAGATTCGCAGTCATCTGCTGTATGTCACCCTGATCCAGGCAGACCGCCAACAACTTGCAAATGCTGAGACATTGATTGATGCATGCGAGCAACGGGCTCAGCAGAAGATTGCAACCATCGCCCGTAGTTATTCCCGTGCCCCTCAACAGGTCATGCAACTCAAACAGCAGCTTGCCATGTTGGGAAATGTTCGTGAGCAGGTGTTGCAAAAGCTCTCCGCTGCTCGTTATGCTGAGGCTAACCAGCTGATTGAAACCGAGTGGACCGCCCGCTTTGCCAAAGTGGCTGGTCTGAACGAGATTATCCTCAAAGATGCTCATCAGCACGCAATTGAGTATGTCAATGAGAGCCAGCAGCGTCTGGAACAGCATACCAAGCGTGGTTTAAGTTATGCCGCCTTACTTCTGAGCCTCTTTCTTGGGGTGGGAGCCTTTGTTGCCTGGCGTATCTATCAGTTACATATTGAGGCTGACAAATTTGCCTTTACCGATTTCTTGACAGGCATTGCCAACAGGCGGCATTTCATCCACGAGCTTGAATCTGAAATCCGGCGCAGCCAGCGTTATGAGTTGCCGTTCTCATTTGCAATGGTAGACATTGACCATTTTAAAAAAATCAACGATCAACACGGGCATCATGCTGGCGACCTGGTGTTGCAGAACTTTTGCCTCAAGTGCGTCAACGCTTTACGTACCAGCGATATTGTCGGCCGCCTGGGTGGTGAAGAGTTCGGCATCCTGATGCCGATGACGGATCTGCATGAAGCGGCGCGCGTGATTGAGCGTTTACGCGCCGAGATTGACCATAGTGTCATGACTGATCAGGGAGAAAAAATCCATTATACGGCTTCGTTTGGCCTGGTTTCTACATCTCAGCTAGGTGAGCAGCAAGGCATGGCGCATTTGATGAAAATGGCGGATGTAGCACTCTATACAGCCAAGCAGCAAGGCCGTAACCGGGTATTTATCGCGCATCCATGAGTTTTTAAATGGGTATCAAGCGTGGTGATTGAAATAGGGAATCTTTTCCTGCTGCTTTAGTCTGTTCGGAAATGTCTGCAAAAAATATTAATGCGATAAGAAGAGGGTGGCTTGCCAGTTTATTGGGAATGATGGTCACTGCATGCAGGCCAGTTGCAATATTGAATGCCATGATTCCCAAGCGGCAAATGGAGATCGTACCGGATATTCCTTTTGGAGGCTTGCCTCGGCAAAAGCTGGATATCTATCGACCTCGCTTGCTTTCCGGTAACTTACTCCCGGTAGTTTTGTTTTTTTACGGCGGCAGCTGGGACTCGGGGAGCAAGAATGACTATTTGTTTGTGGCAGAGGCATTCACTGCGCAGGGATATCTCACGGTGATCGCCGATTATCGTCTTTATCCAGAAGTGAAGTTTCCTCAACTGATGCAGGACCCGGCACTCGCATTCCAGTGGGTTAAGGAGCATATTGCTCACTATCATGGCGACCCACAACGTGTATTCATGATGGGCCACTCTGCAGGAGCGCACTTGGCAGTGATGCTGAGTCTGAATCCAGAGTACCTCGCTGCAGTGGGCTTGCAGCCGGAGGCGATTGCTGGAACGATTGGGCTGGCAGGTGCTTACGATTTTCTTCCTTTGACTTCAAATCGTTTGAAAGCCATTTTTGCCCCAGCCGAGCAAGAATGGATCTCTCAACCCATCCATTTTGCCAATGGACACAACCCGCCGCTGCTTTTGCTCACCGGCACGGCAGACGACACCGTTTGGCCCAGAAATTCAATCAATCTGGCACATGCCGTAGAAAGCAAAGGCGGCCAGGTCCAGCTTATTACCTATCAAGGGTATGACCACGTGGATATGATTGCCAGGCTGGCCAGGCCATTGCGTGGAGATCAGCGTTTACTGCAAGATGTGGTGAGCTGGTTGCGCCTGCGCGGCGGCTAGTCTGGGGTCCTGATCACTCACGCAGAGTCTGCATCTGTGTTTCGGTATTTTGGGACTGGTCATTATTCTCTATTGCTCACTGTCACCATCCCATCTTTTGTGCTAACTGGGGCTAGACCCTGTCATCATCGGTTTTAAGCTCGGAAAAAAGCAACATTTCTGCGTCTGTTTCGGTGTTAGCTATTTTCACGCATCCACTTTAAACCTCGAATGCCTCCTGGTTGTGCGTCCATAAAGGGTAGTGCACTTTTATAGTGCGATTTTGGGCTGCATCACCGCTAGAAAACTCTCTTGCTCACTCCGTTATATGCATGAAAATAAAGTTATTTTGTATTTAGTACATTGATTATTAATGATTATTTTTTATTTTGGCATTGCTTTTCCAAGCGTTTTTAACGTGCGAAAAAGCCAGCTCCATGGTTGGAATACGTCTTGCTAAAACAAGCTTGAACAGCTTTCCAACTTACTTAATGCCCATCGGGTCATTGCCCCGGGCGCCACGGATTGGAGCACAACATGACGAAGTTAATGATCGGATTATTGTTAGGGTGCTTAAGTGTACCGCTGATGGCGGAACCAGCCGATGGGCTGGTTCAGGATTTGAACAGTCGTGTGTTGCGCGTGCAAGTTGGCCTGAAAAACGGTCAATATGGTTTAGGCTCTGGCGTGGTGGTGGCTGAAAATCAGGTAGTGACTAACTGCCATGTGGTGGCGAATGCCAGCAGTATCAGCGTGGTGAGTGGCGGGGCCGCTTATCACGCAGTCGGCGTCAAGCCAGATTGGGAGCACGATGTCTGCATGCTGCAAATGGAAGATTTGCCTCTGACGCCAGTGACCATGAAATCTAGCCGTGAGCTTAAATATGAGCAACCTGTATTCACCATTGGCTACCCAAGTTTTGTCCCTGCACCAGTGAGCACCAGCGGTGTCGTTAAGGGCCTGTTTACCATGGATGATTCTGTCATCGTGCGTGCGACCAGTACCTTTAGGCAGGGGGCTAGTGGCGGTGGCCTGTTTGATGACAGCGGCGCATTGGTTGGTTTGATTACGCTTAAAAGCCCAGGTAAGGACGCCTATTACTACTATATGTCAGTCGATTGGATCCAGGCATTGATCAGCAAACCGGCAGGGCCCATTGTAGTGAAGAGCGAACTGCCTTTCTGGGGTAAACCGGCTGCCGAGTGGCCTTACTTTATGAAAGTGGTTTTTCCCTACCTGCACAAAGACTGGAAAGGCCTCAAGGTGATTGCAGAGCAATGGACTGCGAAAGAGCCACAAAACACCGAGGCTTGGTTTTACCTGGCCGCTGCAGAGTATGAAACAAAGGATTTCACCACTGCTGAACAACATCTGCACCGTGTGATCAGCATGAACGACCAGCATAGCCAGGCTTTTTACTACCTGGGCATGATTGCTGAAGCCAGCGGTAATCATGGCGAGGCAATGGCGAGAGTAGATACATTAAGCCATCTGGATACTGAAAAGGCAGAAGAGCTTAAGGTAGCCATGAAAAGCTTGCCATGAATATTTCGTAACGAGACCATCAGCTCAGGGATAATCAGTCAATTAAGTATAAGTATTGAGCAATAAAAAAGCGCCCAACCGGGCGCTTTTGCTTTAAATCACTTTTGAATTACATCTATGCGAATTTAATCCAATATTGCAATCGCTTAAGCCACTGCCATGTCCAGTTCTTCAACATGGTAGTAATGTTCATCATCCCACAAGGTAAAGTCTTGTGCGGTATATATCGCTTCCTGAAAATGATGAAAGGTTGCGATGCAATGGTTCTCTTCATCCATTACTTGATACATCGTCATGCGAACCACCTTTCCTAATCTGTTGTCTTGAGTGTTGCTGTGATGACATCATGGCATAGGTGTATGACAATGATTTTGCAGAGTAACAGGGAGGAATGACGTCAGTTTATAAATTCACTTATCACACCCGATTTAGCGGTTTATTTACGCGGGAATAATCCCTTTGTTTGAAGTTTGCCAGCGCTGGCTTTTTTGTAAAATGCCATGGTTAGCGTATAATCCGCAACTTCTGAGGAACGCTGCGAGAGTCATTCGGCTCCCAGGCTCAGAGCATTTGCTGCGAAGCATCTTAACGGCGTTCACTTTTCACTGTGCGAGCACGGAAAAAAGGTGAACAAACGTTTCCCCGGTTCTTATGAACATTTCCTGCTCAGTTTTCATATTTTTTAAGGATTGAAACATGAATACTGTAGCTGATATCAAAGATTACGTTGTTGCTGATATGTCATTGGCTGGCTGGGGTCGCAAGGAGATTGCGATTGCCGAGACTGAAATGCCAGGGTTGATGGCAATTCGTGAAGAATATGCTGCTCAACAACCGCTCAAAGGCGCCCGTATCACTGGCTCCTTGCATATGACTATCCAGACCGCTGTACTGATTGAAACCCTGAAGGATTTGGGTGCTGAAGTGCGCTGGGCTTCCTGTAATATTTTCTCTACCCAAGACCATGCTGCAGCTGCGATTGCTGCGACCGGGACTGCCGTATTTGCCGTGAAAGGTGAAACACTGGAGGAGTACTGGGATTACACTCACCGTATTTTTGAATGGACTGACGGTGGCTACTCCAACATGATTCTGGATGATGGTGGTGATGCGACTTTATTGTTACACCTGGGTACTCGTGCTGAAAAAGATTTATCTGTGGTGGCCAATCCGACCTCTGAAGAAGAAATCTGTTTGTTCAACGCGATTAAAGCCAAGCTGAAAACAGACCCAAACTGGTACTCCGTGCGTTTGGCTGCAATCAAAGGCGTGACCGAAGAAACCACCACTGGCGTGCACCGTTTGTACCAAATGCACAAAGAAGGCAAGCTGGCCTTCCCGGCGATCAACGTCAACGACTCTGTCACCAAGTCAAAATTCGACAACCTGTATGGCTGTCGTGAATCATTGGTAGACGGTATCAAGCGCGCGACTGACGTGATGATTGCCGGTAAAATTGCCGTCGTAGCAGGTTACGGTGACGTGGGTAAAGGTTCTGCGCAGGCTTTGCGCGCGTTGTCTGCCCAAGTGTGGGTGACTGAGATTGACCCGATTTGTGCCTTGCAGGCAGCCATGGAAGGCTACCGTGTCGTGACCATGGATTATGCGGCTGAGCACGCCGATATTTTTGTCACAGCCACCGGTAACTACCATGTCATTACGCATGAGCATATGGCCAAAATGAAAGACCAGGCCATTGTGTGTAACATTGGCCACTTCGATAACGAAATCGATGTTGCCAGCATTGAAAAATACCAGTGGGAAGAAATCAAGCCACAAGTGGATCATGTGATTTTCCCTGACGGCAAGCGTATTATCCTGCTGGCAAAAGGCCGTCTGGTCAACTTGGGTTGCGGTACTGGCCACCCGAGCTATGTCATGAGCTCAAGCTTTGCCAACCAGACGATTGCGCAAATCGAGTTGTTTACGCGAACCAGCGAGTATCCGGTAGGTGTTTACACCTTGCCTAAGCACCTGGATGAAAAAGTGGCGATTTTGCAATTGAAGAAACTCAATGCACAATTGACTACTTTGACGGATGCACAAGCAGCTTATATTGGCGTGAACAAAAACGGCCCATACAAGCCAGATCATTACAGATATTAAACCGCGGTATCCACACTTGGAGCCATCGCCAGATGTCCTGGCGATGGTTTCGGTGTACACTCCCCTCACATTATCCTGAGGAGTCAACATGTTTAGATTGCTAGTTGTCTGGGTTTTGAATGCAGTCGCGTTGATATCAGTCACCTACCTGGTGCCTGGCATTCATGTGGCGAACTTTAAAGCGGCATTGGTGGCAGCCTTGGTGATTGGCTTGGTCAATGTGCTGATTAAACCGCTGCTGGTTATTCTGACCTTGCCCATCACTTTATTGACGCTGGGCCTGTTTATACTGGTCATTAACGGACTGCTTTTTTGGGCGGTAGGCAATTACCTCGAAGGTTTTTCGGTCAGCTCTATCCTCATCGGCGTGATTGGTGCACTGGTCTACAGTCTGATTTCGGGCGTGCTCAGCGCGATTGTCGTGGATGGCAAGGATTAAGTGCTCAGCCAGCTGGCGTCGCGTCAAACGCAAATAGATAAAGATTAAACAAGTGAATAATAATATCTCTTACAGTTTTGAATTCTTCCCGCCCAAGACGGCGGAAGGCATGGCCAATCTGCGCAATGTGCGCAATGAGCTGGCGGCATTCTCACCCGAATTTTTCTCGGTCACTTTTGGCGCAGGTGGCTCCACGCGTGACCGTACCATGGAAAGCGTTCTGGAAATTCAGGCGGAAGGCCATGGGGCAGCGCCTCATATTTCCTGTATTTCCTCTAGTAAAGAAGAAATTCGTGAGTTATTACAGGCTTATCAAGCCAAAGGCATCAAGCGGCTGGTCACCTTGCGCGGCGATATTCCTTCAGGCGAAGTGAGTGCTGGCGATTTTAAATATGCTAATGAGCTGGTGAGTTTTATCCGTGCTGAAACCGGTGACTGGTTTCACCTCGAAGTGGCGGCTTACCCTGAGTTTCACCCGGAAGCAGGCTCTGCACAAAAAGACCTGGAAAACTTCAAACGTAAAATCGATGCCGGTGCCGATTCGGCCATTACGCAGTACTTTTACAATGTGGATGCGTATTTCCGTTTTGTGGAAGCGGTGCAAAAAATGGGTGTCACAGCGCCTATCATTCCCGGCATCATGCCGATCTACAATTACACGCAGCTGGCGCGTTTTTCCAATGTATGTGGTGCAGAGATTCCACGCTGGTTGCGTTTACGTCTGGAAGCTTATGGTGATGACTTGGCTTCATTACGTGCTTTTGGCGTGGATGTAGTCACCGATATTTGCGCCAAGCTGATTGCGTCTGGTGTGGATAAAATGCATTTCTATACGCTGAACCAGGCTGGCATTATTGGCCAGATTATCCGGCAACTGTAACCATAAAAAACAAAAGCGCGACCTGATTAAGGTCGCGCTTTTGTTTTTTTGAAGCATACGCTTATTGCAGTGAGAGACCTTGCGGGTTAAACAAGGCATCTTCGACAAATAGGTAATCCTGCTTGCGAGTTTCGTCCCACAACACCATCATGGTGATCCAGCGGATATCTTCCATACTCAGTGTTTCCTGTGGCAGCACCATGGCGCGGTCAATAATCAGGTCGCGTTCATAAGCCGAGATGATGTTGCTTCTTTGCAGCAAGCCCAGGAAATTCAGACTGTCGTCATTAATCTTGCTGCGTTCCATATCGCAGAAAACACGGATTGCCGCTGGGTCCTGCTGGTATTGCGGTTGTTGTACCGAGCGGCGCAGATCTTTGACCCAGTCCACCGCGTGCAAGATATCCTGATGGTTAAATCCAGCCTGGGATAGCTCGTAAGCCATGATGGTTTCGTCTGTTTCTTTCAGCTCCAACGCATCATGTTTGTCCCAGTAATTTTGATAAATAAATATCAATACTTCCAACATGTATATAGTCTCCTCAAATACGCTGAGACATTGCCAGCGTTTATGGGCAGGTTTAAGCCAGTCGTTGGAATTGACCGTTGGCGAGATGGCTAACCACACCTTCTAATTCAAGTAGTGTTAGCATGGTGGAAACTTGTTCGGGCGTCAAGCCTGAGCGCGCCGCAATCTGCTCGGCGAAGAGAGGGTCAAATCCCATGCAGGCCAATACAGGGCTTGCTTCTGCGGGTAGATTAGTCCAATCGGGTAATGGCCCATTCGGGCTAATCGAAAGTGCCGGGTTTGGCAGGCGGACATGACGCAATTCGCTCACAATATCTTCGGTGGATTCCACCAGTTTTGCGCCTTGCTTAATCAATGCATGGCACCCCTTGGCCACTGGGGAGTGAATTGAGCCCGGAATGGCAAACACTTCCCGGCCTTGCTCGGTGGCGAGCCTGGCGGTAATCAATGAGCCGCTATCAATATTGGCTTCTACTACCAGGCAGCCTTCAGATAATCCGCTGATAATACGGTTGCGCCGCGGAAAATTGTGCGTGAGGGATGGGGTGCCCAGCGGATATTCGGAAAGCAGTAGCCCGTATTGGGCAATCTGGTGCGCTAAGGCCTTATGTTTAGCCGGATAAACAATATCCAGCCCGGTGCCAACCACAGCAATCGTCGCGCCATCCGCTTTCAACGCGCCACGGTGTGCGGCGCCATCGATGCCCAGGGCCAATCCGCTGACGACGGCAAATCCTGCACGGCACAAACTCTCGGCAAAATTTTCGGCAGTGGCTTCACCCTGTGGTGTCGCATGTCTGCTACCGACAATTGCCATGCCAGGACGTTTGAGCATTTGCAAGTTGCCCTTGGCATATAGTACTGGCGGGGGCTGGTCGGTTTCCAGAAGTCGCTGCGGGTAATAAGGGTCGCCCAGGGTAATCAGGTGGTTATCCGTTTGCGTCAGCCAGTCCAGTGTGAGTGCAATGTGCGGATCATCCATGGCTTTCTGGATGCCATCAGCGACCTCTTTGTTAACAATCTCGCGCAGGGCGGTATAGGGCGCTGCCAAAACCGCTTCTGGCGTTTGAAAGCGTAATAGCAACTGGCAATAAGTGACGCTGCCTAGCCCGTCAACCAGGCTAAGCGCAATCCAAGGCGTGAGTTGATTAGTTGTTAAGGTCACGCGATTGCTGACAGGTTATGGGGTGCGTACAACGTCTTCGGTATGGATAGGCTGTGAGGCCTGCATCACCAGGGCGTAAGACAGTTTGGGGAAGGTCTTGAACACCATCACCAGGCCGACCGGCTCATCGGGTAACTGTATGTTGACTGGTTTTTTGGGGTCGGATTCCGGGTCCACCATATTCACGCCCTTGCGCAGCACGGATAATACATGGCCGCGTTCCAGGCCCTGTTCTTCGCCGCGGTTGAGCACCACGACACGGCCATAACCGGTTTCATTAATGCCCTGGCTGACACGTGCAATCTGTCCCTGTATCTGCGTTTCAGGCGCATGCGGAATGTAAGCAGGCGTTAGTTCATCTTCCACCGCAATTAGTTTGTCCTTAACAGCAATTTCTTCCTTGGCTTGTGTGACTGTTAATGTTGCCGGCTGGCCAGGGCGTAACAGTCTGGCTTCACCGAGGTAATGTGCTTCATTGCCAAGGAGTTCGCCAGTTTCCGGATCCTTGACCGGTTCGCCTTCACGGTAAATCGCCCACACGTTTCTGTTTGACTCAGGTATCCCTTGTACATAAATGTGCGTGCCAGGACTTAAAATTTCTCGCTCTTCCTGTGCTGCGACTATCCTTGGTGCCGCTTTCAAGTCTTCGGGCGAGATGAGCATGGGCTTGGTCAAGAATGGCAGGATGGTACTGGGCTGTATCGCCGGAATCGCATCGCCTTTGATCGGCGTCACGATGATGCCTGGCTCGAGCGTGACCGATTCACGCACCAGTTTCAGCACGGGTTTGCCGCTGCTGGTATCCAGCACAATCACATCCCCAGGGTAAATCCAGTGCGGGTTTTTAATGCGTTCACGGTTAAGTTGCCAGATTTGCGGCCATTGCCATGGGTTTTTGAGAAACTTGGCAGAAATATCCCATAGCGTATCGCCTTTGACCACGACATGGCGGTCCGGATGGTGCGCGCGCAGTGGAATTTCTTCTGCCTGAGCCAACAAGCTGCAACAAGCCAGGGCAAGCGAGGTTATAATTTGAACAATTTTGGTCATGGGGCGTCTCTGTACTATGCAGCTGAAAAGGATGGCAGCACTCACGGTGCGCCGTGTCTGCGCAATGTCGACCAATCTAGCATGGGTTTAAAGTTCTGATCAAGGTGAAAAAAAGGCGTTTTGCCCTGTTTTCCCGCAAACTATTTGAATGGAAAGATTTGTAGAGCATGGCACACCTTCCAATTTTGCAATATCCGGATCCGCGCTTGCACACTGTGGCCAAGCCCGTGCAAGTGTTTGATGAGGCCTTGCAGCAACTGGTAAGCGATATGGCGGAGACCATGTATGATGCGCCTGGCATAGGCCTGGCGGCGACCCAGGTTGACCGTCATATCCAGCTGATTGTGATTGATTTAAGCAAGGAAAAGGACGATTTGCTGGTATTGATCAATCCCAAAATCATTGCCCAGTCTGGCAGCCAGGATTATGAAGAGGGCTGCTTATCCGTGCCCGGCATTTACGAGAGTGTCACACGTGCTGAATTCATTACTGTTGAAGCGCAGGACGTGCATGGCAAAACCTTCAAGCTGGATGCAGATGGCCTGCTCAGTGTGTGTATCCAGCACGAAATGGATCACCTCAAAGGCAAGGTGTTTGTGGAGTATCTGTCCCCACTCAAACGGAATCGTATCCGCACCAAAATGGTCAAGCATGCGCGTGAAATCGAGCGCAACAGTTACTAAGCACGGAACACAGAAATCATATGCGAATTATTTATGCCGGGACACCGGAGTTTGCCGTGCCTGCCTTGCAGGGATTGATTGATGCCGGTCATGAGATTGTCATGGTGCTCACGCAGCCGGATCGTCCTGCCGGACGCGGTATGCAACTCAAAGCCAGCCCGGTCAAGCAACTAGCACTCCAGCATGGCTTGCGAGTGTTTCAGCCGGAAAGCCTCAAACCAGCCGAAGTGCAAGCTGAGCTCTCCGCCGCACAGGCAGACGTGTTGATCGTGGCGGCGTACGGCCTGATTATTCCAACTGCCGTGTTGAATCTTCCTTCCAAAGGCTGTTATAACATTCACGGCTCATTGCTACCGCGCTGGCGTGGCGCCGCGCCTATTCATAGAGCCATCCTAGCGGGCGATGCCGAGACCGGGGTCACGATTATGGAAGTGTTGCCCAAGCTGGATGCGGGCAATATGGTCAGCAAATGGGCTACTGCCATTACCGAAGCTGACACTACACAGAGCCTGCATGATGCGATCAGCCGTGAGGGTGCGCGCTTGATGGTAGAGGCGATGCACACATTGCAAACCACTGGCCAATTAGCTTCTGAAGTGCAGGATGAGTCGCTGGTAACCTATGCCCACAAGGTGGAAAAATCCGAATCGGCCATCGACTGGACTCAGCCAGCACAACAACTTTCGCGTCAGGTACGAGCCTTTAATCCGTTTCCGGTCGCCACAGCCAAATTTAAAGAGCAGGTCTGCAAAATATGGTTTGCGCAGGCGGCAAATGGGCAAGGTCAGCCTGGGAGGGTGCTTGAAACACAGCCTTTGCGTGTGGCTTGTGGTGAAGGCGTATTGGAAATTCATGAGCTGCAAATGCCTGGCGGCAAACGGCAAACGGCACAGCAGTTTGTACAAGGTCAGCACGTGCAGGTGGGCGACCAGTTTTTCTAAGAACAATGGTGATCCTGAACGTCAGCTGTGTTCGAGATCATCTTTAATTTTTGAGTTCTTAGTATATGGGTATCAGCCATTGAAAAACGCCTGTCATCCCCACATATTAGGATGGTGGTATTCAATGTATTCAAGGAGTATGTATGTTAGGTAACTGGACCAAAACCTTTGTGCTGATGGCAGCAATCACGGCATTATTTGTCGCTGTCGGTGGGGCATTGGGCGGTCAGGGCGGCATGTTACTGGCCTTGTTGTTGGCCGGAGGCATGAACTTTTATGCCTATTGGTTTAGTGATCAGGCGGTATTGAAGATGTATGGCGCGGTGGAAATCAATGCCGAGAACAATTTTGGCAATGGGCAGTTCCGCAATTACTACAATATGGTCAAAGAGCTCGCAGAGCGTGCGGAATTACCCATGCCACGCGTATTTGTGATCAATGAAAGCCAGCCCAATGCGTTTGCTACCGGTCGCAATCCTGAAAATGCGGCCGTTGCAGCAACCACAGGGATTATGCAAATCTTGAGTGAGCGTGAGTTGCGAGGTGTGATGGCGCATGAACTGGCCCACGTTAAAAACCGTGATACGCTGATTTCGACCATTTCAGCGACAGTTGCCGGTGCGATTTCATCGATTGCACAGTTTGGCATGATGTTTGGTGGTGCTCATAGAGAGGGTGAGGACAGACCCAACCCGTTGATTGGTATCCTGATCATGATATTGGCGCCGCTGGCGGCGTCATTGATCCAGATGGCGATCTCGCGGTCACGCGAATATGAAGCGGACCGCATGGGCGCGGATATCAGTCGTGATCCCAAGGCCCTGGCAGCAGCACTGGAAAAAATCCATAACTATGCCCACCAGATCCCGAACATGACTGCGGAGCAGCATCCTGAAACCGGGCAAATGATGATTATCAATCCTTTGTCTGGTGCCGACCTGGCAGGGTTGTTCAGTACCCACCCGCAAACAGAGGAGCGGATTCGCCGCTTGATGGCGTTGGCAAACCAGTATTAAGCGGTAAGACGTGTTGCAAAAGGCTTTCCTTGTGAAGGCCTTTTTTTATTGCACGCGTTTTCACTGTGCAATCTGGGCGCATCAAGTAAAATAAGCTTTTTTGCCTAGAGATTCCCGTTGCAAGTTGCCCAGTTAATTGCCGCGTATGCGGTGGCCGAGGTGTTGGCCGGACATAACCTGACTGTTTCCATGCCCAAAGCCTTGCGCAAGGTCAAATCAGCCACGCCACAACAACAGGCGGCAGCGCAGGATTACAGTTATCTGACCCTGCGGTTTTATGCAGAGGCCGCCGCGTACCTGCAGGCCCTGACCTCAAAGCCGGTGACAGATGATCGCGTACACGCCTTGCTCCTGGTGGCATTGTCGCAATTGCTGCATGGTGCAGATAATGACTTCACGGTGGTTAATCAGGCGGTAGAAGCAGCCGGTAAAACCAGCCAGCGCTGGGCAAAAGCGCTGGTGAATGCTGTCTTGCGTAATTTTTTACGCCAGCGCACAGTCTTGCAATCCACGCTTGCCCAGCAAGAGGAGGTGAAGTTTAATTATCCGCAATGGTGGATAGACACCCTCAAGCAGCAGTACCCGCAGCAGTGGCAAACCATCCTGGAGGTCGGTAATAGCCATCCGCCCATGACTTTGCGTGTGAACCTGCGCAAGACGGATGTGGCGTCATATATGCAATGGTTGGAGAAGGCCGGCATAAAAGCGCATCATTTGGGTGGGACGGCCATCCAGTTGCAGCAACCTTTGCCCGTCCATAAGCTACCTCACTTTGCGGCAGGCTGGGTCAGTGTGCAGGATGCCGGTGCGCAATGGGCGGCTCCCTTGCTGGACCTGCAGCCTGGTATGCGCGTGCTTGATGCCTGCAGTGCGCCAGGTGGCAAGACCTGCCATCTCCTGGAAACATGCGAGGTGAATTTGCTAGCGCTGGATATAGGGGCAGAACGATTGCAGCGGGTAGAGGATAATCTCCAGCGTTTGGGGTTGCAGACTCAGGCGATGGTTGGCAATGCGGCGCAAGCTGACTGGTTTGATGGTCAGTTATTCGACCGTATCCTGGCAGATGTGCCTTGCAGTGCCTCTGGAATTGTGCGTCGCCACGTGGACATGAAATGGTTGCGCAGGCCTGAAGATCTGGCGACTTTTGCGAGAACGCAGCAGGAAATTTTATCGAATTTGTGGCAAATGCTGGCAAAAGGCGGTAAATTGCTGTACGTGACCTGCTCAATATTTCAACAAGAAAACGAAATGCAAATTCAGCAGTTTTTAAGTACGCATGCAGATGCGACAAGATTGCCAGTCGTTTTTGACGTGTCCACATTGCCATGTCAGTCGCTTGGTGGCCAGTTATTGCCGACTGCCGAACATGACGGATTGTTTTATGCGCTACTGCAAAAATATTAATCGATTACTTTGCTCAGGCGTATTGCTACTGGCCCTCACCACCTGGATAGTGGTGGCAGCTGGCAATCATGCGCACATTCGCAATGCCGAACTGGTATTGCGTGATGATGTGTGGACGCTGGACGCGGATATGGATATCCAGTTTGGCCGCGCGCTGGAAGAGGCACTCAATAAAGGCGTGGCCCTGACTTTTTTGTATGAATTCCAACTCGTCAAACCCCTAAAGTACTGGTTTGATGATGAAGTCGTCACGGAACGACGCGCGGTCACACTTAATTATCATGCGCTGACCAAGCAATACCTGATTAATTATCCCCAGCAGCAAAAAGTATTTGACAGCCTGGGCGAGGCCAAGCGCGAGCTGGGAGTTATCCACGACTGGCGTCTTGTGCCGCATGCCACGCTGGAAAAAAACCAGTCTTACCAGGCCGCGCTCAAAATGCACCTGGATACCAGCAAACTGCCCAAAGCATTGCAGCTGGATGCATTGGGTGAAAGCGACTGGGAGTTGGTGACACCCACATTTACCTGGTGGGTAAAGGAAACACAGCGCTAGCTTATGCGTTATGTCCTGATTTCGTCGATAGTCCTGGCAGCAGTCTTGCTTTACCTGCTGTCACTGGCCAGTGCGAATACGGCTATCAGCGGTGATTATTATCTGGTCTTGCTCTATGTCAATGCCGGATTAGCCTTGCTGTTGCTCGGTGTCATTGCTTACCAGCTGCGCCATCTTTATCTGACTACCAAAGCCAGGCAGGTCGGCAGTAAACTCAATTTCAGGTTGCTGGTCACCTTTGCGTTGATGGCATTGATTCCAGGCATGATTGTGTATCTGGTGTCTGTGAATTTCCTGTCGCGTTCGATTGAGTCCTGGTTTAACGTCAAGGTCGAATCTGCGCTGGATGGGGGGCTTAGCCTCGGGCAGCGTGCACTTGATATTATGCTGGGTGATGTCAAGGAAAAGGCACAAAGCATGGCAGTGTCATTGTCTTTGCAGCCCGCACGTTCACATTACAGCCAAATTAACGATTTGCGCGAAAAAGCGGGCATTCAGGATGCTGCCTTGCTCACGCCTCAAGGGGCTATTCTAGCCGTCAGTAGTTCCGATCCCAGTAGCTTTCTGCCGGAACTGCCCTCAGTCCCCCAATTGCGCCAGGCCAGGAGTGGGGTGTATGGCAAGATTGAGCCCATTCCCGGTAAAGGTTTATATATGCGGGTGCTGATTCCGGTCGAGACCCTGGGGATTACCGGGGAAATGCGGATTTTGCAATTAATGCAGCCTGTGCCCAAAGCGCTGTCAAATACGGCTGAATCGGTGCAGGATGTTTACCGAGAGTACCAGACCCTTTCTTATAGCCGCCAGTCACTGAAAGACATTTTCATGCTGACGCTGACCATGATCCTGCTGCTATCCATGCTTGGTGCCTTGACGATTGCTTTCGCCTTGAGCCGCCGCATGGCGCAACCACTGACGGTGCTGGCAGAAGGGACGCGCCTGATTGCCACGGGTGATTACTCGCAGCAGCTGCCTTCGTTTGGCAAGGATGAGCTGAGTGTGCTGGTGAAGTCATTTAACAGCATGACGCGCCAGTTGCAGGAGGCGAAAAATGCTTCCGAACAGAGCCGTCAGCATGTCGAATCCGCGCGTGCTTACCTCGAGGCGATTTTGTCCCACCTGAGCTCCGGCGTCATGACCATTAATGAGCGTGCCGAGTTGCGTGTGTATAACCTGGCAGCGACCAATATCCTAGGGATTTCGCTGGTTGGTTTCAAGAACAAGGTTTTTACCGAGATCGCTGCCGAAAATCCCTATTTGAGTCCCTTTACGGGATTGGTCATGCAGCACTATGAGGAAACCTTGCAATTCGAGCGCCATGAGCGGCACATGACCAGCCAGATAGAAATTGAAGGCGTGCACGGCACGCAGATTCTGATGTTGCGAGTGACACGGCTGCCTGAAGGTGCCGGGCATGGCCTGGTAGTGGTGTTCGATGATGTCACTGCGATGGCACAGGCACAGCGTGATGCTGCCTGGGCAGAGGTGGCGAGACGCCTGGCACATGAGATCAAGAACCCGCTGACACCCATACAATTGTCGGCCGAGCGGTTGCAGTTCAAATTGCAGGACAAGCTAGACAGCAAAGACGCCGAGATGCTGCTGAAAGCCACAGATACGATTGTTAATCAGGTACAGGCCATGAAAAACATGGTCAATGAGTTCAGCGAGTACGCCAGGACTCCCGCTGTAAAGTTGGTCAAACTGGATTTGAATGCGTTGATCCGCGATGTCAGCAGTCTGTACAATGCCTCTACGGTCAAGCTGGTTCTGGCTTTGCATGAGCAGCTGCCTGAGATTGATGCCGATGCCACCATGATGCGGCAAATCCTGCATAATCTGCTGCAAAATGCCCAGGATGCGTTACTCAATGTCGCTGATCCGCAAATTGTCATCTTGACCGATTATGATGGCGAGCGTATAAAACTCGCAGTGACCGATAACGGTAGTGGTTTCCCGACGGATGTGATGGCCAGGGTGTTTGAACCTTATGTCACCACCAAGTCACACGGCACTGGGTTGGGATTAGCCATTGTCAAAAAAATGATAGAAGAGCAGCGTGGACAGATTCGCATAGACAATCTGCCACAAGGGGGCGCCAGCGTCACCATCAGCTTGCCGGTAGATAAACAACAACAGCGTCGGCGCGTTGAGCGCATCGTGTAAGGAAGTACCATGGCTTCACGTAATATTTTGGTGGTCGATGACGAGATAGGCATCCGTGAGTTGTTGAGCGACATCTTGCGCGATGAAGGGCATGTCGTGCGATTAGCGGAGAACGCGCAGATTGCACGTGACGAACGCCTCAAACTGCGACCGGATCTGGTCTTGCTGGATATCTGGATGCCGGATTGCGACGGTATCAGTCTGCTTAAAGAATGGGCTAATGCCGGTTTGCTAACCATGCCGGTCATCATGATGTCGGGTCATGGCACCATAGATACTGCCGTCGAAGCGACACGTCTGGGCGCGTTTGATTTCCTCGAGAAACCCATTGCCCTGCAGAAATTGCTCAAAACCGTGGGCGCTGCCATCAAGCATACCGAGCATCTGGCCCATACCGAAATCAACCTGTCCAGCTTTGGCAAAAGTGCAGTGATCCAAGAACTCAAGCAACGCCTGGAACAACTCGCCCGCCATAAAAATACGCTATTCCTGATTGGTAAAAAAGGCGGAAGTGTGCCTTTGTGCGCCAAGTTTTTGCGCCCGCAAAATACCCCCTGGGTTGCGCTGACAGAATATGAAAAACTGGTGACTGCCCCTATGGAAATTCTGGAGCAGGCGCGTGAAGGGGTGGTATTTGTCGATGAAGTCACCAGGCTGGGTAAAACTGAACAAAAAGGCCTGAGCCTGCTGATTAACAAATCAGAAAAATATGGTGTCCGTGTGATTTGTGCCAGTGAACATGGCTTGCCGCAGCTCATTGAAAAAGCCATGCTGGAGCAGTCGCTGCTGCAAACACTGGCAGGTGCTGCGGTGAAGGTGCCTTGTCTGGATGAACACAAGGAGGATATTCCCGACCTGGCGAGTGCCATGGCTACCTTAATGGTTGAAGCAAGCAAGATTGACTATAAAGCGTTTGATGTGGCGGCTTTGAATGCTTTACGTAATGCCGACTGGCCTGGTGACCTCGGTGAGTTGGAGTCTGTTGTACAAAACCTGCTCATGACCAGCCTGGGGGATACTATCACCCAGGCGGATGTGCAGCGTGTCCTTGCTAATTTCCAGGGCCAGGCCACGGAGTCCGCCGAGCAGCATATGCCGCTCAACCTTGACCAGCCGCTGCGTGAAGCGCGTGATGAGTTTGAGCGTTTTTACTTCCAGTACCATATGCGGCTGGTGAAAAATAACATGAGCCGCTTATCAGAGATTTCCGGGCTGGAACGTACACATCTATACCGCAAGCTTAAACAGTTGGGGATCAAGATCAAGGGTTGAGTGTTTGCATTTTCTGCAATAAAAAAGCCGGGGTGACCCGGCTTTTTAATCAAGCATGATTTACAAACTGCGGTTATCCAGACTGCAGGCGGTTTGCGGGTAAACGCTCAGCAACAACATGCCGCCAGCGATACCCATATAGGCGAAGAATGCATCCAGCGAGGCCTGGCCCAGTACCAGCGCCATGAAGACTGCCAGCCCCCCCAAAACCCTTGCTGAGAGCTGGGTTTTAAAACCAAGAATCAGCATCAAGCCAAACACAAACTGAATCAGGATTAATAACGGGGCAAAGACTGCGGGCAAGCCAAATTGACCGAGCATCATCTGGTATTGCAGGTAACCATCCGGGGTATTCAATATGGCCATCAGTTTTAAAATCACCACGCCAAAAAATACCAGTCCCAGCAAGATTCTGGCTGCTGCAGTTTGAAAACGACTCATTTCTTTTCCTCAAATCCTGTTTTAATAAAGCGTGTATGATGCCTGTCGACAGTTACAATTGCAATATTTCCCCTGGAACGGCTATGACTGTACAACGCACCAAGCTCATCATCCATACCCTGGCGATGCACGATCCATTATGGCCAGCGTGCTGCCATATCCGGCAACGGGTGTTTATCGAAGAGCAGCATGTGCCTGTCTCGCTGGAGTGGGATGAGACAGATGAAACCGCGCTGCATCTGCTGGCAAGCCGCGATGGTCAGGCCGTTGCCTGTGCCAGGGTCGTGCCTGAAGGCTATATCGGGCGCATGGCTGTGCTGCCCGAATGGCGTAGGCAAGGGGTCGGTGAAGCATTGTTGTTGCAGGCGATCCAGATTTGCCGCCAGTTTGATGTGACGCATGCGCGTCTGTCGGCACAAACGCATGCCATCGGTTTCTACCAGCAGGCAGGGTTTGAAATCTGTAGCGAACCGTATCTGGATGCCAATATCTTGCATGTTGATATGCAACTTGAGCTGGTATAATAATGGTTTAAGTTTTTCTCCAACTTGCAGACATAAAAGGAATTCTCATGTCAAAAATCGTAATGAAAGCCGGTGAAGCGACCGTATTTTCCGAAGGCAAAGATGTGACTGCAGCCATGCCGGAAATCGTCATCGGTTCTGTAGACGGCCCGGTCGGTACTGCGTTTGCCAACATGATGGCGCAAACCAAAGGCCATACTGCCATGTTCGCTGTGCGTGATATCAACCAGATGGTACGTCCTGCTACCATGATGGTGCCAAAAGTCACCTTGAAAGACTCCCTGAACATTGAACTGTTTGGTGGCGTGGTACAAGCAGGCGTGGCTGATGGCATTACTGATGCCGTGATCGAAGGCATTATCCCTAAAGAGCTGGTGAATGACCTGTGCATCGTTGCATTGCTGTGGATTGATCCAGGCTGTGCCAAGGAAGCAAACCTGGACAAGGCCGACCTGTACAAAAACAACTACGAAGCGATCAAGCTGGCCTTGAAGCGCGCGCTGAACGACGAGCCTAGCATTGATGAAATCATCGCTAACCGTCACAAGATCAAGCACTGTATGTGGGAAGATAGCTGGGATCAGAAGTAATCCAAGCGTTTTCTGCCTGACCCCGCAATTGCGGGGTTTTTGCTATCTGGATTAAATGATGAAGTACTTGATTAAACGTTACCTGGCAGTGATCTACGAGACCTTGCTGATGCTGGCCCTGGCCCTGGCCTTGACGGCGGCCTATGTGATGCTGGTGGGCGATGCCGGACATGGCTGGAAGAGGCTGGGGCTGCAAGCTTTGCTATGGCTGGCAATGGGTGCTTATTTCGTTCGCTGTTGGGTGGTGACCGGGCAAACGCTGGCCAGCCAGACCTGGAAACTTAAAGTGGTGGATGCACATGGCCAGTTGCTGAGTCACCAGCAAGCCATGCGGCGCTATCTACTAGCTTGTCTGTTGTTGTTACCTGCCGGATTAACTCTATGGTGGGCCTTGCTGGACCGCGATCAGCAGTTCTTGCATGACCGCCTGTTAGGATCACGCATCATTGAATTACCCAGGACTTAGCGCCGTTCAACGTAATACAGCATGCCGAGCCCGGCCGCTAAAAAAATCAGTGTCGGGCTGATGGCGCTCACAAGCGGTGACCAGTCGTTCAATACCCCCAAGTGCACAAACACACGGTTCATGATCTGGTAGACCACACCCAGAAAAATACCTGCAAAAATCTTGGCGCTGATGCCGCCTGCACGTTGTTGTAAAAAGCCAAATGGCAGGGCCAACATGACCATCACCAGGCAGGCTAAAGGATAAACCAGTTTGGACCATAACGCGACCTGGTAACGGGTACTTCGCTGGCCGTTCTGGTGCAGATACTGGATAAAGCTATACAGGTTCCATGCCGACATTTTCTCTGGCAGTACCAGCAATACATTGAGCAATTCTGGCCTGATCAGGGACTCCCACTTGGTTTGCTTGAAAAATTGCGAGGTGACCGAATTATGCTGGACGGACTTGCTGGTGTTCATTTTGGTTTGTGTCACATTGGATAATACCCAATGGTCATCCTCAAAATAACCTTTGTCAGCATGACTGATCGTGCGCAAACGGAAGTCAGGGTCAAAGTCATAAATACGGATATCTACCAGGCTGGAGTCCGGCATCACCGTGTTGACATTGACGAAGCTGCTGCCATCCTTAATCCAAAGACCAGACTGGAAATCCTGTGCAATGACGGAGTCCGTGGCCTGGATACGAATGCGTTGCGCCATTTTTTCGCTGATGGGGGCAATCACCTCACCAATCAGGAAAGTGACCACCGCAAAGACAAGGCCGATGCTCAGCAGCATTTTGGCAATGGTTTGCAATGAAATGCCACTGGTGCGCATCACAATCAGTTCGGAGCTGCTGGCCATGGCGCCGAGTGTGTAGACAATCCCCAGAAGGACGGCGACCGGGGCGACTTCGTAAATATGGCCGGGAATGCTGAGGCCCACATAAATCAGCATGCTGTTGATGCCGTAATGTCCTCTTCCCAGGCTGTCCAGCTCTTGCAACAGGTCAAAGAAGGAAAACATGGCGAGCAGGCCCAGCAGCACCAGCATGATGCTAAAGCTGATTTCCTTCCAGAAATAACGATTTAAGATGACGAGTGTCATGGCTTTATACACGTTTTGCCCGACGTTTGAACCAGTCGGGAATCAATGGTTTGAGGTATTTGCGCCGGTAATATAAATACCAGCCAAGCAGGATAAAGCTTAAATGCACTGGCCAGAGCCCAACGACAATCGAGATTTTTCCCTGCGTGATCCATGCTTGAAAGATACTCAGCATGTTGTTGTAGATGATAAAGATCAGGATGGCAAACATAATGTTGAGTGAACGCCCGGCGCGGGGGTCGACAAAGCTTAAAGGGATGGCAAGTAACACCATGACAATGGTCGAAATGGGAATGGCTAGCCGCCAGTGCAGTTCTGCTTGATCAGCAGTCGTGGCGCCAGTGATTAATGATTGTGTAGACTTGGTTTGCGCAGTACTGGTCGGCGGTGTGGATTCCTTGATCTCTACCCGTATATCGTAACGTTCGAATTCAGTCGTGGTGACTTCCAGGGTGTTGGGGATGGTTTCATAACGTCTGCCATGTTCCATACGCAGGAAATTGTCGCCATTGGGCGCTTTGTAACGGCTACCTCTATTGGCGGTGATAATGCCGGTTTTGCCATGCTGCTGCGATTGCACAAAGATATTCTTGACCTCGTAGCCCAGTTTGTCGAAGCTCTCAATAAAGTAAATACGCTCACCGTTATTGGACTCTTTAAATGTCCCTGGGCTGATGGAGGAGAGTTCGTCACGCTTTTTGAGTTGTGCCCGATAGTTTTCGGCCTTGTCGTTGGCCCACGGCATGATCACCAGGCTGAACAGACTGATGATGAGTACGATAGGTGTAATAAAACGCATGATGGGCATCACCCACTGGCGTAAACTGAGCCCGGCATTCATCCAGATCACCATTTCCGAATCACGGTGCCAGCGCGTCAGCGTCAGGAGTACTGCCAGGAAGATCGCCAGCGATAGCATCATGGGCATGAATTGCACGAGGCTGAAGGTCAGGATGGTGCCGATGGCGTCATTGGGTAAAATGCCCTTGGACACCTGGCGCACGATATTACCGGCACGTTGGGCTACCACAATACCCAGGATAATCAGGAAAATGGCAGAGGCCGAGGACATTAACTCTGCAGACAATGCACGTTTGAAAATTTTCAATTTAGATGCACCGCTTTGAAATCAGCATAAAACACTAGATAATACAACCATCACTCAGGCTAGTTGCATGAACCAAAAAGGATAAAGATGGAATTTAGCATAAAAAGCACCTCCCCGGAAAAATTGCGTACGGATTGTTTGCTAGTCGGCATTTATGAAGGCAAGAAACTGACGGATCTCGCAAAGTCACTGGATGCCGTCAGTGAAAAAGCAATTTCAGCTGCCCTTAAGTCAGGGGATATGGAAGGCAAGGCAGGCAGTACACTGATGTTGCGTCAATTGGCAGGTGTCATGGCCTCAAGAGTCATGCTGGTTGGCCTGGGTAAAACAGATGAAGTCACTTTAAAGAGCGTGCGTAATAGTTTCCGCGCCGCATTAAAAGCCTTGCCCACCGGGGTGGAAAATGTTGCGACTGACTTTTCCAGCCTAACCCTCAAAAAAATAACAGTCCAGCAAAAGGCCGCCGCATTGGCTGAAGTGGCATTGGATGCCACCTATAAAGTGAATGCCATTAAGGCCAAGTCTGTGGAGCCGCACCCCCTTAAGCAAGTGCTGCTGCTGGCAGATAAAGCGGATGTCGCTGCCGCTGAAGTCGGTGTCAAGCAGGGCCACGGACTGGGACAAGGCGTTGCCCTGGCTAAAGACCTAGGCAACCTGCCACCCAATATCTGTACGCCGACGTATCTGGGCAAGCAGGCTGAAAAACTGGCCAAAGACTATGGATTCAAGGTAGAGGTATTGGACCAGGCAGCGATTGAAAAACTCAATATGGGTTCCTTCCTGGGGGTGACGCGTGGCAGTGAAGAGCCGCCGCGTTTTATTGTGCTGCAGCATTTGCAAGGTAAAAAGTCGCAGAAACCGGTGGTGCTGGTGGGTAAAGGCATCACGTTTGATACCGGCGGTATTTCGCTCAAACCCGGCGCAGACATGGATGAAATGAAATATGACATGTGCGGCGCGGCCTCAGTGCTGGGTGTCTTTAAAGCTATTGGCGAATTAAAACTGCCGCTCAATGTGGTTGGCCTGATCCCGACCTGCGAAAACATGCCGAGTGGCCGCGCAACCAAGCCTGGCGATATCCTGACCAGTATGTCCGGCCAGACGATTGAGGTATTGAATACCGATGCCGAAGGCCGCCTGATTCTCTGTGATGCGCTGACCTATGCCGAGCGGTTTGAACCTGCTGCCGTGATCGATATCGCCACCCTGACCGGTGCGTGTGTGATTGCGCTGGGCCATCATGTCAGCGGCCTGTTCGCCAATAATGATGACTTGGCCAAGGCCTTGCTGGCTGCGGGCGAGCAAGCCAATGACAGAGCCTGGCAAATGCCGCTATGGGACGATTACCAGAGCCAGCTCGACAGCAATTTTGCTGACATGGCCAATATCGGCGGACGTGCAGCAGGCAGTATTACTGCCGCTTGCTTCCTGTCCCGCTTTGCCAAGAAATACGATTGGGCACACCTGGATATTGCAGGCACTGCCTGGAAGTCTGGCAAGGAAAAAGGTGGCACTGGCCGTCCAGTCCCCTTGCTGGTGACCTATTTGCTGGAGCAGGCAGCCAGGTAAGTCTGCATGACTAAGATCCGTTTTTATACTGACGTGACTGACCAGGTGGTGTTGATGCAGCATCTGGTTGAGCAAGCCTTATCGCGGCAACGGCAAGTGACCATTTATGTGCCTGACCGCGAGCGTGCTTTGCAACTGAGCGAGGGTTTATGGCAGCAGGCGGCTGATCACTTTTTCCCTAACGCATTGGCAGATGCTGAACATGCGGCTTTGACGCCAGTGCAATTGGCTTGGCAACCAGAGCAGATTCGACAGGATGACCTGTTATTTAATTGCCAGGCCACGCTGCCCAAATTTTTCAGTCGATTCCGCCACCTGTTTGAGCTGATTGGTACGGACGAACAGGAAAAGGTGGCTGGGCGGCAACGTTGGGCGTTTTACCGCGAACGCGGTTATGAAATTCAGCATATGAGCAAGCAGTAACTAAGCTTCTATACGGAGGTTGTGTGGATATTTCAGAAATTCCGGTGTTAACCAAGGTGGTACAAAAAGCCGCGGCGCCTGCTGCGGATATGGATGAACTGGTGACACAGCTTAAAGAGGCATTGCTTCCTGAAATTGCACAGATGGTTGCAGCACAATTGGCCGGACAGCATCCCGATGCGGTTGGGGCAGGGCAGCAGTCATTGGCTGAGTATGCCAATACCTTGCAGCAGGAGTTGACGGTAAAAGCACAGGTGCAGATGGGTGACACGATTCAATCCGTTGAGCAGGCGTTCACTGAAGCCATGGGCAATATCAGCAAACAACAATTGCAGACATTTCAAACCACGCTGGAAAGTCAGTCACAACAGCAATTACAGGTGATTGAAGAAAAACTCTCGCAGTTAACTGACACACAAGAACAGTTACTGTCTTCAGCGGAACAGTCGTTACGAGAAGTCTTGGAACAGGCCACGGCACAATCGCTGGACAATGCCCTCACTCCCCTGATTGAACGCCAGCAAGCGCAATTAGAAGGGCGTGTGCAGGTGTTACGTGAGCAATTGGAGCAGGGTCTGGATGCACATTTGCAACAACTGCAAGAAAATAGCCGCCAAACGCTGGCTGCTGGTCAGGAAGCTACCGCCACACAACTGGTGACAGACTATAAAGCGTCTCTGCAGCAGGCCTTTGCCGAATTAAATGCGACACAACTCAGCGAATTCAGGCAAAACATGCAGTCTGAAGTGATGACTTCTGAAGCCGCTTTACAGGAAAAAGTCGCGGCCATGGTCGCTACGCAATTGCAGGAGATGGAGGCTGAGATGAATAAACGGTTGAAATCGCGCATCCTAGAAGTCTTGCAGGGCATCAAGTTCGTGATGCCCACCATATAACCCAGATTTTCCATCAGGCGATTTTCAATCTACCTGAACGTCAACTTGTTCAGATTGCATCTTTTTTGCGCAAATTTTCGGTCAATAGAATAGCTATTGATCCTCAAATATCCACAAAAAAATCCATCAAACTGCCCTGCGTTGCCATTTCAAGTCCTAATCGAAACGCTGGGTTTAAGCTAAGCGTCAGCCAGAGTCAGCACCACTGGGGTGTGGTCACTTGGACGCTCCAGTTTGCGGGGTGCCTTGTCGATGATGCAGCTTTGACATAAGGGCTTCAAGGCTTCACTGATGAGGATATGGTCAATGCGCAAGCCCATGTTGCGGCGAAAGGCCGCCATCCTGTAATCCCACCAGCTGAATTGGCCGGCTTCTTCATTAAATAGCCGGAAACTGTCGTGTAATCCCAGCGCCAGAAGTTGTTGAAATGCTTCCCGTTCCGGCGGGCTCACAAGCACCTGCCCTTGCCAGGCTACTGGGTCGTGGCAGTCCCTGTCGTCTGGGGCAATGTTGTAGTCGCCCAGTAACGCCAGTTTGTCGTGCTGCCTGAGTTCTTCTTTCACCCAGGCATGCAAGACACCTAACCAATTCAGTTTGTATTGATATTTGTCAGAGTCTACGGACTGTCCGTTGACCACATAGGCGCAAATCACACGTACGCCCTGGATCGTTGCTGCAATAATCCTTTTTTGCGTGTCGACAAAATCAGGCAGGTCCAGATGCACGTTTTCAATTGGGTGTGGGCTGATGATGGCAACCCCGTTATAGGTTTTTTGCCCGTTATGCACTGCGTGGTAACCTGCTTCTTCAAGCGCCGCATAAGGAAACTTGCTATCTTCCTGTTTGGTTTCCTGCAGGCACAGGACATCTGGCTGATTGGCAGCCAGCCAGTCCAATACATGCGGCAAACGTACGGTCAGTGAATTGACATTCCAGGTAGCCAGTTTCAACAATATTCTCCCAAACTTTTTTAAAGGCGCTTAAGCTGACCCAGAATTAGCCACCCCAAGATTATCTCTGCCAAGATTAGCCGCGCCAGGATTCCTGCGCATTTTACATGAGTCTGTGGCGCATGCTGCCACATCACTGCAGTCATGTGCTTGCGTTTGGCAGGATATCAGGCAAATGGCGTATTTTTTAATCCTGCCATCGCCACTACAGTCTTGCCTGACAGGATTCATTCAGGAGTACCGCATGCCAGGCAACACAGCAAGTTTTTCCAGGGCCGAATGGGGGTTGATTGTAGTCATCGTCTTGGTGGCGATCAGCCTGCGGCCAGGGATTGTCTCCATAGGGCCGGCTTTGCCTGCCATCATCAATACGTTTCAGTTAAGCCATGCCATGGCCTCGATGATGACGGCGATCCCTGATGTCTTGATGGGCGCATTGGCCTTGCCTACGCCCTGGCTGGTGCGCCGCTTTGGTGTGAACAGAGTGCTGATGCTGGCGCTGAGTATCTTGAGCGTTGCAATGATCGTGAGAGCTTATGCAAGCAACAGTACTGTCCTGATGACGGCAACGGTAGGCGTGGGTGCGGGCATTGCGGTGGCGGGCGCCATGTTTGCCGGTATCGCCAAGGCCAGTTTTGCCAATCACGCCGCTTTCATTATGGGGGTGTATGCCACAGCCCTATCTTTAGGGAGTACGTTGTCAGCCGGATTCACAGGCTGGATATTGCAATCGGCAGGTTGGCGGCTGGCCACTGGTGTCTGGGCGATTTTTGGCCTGATTGCAATCGTCGCTTGGTGGTTGGTGATACGGAAGTCTGTCACAACCAGGCAACTTTCTGCAGCGCCATCTATGACAGCAATCCCTCGCTCGCGCTTGCCATTGCGTACGCCTGTGGCATGGCTGATTGCGTTATTCTTTGCCTGTATCAATTTCCTGTTTTATTCCATTCTGACCTGGACCGCTAGCATGTACCAGGAGCGGGGGATGTCTGCCGCCGAGGCGGGTGCTGTCCTGGCCAGTTTCACTTTTTGTTTCATGCTCGCCAGTCCGATTGTGGGCATGTATAGCCGACATATCGACAGGCGAGGCTGGCTTGCAGGCTGTGCATTATTGTCTACCATAGGCCTGGTTGGTATCGCCACGCCGGGGGAATCGCCATGGCTATGGGTGCCATTGGCAGCGTTTGGCCTGGGCGGTGCATTTACGCTGGCAATGACCTTACCGCTTGACCATACGCACAGCCCGGACGGGGCAAATCGCTGGAATGCCTTTGTGCTAACCGTAGGCTATCTGATTGCGGCTACCGGGCCGTTTATCATGGGGTGGATGCGTGATATCAGCGGCCACTTTACTGGCGCATACCAATTACTGGTGGTGGTTTCTTTATTGATGTTGGTGCTGGCCACAAAGCTAAAACCCCCGGTGCATTGAGTCTGCGCATTCAAATGAATTGATACCACTATAAACGCCTGCTTATTTGGGTAATGTGTTCAACATTTTTTGCGGTATAAATTAAGCTGGATATGATTGTCGGCAGTGTGCCCAATCAGTCATTGCACTTATATTACCCAAATACGCATGAAGCCTGTTCCCATCCTGAGGTTGATCAGATGGCTGCTGACACTCGTCACGCTGGCCGGGTCAGCCATCTCCATCGCTTCGGAAACGATTACCGTACAACTCAAATGGCGCCACCAGTTCCAGTTTGCTGGTTATTATGCTGCGGTTGAGCAGGGCTATTATCGTGAAGAAGGGTTGAATGTCCGGCTCGTAGAGGGGAATAAAGACCTGTCACCATTGCAGCAAGTGCTGTCAGGCCAGGCTGACTACGGTATTGGTGATGCAGATATTTTGGTGTCGCGCATTTCGGGTAAGCCGGTGGTTGCCCTGGCCGCCATTTTTCAACACTCTCCAGGCGTATTGCTCAGCCTGAAACAAAACAATATTCAAACGCCAGAAGATCTCATAGGCAAGCGTGTCATGCTGTCCAGTAATGGGCAGGGCGTATATCAATTCAAGGCTATGTTGTTGAAACAGCATCTGGATATCCGCCAGATGACCATTGTGCCGCATACCTGGCGCCTGCAAGACCTGATCGAGGGCAAGGTAGATGTGGTCTCTGCCTATGCCATGGATGAACCTGGGCAGTTGCAGCAAATGGGCTATGAAACCTCTGTGATCAGCAATCAACCCTATGGCGTAGATTTCTATGGCGATGTGCTGTTTACCAGCGAGCAAGAAATTTCAGCGCATCCTGAGCGGGTACAAGCTTTTTGGCGGGCAACCAAAAAAGGCTGGATGTATGCTTTTAAGCATCAGGGAGAAATGGCAGATCTGATTGCAGGCATGCCTGGAGTGACCAAGCGTGGCCTCGACAAGCAAACGTTGTTACATGAAGCTAGCGTAATGCTGCCTTATGTGCTCACAGACCTGGTGCCCTTGGGGCATATGAATGAAGAGCGCTGGAACAGCATTGCACAGACCCTGGCTGATCTGGGCCTGGTGCCTCAGCACTACCGTTTGCAAGGGTTCTTGTACCAGGATGACATGCTGATCAAGCGTCCATACATGGCCTGGCTGGTGTGCAGTATTTCCGTCTTGTTACTGGTGCTGGCTGCAACCTTTGTCTGGAATATGCAGATACGTCGAAAAGTCATTCACCGTACCCAGGCTTTGCAAAACGAGATTGATCGGCGTACCCAGGCTGAATATTTGTTAAAGGTAGCGGGCAGTGTGGCAAAAATCGGTGGTTGGGTCATTGACCTGAAAACCAACCTTATTCATTGGTCTGATGAAGTGGCTGCTTTGCACGATATGCCGCCTGGATACTCGCCTACCGTTGAGGAGGGGATGAGTATGTTTGTGCCCGAGTCGCAACCTATCATGGCCAGTGCGCTCAAGGCATGTATGGAAGCAGGGGTGCCGTATGATCTGGAGTTAGAGAAAATCACTGCCACTGGTCGCCGATTCTGGGTACGTGCCATGGGGCAGCCTGTACATGACAATGACGGCAATATTATCAAGCTGCAAGGATCCTTGCAGGATATTACTACGCATAAACAACTGGCCGCGATCAAGGAAGGACAGGATAGGATCCAGGCCATGATGTTGGCAGATATTTCCTTATCTGAGATTTTGCATACAGCGGTATTGCTGATTGAACATCAATTCCCGGATGCCTGTTGTGCCATATTATTGCTCGATCAGGAAGGCTCGCATTTGCGGCACACCGCCTCCGCCAGATTGCCTGCTGCCTATGCGCAAGCCATTGATCGCATACAGTTGGGCAGTTGCGGCATTGCAGCATTGACAGAGGGTCGAGTCGTGGCTGAAGATATCAGTGAGCACCCACTCTGGGATCAGTGCTATGAACTCGCCAGCATGCACGGTTTACGTGCATGCTGGAGTATGCCTGTTTTGTCCCGGAGCCGACGTGTGCTGGGTGTGCTGGCGATGTATCGCCAGCAGCGCCACGTTCCGAGGTTGGCCGAACTGGATTTTGTCGATAGTTATGCGCAGATTCTGGGATTGGCGATTGAACGTGAGCAATCGGATGAGCAATTGCATCTGTTACAAAGTGGTGTCTCCAGACTCAATGATATTGTCATGATTACCGAAGCGCCCATGCATGCGCCCATGCAGCAAAAAATCGTATTCCTCAACGAAGCCTTTGCAAGGATTACCGGTGTGCCTGTTAAGCAATTGCAAGGCATTTCACCATTTGAGCTGTTTCAAGAAGCCACGCCGGGGCGCGAGCTGGAGCGCATCAAGAGCGCTTTTCTGCACATGCAGCCAATCAAGACTGAGGTGGTAGCCATTAACCAGGAAGGCGTTGGCATTTCACTTGAAATGGATGCACTGCCTTTGCATGACAAAGGTGGTCGGGTCACGCACTGGGTGGCTGTGCTGCGTGACATTACCGAGCGTAAGCAGGCCGATGCGCAGATCCGCCAACTGGCCTACTACGACACCATGACTGGCTTACCTAATCGATTGTTGTTGCAAGACAAGTTGTCTTCGCACGTACGCAAAGCCATGCGCAAACAAGTAGGTGGTGCCTTGTTATTTATTGATATCGACAACTTCAAGACACTCAATGATACCTATGGCCATGATGTCGGCGATGCCTTGCTGGTAGAAGTTGCCAAACGTATCAGACAGTCCGTCCGCCGTTTGGACACCGTCAGCAGGTTGGGTGGCGATGAGTTTGTGGTAGTCCTGGATAGCTTGCATTACGATCCAGCACAGGCCGAAAAACAGGCTCGGAGAGTCTGCGAGAAGATTATGGCTGCTTTTAAAAAGCCATTCAAACTCAAACATTACCAGCACTACACCACCCCCAGTATTGGTGTGGTGTTATTTGACCCGGAACACCTGAGTCAAACAGACGAATTGCTACGCCGGGCAGACCTGGCAATGTACAAGGCCAAAGAGGCAGGCAGGAACGGTTTCCGCTTTTTTGACACGCAAATGGAAACCGAACTTCGTCAGCGGGTTGCGCTGGAAGCTGACTTACATGCAGCCATTGAAAAGCAAGAGTTCACGTTGCATTTCCAGCCTCAATACAACCAGGCCCACGAGATTGTAGGTGCTGAAGCACTCTTACGCTGGCAGCATCCTGAACATGGATTGATCATGCCAGGGCAATTTATCAGCCTGGCTGAAAGTTCTGGCCAGATTGGAGAACTGGGCCATTGGGTATTAAAAGAGGCCTGCAAAATGCTCCAGCGCTGGTCTACGCATCCGCAATTGCGTCATTTGGTGCTCTCGGTCAATGTGAGTCCCAAACAATACCTGCAGCCAGCTTTTGTCGCTGAGATACAACAAATGCTGGTCGAGACCGGCATTTCACCACAACGCCTTAAACTTGAACTGACAGAAAGTATGCTGGTGGATAAGGTGGAAGACATTATTGCCAAGATGGCGGCGCTCAGGGAGGTTGGCATTTGCTTCTCGCTGGACGACTTCGGCACGGGATACTCTTCATTGTCTTACCTGAAACGCTTCCCGTTTGACCAGTTAAAAATCGACCAGTCATTTGTGCGAGATATGCTGAATGGTCATGATCATGAGAGCATTGTGAATGCCATTATTTCACTGGGGCAGAGTTTGCAATTGGAAATTCTGGCTGAGGGGGTAGAAACAGAAGCACAGTTAAATGTGCTGAAAGACTTGGGGTGTGAGATATTCCAGGGCTATTATTTTACCAAGCCATTGCCGCTGGAGATGTTTGAATCGTATGCTTCTCAGCATAGTGAAGCGCAAAACACACTCCAGGTCATTTAGTCCCGGACACAATTGTAGAAGTAAATTAATCTGGCTGTTTGAATAGTCCAGATGAAATAGTTAACAAAATGTATTGAGATATCATATGCAAGAGCCAGATATTCCCGATAACGAATTAGATAGACTTCATGCGATCTGCGGAATGCGCATCCTAGATACGCCTTCGGAAGAGCGTTTTGACAGAATCACACGCTTGGCTGCTCATTATTTTTCTGTCCCTTCAGCAATTTTTACCATTGTGGACACGGATAGGCAATGGTTTAAATCTAAGTATGGCATCACCATGTCAGAAACGCCACGGCGTGTTTCCTTTTGCGGTCATGTGATTTATATGCAAGACACGCTGATCGTGAAAGACGCATTGGAAGACCGGCGTTTTTATGATAATCCGCTAGTGATCAGCGGGCCAAAAATCCGGTTTTATGCCGGTCATCCCATCTACAACTCAGAAGGCTATGTGGTCGGCAGTTTATGCCTGATTGACAGCAAGCCCAGGTTTTTTAGTGAGGACGATACGAAAAGCCTGATCGATTTTGCCAAACTGATTGAACGTGAATTGCAGAATAAAGGCCTGGAGATTGAGGCAGAGGTACAATCCAAGCAACTGGATAACGCGGTACAAAGACTCATCAAGCATATTGATAACTCCCCACTGGCTGTTCTTGAATGGGATAAGCGCTTCAAATTATCCAAATGGTCAGCGCGTGCTGAAAGCATTTTCGGCTGGAAAGAAGACGAGGTTATAGGCAAAACGTTTTTGGAGTGGAAATTCATCCATGACGAGGATATTGAAGCTGTGACCTCATCCTTGGGTAACATGATCCAGCCTCAGCAACAAAGTGTCATCATTCAGAATCGGAATTACACGAAAAACGGTAATGTCGTGAACTGTACTTGGTACAACTCGATACTGTTTGATGAGCATGGTGAAATGTCATCCGTGTTATCACTGGTGCAGGATGAAACCGCGAGGGTTACAGCAGAAACACAACTGTTGCAGTCAAATATCAATCTGGAAAGTCGAGTGCAGGAAAGGACTGCCGAACTGGAAGAGAAGCAAGCCATGCTCGATGTCATTTTGGACAGTATAGAGGTGGGAATTGTTGCTGCCGATGCGGAAGGACGCTTGACGCTTTTTAACCAGGCGACCAAGAGGCTGCACGGGATCGATAAAATTGATACTCCCCAGCAGAGTTGGGCAGAGTATTATAAATTGCTCACGCTGGATGGCGAAAGTTTGCTGGAGATGCACGAAGTTCCTCTTTCAAGGGCATTGAGTGGGGAGCAGGTTCACAATCAGGAATTTGTGATTGAGTCAGCCAATGGTTTGCGGCGCATCGTGAATGCCAGCGGGCAGTCTTTTTTTGATAGCCAGGGCAAGTCGCTAGGGGCTGTTGTGGCCATGCACGATATCACTGATCAGAAAAAAATTGAGCTGGAGTTATTGGCCAAACAGGCGTTATTGCGTTCAATTACAGACTCTATTCCAGTGGGAGTAGCCTACGTAGACAAAAATCAGCGCTACCAGTACTGTAATCAGCAATACCATCGCATTTATAACTTGCCGCAAACAGCCATTGTGGGTCGCACCAAAGTAGATGTGTTTGGCCTCACTGTTTACAAAACACTGGAGCCATTTATCAATGGAGCCTTGTCGGGTGAGATGGTTGCATTTGAACGACAGTTGCTGGTCAACGACAAACTTTTTCATCTGGACGTGCGTTTTATTCCCGACCTAACGGTAACCCATGAGGTACGTGGATTTTACGTTGTGGTGTGGAATATGACCGAGCAAAAAAACCGTGAGCTGGAGTATAAACGCCAAGCCTCCATGGACCCATTGACGGGTGTTTACAACAAGAGTTTTATCATTGAGTTACTAAAACAGGAAATCAAAAAAAATAAAGAAATCAACCAGAGTATAGCCATTATGTTTTTGGATATTGATTACTTTAAAAGGATCAATGATAACTATGGCCATCTAATTGGTGACGAGATCATCAAGTTTTTTGCCGCAAAGGTGAGGTCGGTTATTCGAGAAACAGACCATATCGGCAGGTTTGGCGGTGATGAGTTTTTGCTCGTCTTGCCGGACATTCGTCAACTTGCGTCAGTTGAAAAAATTGCCGAAAAGATTCTTGTGGCTATTCAGATGCCTTTTAAAATAGGTGCATTGACATTCCAGTTGTCTACCAGCATCGGCATTGCATTCAGCCAGCGTTCAACCTGTGTTGATTTGATTAAACTGGCAGATGAGGCTGTGTATGAAGCGAAAGCTGCCGGCAGGGGGAATTACAAGTCCAAGCAAAGTGAATAGCGATAGTGAATGAACGGCCCGATGTCATTACTTTGTTCGAGTGGCGTATCAAACAAATTCTGCTCAGGTCTCTTGCAGGGAGTGAGCTATATTAGTGAGTGCTAGCGTCCGTCAATTTATTGAATTTATCTGTACAGGACAAAAACACCCTCGAATGTGGAAGTGGTTCTGGATTGGCACACGATACGTGCCTGCACGGTGATCTTTGCGCGACCCTGCTCACGATAATGGTCTACAAACTGTGTCCAGGCCTCGGCGGATGGCAGGGTGGCAATACAGTCAAAGTCGGCGTTGACGGGTAACAGGAATTTAATCTCCTGCTGTTTGATGACCAGATTACCTGTCAACTCTAACCGTTGAATGTTGTGTTGCAACAGTGACCAGGCGGTGGTGATCGAGATGGCGGCAATGCTGCCACCAAATACAATATCCAGATGGTTTTTATTGAGCGCATACGAGCCGCGCACGACCAACTCAGTCTCGCCTATTTCGGTAAACTGGATGCCAAAATTCCTAGTTTGAGGGATCAGCTCAAACAGGGTTTTTTCAAATGTCGTTTCGAGGGATGTCATTTTACTTTCCATATGTCGCTTCTTTTCAGATGATCTCTCCATGGAGACATTATCGCTTAATTATCAACGTGACTGGATAACGAACTTTGGCGATCCCATATTCAAAAGCAAGCAACGGAGTTTTTTGCTGCAAGTGATGCTGTATATTCTGGTCTCTTATGCACATACATCAATTCAATATGGACGTGGATGCAGCCCAAACAATATTAAGCGATCCGCGCTGGCAGCAGGTACTGGCGCGTGACGCCAAAGCGGATGGCCAATTTTTCTATGCGGTGAAAACGACAGGCATTTATTGCCGTCCTTCGTGTGGCGCCCGCCAGGCCCGCCCGGAGAATGTAAGTTTTCATTTGACCGCTGCTGCTGCCGAAGCTGCCGGATTCCGCCCCTGCAAACGCTGCAAGCCCAGCCAGGCCGGGGCAAATGAATATGCAGCCAGGGTGGCAGCCGCTTGCCGGATGATAGAAGACGCAGAAACGCTGCCCAGCCTGGCGCAATTGGCAGCACACGTACGCTGGAGCCCTTTTCATTTTCACCGCATTTTCAAATCAATCACAGGGCTCACACCCCGAGCCTATGCGACGGCTTTCAGGGCACAAAAGTTGCGTCAAACACTGGGGGAAAAAACGAAAATTACCGATGCAATGTATGACACTGGCTACGGCTCAAATAGCCGTTTTTACGCATCCGCAACGGATGTACTGGGCATGAAACCTTTGCAATATGCTAAAGGAGGTGTGGATACGCAGATTCATTTTGCCATTGCAGAATGTGCATTAGGCAGCCTCCTCGTTGCCAGTAGCGCCAGAGGAGTGTGCGCGATTTCCCTGGGCAATGATCCTGAAACACTTCTGCGTGAGCTCCAGGATAGATTTCCGCGCGCAGATCTGGTGGGAGGCGACCAAAATTTTGAATCAATCGTAGCCACGGTTGTTGGATTTATTGAAACACCTGCGCTAACACTGGATTTGCCACTGGATATCCAGGGTACGGTCTTTCAGCAAAAGGTATGGCAGGCTTTACGTGAGATTCCGTATGGCACCACTGTGACTTACAGTGAGCTTGCCAAGCGTATTGGTGCCCCTAATGCAGTGAGGGCGGTTGCCAGCGCCTGTGCAGCCAACGCCTTGGCTGTGGTGATTCCCTGCCATCGTGTGATCCGGCAGGATGGCTCATTGTCAGGATATCGCTGGGGAATTGCGCGCAAAAAAGCCTTGATTGAGAAAGAGGCGGCAGCGACCGCTGTCCCGCCCAAGTCATCGAAGTAGAGTTGTTTTGCCAAACTGTGCCGGAAATCAATATTTCCGGCACATTCATGGTTAAGGCTTCACCTTTCTATCCAGGAAGTTGTGCATCAGGGTTCCTATTTCTTCACCGTCCTCTTCTAAAGCAAAGTGGCCAGTATCCAGCAGGTGTAGCTCGGCATTTGGTAAGTCTCGCAAATAAGGGGTCGCACCTTCTGCAGGGAAAATTTTGTCATTTTTACCCCACACAATCAGCATCGGAGGCTGATGCTTGCGGAAATAGGCTTGCCATGCTGGGTAGAGTGGCGGATTGGAGCCATAGCTATAAAACAGCTCGATTTGAATGTCTTTATTGCCAGGCCTATCCATATACGCCTGATCCAGTATCCAAGTGTCGGGGCTCACATGATGTGATGGGTCACGAAAACCTTCTGTGTATTGCCATTTGGTCGCATTCAGTTCAAGTACTGGGCGGAGCTTGGCAGCATTCGCTTCGCTTTTGTTTTTCCAGAAAGCTTTGATCGGCTCCCAGAAAGGGTTATCTATGCCCTCGTTGTAAGCATTGCCATTCTGGACAACGATGGCAGAGATTTTTTCCGGATGCGCAGAAGCCAGGCGATAGCCTATCGGTGCGCCATAGTCCTGTACATAAATGGCATATTTGCTTAATCCGAGTTGAGCGGTGAATTTATCTACAATGGATGCCAGGTGATCAAAGCTGTAATTGAATTTATCCATGGCAGGCTGGTCACTTTGGCCATAGCCTGGATAGTCAGGCGCAATCACGTGATAGCGGTCAGCCAGTTTAGGGATCAGGTTCCTGAACATGTGTGACGAGGTTGGGAACCCATGCAGTAACAATACCGTGGGGGCGTTTTTCGGGCCGGCCTCTCTATAGAACACCTTTATGCCGTCAACCACTTCAGTGTGGTAAGAAACAGCAGCTTCATTGAGTGTGCTTGGGGTGGACGCAGGCGCAGCCATTGTTTCAAAAGGCATTGCAAACGCGGTCATCACTGCTGCCAGTAAAATCGGCCGTACCATCCATTTAGTTGTGTTTTTCATCATGAGTCCTCTCAATCGTTAATTAGGGTAAGTCATTCATTCAGCTGGAACCGTTTCACTGACGGCGTGAGTGAAATTTAACTTATTCATGAGCACTGAAAATCCAGGCTGGCTGCAATTCATTGTTGCGTCTATCGAAATAATGGGTTGAAATAGGGATCTATGGACAGTTGTAGAATGACTATTCTACAATGGTAAATATGACCACCAATGAACCCCTGCAAAGACTACTCGCCGCCACTGAGAAGTTGATTTACGCCAATGGCATCCATGCGACCGGCATGGATGCCATCGTGAATGCGTCCGGCGTTGCCCGTAAAACAATCTATCGCCACTTTCCCACTAAAGAAGATCTTGTTGCCGAGGTTTTAAGGCAGCGTGATCAAAAATGGATGCAGTGGTTTATTGCTTCCACCAGTAAAGTGACAGAGCCAAAAGCACGCCTTCTTGCGTCATTCGATGCCCTGGAAGAATGGTTTTCAACAGAGGATTTCAATGGGTGTGCTTTTATCAATGCCGCGGGTGAATGCGGTCATGCAAGCAAGCAGATAGGAGGGGTAGCGAGAGAACATAAGCTAAATTTAGAGCGTTATTTAGCACAACTGGCGACCGCATATGGCGCAGCAGACCCTCAAAAGCTGGCTTTTGATGTATTACTGTTGATTGAAGGCGCGATTACGGTCGCTAAGGTCATGGGCGAGAAGACTGCTGCCAGAACCGGGAAGCGTTTGGTTGAGCAGCTACTTTTACAGTAGAGATGATGTATGCGTGATTTTTCAAAGAGGCTTAGTCATCATTAGGCCGGTGTCGCCGGCCCTAAAGTGTTATAACCCTAGTTCTGAAAGACCAGGATGATCATCGGGACGTCTTCCCAGCGTCCAGTGAAATAAGCGCTCACTCTCTTTAATCGGCACATCATTTAAAGAGGCATAACGGTTGACCATGAGTCCATCAGGATTAAATTCCCAGTTTTCGTTGCCATAGGAGCGGAACCAGTTTCCCGAATCATCCTTCCATTCGTAGGCGTACCTGACGGCAATCCGGTTGCCATCAAACGCCCACAACTCTTTAATCAGCCGATATTCATGTTCCTTGTTCCATTTGCGTTCAAGGAATCTTTGCGCTTGTTCACGCCCCTTGATGAATTCAGACCGGTTGCGCCAATTGGTATCTATGGAGTAGGCCATGGCCACTTTTGCTGCGTCACGGCTGTTCCAGCCATCTTCGGCCAACCTGACTTTCTGGATGGCAGTTTCTCGTGTAAATGGTGGCAGGGGTGGCCTGCTGGCTTGTATGGTAGTCATTGATACTCCTTTAGTGGCGCAAGATGTTGATATAGGTGTGACAACACTCTGGATACTCTGCTCAGACTGACCTTTAAAGAAAGGTAGAATGATTGTTCTACTTATGGTAGAGCGATTGTTCTTTTGTGTCAATCCGTTATTCCAAGTTATTGATTAGAGGCGCCACTTTCGGAAAAAACACTGCATTCACAAGCGCATGCACTCAGTCGTAGTACCTGCTCAAAGCAGGCTGTAGGCGGATCTGCGGCGGTTTATCGATAAATTTCAAAAAATTTATGAATTTTCCTAAAGTTATCTAAATAATTGCCGTTAAGGAGATGTTAGTCCGAGAATCCTTGCCCCTGATTTAACGACTTCTCCAAGGCCCAGAACCCGCCTTTGTTGTAGACAGCAGCTATTGTGAGCTGTAGGCAACATTTAATTTTCACTATTGAAAGTTTGCGGCTATGTTCGGGTTACAGGAATCAATGAGTTTAGAAGTGCATCGCATAGATGTTCCGCTTCAACCTCTTTCCTCAAGTACCTACATCACTTTGTTGTGGCTGATCACTTCAGCTCTGTTGCGATCCACAACTCTGGTCATTGGTATTCCTGTCAGTCTTCTGTTTGTAATTTCTGTTAGTGTAAAAGTACTCAACACACTGACTACAGTGCGGATATTAGTACAAACAAACACGCCTCAACCTTTCAATATTTGGAAGCATGCATCCTCTTCTGAAAGGGTATAAAAATGTTAAACAGTCTTCGCAAGGTATTTGGTGGTCATCAATACACAAAGATATCCAATATTGAACTTGCTAATTTAAGAGGTCAAATCGAAGCCATTGGTAAATCGCAAGGCGTGATCGAGTTCACGATGGACGGCACGGTGATCACGGCAAATGAAACTTTTCTCAATATCTTGGGTTATACGCTGGCCGAAGCCAAAGGACAGCATCACGGCGCATTCGTTGATTCTGCTTATCGTACCAGTCCTGAATTTAAGGCGTTTTGGGCCAAGCTGAACCGTGGTGAATATGAAGCCGGCGTATATAAGCGTATTGGTAAAGACGGACGCGAGGTATGGATCCAGGCTAGTTATAACCCTATTCTGGATCTCAATGGCAAGCCATTCAAAGTGGTGAAATATGCGACTGATGTGACGGCAGAGCGCCTCAAGAATGCGGATTTTGAAGGCCAGATTTCCGCTATTGGCAAATCACAAGGTGTGATTGAATTCTCCATGGATGGCCATGTGCTCACAGCCAACAACACCTTTCTGGATGTATTAGGGTATAGCTTGGATGAAGCGAAAGGCCAGCATCACAGCACTTTCGTTGAGCCTGCTTACCGCAATAGCGTTGAGTATAAAGAGTTCTGGGCCAGGTTGAACCGAGGTGAATACCAGGCGGGTGTTTATAAACGACTTGGTAAAGGCGGGCGCGAGATTTGGATACAAGCCAGCTACAACCCCATTTTGGATTTGAATGGCAAACCATTCAAAGTGGTGAAATATGCGACCGAGGTGACGACAGAGCGTATCAAGAATGCCGATTTTGAAGGCCAGATTGCTGCGATTGGCAAATCTCAGGGAGTGATCGAATTCACGATGGATGGCAAAGTGCTGGCCGCCAACGATACCTTCCTGAACCTGTTGGGCTATAGCCTGCCTGAAGCCATAGGCCAACCTCACAGTGCATTCGTGGAGCCTGCTTATCGGGCCAGTGGCGAGTACCAGGCGTTTTGGGCCAAACTCAACCGGGGTGAGCATGATGCCGGTGTGTATAAACGCATTGCCAAGGATGGGCGTGAGGTCTGGATACAAGCCAGCTACAACCCCATTTTGGATTTGAATGGCAAACCATTCAAAGTGGTGAAATATGCGACCGATGTGACGGCAGAGCGCCTCAAGAATGCGGACTTTGAAGGCCAAATCGCCGCCATTGGCAAGTCACAGGGTGTGATTGAGTTCACTATGGATGGCCATGTCATCACTGCCAACGACACCTTCTTGAATGTATTAGGGTATAGCCTGGCTGAAGCAAAAGGCCAGCATCACAGCACTTTCGTTGAGTTTGCTTATCGCAGCAGTAATGAATATAAAGCGTTTTGGGCCAAGCTGAACCGTGGTGAGTACGATGCGGGCATCTATAAGCGTATAGCCAAAGACGGGCGTGAAGTCTGGATCCAGGCCAGCTATAACCCCATTTTTGATCTCAATGGCAAACCGTTCAAGGTTGTGAAATATGCAACGGATGTCACGGCTCAAATCAATGCTTCCAGAGTGCTGGCAGAGGCGGTTGCCGAAACGCAAGTAGTGGTCAGTGCGGCTAAAGAAAATGATTTGACTAAGTTTATCCCCATGGAAGGTAAAACTGGGGAGATTGCCAACTTGTGTGAGGGTGTGAATGCACTGATTGGCAATATGGCGGAAATTATCACCCAAATCAAAGAGGCAAGTGAGACCATTAATACGGCAGCTGGCGAAATATCTGCTGGCAATAATGACCTCTCTCAACGTACTGAAGAGCAAGCCTCTTCATTAGAAGAAACCGCCGCCAGTATGGAAGAGCTGGCTTCCACGGTAAAACAAAACTCCCAGAATGCCAAACAGGCAAGTCTGCTTGCCGTTGAGGCGTCCAGTGTTGCTAACAAAGGGGGCAGTGTTGTAGAGCAGGTCATTGCGACGATGTCGGGGATCAGTGCAAGTTCCAGCAAGATTGAAGACATCATTTCAGTGATTGACGGTATCGCTTTCCAAACCAATATTCTGGCACTCAATGCCGCAGTCGAGGCTGCGCGTGCAGGAGAGCAGGGGCGAGGTTTCGCTGTGGTTGCCGGTGAGGTTCGCAATCTTGCCCAACGCTCAGCCACTGCTGCCAAAGAAATTAAGCAACTTATTGCTGACTCTGCTGAGCGCGTGACTACTGGCACCAAGCTGGTTCAGGAGGCGGGCGAGACCATGCATGAAATCGTGAACTCGGTTGGGCGCGTGACCGGCATTATGGAAGAGATTTCGGTTGCTTCCACTGAACAAAGCACAGGGATTGACCAAGTAAACTCAGCCGTGGCACAAATGGATGAAGTAACGCAGCAAAATGCGGCGTTGGTAGAGCAGGCTGCCGCTGCCTCAGAGTCATTACTTGACCAGGCAGATTCATTGATGCGCAATGTCAGTATGTTCAAGTTAAACAGGCACTCGGGCAATGGAGGAGTTACGAATAAAGTGACGCAACTCTCACACTCGCATCAAGCCAAGCACACAGCGACAACTCAATCACGGGGTCTCAGGAATGGCACGACTGATTCTGAGTGGGCTCAATTCTAATTTCAAGGAATGATGGCTATGAATACGGAAATTGCAAAGTTGGACTCCTTTAAAAATGAGTTCTTGTCTTTTCAGTTGGGAGAAGAAGAGTTCTGCCTTGAGATTCTGAAGGTTCAGGAAATCCGCGGTTACGCTGGTGTGACCTCCATCGCCAATATGCCCGACTATATCAAGGGCGTCGTAAATTTGCGTGGGGAGGTTGTGCCCATTCTTGATTTGCGCATCAAGCTTCAATGTGAACAAGTTGAATACAACGAGTTTACAGTGGTGATCATACTCAATCTGGGTGGCCACCATCTCGGCATTGTGGTCGATGGCGTATCAGATGAGATTGCCTTGAATGCAGATCAGATAAAGGATCTGCCGGAGATGCTGAGTTGTATAGATACCAGGTTTATGACCGGCGTCGCGATTATTGATAGCCAGACGGTCGTGTTGCTGGATATCGAAAAATTATTAAACAAGGACGAACTGGACGCCGTGGTTAACCAGTCCGTGCATTAGTGAATATGCCCCTTGGAATTTTTAAGGATCCCATATGTTAAAAACAATCCACATTCAGGAGTTGAGGCTGGGCATGTTTGTCCAGCAGTTACAAGGTGCATGGTTTGATCATCCATTCTGGCGCAGCTCGTTTTTACTCAAAGATCAAAGTGATCTGAATAAGTTATTGACCAGTAACGTCGAGCATGTGCTAATTGATACGGAAAAAAGTCTGGTTGCCACAACGGAGCGTAATGTTACCGATAAGCCTGTCAACGATGCCATGGCAGAGCTAAGGAAGCGTGACATTGGTAAACCGCGCGCGCAACACCTTTCAGCAGCCGAAGAGCATCAAACGGCGATGAAGTTAATTAATGCGAGCAAGGCATCCGTACGCCGCATGTTTAATGAGGCCCGGATGGGGAAAGCGATGAATGCCGAAGAAGCCTTGCCATTGGTAAAAGATATTCTGGCATCCATAGACCGCAGCCACAATGCCATTACCAGTCTGGTGCGTCTCAAAGGCAAAGATGAGTATACCTATATGCATTCGGTGGCAGTATGTGTCCTCATGATTGCCCTCGCCCGGGAGTTGGGGCTTAGTGATGAGCAGACCCTGCAAGCGGGCGTGGCTGGCTTGTATCACGATATTGGCAAGATGGCGATCCCTGAGGAAATTTTAAGCAAGCCAGCCTCCCTGTCTGAGGATGAGTTTGGCGTGATGCGAAAGCATGCTGAGTTCGGTCACGCGATTTTGTCGCGCAGCAAACAAATTGATGCGATTTGCCTCGATGTATGCCTGCACCATCATGAAAAAATAGACGGTACGGGTTACCCGCATAAAATGAAAGGTAACGAGATCAGTCTTTTTGCGAAGATGGGTGCGGTCTGTGATGTTTATGACGCGATTACTTCTAACCGTCCTTATAAGGCTGGCTGGGAGCCTAGTGTCTCATTACAAAGAATGGCGCAATGGACTGGTCATTTTGACCCGGATATTTTGAATGCATTTGTGAAGTGTGTCGGTATCTACCCGATTGGCAGCATGGTCAAGCTTAAATCAGGCAGGTTGGCGGTGGTGATTGACCAAAGTAGAAACTCTTTACTAACGCCTGTGGTGAAAGTGTTCTTTTCGACCAAGTCCAATATGCGCCTTGAACCACAAGTCATTCATTTAGCAAAAATTGCTGGGCAGGATGAAATTGTGGGGCACGAAGATCCGCGGATATGGGGCATCCATGATTTGCATACGATGTGGGCGAATGGCTAGTTCGATGAGCGGTTAAGTCAATGAATGTGAATCGCGCTAGGAGTCATTTTCAAGGTTCAGGCTCTCACGCGAATGAATAATGCTGGTGGCAAAGTCAACCAGTTTTATCCGTTTGCTGCGGGCGTTATTGCGTAACATCGTATTCGCTTCTTCGTAGCTGATGCGGTATTGATCCATGATGATACCGATGGCGACGCTCACTGAGCGGTCGCCATCGAGCGCGGTTTGTAACTGTTGCTGCTGGGATTTCATGTTTTTCACATCTTGTGCGCGTGAAAGTGCGGTTTGAATCGCTGGAATCAACTGGGCGCTATCAATCGGTTTGACAAGGTAAGCCATGGCGCCCAAGGTATTCGCTTCTGCATTCACCTCAGGCTCACTTCGCGCGGTGAGAAAAATAAATGGAATGTAGTCCAGTCTGTCCAGGCTTGCAGGCAGCTCCAAGCCACTACGATTCGGCATGTTGATGTCAATGATAGCAATATCAGGCCTTGGGTTACTTTCCAGCCAGGCTACAGCTTCATCCACAGATTCAGTGGTGTTGACTTCGTAGCCTGCTTGCATGAGGCCAGTGGCCATGGTTGCAAGGATCAAGCGATCGTCATCGACCAATAATATGGAGGTTTTATTTTGTTGTAGTGATTTTTCTGAAGACATGGTTAATTGCTCCTCGATCCAATTTCGATGATGGGGGCGGTTAAATCTATACGCGTGATCACGAACTCACCCGCCTGCTCCCAAGACAAGCTGGCGTTCTTTTTAGGTAACAACACCGTTGCCAGTTGTAAGCCGGTGCCAAAGTGTGGCGTCATGTTGGTTGAGGTCTCTGCCAACTTCCCTTTATTGCGGATGACGATGGAAACTTTATTGCCGTCAGCATCATAGGCCAGCTCAATCGCTATTTGTGATTGATCACCGTGCTTGATGGCGTTTGTAATCAATTCATTCATGACCAGTGCCAGGGGGACGGATTCTTTTTCTTCCACAAGAATAACAGGCGCATCCGCCGGCATGCTCAATACAATCTGCGTATTCCATAACAATTGGTTATTGTTTGAGATGGCCTCAATGAGGCCTCTTAAGCCAACGGCGCTATTTACAAATTGCCCTTGCAAGCCATGTACAGCCGCAATACTTTTTACTTGCGTGATGGCAGTGTTGAGCGGCTCTGCGAGTTGGGGGTGTTGGGCTGAAAAGTTGCTCAGTAAACTGGCGACGCTTTGCAAGTTATTTTTAATACGGTGATGCACTTCACGCACTAAGGCATCACGTTGATTTGACTCATCGGCAAGACGTTGCTCTTCATGCATCTTATATTCGGTATTGTCGCTAAAAATACCCACATAATTAGTGACTTCGTCGTTACTATCCGCAACTGCCGTAATCGTCATATTCGCGGGGTATATTTCTCCATTCTTCCGGCGATTCCAAATTTCGCCTTTCCAAACCCTTGATTCCTTGAGGCGAGCTTGCATGTCATCAAAAAACGCTTTTGGATGGTAACCTGAATTGAAAATGCGTGGTGTATGCCCAAGCACTTCCTCAGCAGAATAGCCGCTAATGGTGGTGAAAGCCGGGTTTACTGAAAGAATCACGCTATCTATATCAGTGACCATGATGCCCTCAATGGTGTTTTGAAACACACTGGTCGCAAGTTTTAATTGATTCTCTGCCTTGATGATCGGCGTAACATCTGTCACCAATACATAAAAGCCATTCACAGTGCCATGCGCGTCAATATCCGGGATGTAATTAGTCCAGGTGAAACTCAAACTACCATCCGCTTTGGTCAACGTACGTTCGAATTGCTGACATTCCCCAGCGAGGGCGCCACGTATATATGGCTCATCCGCTTTAAATAGAGATTGCCCCAATAGCGCCTGCTTGGAAGTCCCAATAATGTCGTCTGTAGACTTTCCAAACCACTGGATGTAGGGTTTGTTCGCAAAGCGGCATATTAAACTTCTATCCCAATAAGCCACCATCGCCGGCATCGCATCTGTAATGGTTTTGATAAATCTTGCATTTTCGATAACGGCGGTGGCAGAGGCCTGTCTGTCCAGCTCACTGGCGATACGGGCAGCAAAAATCTTGAGAGTGGATCCAATCAGAACGTGTGATTTTTGCAGGATGGGGTCACGAAAAAAGACAAACAATAACCCTACTGCATTACCACTCGCGTTGTAGATGCATAATCCCGCAAACGCCTGATAGGGTGCAAATTTCATCATGCTGATATGGGGAAAGTCCCTGTCAGCATGTTCAGCAACAATGCGCAAATCACTGCTATTGAATAATTCTTCTGCCAGCGCGTCAGAAATCGAATAATCAAAATTACTGATTATTTTTTCATCTACCACGGCAGCAATTGTTTCGGCGATGAGGGGTTTCTCAGATAAAAAACGAGAGGCATAACCTGCCTGCGCACCCAAGGCACTGACCATGTTGGTGACAAGCTGTGAAAAAAACGTTTCGCCACTACTGACACTGACGGCTGTCGCCACCTTAAGCATGGCATTTTGCAACTGCTGCCGTTCACTTTCTGCACGAATATTGATGATTCCCGCTGCCAGATTATCAGCAAGATCTTGAAGCAGGCGCAGTTCATCTTGAGCAAAACGGTGCGCATCCTCACGGTACAACGCTAACAGCCCAAACGTTTTTTCTTTGTTTTTTAGAGGCAGAGATACCAAGGATCGGTAGCCCTGGGCCAACGCTTCCTTTTTGGCTGGATAGCTGTCATCTAGCAGCAGGTCGTCAACGACGATTGTTTGACCAGTGCGTATGGTTTTTCCACCTGGCCCCAGACCGTTTACATCATGTTCTGACCAACTCAGTTTGATTTTATTAAGGAAACCTTCGGAATGTCCAAAATGCGCTTGAGGCAGAATGGATTTATAGTGATCATTTTGTGCATATCCCACCCAAGCCATGCGGTAACCGCCAATCACCACGGCGATCCGGCAAATTTCAGTAATCAGTGCTGTCTCATTCTTGATGTGAATGAGCAATTCATTACATTTACCAAGCATCTGCAACGCACGATTGACCCATGCGAGATCAAGTTCGTTTTTTTTGCGCTCAGTAATATCCTGAAAAGCACCGATGAGTCGCACAGGCTTTCCCTCATCTATCACTACTGTCCCTTGGGTACGCACCCAGATATGCCTGCCTTTGGCTGTTATCAATGGCAACTCAAGATCCCAGGGGGTATGGTCATCGAGTGTTTTACGAACGGCTTGGCGAATGACAGGGATGGCTTCAGGGGCATAAAAGTGCAGCGCTTGTTCAAGCGTCGGTAATTCGCCTGAATCAATTTCATGAATAGCGAATATTTCTTTGGACCATTGCAATTGCTGTGTTTCCAAATCGACTTCCCAACCACCGATTTTTGCCATCTCACCGGTACGTTGCAATAAATCCGCCATGCTTGCCAGCGACGCTTTCGCTTTTTCACTGGCTGTAATATTAGTTGCAACCCCTAAAAAACCAATTAAAGCGCCTGCATTATCATACATGGCTGTGACGGTAAGCCTGACAGGGATGCGGTGCCCCTCCTTGCTGATATATGTCCATTTTCGGGTATCAGAATGGCCTTGTTTCGCTTTGATGACAAAGACCTCAAAGCCAGGCTCAATCTGTGTGTCTAACAGCGTACTCAGTTCGTTGGCGTAAGCAATCACTTCGTCTGTATCATGAAATATTTGCGGCTGCTTTCCTATCATCTCAACAGCCTGATAACCCAGCAATTTTTCGGCGCCAATATTAAAGCTTGTGATGTTGCCTTCTACGTCTGTTGAGATAATGGACTGGTCTACACTAGAAAAAATGGAATCAAAAAATGCCGTTTTTTCTGCAAGTTTTTCATTTAGAGCGACTAATTCCAGCCGGTGGGTTCTTGACTCCACCTGTGCAACCACTTGTTTAGCAAGCATCTTTAGGGATGTGCGCTGTTCATCTGTGAGTGTGCGCGGCACTTTATCGATGACACATAATGTGCCAAGTCCATATCCATCATGCGTAATCAATGGCATGCCAGCATAAAATCGCAGATGTAAATTGCCAGTGACTAATGGATTATCGTGGAACCTTGCATCTTCCAGTGCATTAGGAATCTCAAATAATTCTTCCTGCAGTATTGCGTGACCGCAAAATGAAATTTCACGAGCCGTTTCTGTTGCATCAATCCCTATCTTACTTTTAAACCACTGGCGTTTCTCATCCAGAAGGGTAATGAGTGCGATGGGCGTTTCACAAATTTGGGAGGCAAGGTAGGTGAAATTATCGAACACTTCTTCCGCAGAAGTATCCATCATTTGATAACGGTGTAATGCACTTAATCGTTGGATTTCATTAGGAGCTATTTCAGGTTTTTTCATCAATGAATGCTCTTCCCTGGATTATCCAATCATGGATTACTCGCTCAGCAGTGCTGGCGAAACTTATTTGCCATTCACCATTGAAACACTGAAAACAGAATTGGCAAAATCACTGTTATACCAAAAAAAAATTCCAGAGTGCTTCTCGCCAGGCGCGTTGCGGTCTGAAAGTCCGAAATATCTTAGCTATAAAACCTGATGAAAATGAAAAGTTTAAAAATATACCCTCGGAGAAACTGAGACATTATTTAAGCATTTTGCGTGCACTAATACCTAATTTAAGCCGCCTTTTCTATCCTCTGCGTAGCGATTAACCTGGCTGAAAAAGGGCTGATATCAGCCAATTCTAAGAAATTTATTTTATCCTTTCAGCCGATTTTTTATGGTTATCCAATTTTTATTTCAATAAATCAATATGTTAGCTTTTTGGAATGATTTATGCACTTGAATAGTTATGCTCCTAGTCATGATTCGTTATATTTCATCATCTTAGGGCATTTAGAAAATGAGTCATTCGTCAAATACTTTAGTATCACAACTGTATACTGACCACCATCGCTGGATTCTGTCTTATCTCAAAAAGCGTCTTAAAAATGTCGAGGATGCTTATGATTTAACCAACGATACCTTCTTGAAGTTAATTTTGAAGGGCGACATAAATAAGATTATCGAGCCGCGCGCTTTTTTAACCAATCTTGCTCATGGCTTAATGGTTAATCATTTCAGGCGGAAAGAGATTGAGTCCAAGTATCTGGAATTCTTAAGCCAACATTCTGAAGACTTTCATGATTCCGTGGAAACCCGGACGATTATTTTAGAAACCTTATATCAAATTGATTTAATCCTGGATGGACTGGAACAAAAAGTGAAGAAGGCTTTTCTGCTGTCACAACTGGAAGGCATGGCTCACGGTGCAATTGCGAATGAAATGCAAGTGTCAGTGAGTAGTGTGCGGAAATATATTTCAACAGCATTACTACATCTGATGCAGCATAAAAATTAAATATGCGCTCCCATGAAGACGTCGTTCCGGAAGCGGTGAATTGGTATGTACTGCTTTCATCCGAGCATGTGACTGACGCAGAGCGGCAGGCATGGGATAGGTGGATGTGTGAATCCGATATGCATCGGCAAGCTTGGGAAGACATTAAACGCAAGCTCTCCATCTTTGAGGGGATTCCATCCAATCTTGGCGTTGAGGTACTGAGCCGACCACCAAGTAAAGTGAATCGTCAGCGTAGGGAAGCAATCAAAACGTTGGGATTACTTGCCGCTGTGTTATTGCCAACCGGATATGTGTTCAAAGATGCTTTGTTTGGACAGTTTAATTATGACTATTTTACTGGCGTTGGAGAGCGAAAGAATATTGCCCTCACTGATGGCACCAACCTTGTCTTGAACACTAAAACAGCGGTCACGATTCATTCTTCTCGTCACACCATGATGGTTCAATTGCATCATGGTGAGGTCTTGGTGTCGACTTCCAAGTCACATCAAAAAACGCAAGTACTGATGATTGAAACCGGTCATGGTCGGATTCTTCCATTGGGTACTGCATTTAATGTTCGGCGATTTGATCAATTTTCGCGTGTATCCCTTTTTGAGGGCCTGCTCAAGCTAGCCCCCCAACAAAGCGGTGAACACGCTTTCGTCCATCCCCAGCAAGAAATTGACATGCATTCCAATCGAGTTGTGTTTAGGCGTCGGTTGAGTGTCCTATCCCCCTCTTGGCAGAGAGGTTATCTGGAATTGGATAATATGCCGCTCAAGTATTTTGCCGAAGAAATAGAAAGATACCGTTACGGAATTATAAAATGCCACAGAGATATTGAGCAGTTGATGATTTCAGGATCATTTTCGGTAGATGATGTAGACGCTTCGTTGCGCAGTCTGGCCCACACATTCCCAGTCAGGATTCAGCGCTACACACGTTTTTTGATAATGATCATGCCTCTGAATAAGTAAATTTTTATAAATGTATTGTCACTTTTGAGTTTTCGATTGGCATAGCTAATGAGAACAATATTTTCAGGAGTGCAATATGTTATTTACCCATTCAAATCTTCTTCCATTAAAACCAGGCAAAAAGCGCCGCTTGCATTTGATGGTTGCCGCTAGCTTGGTGTTGACTCAGTCCTGGCATACGCCACTGATCGCTGCTGAAAACACCGTCGCAGAAACTACAAAAAAGTCTTACAACATCAGTGCTGGTCCTTTAGGGGCGGCGCTATCTGCGTATGCCGCACAGGCTGGTGTACTGCTCTCATTTGATCCTCAGTTAACTCAAAACAAGCAGACAACTGGACTCAATGGCGCTTACAGTTTGCATCAGGGGTTCGATGTTTTGCTTCAAGGCAGCGGTCTGTCGGTCATACAAATTGAAAGCAACAGTTTTTTACTCAAAAAAACGGTTAGACAGTCGGAAGAAAATATATCTGTTTTGCCCGAAGTCAAGGTGACGGATAAATTCATCATTGATGAGCCTGATCAGCAGTTTTTGCAGAAGGAATCGTCAACAGCATCCAGGATCCCGCTCGACATTAAAGAGTCCCCTGTTTCAGTCACGGTCATACCGAAGAAAATCATGGATCAGCAAGCAGTGAGAGTGCTTGCTGATGTGGCTAAAAATATTGCCTCAATTAATCAGGAAAGTTTTAATGCAGGACGACAAGCTGCACTTCGGTCGCGAGGTTTTCTGCTGGACGACGAAACAGGGTATTTTGTCGATGGGCAGCCGTTGTATGGTTTGCTTGATCAGCCTGTTGAACTGTTAGAGCGGGTGGAGTTCTTGCGGGGACCTGCCTCCATACAATATGGCCGTGCCCAGCCGGGCGGGGTCGCCAATTTAATTCGTAAAAGACCCACGCAGGAGAGGTTTACCTCTTTCAAGGTGACTAAAGGCAATTATGACTACGATCATATGCAATTGGACGCCGGAGGACGTGTCCCGGATTATGAGCATATTGGCTACAGGATTAACGTAGCGAGGGAGCGCAGTGACAGCTTTAGGGACAATGTGTATTTAGACCGGGATGTGCTTGGCTTGGTGTTGGATGCGCAAGTGACTGACGACCTCAAAGTCACTTTGCTTGCCGACTATGTCAATCGCGACACGCCTTGGGATAACGGTCAGTTTTTTTATCGGGGGGCTGTCAACGATGTGCCAAGAAGCCGTTACTTTGAACTGCCGTGGGGCAGTCAATCTTCTGTCAATACCACATTGGGGTATGAGATAGACTGGAAGTTGAACGATCAATGGAAGCTGAAACATCAATATACCTATCAGGATTATTTTATTGACCGGCATCAATCTAACAAATCTGCGCCCAATGTTGTGACGGGTAATTTTAACGTGACCGAGCAACGCTCGACCCAGGATGTGGATGCCCGCTCTTATATCTTTGATTTGATCGGGGACAATACACTGTGGGGCATCCGGCACAGAACGGTGTTCGGCTATCAGCGCGTCGATCTGGAGCGCACCATTCACTCACAAGTTGGAAATGGGAATGTTTACGCATCCAATATTTTCAATCCGACCACATTTGTACGCAGGCCATTAGCCATGAGTGCACTGCCCACCCAGCAAAATAATAACCTCTTTCAAGGCATATACGCTGAGGATTTTATAGGGCTGACCTCAAAGCTTAACTTGATGATTGGCGGGCGTTATGACCGCTTCAGCCAGGGCTCGAAATTCCCTGCAACAGGAGCCGCAAGTGACACTGTTAGAAACAGCGATTTTACGCCTCGTGCCGGCCTCATATACACGCCTTTCGAGCCAGTCACTTTATATGCCAGCTACAGCCGTGCTTTCAATCCAAATGGGCGTGTGGGCCCAACCTTTGCGAATGCCGGACAGGTGCTTGATCCGCAAACTGGCAAGCAATATGAGGCTGGTATTAAAACGATGTGGCTGGATAACAAACTGGCTATCAATGCCGCCGTGTATGAGTTAACCCGCGGCAATTTAACGTTTACTGATGTCGCTGCCAACACCGTGACGCTGGTAGGCGAGGTACAAAGTAAAGGCTTTGAACTGGAAGCGATTGGCGAAGTGGCGGATGGCTGGAATATCATGGCCTCTTATGCCTATCTTGATTCCGAAATCAAAGAGGGCACCAACAAGGGCAACGCGCTGAACCAGGCACCTTCCAATGCGTTCAAGGTGTGGACTTCCTATGATTTCACCAGCGGACCATTCAGGAATTTATCCATCTACGGCGGCGCATTCAGCCAAAGTGAGGTGTTTGGTGACCCGGCCAATACCTTCAAATTAAGTGGTTATACCCGTTACGATATAGGCGCCAGTTACAAACACAATCTGGGTAACCATAAAGCAATTTGGCGTTTTAACGCAGAAAATATCACGGATAAAGTCTATTACTTCGGCAATGGCGCACAATCCATCTTCCCAGGCATGCCAGCCAATGCCAGAGTGAGCCTGGAGGTGCTGTTTTGATGTTTGGTAAAACACTATTGCTGATCGGACTGCTCACCTGTCATCCAGCCTTTGCAGCAGAAGGCCCTGTCCCCGTGATTAACTTTGAGCTGATTGCCGATGCCAGCACGATATTCTCGGGCGAAGGCGGCAAGTTTAAAGAATTTGCTACGGCGCCCGTGGTTGATGGTGACGCCATATTCTTTTCTGCCACACGTGACAACGGATTAACCGGTATTTTTAAAAGCAGGCTGGGCAATATCGATATGCTGGTCAGTTCGCTGGATGATATCCCCGGAGGCGTGGGCAAATTCATTAGTTTTGAAGGCGCACCGATGGGCGTGGGTGATCAACTGGTTTTTCGTGGAGTAGGAACAGATCATCAACAAGGGATTTACCACTATTCAGCAGGCAAGATTAGCAAGATTGTTGACCTAAACACCCTGATGCCCCATAGCGAAATCAGGTTTAGCGCTTTCAAGCGCCCGGTCTTCGATGGCAGGACAGTCGTATTTGTCGGCCGGGGCGACGTCAATGAGAAGAAAGAAACGCACCAATATCAGGGTGCTTATCAATACGATATTCAAACAGGGCAGCTCAGTGTTGTTGCAGACTGGAAGACAAAGATCCCGCATCAGTCGCTCTATTTTGGCGCAATGGATGATGTGACAGTCAGCCATGATCGCGTGTTGTTGACTGCTTCAGACCAGCTTGGGAAAACCGGGATCTACCTCAAACAAAGTGGTGCGCTTCTTCCTCTAATCGACGCTTCAACCCCTCTCCCCGATGCACCTAACGCAACCTTTCAGGGCCTGAATGACGGCACTGTAGACCGCTCTTATGCGACGCAAAACTATGCGTTCAAAACGGCATCCAAAGACAATACCTTAAACGGCATGTATGCATGGATAGACAATAAACTTTACAAGTTAGCGGATAACAAGGCAGAAATGGCCGGTGGCTCAGTCAACTTCAGCAGCTTTAGCAAACCCAATATCTTTAAGGATCGGGTATTTTTTATTGGAAAAAATCCCCAGGGACATGCGAATATCTATGCCTGGAAGAAGGGAAGTCGCTTTCCCATCGTGCATCCTGAAATCAAGCTTTCCGGTAAAACCCCAAAAAGCTTTAATCTTAGCCTGGAGTCTGCAACATCCGATGGTCTGGCATTTCAGGTGGCATTTGAGGATGGTTCTAGCGCAATTTATAAAGCCCACTTAAGGGACGAAGTTGGCAAGGTGGTACTCTCTGACAGCTTGCATGGCACCAGTCTGGGGCAGGTACAAGGCGGTCAGTTTGTGGATGGCGGAGGATGGACACTGCTCAATGACAATGACCGGATCGTCTGGGAAATCCCGCCGATGTCTTCTCATGGATTGCTTGAAGTCGATATCCGTCACTTTGATCCCCGAACCCAATTGACGGCCAATAAAAATATTTTTCTTGGGTTATGGGGCAACCTTTTTAATAATCACGAGCGGATGAATATGCCTGAAACAGACAATTGGGAACTCAGGGTAGGCAAAGCGCATGCGCAATTCAAGATCGAATATCACGCCCGAGGGTTTGGGAAAGCCAAAGAATGGGTACCCTTTGATGGCCCATTTGACCCGCAACATACTTATCGCTTTAGAGTGGAGTGGCATGATGGCAAAGTGACGACCTGGATCGACGACAAGGTATTACACTTTGAAGGTTTGCAGTATGAGCCTGTAGATAAATTCAATTATCTGCACATAGGCACCAGTACCCATTTTGGCGGTGCAGGAACGAGAGGACCGATATATTCTAATGTTCGGATAGTGTCATTTGATCATTAACCTTGGGTACAGTTGATCCGCAAAGCGCGCAGTGTTCTCATTTTGTTCATGTTAGCCTCAACATCGTTTACCAGCATAAAAAAACTCCCGGGAAACCGGGAGTAAGAGAGAGTCAGGTTAGTTGCCAGAGAACTTCACAGCAACTTCAGCTACGTCATGCGGATGCATAACGGCTGATCATAAGAGGTATCGATCAGAAGGTGGAGCTGAGCGTGATCACCCAGCGGTTATCTGTCAGGTCCTTGGAGCCCGTGCCGCCATTAAAGCTGGATCCACCAAACCCACGGCTACTCCAGTAGCCAGTATCATCGGCCCCAACGTAGTAAACCCCGAGGTTAACCCCATTGGTATTGGCGAATGCAATGTTTTTGCTCAAACCAATCTTGTAATCCTTGTTGTCAGGATTACCCCTGCCTGCATTAAATGTGCCATATGCGCCAGGCGTGACTTTGCCTGCCACATCGAGCATGCCTACGTGGGCAACCAACACCAGGTCATAGAATGGCAACGGATAGTTCGCGTTGAGTTCGAGATAAGTCGAGCCTTTGGTATTGCTGTCAAACCCCGTGCTACGGTTCGCGCCAAACCAGTCTGTCAATGTCATGGAGGCTTTTGCGCTAATCCAGTCGTAGCTAAGTGCGGCGTTCACCTCATAGGTGTCAAAGCGCTGGCTCGAAACTGCAGATCCATCACTACGCGTACAAGATGTACATTTGTTCCAATTGCCGCCTGGATAGAGGTAGCCAATGAGCCCGGCTGACCAGGCGAGCTTTTCAACCGAAGCAAAGCTGCCGTTATAACCCGCGTAAATATCAATCTCGGTCGTGCTGTCAACATAGGTCTGGGGCGAGACACTGGATCCCCACAAGCCTGCATAAAAGCCGCTCTCATGGGCAATGTCTAAGCCGGCCTGCACGGCAGGTTTATGCCATGACTGAGAAATGCCGCGTGAGTAATAGTCGGATACAAACGACAGGTTTCTAGATAAAGACCAGGCAGACTTTTCTTCTGCCAGGCTAGGAGTAGAGACGAAACTTGCTGAGACTAGTGCAAGAGCAAAGAGGATAGATTTACGCATAAGTAAGGACCCTGTTGATGAATAATGTAAGGTCATTTTGCGGAATGCTTTACTCTGCGACTATCCCAAATCGGCAAAGATGCAGATAAAAATGGTGATTGGAGATTTGAGGATTAGGTGAGCAACCTGATGCGCAGACAGTGCTTTTTGCGCCCATGCAATGCACTAAAAATAGGCGCGGCATGCGTAATTGCACCTGGATTGATGACTTTGTGCTTGGGGTCACCAATGTTGCGAAATAAAGGTGCACAGGAAAGGCTTTGTAAGCCTGCATGACGAGCCCAGTGCCGGGCAATGTGCTAAAGCGGGGAGTTGGAATGTTATTTGCTAACACTGCTATTAAAGTTAGCTCGCACAATAATAAAGAAGACTCAGGGATACCATCATGTTAGAACATTGCGCGCGCAATGCGCCATTATTGACGCTACCACAGCCAAATTATTTGCATAGGGAAAGTCAGGATTTTGATGAGCAGTCTCAGTTTCTGCAAGGCTGGCATCAGGATTACTCACAGCTCTCGGCCGGACACTTTAGTGGCTTTTTGACCCATGTGCACTTGCCTCAGGTGTCGCTATTCCTTGAGTTTACTAATCAGCAACTCCATCAACAAGGCTATCTGGATGAGGAGAAAATCTCCATCGGGGTGCCGATGAATAGCATTGAAAAGGGCATGTTTTGTGGCAGCCTCTGCGAGCAGCAGGCAGTGCATATTTTTTCTGGCAGAAACGGTTTTGAGTTTGTTTCGCCCGCAAACCTGACCATCGGCTTGATTGTGATTTCGAGAAAATTTCTGATGCAGTATTTGTCGGATGACGATCAGGAACGACTGGACCAGCAGTGCCAGAGCGCCAAGATTTTATATTTGAGTCAAACAAAGTATCAGAACCTGGTCCGCTTTTTACGTTCTGTATTTGCGACGCTCAAGGCATTGCCCGGCTTTATTCAATACCCTACGCTGGTGCAAGAAACACAAATGATGGCTTTGCAAATGGTGGCTGATACATTGCTCTGTGATGATTCGGCGCCAAGGACGGTTTATTATCAGAATCAATCCTGGCAAGTGGTCACCAAAACCAGAAAAATCGTGCGTCAACGCCAGGATGATCCTATCAGTGTCGTCGAGTTGTGCGAATCTTTGGCCATGAGTCACCGCACCTTGCAATATCATTTTCAAAGAACCCTGGAGAAAAGTCCGGTCGTCTACCTTCGGACTGAGCGGCTGAATGGTGTCCGCCAAATGCTGAGGCATGCCAATTCTGTGACGGAGGCAGCCACGTCATGGGGGTTCTGGCATTTTGGACATTTTTCGCAGGAATATAAAAAGATGTTTGGTGAAGCGCCCTCTACAACCTTCAAGCGCTTTCATGAGTAATGCAGTGATTTAGCTTTATTGGCTCGAAGACGCGTCTTGAACCATGACGACATCACTTTCATCTTTGAGTGCAACGCCGGACAATTTTAAACGGTTGGCTTCTTTTGCCAGCCATAACAATTTTTTTGCGGCGGCAGCATAACCCAGGCCATCTGGCCTGACATTGGAAATACAGTTCCTGTCCGCATCAGTCCGGCCACGCCGTGGCTGATGCGTCAAATAAATCCCCAGGCTATCCGGCGAGCTGAGTCCAGGCCGTTCACCAATCAGCATGGCCACCATGTTGGCGCCTAGCATTTCGCCCACTTCATCGGCCAGTGCAACCCTTGCCTGAGAGGCGATCACTACCGGCCCCAGTTGCCATTCCGCAGGGGCTTGCGCATGAATTTCTTGCAATAACGGCAGCGCGTGATTTTTGATCGCCAGTGAAGACAAGCCATCCGCCACCACCAGTAATAAATCAATGGTTTGTTTTGGTTTGGCTGCTTTGAGGTGTAGCCCGCTGTCTTCACTCAGTTGACGGCCCCAATCGGGCCTTAATAAATAAGAGGCCCGGTCTGGCGCCTTGCTCTGAACCTGATGGACCTCGACTGACAATGTCGCTTGAATTTGCGCCATCAACGCCTGAGTATCCAGGCCAAGATGAACCGCATCCCTGGCCAATGCATGGCTCAAGCTGAAATCCAAAACCTCTTTCGTAGGCAGGCTGCTGCCTACCCTACCGAGGGCAATCCTCGCTTGCGTGAAGCTTTTGAGCTGTGACCAGGGATCTTCACTGACGATGCCTGTGCTAGGGTCTGCCGGTGGCTGATGCATATTAAGGGGTATTCATTAATTGCTTGGGTTTATTTTGTAACAAGGCATGGCTATTGTCTACCGGGCGGATCATGCCGGTGTTATCCATCAGGTTCATGCGTTGTAGCCACTGCTCAAACTCAGGTGCTGGCTTCAGGTTGAGCGTTTTACGCAAATAGAGCGCATCGTGAAAGGAGGTGGTCTGATAATTTAGCATGATGTCATCCGCCCCTGGAATGCCCATGATGAAGGTAATGCCTGCCACAGACAGCAAGGTCATCAAGGTGTCCATGTCGTCTTGATCTGCCTCGGCATGGTTGGTATAGCAGACATCACACCCTAGCGGAAGGCCCAGCAACTTACCGCAGAAATGGTCTTCCAGACCGGCGCGGATGATCTGTTTGCCATCGTACAGGTATTCAGGCCCGATAAAGCCCACCACCGTATTGGTGAGTAAGGGAGAAAAGTGGCGGGCGACGGCATAGGCACGTGCCTCGCAGGTTTGCTGGTCCATGCCAAAATTGGCGTTGGCTGAGAGTGCCGAGCCCTGGCCGGTTTCAAAATACATGACGTTTTGGCCAACGGTGCCGCGTTGCAGTGACAAGGCTGCAGAATAAGCTTCATCCAGGATGGAAAGATTAATCCCAAAGGTTTTATTGGCTTGTTCGGTGCCGGCAATCGACTGAAACACCAAATCAATCGGCGCACCTTTTTCGATCAGTTGAATCTGGTTGGTGACATGGGTCAGGATGCACGACTGGGTGGGAATCTCATATTGGTTAATGATTTCATCGACCAGGTAATATAAGTTCATCAAGCCAGGCATGCTATCGGTGGCCGGGTTGATGCCGATCACGGCATCCCCCGAGCCATACAATAATCCGTCTAGCAGAGAGGCGGCAATGCCGCGGGCATCGTCAGTCGGGTGGTTGGGTTGCAGGCGCACAGACAAACGGCCCGGCAGGCCGATGGTATTTCGAAATGCGGTCGTCACTTGGCATTTTTTGGCGACCAGGATCAAGTCCTGGTTGCGCATCAGTTTGCTGACCGCTGCCGCCATTTCCGGTGTGATACCTTTGGCCACGCGCGTCAGCGTGGCGGTATCCGTGGTATCCAGCAACAACCAGTCTCGAAAATCGCCCACGGTTAAATGGCTGATTTCACTAAATGCCTGCGCATCATGCGTATCAATGATTAAGCGCGTCACTTCGTCTTGTTCGTAAGGCAGCAGCAACTCTTCTAAAAAGCGTTTGAGCGGCACACTGGCAAGGCACATCCTGGCCGCCATGCGCTCAACATAAGTCTCAGCTGCTACGCCTGCCAGAAAGTCACCGGAGCGTGGCGGTGAGGCCTTCGCCATCACTTCTTTCAGGTCTTTGAATGGGTACTGATGTACGCCAACGCGATAACTGTAAGCCATCTTTTTCTCACTCTCCAAGGAATCAACAGGGTACTCCTTTACGTACCCTGCATGGATTGCCCGCGTTTAACGGTCAGTCGCGGTGTCGCGTTGCCCTTTTGTCAGGCTGAAATAAATATAGCCCACTGCCATCAGCACGGCAAACACCAGCGCCAATGCCTGATTGTAGTAGATCATGGTCAGCAAACTGATCACGGCAAGGCTTAAGGCAATTGCCGGGAACAGCGGATAACCCATGGTACGGAACGGGCGATCCAGCGCAGGCTCGTTTTTTCTCAGCGCAAAAAAGCTCAGCATCGAAACGATATACATGACGATGGCCCCGAATACTGCCATCGTGATCAAGTTTGCCGTGAGTGTCATGCCATTAAACTGTAAGTCATCACTCAAAATAGCAGCCAGACCGACCACTGCCCCCGCAACCAATGCGCGATGAGGCGTTTTAAAGCGCGCATGCGTGGCCTCGAAGTATTTCGGCATAAATCCGGCGCGTGCCAGGGCAAAAATCTGCCGTGAGCAACCAAGCAAAATTCCGTGAAAAGAGGCGATCAATCCTAGCAAACCAATCCAAACCAGCATATGTAACCAGCCACTGTTCTCGCCCACCACCACTTTCATTGCCTGTGGAATAGGATCGTTGACATTGGCCAGGGTTCTCCAGTCACCCACGCCACCTGCAAAAAGCATGACACCCATGGCCAGAAACACCAGCGTCAGAATCCCGGCAATATAGGCTTTTGGGATCGTTTTTCTCGGATCTTTGGCCTCTTCTGCCGCCATGGCAACACCTTCAATGGCGAGAAAAAACCAAATGGCAAATGGAATAGCCGCCACCATGCCTGGAATCGCTGCGCTACTAAAAACGTCATTACCTGCCCAGCCATGTGCGACAAAGTTTGTCATCGAGAAACCGGGGGCAACGACGCCCATAAATACCAACAACTCCATAATCGCGAGCAAGGTGACCAGTAGCTCAAAGGTAGCTGCGATATGCACCCCAATAATATTCAAACTGACAAATACAATATAAGCCCCCACGGCAAAAAGCTTGGGGTCTACGCCCGGATATTGCACATTCAGATAGGCACCAATCGCCATCGCAATAGCTGGGGGGGCGAATAGAAACTCAATTAACGTGGCATAACCAGCAACATACGCCATCTTAGGGCCAAAGGCCCGTCTGGCGTAAGCAAACGGCCCACCAGCATGTGGAATAGAAGTGGTTAGTTCGGTAAAGCTGAAAATAAAGGTGGTGTACATCAGCGCGATGAAAAGGGTAGTCACCAAAAAACCCAAGGTTCCCGCTTGATCCCAGCCGTAACTCCAGCCAAAATATTCCCCGGAAATCACCAGCCCGACGGCCAGTCCCCATAAATGCCAACCATTCAGCGTTGGCTTTAACGATACGCTCATGACAGCTTCCCCTAGCAGTTAAAAATCATGGTCGTATCATGCGAGTTTCGTGTGAATTCAACTATCCCATTTTCGCAATGATGGGTTGCGCGCTATAGATTGCCTAAGGTTGGGCTTGAATCGTGCAAGCTTGGTTAATTGCAACGAAGTAAGCCACATCAGCAGAGTCTGTTTGATCACAGACGCGATGTTGAAAGAATAAACACGTCGTCTCACGCAAGGTGAGCGTTAAGTGAGCAATCCATTTAGGGCGTGTACTGTTGCCATTTCATGGCTTATGATCCGGCAACTTTCATGAGTATCAGCCCAGAAATGATTAAGGTTGCTGCAAGTAATCGCAACATTGTGATGGGTTCAGAGAGCACCGTGATGCCAACGATAAATGCACCAACGCCACCAATCCCCGTCCAAACAGTGTAAGCAGTGCCCATGGGGATCGTGCGCATCGCTGAAGACAGCAACCAAAAGCTTCCTATCACTGTAAGCAGCGACATGAGTGGCAATCATTTTTAAATGACAGATAAAATACTTTCAGAGAGTCAGCCTAATCTCACAAAGGCATGATTACTAAGCGTCTCTATTCAAACTGATCACCCAGGAAAAAATAAAGCCCCAGAAGGGTCCGGGGCTTTAGCGCAGGTGTTTGGTATTACCAAACAACGCTTTTAATATACAGGTTAATGTTTGCGACTTTTAGTTTATTTTCGCCAAAGACTCTGCGAATTAAGCAAAGTTTTTTGCTGCAAATTCCCAGTTAACTAGGTGATTGAGGAATGTTTCCACGAATTTAGGACGAGCATTGCGGTGGTCGATGTAGTAAGCGTGTTCCCATACGTCGATGGTCAGCAACGCTTTGTCGCCAGTAGTCAGTGGTGTGCCCGCTGCGCCCATGTTGACGATGTCTACAGAACCATCGGCTTTTTTCACCAACCAGGTCCAGCCAGAGCCAAAGTTGCCAACTGCTGAGGTCTGGAAGGCTTTTTTGAACTCTTCGTAAGAACCCCATTTGGCGTTGATGGCTGCAGCCAATGCACCGGTTGGTTCGCCGCCACCGTTGGGTGACAGGCAGTTCCAGAAGAAGGTGTGGTTCCATACTTGGGCAGAGTTGTTGTAAATGCCGCCAGAAGACTTTTTAATGATGTCTTCCAATGGGGCGTTTTCAAACTCGGTGCCTTTGATCAGATTGTTCAGGTTGGTGACATAAGCTTGGTGGTGCTTGCTGTAGTGATAGTCAAAAGTTTCTTCTGACATGTGTGGGGCCAATGCGTTTTTTGCAAATGGCAAAGCTGGTAAGGCGTGTTCCATGGAGGTTTCCTTTTTTGGTTTGTTGAAATAATTGCCTGCATTTTTAATGCACAGGCGATGTGACGTTAGAGTCACGAGACTGGCAAAGGTTTACTAATTTAGTCAGGTTATTTTGCCATATTTTTCTGTCTTGCAAAACCTTCGTCTTGCAAAATGATGGGGTAGTGGCTGCCAAGATAAACAAACTATTTTTTGCGTGCTCGCGGATGCGCGGCATCGTAAATCTTGCTTAGGTGCTGGAAGTCTAGATGGGTGTAGACTTGCGTCGTGCTAATATTGGCATGGCCTAGCATTTCCTGGACGGCGCGCAAATCCCCACTGCTTTGCAGCACATGGCTGGCAAAGCTATGGCGCAGCATGTGCGGGTGCACGTGATTAGGCAGGCCTTGTTTGATCACCCAATGGTTGATGCGGGTTTGTACCGTACGCGCATGGATGCGGCGGCCTAGCTGACTGACAAAGACGGCTGTTTCCGAGGGCCGTTTCACCAGCCATAGACTACGTACCGCAAGCCAGTTTTTCAAAGCAATCAGCGCTTTGCTGCCCAAAGGCACCATGCGTGTTTTATTCCCTTTCCCGATGACTGTCACCAGGCCCTCCTGCAAATCCAGGCGATCCAGGTTCAACCCCACCAGCTCGCTGAGGCGCAGGCCAGAGGAATAGAAAAGCTCGAGAATCGCACGGTCACGTACAGCAATCGGCTCGTCACTGTCGATTTCAATCAGTTTGTTGGTTTGTTCGATAGACATCGCATGCGGCAATGGTTTGGCTGCTTTGGGTGCACGCAAGCCTGTGACCGGGTTGGATTGAAAACCTTTGTGTAAAACCAGGTAACGGAAAAACCCACGCCAGCTCGACAACATGCGTGCGATGCTGCGGCCATGCATGCCTTGGCCGTGCAAACTGGCAATTTGGCGCCGGATATCTTGCGGGGTCAGCGATTTCAGGTCTTGAGTCAAGGAATGTAACAAGCGCTCGATATCGCGCTGGTAATTGTTGCGGGTGTGTTCGCTCAGGCCGCGCTCAAAATGGAGGAAGTCGAGGTAGTCGGCTAGCAGTTCATGCATGGCAACAAACTTGGTATTGTAAACATGAGCGAGCGGCAGGAAGTGCAAGGCGCACGGCACGCAGGAACCGGAATGTACATGACAGTACATGAGGATTCCGAGTACCGTGCAACGCGGCAATTTGGCCGCGCAGCCATGTTTGATTCACGCTGACAGTTGCCGCAAGAATATCCCTCTTGGCGGAAACCTCAGCGGGGGCTTTCATATGATGTATCTGGCCAGTGAAGCGCTGACCAGTTCACCGATCTGGTTAAGGAACAAGGTACCCATGCCAGCATAAAAGCGGCTGCGCTGCTCGCTGGGGATGGCCATCAGTCCAAATGTGACCTCTTGGTAACGCATGGGGATCACTGCCAGCGAGGCCGGTGTGTCGGTAAACCAGCCAGCGATATCCATGGTAGGTAAGGTGCCGCAATAGGGCTGGCTCAAATCCTTGGCCCAGTTTTTGAGTGAGTCTTCAGCCGCGATAAACAGGTGATCCGCAGCATGACTCTCGTTCACCCACAATTTAAGTTGCGCATTTGGCAACTGAAAGTGTGCAGCGAGGAAGTCCACCAGATGCACGTGCAATGCTTCTACATCCTTTGCGTACAGTAAGCCCAAGGTCAGCTCATGTACTTTGCGTGCAGTGGCCTCGTTTTCTTCTGCGGTGAGGATGAGTTCGGTAAAGCGCGATTCCAGTACGCGAATTTTGTCGCGCTGGGCGATTTGCTGGCGTTCAGCCAGTGAAATGGTGCCTTTGCCATGTGGACTGGGCAGGAACAGCTCTGCCAGTAAGTGGGCATGACGCTCAAAGAAGTCAGGGTGTGCTTTGAGGTAATGCTTGATGTCGTTTTCGTTAATGCTTTCTTCCATGATACTGCTGTTCTTTATCTTAAGTTTTTAGTTTTAAATTTCAATTTCGCCGTCAAATACAATCTCTGCCGGCCCTGTCATCAAGACGGGCGACTCTCCGCCTGCCCATTGTATGGTCAGGATGCCGCCACGGGTATGTACTTTGACCGGGCTTTGCAAAGTCCCCAACTGGATACCACTGACGGCAGCCGCGCAGGCGCCTGTGCCACAAGCCAGGGTTTCTCCGCTGCCACGCTCATACACACGCAGGTTGATTTCATGCTCATTAAGTACCTGCATGAAGCCCGCATTCACGCGTTGCGGAAAGCGTGCATGGGATTCGATTTGCGGCCCCAGGGTGGCTACTTCCGCCGTGTGTACGTTATCCACTAGCATCACGGCATGCGGGTTGCCCATGGAAACTGCGCTCACTGTGACAGTTTCGCTAGCTAGCGGTAATTCATAAGTGGTCGCTTGTTGCTTAGCCTCAAAAGGGATCTGCGCGGGCGCAAAACGAGGCGCACCCATATTGACGGTGACCTGGCCATCGTCTTGCAACATCAGCGTAATGATGCCGCTGGCGGTTTCCACGCGGATATCGCGTTTACTGGTGAGGCCTTTATCGACCACAAAGCGTACGAAGCAACGCGCGCCATTACCGCATTGTTCAACTTCGCCGCCATCGGCGTTAAAAATGCGGTAACGAAAATCTACGTCCGGGGTATCGGTGGACTCCACCATCAACAACTGGTCACAACCCACACCAAAATAGCGGTTGGCAATGTGCTGGATTTGCGCGTGGGAAAGATGCACAGGGTTCTTGGTTGCGTCAATCACTACAAAGTCATTGCCGGCGCCCTGCATTTTGGTAAATCGTAATTTCATAGCTCAAGATGATACTCCATCGCGCCGTTGAAGGCACTCATATGGCGAAGATTTATTCCGTGGTGTGGGTAAACTCAGGTAGAATCTTCGTTCCCATTTTAGGCGCTGGCTTCAGCCTTTAGTCAGTGCCATTTATTAACTTTTTTACTTTTCAAGGCGTCAAACATGAGTGAATATCTTTTTACTTCGGAATCGGTTTCCGAAGGCCATCCCGATAAACTGGCTGATCAGGTTTCCGACAGCATTCTGGATGCGATCCTGGCACAGGACCCAACTGCACGTGTGGCTGCGGAAACCCTGGCAAATACTGGCTTGGTTGTATTGGCTGGTGAGATTACGACCACTGCCAATGTGGATTACATCAAGGTCGCTCGTGATGCGATCAAACGTATTGGCTATGACAATACAGAGTACGGGATTGATTACAAAGGCTGCGCAGTATTGGTGGCCTACGACAAGCAGTCTCCTGACATTGCCCAAGGCGTGGATAACGCGAATGATGATCCTCTGGATCAGGGTGCGGGTGACCAGGGCCTGATGTTTGGCTATGCCGTCAATGAAACCCCGCAACTGATGCCGTTGCCGATCTGGCTGAGCCACCGTGTGATGGAGCGCCAGTCACAATTACGTAAGGATGGCCGTTTGCCATGGTTGCGTCCAGATGCAAAATCACAAGTGACAATTCAGTATGTGGATGGCAAGCCGCACAAGATTGATACTGTGCTGGTGTCTACACAACATGCGCCAGAAATGTCTCTGGAAGCCATCCGTGAAGCGGTCATTGAGGAAATCATCAAACCGACACTGCCTGCTGAGCTGATCAAAGGCGAGATCAAGTATCTGGTGAACCCGACTGGACGGTTTGTGATCGGTGGTCCGCAAGGTGATTGTGGCCTGACCGGCCGTAAAATTATCGTGGACACCTATGGTGGTGCAGCCCCTCACGGTGGCGGTGCTTTCTCGGGCAAGGACCCTTCTAAAGTTGACCGCTCTGCCGCTTATGCCGGCCGTTATGTAGCAAAAAATATCGTCGCTGCTGGCCTGGCAGACAAATGCCTGGTGCAAGTGAGCTATGCGATTGGTGTGGCGCAGCCAACCTCCATCATGGTGGAAACCTATGGTACAGGTAAGGTCTCCGATGAGCGTCTGACACAGTTGGTACGAGAGCATTTCGACCTCCGTCCAAAAGGCATCGTCAAGATGCTGGACCTGTTGCGCCCCATTTATACCAAAACTGCTGCCTACGGCCATTTTGGGCGTGATGAACCGGAATTCAGCTGGGAAGCCACAGATAAAGCGGCTGCCTTGCGTGCGGCTGCCGGACTGTAATCAGGCATATGATCAGCCGTTAAAACATTCACGTAAAAGTAATTTTCAAGAGGGCTTTCTGCCCTCTTTTTTTTTAATTTTTTTCCAATAAGGAATTATAAGATGTAAGCATTCGAAGGGGCGGTCGGGGTCGTATGCTAAAAACAATCGCAGTCAAAGATGTACGGATGGGGATGTATATTCATGCGCTTAAGGGTCCATGGATGGATCATCCCTTTTGGACTAGTAAGTTTGTGCTGACCGATCCCGAAGATTTGAAGAAACTGCTCGCCAGCCCGATCAAAGAAGTGGTGATCGATACGGTCTGGGGCAAGGATGTGGCAGATAACGAAGCTACAGATACCGAAATCAGCCCCATGACGGATAAAGAAATGGCCATGCTGGAGCTAGATGGCCCAGTTGATGACCTTCCTCCATTAAAGAGTTCTACGGTGGAGACTCCTGTCTTCAATAGCGTGAAACTGAAAACGGCGACACTTGAGGCTGAGCGTGAACAGGCTGCAAAAATCATCGCCTCATCACGCCAAGCGGTTGCCTCCATGTTTAACGATTTGCGCATGGGAAAAGCGATTGAGACCGAAGTGGTCATGCCTATTGTGGAGGAAATTTCTGCCTCTGTCGCACGCAATGTACATGCCCTGATTAGTCTGGTGCGTCTCAAAACGGCAGATGACTATACCTATATGCACTCTGTCGCGGTCTGTGCGTTAATGGCAGCCCTCGCCAGGGAGCTCAAGCTCTCAGAAACCGAAGTCAAACAGGCGGGACTAGCCGGCTTGATGCATGACATGGGTAAAGCAGGCATTCCTTTGCAGATACTGAACAAGCCAGGCTCCTTAACGGATAATGAGTTTCATGTGATTCAAGAGCATCCCAAGCTAGGCTATGACATGCTGGTAAAAGCCAATATTTCTGATCCCGTGACGTTGGATGTGTGCTTGCATCATCATGAAAAAATAGATGGCTCGGGATATCCTGAAAAACTGACTTCTAACCAGATTAGCCTGTTTGCCAAAATGGGAGGCATATGTGATGTGTATGATGCCGTCACCTCGACCCGGGCTTATAAACCTGCCTGGGAACCGGGAATGGCGCTGAAGCGTATGGCGAGTTGGAACGGGCATTTTGATCCTGTGGTGTTCAAGGCGTTTGTTAAAAGCCTGGGCATTTACCCGATAGGCACCGTAGTGATCTTGAAGTCTGGCCGTTTGGCAGTCGTGGTCAGGCAAAATGCAGATAGCCTGCTCAAGCCGGTCGTGAAAGCATTTTTTTCGACCAAATCCAGAGTTCATATTCCTGTGATTGAGCTGGACTTGTCAAAGAATATGGATGAAATTGTGGGAAATGAATCCGTAGAAAACTGGGGGATAGGGAATATTAATCATTTATGGACTAACGAATAAATGGATCCATAGCAATAGATCCATGGGATAAGTGACTATCCTTAAGGAGAGATACCCCTTAAAGATAGTTATTCTGCTAATGTCTTTTTAGCGCGTTTACTTGCAGTGGTTTTAGTCGCCGTGGTTTTGCCTGCAGCCGGTTTCTTGGCCGCTGATTTTTTAGCAGTGGTTTTTTTGCCAGCAGTTTTACCACCCTCTTTAGCGGCTTTCTCGGCCAGGAGCTCCAGCGCCTGCTCTACCGTCAGTTCCTCTGGTGTGACGCTCTTAGGCAGCGTTGCACGAGTGCCGTTGTGTTGTACGTAGGGGCCAAAACGCCCAGAGAATACCTCAATCCGCCCTTCGCCTGATGGATGCTCACCCAGGTCTGCCAGTGGTGCCGGACCATTGGCAGCCGCGAGTAGTTTGACCGCACCCTCTAGGTCTATGCTAAATACACTCTCGGTTTTGGGGATAGATTTAAACTTGCCATCATGATTCACATAAGGCCCAAAACGACCGATATTGGCCACAATCTTTTTGCCGGTTTCCGGGTGTTGACCCAGGTCGCGTGGCAAGCTCAGCAGCATATGTGCGGTGTCTATATTCACCTGGCTTAGCGGAATTTCTTTCGGGATGCTGACGCGCTTGGGCTTTTTCTTTTCGCCTTCAACCGGTTGTCCGATCTGTAGATATGGGCCATAAGGGCCGTTCATCAGGTAGATTTCCTTCTGCGTCTCCGCATCCAGGCCAATGACGGTAGGCTCTCTCGCGTTATTGACTTCACCATCCAGATTGCGTTTGTAATCACATTTTGGTGTCGCATTGTAGCCAGTACAGCCGATAAAACTACCATAACGGCTCAGCTGTTTCTGCAACTGGCGGCCGCATTTTGGGCAGAACTCGTCTATCAGTTCATTGCCAGGACGTTCAACATCGGCTTTGACTTGAATCTGCTGGTTAAAGCCTTGCCAGAATTTGTCCATGACCGGCACCCATTCCAGGTTGCCTTCCGCAATCTCATCCAGCTCGTTCTCGAGTTTAGCCGTAAAGTCATAGTCGACATACTGGGTAAAGTGCTCGGTCAGGAATTTATTGACAACACGGCCGACATCGGTCGGTGTAAAACGCTTTTTATCGAGCAATACATATTCGCGGTCTTGCAGGGTCGAAATAATACTGGCATAGGTCGAAGGGCGGCCAATACCGTATTCTTCGAGCGCTTTCACCAGACTGGCTTCAGAATAGCGTGGCGGTGGTTCGGTAAAATGCTGTTCGCCAAGAATCTTTTCTACCGTCAGTACCTCACCAGTTTCAAGATGCGGCAACTTGGCTTCTGCGTCTTCGTCATCCTTGTCGTCGTCCTTGCCTTCCATATACACGGCAATAAAGCCCGGGAATATTAAGGTCTGGCCACTGGCGCGGAACAGGTTGGCTTCACTGCCTACCGCCAGGTCAACACTGACGGCATCATATTTCGCCTGTGTCATCTGGCAAGCCAGGGTACGCTTCCAGATCATTTCATATAATTTAAATTGTTCGTCATTCAGGTACTGGCGCACACTGGCTGGGGTACGGGTAATATCGGTCGGTCGGATGGCCTCGTGCGCCTCTTGGGCATTTTTGGCCTTGGTTTTGTACATGATGGGCGCTTTGGGCAGGTAGTCTGCATCAAAATGCTTTTTCACGTAATCGCGAATCTGCATCACCGCTTCAGTGGCCAGGCTGAAGGAGTCAGTACGCATATAGGTAATCAACCCCACCGTTCCACTACCGACGTCTATGCCTTCATACAATTGTTGGGCCACACGCATGGCACGGCTGGTGGTGAAGCCTAGCTTACGGACGGCTTCCTGTTGCAAGGTTGAAGTTGTAAATGGAGCGGCCGGGCTACGGCTGCGTTGTTTTTTCTCAACGCGCGTCACCGTGGTTTTGCCAGCGGATGCCAGTAACAGTTTGCCTACGATGTCAGCCTGCTGGTCATGGTTGGTGACCGTGAATTGTTCGACTTTCTGTCCATTCAGTTGGACCAGTTTGGCATCAAAGCCGTGCGCATGTTTGAGCGCACCCATATGGATGCTCCAGTATTCCTGGCTGGTAAAGGCTTCGATTTCGAGTTCGCGCTCAACAATCAGACGCAAGGCCGGGCTTTGCACGCGGCCAGCGGATAGGCCACGGCGGATTTTTTTCCACAACAACGGAGAAAGATTGAAACCGACCAGATAGTCCAGCGCACGGCGCGCCTGCTGGGCATTGACTAAGTCCATCGAGATGTCACGTGGGTTCTCAATGGCGTGTTTAACAGCCGTCTGCGTGATTTCATTAAATTCCACGCGTTTAAGCAGTTTGTTTTTTATCAGCTTTTTCTCATTGAGAATCTCGGCAATATGCCAGGAAATGGCCTCGCCTTCGCGGTCCGGGTCGGTTGCCAGGTAAATGCTGTCGGCACTTTTAACCGCTTTGGCAATGGCATCCACATGTTTGCTGTTGCGGTCGATGATGTCGTACTTCATCGCAAACTGGTGTGCCGGGTCAACGGCGCCGTTTTTGGGGATCAGGTCGCGCACATGCCCGTAAGACGCCAGGACCTCAAAATCACCGCCCAAATATTTTTTGAGGGTTTTGGCCTTGGAAGGAGATTCAACGATCAGCAGTTTTGACATTGCGCGGTCTGTATAAGAGTTGGCTAGATAATAGCAAGCGTTTTAACGACTAGACAATATATCGGTGCGGAAAGTCTTTAATTAAAGACTTTCTGCACCAAAACGTTGTGTTATTCCTCAGTGGTGACTGCAACCGGAAAAGATTTGCGCGCAAATTCAATACGCTTGTCATTCTGGGTGGCGATGGTCAGCGCCATGTCGTTAGACGAAAATTTTTCATGGTCAAACATCGGGTCTTCGTCCTCCTCTTTGGCCTGGCTCAAATGCTTGAAGTCATACAAATCGAAGTCAGCCAGATGCGAAGGCTCCACATTGCCAATCGCACGGAAAATATTATTGATTCGTCCAGGCTGTTCTCGTTCCCAATTGTTCAACATATCTTTGACTTTCTGGCGTTGCAGGTTTTCCTGGCTACCGCACAAATCGCACGGAATAATCGGGAATTGCATGCCACGGGCATACGAAGCGATGTCTTTTTCGGCACAGTAAGCCAGCGGGCGGATCACCATGAATTCGCCACGGTTGGTCGCCAGTTTGGGTGGCATGGCTTTCATCTTGGCGCCGTAAAACATATTCAGGAATAAGGTTTGTACAATGTCATCACGGTGGTGACCAAGTGCAATTTTGTTTGCACCCAGTTGTTGCGCCGTCGTGTAGATAATACCGCGGCGTAGTCGTGAACACAGACTGCAGGTTGTTTTTCCTTCCGGGATTTTTTCTTTGACGATAGAGTAGGTGTCCGCTTCAACAATGCGGTATTCCACCCCGAGTTTATCCAGGTAGGCAGGCAACACGTCAGCAGGGAAACCGGGCTGCTTCTGGTCCAGATTCATGGCGATCAATTTGAAGTTGATCGGTGCGCGCTCTTGCAAGGCCAGCAAAATCATCAACATGGCGTGGCTATCCTTACCGCCGCTCATGCACACAAGCACGGTGTCGCCTTCTTCAATCATGTTGTAATCACCAATGGCCTTGCCCGTTGCGCTAATCAACTGATTACGCAATTTCAGGAAGTTTTGGCTGACGTCATCTGGATAATGTTTGATCTTCATAGGCGCGCATTATAGCGGAAAGCAAGGTAAAGTCACGCTAAGTCTTTGATTATTCGAATTGATTTTATTCGGATAATTCCACGTCGGCATCGCAGACGGTGTCCGCTGCAATCCAGCGTTTGAATAAACGACTTGCGGCAACGTTAAAGCGGCCTGGTAGCCAGCGCAGAAACTGCGCCGGACTACTAACCATGCCACATAGATAGCGTTGCTTAGCCTCACTCCAGATCAGTGCCTTGCAAGGTGTCTGATGCGGCCATAGTAAGGCAAGGCTGACCGGGCATGGCTCTGCCGCGCAGCACACGCCGCAGCCATTGCAAGCTTGGCCTAATGCAGGTTTACTTGGTGCGCTGGCGTGAATGGTAATGGTTTGTTGTACCTGCATTCACTTGCCCAATCATTAAATACTCAAATGGCGGCCGCCGTCGACAGCAAGGACATGCCCGGTAATAAACGGCGCATCATAAATCAAAAACTTGACCGCTTTGGCGATATCACCGGGCTCGCCAGTGCGTTTAAGCAAGGTTTGGTTGATCACTTGCTGGCGGTATTGCTCATCAAACTCCTGATTACTGTCCGGCCATAACACGGGCCCTGGCGCCACTGCATTGACGCGCACCTTGGGTGCCAGCTCCTGCGCCAGCGATTTAGTCAGGCTGACCAGGCCCGCTTTTGCGGCGCTATACACAATGTAGTTCTTCTTGGGTCGCTCAATATGCATGTCGGTAATGTTGACGATACAACCGCTGCTGCTCTGCAACGCATCTGCCGCCGCCTGGCTTAAAAAGAGTGGCGCTTTGAGATTGCTGCCCATCAGGTCTTCCCATTGCTCAAGCTTGATAGTGCCCAGTTCTGTGGGGTAATAACTGGAAGCATTGTTCACCAGGGCATCCAGTCTGCCGAATGTTTGCAATGTGGCAGCCACCAGCGCTGGCAAGCAACCGGTTTCAAGCAAGTTACATTGCGTGATGGCGGCGCTGTTCGGGCGGATCTGATTCAGTTCGGCTTCTAGTGCAAGGGCTTCGGTTTCGCTGGTGTGATAGTGCAGCATGATGCTGGCACCCTGGCGATGCAGTTCGCGTGTAATGGAGGCGCCCACACGTTTTGCACCTCCGGTAATCAACACAACTTTGGTCGAGGAATCAGCGTTCACATTAGTCTCTTTATTCTAGACAGCTCACATTATAATGGTTGAATGACTGCTCAACCGATTTCTACACGATTGCCCGCGCTGGATGCCGGAGCGCAACAGCATAGCGACAAGTTACTCGCCCACATTCAACAATCTATCAGGCAACAGGGCGGCTGGATTTCGTTTGCTGAGTATATGCAAATGGCCCTTTATACGCCGCACCTTGGCTATTACAGTGGAGAAGCGAATAAGTTCGGTCGCGGCGGAGATTTTGTCACCGCGCCCGAGATTTCGCCCCTCTTTTCGCAAGCGCTAGCCAATCAGGTTGGTCAAGGGTTGCAAGAAACTGCCGGAAATGTGCTGGAGCTTGGGGCAGGGACAGGCAAGTTGGCAGCAGGGCTGTTGCTCCAACTTGAAGCGTTAGGGCAATTGCCAACCCATTATTTTATTCTTGATGTAAGCGCTAACTTGCGCCAAAGGCAACAGGATAGCCTAAGAAAACTGTTGCCTGAATCTTTGTTCTCACGTCTGCAATGGCTGGATGAGTTGCCAGCTAACTTTGATGGCGTGGTGATTGGTAATGAGGTGCTGGATGCGATTCCGGTACATGTGCTGACCTGGCAGAAGGGCGCTTGGCAAGAACGTGGCATTGCTTTTGAGTCCGGCCTGGTTTGGCAGCTGCGGCCATTGCAGGATGCCTCATTAGTAAAGGCCATCGATGCCGCCCTGTTACCTGATGGCTACACCACGGAAGTTTGTCCTGCCGCACAAGGCCTCATCGCCAGCCTTGCGGTAATGTTAGGGCGTGGGTTGATTTTGATGCTGGACTATGGTTTTGCTGCAAGTGAGTACTACCATCCGCAACGTATGCAAGGTACGTTGATGTCCCACTACCAGCATTATGCGCATGATGATCCGCTTGTTTATCCCGGCTTGCAGGATATTACTGCGCATGTCGATTTCACTGCCATGGCCGAAGCGGCGTTGGCACATGGGTTGACCTGTGCAGGGTATACCAACCAGGCGCAATTTTTAATCAACTGCGGCATTCTGCAATTGCTGGAACAGGTTTCTCCGGAGGATAGTGGGCGTTACTTGCCTATGGTGGCGGCAGTGCAAAAGTTGTTATCGCCAGCGGAGATGGGGGAGTTGTTTAAGGTGTTGGCGTTGAGTAAGGGTCTAACGTTGCCGTTGCTTGGATTTTTGCACGGGGATAAACGGCATTTATTGTAATTGGTGTTTTAACTGGTTGAAGAGCACTCTTTGTTTTTCGTGCTAGCTTGGGAGGATTGGATTTTACAGTACCTTGTTTTTCGAGGTTTGGCGGAGGTTTGGCCCGCTACTGTGTGCACCAACTATCGTCATTCCGGCGGAGGCAGGAATCCAGGCGAGTAATACTCAACTTTTCTATTTCGCCCCTCGGCGAGTGACTTTTCTTTGCTTGCACAAAGATAAAGTAACCAAAAGAAAGTGCACCCCAGCTTCCGCTTGTTTCCTGCGTTGCTCATCAAAACAAGCGCTCGCAGAACTCATCCTAGTGGCCTGCACATATCACAGGCCACCGCGGGATTCGGACAGCCGCTCGCTTGATCTTATTTTGCCTGTGCTACTCGGCGCGGCAGATAGGGGCCCGAAAAATCCGTGAGCGCCACCTTTTGTCAATTAAAGAACGAATTTGAGTTTTTGAACGGTCCAAGCTTCAACAGTGAGCGTTTGGCGAGATGAATCCCATCCCATCACGCTTGATTTCATTGCTTGGCAGGCGGAATAAGGTTGCAG
>OFDC01000047.1_pt1 | contig 164155 bp, 168 predicted proteins | sample 1520941 | NCBI WGS metagenome assembly OFDC01 (sample SAMEA94258168, study PRJEB24077) | hot springs metagenome | biome: Aquatic biome; feature: Water | place: India | collected 2012-12-06 | depth 5 m
CCACCCCCGGCGCCCCTGCCCCCCTCGAAGTTCTCGTGCTCAACGAGAAGCTGCTCGGGTTCGCGGTGCTCTTCGGTCTCGAGAAGCAGTGGGCGAAGCAACTGGATCTGCAGTACCGCGAGCTTCCGCCGGAACTGATCGCCGACCTCGACGGCGCCCTGCTCGCGCTCGAGCTATTGGCCCACAGTGGCGAGATCATCGAGGGCGTGTCGGCACTCGTAGAACTCGTCGACGCGGCTCACGCGCTCGAGGGGGTCGGGGCCTTCTTCGGTGGACTGGGTGACCTGCTCGGCAACCTCGACTTTCCCGACTTCGGGTAGCGCCCGCGAGAGCCGGACGAAGTTCGTCACGGACCTGATAGCGCACACCCACTCGCGCCGCGTTCTATGCTCGTGCTCGTGAACTCTGTCTCGGCGCCGGTCGACTTCTCTGTGCGCGCGGCACGCACGTCGGATGTCCCCGCGATCCAGGCCCTCATCGAACCGCTCGCGGAACGCCGCATCCTGCTCGGCAAGGATCGTGTGGTGCTGTACGAGGCGGTGCAGGAGTTTCGGGTGGCGGAGACTGTCGACGGCGCCATCATCGGCTGCGGTGCACTGCACGTCATGTGGCAGGATCTCGGCGAGGTGCGCACCCTCGCCGCCGCCCCCGACTGGCTGGGCAAGGGTGTAGGTCACGCCATCCTGGAGTCGATCGAAGATCACGCGCGCGGCCTCGGCCTGAGCCGCCTCTTCTGCCTCACATTCGAGACCGACTTCTTTGGGCGTCACGGGTTCGAACCGATCGCTGAGGATGTCGTCGCGCCCGAGGTTTTCGCCCAGCTGGCACTCTCACCCGATGAGGGTGTGGCGGAGTTTCTTGACCTGTCTCGTGTGAAGCAGAACACCCTGGGCAATACGAGGATGCTCAAGCACCTGTAGCTGGTTCGGCGGTCAAGCCGCGCCACCCGCCGCACCGCCCACGCCCGAAGCCCCGCCGCACCGCCCGCGCCACACGCCGCGGAATCAGGGCCGGTTCACCGAAACCCGCGCTTACCCTTACCTCATGTCGACGTTCCGCAATCCGGTCGGCCCGCAGCCGGCGAGGGTCTACTGGCGTCGTCGTCTCGTGGTTGGCCTCGGTCTGCTCGCGGTCATCATCATCATCATCCTCATCGTCGTGCGCCCCGGCTCGGGGGCTCCGGCCCCTAAGCCGACCCCGTCGAACTCGTCTACCTCGGGGGCGACCGGCAACCCGAGCGGTAACCCGAGCGGGACATCCACCAACGGTCCCAACGGGGGAATCGCCGAGTGCGACCCCGCGAAGGTGACGGTCACTCCCGGCACCGACGCCACGAGCTATGCGGCGGGCGTGAACCCTGTGCTCACGTTCAGCCTCAAGAGCTCCGCCACCACCCCGTGCACGATATCCGCTGGCTCCGATGTGCAGGAGTTCATCATCACCAGCGGCGACGACCTCATCTGGAGCTCGCGTGACTGCCAGACCGCGCCGGTAGCCGCCGTCGTCACACTGCAGCCCGGCGTTCCGTTTGCCGGTTCCTCCCTTCCCTGGGACCGCACCCGCTCATCGTCTTCGACCTGCGACGTCGCCCGCGATCCCGTGATCGCCGGCGGTGCCAGCTACCACCTCGCCGTCAACATCGGCCCCGTCGAGTCCGCGACCACCAAGCAGTTCATCCTCGAGTGAGCACGAACTCCGCTCCCACCCTCGCTGAGGCCCTTGCAACGAAGAACGCGGTGAACGTTGCTCTCGCCTTGCGCAATGGCACCGTCTGCGTGCCCCTGCTTCCGGTGGATGGCGAGCCGCAGGTGCGGGTATTCCGCCGAAGCGACTCTGACCGCTACATGCTCCTGCTGTTCTCCTCTCCCGAGCGGTACGCCGAGATGGTCCCGCACGAGTCGGATCTGCGCACGACCGAGTACGACGCGTCGACCCTAAGGGGCTTCCTCGCCGACAACGTCGGTGTGCTTGAGGCGGTGTGGTTCGATGTCGCGGGCCCGAACGCCATGCAGGCGGAGCCGCAGGAAGTGCTCTCCGCGCTCGAGCTGAGCTAAGCACCACCTCGCGCAATCGCGCTAAGCCGACCCGGGCAGGGTCGACGGAGGCAGGCGGCACCACGCAGTATTCGCCGCTTGCCAGGGTGATCTCCCACCCGTTGTTGTGCACCAGTAGGTGGTGATGTCGACACAGCAGGATGCCGTTGCACAGGTCCGTACGGCCGCCCCGTGACCACTCGATGATGTGGTGGGCCTCGCACCACGAGGGTGGTCGGTCACAACCGGGGAAGCGGCATCCACCGTCCCGTGCCGCGAGTGCGATGCGTTGTCGAGGCGAGAACAGCCGCTGCGATCGGCCGAGGTCAACTACCTGCCCGGTCGAGTCGATGATGATCGGCGTCACCCCCGCATCGCACACCGCACGCTCGACGGTGTCGATGCTGACGGGATGCTGCGAACCCTCGATGCGACCGGCGCCGCTGCGAGATCGGAGGTCTGCGTCGCGCACGAGCAGCTGTACGGCGGGCCGTGCGGAACCGATGGCTCGGGCATCCACCGATCCTCCGAGGCGAACGAGCTCGACGAACGCGTCGGCCGCCACCTGTTCAACGGTGCGATCGTCGGCAGGCTCGTTCGACGCCGATGAATCGACGAAGCGCGGACCTCCGCGTCGGGGAGAGGTCGCGGCATCGTATGCCGACAGCATGATCGCGCCGTCTTCGGGCCCGAAAAGCCCGTGAGCGACGACCATTCCATCGCCGCGCCGCCACGCCCGGAACGTGCGGCGCGAGTGGAGCAGCCGCTCGTGGTCGGCGACGGAGGCGACGTCGAGTTGCGCACGTGCGTCACGGGCGAGCGCAGCGAGTCTCTCGACCGTGACCGACGCGGCCTGAGCGAGGAGCAGTCGTGCCGCATCATCCAGTTGCTGCGAGGAGATGAGCTCGGTGGGTGAACCGAGGCCCGCCCGGATCGCATGGGCCGCATCGAGCGATACCGTTGCCGACCGCACGGCCTCGGCCACGGGCGTCGCGTCGACCGCCACCGTGACGAGTGCTCGCGCCTGCCGGGAAACTATGTTCGAGCGTCACAATATCTGGTGGAAAATCATCGAGCGATAGATGGTGTGGAGGAGAAGACACGGCGCCGGGCCTCACGCGAAAGTCGACACGTCAACCAGGCGTAGGGTGAACTGTGACCGATTCCGACGACGCGGGCTCGCTGAGTCCGCGGGAACGACGCAAGCTCACTCGAGTCCGCAGCGACCGAACCATGATCGCGACCCTCGCAGGCACCGGACTCATCGCGGCATTCATGCAGACGCTCGTGACGCCGATCATTCCCCGGCTACCCGTCTTCCTCGACTCCTCCACAGCCGATGCGAGCTGGGTGCTCACCTCCACTTTGCTCGCTGCGGCCATCTCCACGCCGATCAGTGGTCGCCTGGGTGACATGTATGGAAAACGACGCATGGTGCTCATCCTGCTCGCGCTGCTCGTGACGGGCTCGGTGGTCTCGGCGCTCTCCAACACGCTCATCCCGATGGTCGTGGGCCGCGTGCTGCAGGGCTTCGGCCTCGGCGTCATCGCGCTCGGCATCAGCATCCTCCGCGACGTCATCCATCCCAAGAACCTCGGCGGCGCAGTCGCCCTCGTGAGCGCGACCCTCGGAATCGGCGGGGCACTCGGCCTGCCGTTGGCGGCACTCATCGCCGACAACCTCGACTGGCACTTTCTGTTCTGGCTCGGTGGCGCGCTAGGCCTACTCGCGATCGTGCTAGTCGCGACCATCATTCCCGTGAGCACTTTGCGCACCGGCGGGCGCTTCGATTTCGCGGGTGCCCTCGGTCTCGCGATCGGGCTCGTGTGCGTGCTGCTCGCGATCTCGAAGGCGACCACGTGGGGACTTGTCGCTCTGGGCCTCGGGATCGCTGGCCTCGTTGTGCTCGCCATCTGGGGATACCTGGAGCTGCGCATCCATGACCCGCTCATCGATCTGCGTGTGGCCGCCCGTCGCCCCGTGCTGCTCACCAATCTCGCGTCGATCTCGGTGGGCTTCGCATTCTTCGTCGTCTCCGCGTCGCTGCCAGTCGTGCTGGAGGCACCGGTCGCGAGCGGGGTCGGTCTCGGCCTCCCGCTCCTGATCGCGAGCCTGTGTCTCATGCCCCTGGGCATCGCCATGTTCTTCGTTTCGCCGTTCGCAGCCAGGGTCACTGCCGCGCGAGGTGCGCGGTTCAGCCTCATCCTCGGCGGCCTCATCATCACCGTCGGTTTCGCGTTCGGCACAGTGCTGCTCGATGAGGTGTGGCACGCGTTGCTGGTGTCGACGATCACTGGAATCGGGGTCGGGTTCGCTTACGCCGCAATGCCGACACTTATCATGCAGTCCGTGCCGCCGACCGAAACGGCGGCGTCGAACGGCCTCAACTCGGTGATGCGTACCCTGGGGTCGTCTATCGCGGCCACCGTCGTCGGCATCATTCTGTCGAGCCAGCTCATCATGGTGGGCGAGGTGGCAGTGCCGTCGCGCGCCTCGTTCGCGTGGGTCTTCGCGGTGGGCACGGCAGTGGCGCTCGCGGGCGTGATCGTGGGCCTGTTCATCCCTCGACGATCGCCCAACTACGACACGTCGAGCATCCCCATTCAGACTCCCTGACAGGATGGTCACCATGGCCCAGCACGTGCTCGCGATCCTGAACCGACCGTCAGCGGATGCCCCCGCCCACGATCCCGCGGCACCCCCGTTCACCTTCGCCGACCCCGACTCGCCGCAGCTCACCGTGCTCGACCTCGCGGCCACTCGCGGCGACGGAATCTTCGAAACCATCAGCGTCGGCAACGGCCACCCGCAGGCGCTCGAGCACCACCTGCAGCGTTTCGCCAAGTCGGCGAGGATGCTTGAGCTCCCCGCGCCGGATCTCGCCGTCTGGCGCGACGCCGTGCACGCTGCCGCCGCCGCACTCCCCCCAGCCCCGGAGGCTTTCGTTAAGGCCGTGCTGACCCGCGGCATCGAGGGTGGCGCACGCCCCACGGGGTGGGTGTACGCGGCGCACTCGCCGGACTTCACGCGCCAGCGTGCGGAGGGCATCCGCGTCATCATGCTCGACCGTGGGTACCGGCACGACGTCGAGTCCACCTCGCCGTGGCTGCTCGCCGGCGCGAAGACCCTCAGTTACGCGATCAACCGCGCGGTGTTCCGCGAAGCCGCCCGGCGCGATGCCGACGACGTGATCTTCGTCTCGAGCGACGGCATCATCCTCGAAGGCCCCACCTCCACGGTCGTGTACCGGCGCGGTGACGGCCTCTACTCACCGGGCACCGGCCTCGGCATCCTCGATGGCACGACGCAGGCAAACGTGTTCCGCTACGCCGAGTCGCTCGGCATGCAGACCGCGTTCGAGCTCACGACTCCCGAGATACTGCGAGAGGCGGATGCCGCGTGGCTCGTGTCGAGCGTGCGACTCGCGGCGCCCATCCGCGAACTCGACGGCGAGCCGTTCCCCATCGACCACGACCTGTCGAGCGCGATCAACGAGTACCTGCGCGGACTCACGGCCTGATCTCGACACGCTCGATCACCGGTGGTCGAGCGTGTCGAGACTCTACTGCGTGAGGTCGATCGGCTCGAGCGTGTAGCCGGCCGTGTACTTGCGCTTCGGGTCGAGTTCTTCGATCAGGGCGACGAGAGCGCGTTGGATGTCGACGAGCCGTCGAACATCGCCCTTCGAGACGAGTCCCATACCCGCGTCGACAGGCGTGAACCACTGGCGAAAGCTCTCGTCGCCGCGATAGCGTTCCACGAACTTTGCGTACCCCATCACCTTGGGGATCCTCTGCTTCGAGATGGTCTCCCACTCGAGCATGAGTTCCCCGATGGCGCGTTGCTCGGTCGTGAAGAACAGGAAGCCTTCGCTGTCCTCGCTGCGGCGGAGGGTCTTCAGCACGCCGTCGATGAGCTTCTGAACAGAAAGGTCTCGTCCTCCTTCGCCGCTCGAGGACAGCACCGCCTGGCGCCGCGCCTCGATCCAGCCGAAGTAGTGAGCGAACAGGAACGCCGTGGAGACGCTCGCGTAGTCGCCGTGGCTCTCGTACCGTTTCATGAGGGGCACCCACCCCGACTCGACGATGTTGAAGATGCGCGACTGCAGTTCCGCCGCCGACTGCGCGAGCGGCTCGTACACGCGCTCAGCCGCTTTGAGGGCGGACTGCGCCTCCTCGCGCTCGGCGCGCTCATCCGCGAGTTTGTGGCTGAGCCGCGCCGTGCGGATCGAGAACCAGCCGGAGAGCGCGACGCTCACGACGCTCAACACGATCGCGAGGGCAGTGAGGATGGTGTCCATCGTCATGGGGCAATGGTAGGACCAGGAGACCAGCAACGGGCCAGTATCGAGCGTATAGCGGCGGTCACCGCGGCCCGTTTTGCACGCGGCTGTGTCTATTATTTTTCGCGTGCGGCGCCACGTCGCCGCACGCGAAAAACCCCCGAGCTTCCTTGCGGATTCGGGGGTTTTTCTGTCCCTTTGAGTTTGACCTCTCCGGTGAAGAAGAATTTACTCCTCGCACAAAATGGCGCAAGACGTAAAGTTTCGCTAGATAGTTGAAGGTTACCGGGGGGTTCCCCCGAAGTGGGCGTGTCGCAGGGGTAGAACCAACTTTCTCTCAGCTAGGTTCGCCGGTTACTCTTGGTGAGTGGATGACAACAATTTCGGTGTGCCCGCAGGGTGGTACCCCGACCCGTTGGGACTCCCACAGCTTCGCTGGTGGGACGCTCAGGCGTGGACCGAGCACACCTCGGAGGCCCGTGCGCCGATCGTCATCCAGCCCGCAACGCGTGTCACTTTTGCCGACGATGAGCCCGAATCCCGCCTGCCGTACCGGGATGAGGAGCTTCCGAGCCGCCGCGAGCAGCGCGAACGCGAGCGTCGCGAGATGGGACCCATCCTCGAGTCAGAGATCGCGACCGAGGAGTCCATCGCCCACGAGGAGCTGAGCGCGCAGCCCCTGCTCGACATGACGCTCAAAGAGCTCGAGCCTCCCGTGAGCCAGACGTTCGTCGACGATTACCTGCCCGGCCCGAAGCGCGCCACGGCCCATGCGAACACCGCGCCCGCAGCATCCACCCTCTCGGCTCTCGCCGAGGAAATGGGTACCGACGGGTACGCGCCCGAACGCGAATTGCGCAAAATGCGCACCTACACCGTGGCCGTGTGGGCCATCGGTCTCATGCCGCTCATCCAGCTCGTGGTGGCCATTCTGCTCATTACCGTGCTCGACCTCGGACACAATCTGCCGCTCATGCTGCTCGTGCTCTTCGGTCCGTACGTGCTGGTGCTGGGGCTCGCCGCCTACGACAAGCTCGTGTTGCAGACCTGGGGTCACCGCAAGCCGGCGTCGGCATGGTGGGCGTTGCTCACCGAGCCGGGCTACCTGGTGGTGCGCGCCCTCCGCACCTGGTCTCAGACGGGCAAAGGGTTTGCGCCGCTCGGCGCGTTCGCCGGCTCGGTCGGAGCGGTGCTCGCGGGCGTGCTCGTGCTGCCCGGCCTGCTCATCTCCGTACTGCCCGACTCCTTCTCGACGGAGGTCGAACGCAGCGTGACCGCGGACGCGACCGCGCTCGGCGCTGACATCACCGTGGAGTGCCCGGCGCCGCCGCTCATGATCGGCGAGACGTTCACGTGCATCCGCACCTCCAACATCACGGGGGAGACCGACTCGGTGGCTGTGAGCCTGCAGCGCCTCAACGGCTGGATCAGCTGGCAGGTCGAGGACTGGGGACCGTCGGTTCTCGACTAGTGGCCTCCGCCGCAGCAGCACGCACGCGCACCCCAGCCCCACGCTCGCGCACCCATGGCAGCACGCACGCGCACGCGCCGCGCCCCAACCCGACACCACCTAGAAGTCAGGTACGTCGATCTTCTCCGCTGTCGACCCCGCGAACGCGACCCGCAGCGCTTCGCGCAGGTGCACCGCCTCAGAGTCGACGAGAGACGAGAACCCGAGCCGTTTCGCTTCGGCCGAGCGCTGCTTGGCGTTGGACGCCGGCCGTATCTCGCCCGCGAGACTGATCTCCCCGACGGCGGCGAGGGTCACGGGAAACGCCTTGTCACGGTAAGCGCTCGAGATGGCGAGCGCGATGGCGAGGTCGGCACCGGGTTCGGTGAGGCGGATGCCCCCCACGGTGCTCACGTACACGTCGAAGCTCGACAGGGCGAGGCCGCTGCGTCGCTCGAGCACCGCGAGCAGCATCGCGACGCGCGACGAGTCGACGCCGTTGACCACCCGGCGCGGCTGTGGCGCCTGCGTCTTGACGATGAGAGCCTGCACTTCGACGGGCAGCGCGCGGCGACCCTCGACGGTGATGGTCACACACGTGCCGCTCACGGGGGTGCGGGCGCGGGAGAGGAACAACCCCGACGGGTCGGCTACCTGCGAGATGCCTTCCCCGGTCATCTCGAAGCAGCCGACCTCGTCGGTGGGCCCGAAGCGGTTCTTGTGTGCGCGCACGAAACGGAGTGCGGTTTGCCGGTCGCCCTCGAACTGCAGCACAACGTCGACGAGGTGCTCGAGCAGGCGCGGCCCGGCGATGGTCCCGTCTTTCGTGACGTGGCCGACGAGCAACACGGGCAGGTTGCGGTCTTTGCTCACGCGAATGAGTGTGGAGGCGACTTCGCGCACCTGGGACGGTCCGCCCGCGAGTCCGTCGGTGATGCCGGAGGAGACCGTCTGTACCGAGTCGACGATGACGAGCTGCGGGTCGACCTGATCGATCTGGCCGAGGATGGTCGCCAGATCTGTCTCCGCTGCCAAGAAGAGTGACGGCTGCAGCGCGCCCGTGCGTTCGGCGCGCAGGCGCACCTGGCTCACGGATTCTTCGGCCGTGACGTACAACACCCGCTGCCCCGATGCGGCGGCTCGCGACGCGACCTCGAGCAGGAGCGTCGACTTGCCGACCCCGGGCTCGCCGCTCAGCAGAATGGCGGCACCCGGCACGACACCGCCGCCGAGCACGCGATCGAACTCGGCGATACCGCTCGGCCAGTGGGCGACCGAGTCGGCGCCGATCTCGGTGATGGCGCGGGCACCGGAGGTGGGGGCTACGGCGGTCACGCGCGTGGTGGGCGCCGCAACATCCACGACCGTGTTCCACTGCTGGCACTCGCCGCAGCGGCCGACCCATTTGACGCTCGTCCAGCCGCACTCGGTGCAGCGGAACGCGGTGGTTGCTCGGGCCATGCGGCCAGCCTAGGTGGGGCTGGTGACACTGCGACCGGCGGCGCTCAGGCGAGGCTGAGAAAGAGCTTCTCGATCTCGTCTGGGGTCATGCCGTCGTGGTTTCCGGGGCCGTCGGCATCGTCGGTCGCGCAGTTCAGCATCGCGTTGGAGATGATGGCGTAACCGGCACGGTCGAGCGCTTTGCTCACCGCGGCCAGCTGGGTGACGACGTCGCGGCAGTTCGATTCGGGCCCGATGGATGTCACGAGGGCGTGCAGCTGGCCCTCGGCACGCTTGAGTCGGTTGAGGATGCGCTTCATCGCTTCGGGGTCGTGGGTCGGGGTGCTCATCGCGGTGCCCCTTTCTTCGGGATTGTCACTACCGGTCACGTGCTGCGGTTCCAGGCCATCATGCCGCCGCGCACGCTGCACACGTCGTAGCCGCGGGCGGCCAGCATCCGCGCGGCTGAGGCCGAGCGCACGCCCGAATGGCAGATCGCGACAACCGGTGTCGTCACGGGCAGGCTCGACAGTTTCTGCTCGAGGGTGTCGAGCGGGATGTGCCGGGCCTCGCGTGCATGACCGGAGTCCCACTCCTTGCGGCTGCGCACGTCGACGAGGGTGGCACCCGAGCGCAGCAATGCGCGTGCTTCTGCCGGGGTAACAGTGCGGTACTTGCGGGTGAAGGGCCACATGGTCAGCTGCCCGTCTCGATCGGCAGGCCAGCGGAGCGCCACGCGGCGGTTCCCCCCTCAACGTTCACGGCGTCGAAGCCTTGACCGTCGAGCCACTGCACCGCTTGAGCGGAGCGTCCGCCGCTCTCGCAGATGATGTAGACGGTCTGGTCTCGTGGCACCTCGTCGACCCGATCGACGAAACGACTCAGGGGCACGTTCTTCGCCGTGGGTGCATGCCCGGTGATGTACTCGTGCTCTTCCCTCACATCGATGAGCGTGATGCCGTCGAGTTGGTTCAGCGCGGTGGTGTCGATGCTGTTCATGGGGCTCCCAGGGGTTGGGGCTGGCGGGATCGGTTCCCCGCCAGCCAGGTGCGAAAGCCGCCGTCGAGGTTGACGGCGTCGAAGCCGAGTTGGTTCAGCAGGCGAGCGGCGGTGTGCCCGCGCTGGCCCACCTGGCAGTGAACCACGACACGGCCGCCGGGGAGCTGCTGCGCACGGTCGCGCAGCTCGTCGAGCGGCATGTTGACAGATCCGGGGATGGCTCCCGCCGAGAACTCCTCGGCGCTGCGCACATCAACGAGGGTCGCTCCTGCCGCGATCTCTCGGTCGAGCTCGGACCACTGGATGGTGCGGCTCACCCCGTCCCGAAGGTTGAGGGCGATGTACCCGAGCATGTTGATCGGATCTTTCGCCGACCCGAACTGGGGAGCGTAGGCGAGTTCGAGGTTGGCGAGCGCGTTCGCGGTGAGGCCAGCGCTCGCCGCGGTGAGCAGAACGTCGATGCGTTTGTCGACACCGCTGCCGCCGACGATCTGCGCCCCGAGTATGAGGTCGGTGTCGGCATCCACCACAAGCTTGATCGACATACCCTCGGCGCCCGGGTAGTAGGTCGCGTGCGAGGTGGGGTGGGTGTGGATGATGCGCACACGGCGCTGCGTGCCACTCAGCGACCGCTCTGAGGCACCAAAGCTCGCTACGGTCACCCCCAAGACCTCGATGATCGCGGTCGCGAACGACGGGCGGGGTGCCAGGCTCCGAGCGGTGGAGACGAGGGCGTCTGCGAGGTAGCGCCCATCGCGGTTGGCGGGGCCGGCGAGTGCCACGGGTCGGGGGGAGCCGTCGATCGCGCTGACCTTGAGGGCAACGTCTCCTACCGCCCAGATGTGGTCGACACTGGTGCGCTGCTCGGAGTCGACGACGATCGCGCCGGACGGGCCGGTGCGCACACCCGCCGCGGCGGCGATGTCGGATTCGGGCCGCACTCCCATCGCGGAGATGACGAGCGCAGCGGGCACGGTGGTCGCATTGTCGAGGTCGACTGTCGCGTCGTGAACGGCGGTGAGTGTGGTGCCCATCTGCAGGTTCACCCCCGACTGCGAGAGGTGGTCTTCGACCACGGACGAGAGTTCGGGGTCGAGCGCGAGCACGGTGTCGCCGCGCTGCACGAGGGTGACCTGAAACCCGCGGTGGGTGAGGTTCTCGGCCAGCTCGAGTCCGACGTAGCCAGCACCGGCGATGACGATGGGGGAGTCTGGGGGGAGGGCGTCGATCGCGTCGGTGATGTGATCCATGTCTTCGATGGACCGCAGCGAGAGCATGCGCTCGTGGCCGGGGATCTCGGGAACGAGCGGAGCGGCACCGGTGGCGATGACCAGGTCGTCGTAAGGGAGTGTCTCTCCGTTCACCGTCACGGTCTGGTGGCCCGGGTCGATGGAGGTCACCTCCGACCGGGTGCGCACGTCGAGGCGAAAGCGAGCGGTGAGACGCTCGGGTGAGTTGAGCAGCAAGTCTTCGCGTCGGGGGATGACGCCACCCACGTGATAGGCGAGTCCGCAGTTCGCGAACGAGACGTGCTCGCCGCGCTCGAGCACCGTGATCTGCGCGTGTTCGTCGAGGCGACGCAGTCGGGTTGCCACCGACATGCCGGCCGCGACACCGCCGACGATGATGATGCGGCGTGGTGTGGTCATGCATCGAGTATACCCCCGGGGGTATCGGTGGTTGAGTAGCCGCGTAGCGGCGTATCGAAACCTCCGAGTGGTTTCGATACGCGGCCTGCGGTCGCTACTCAACCACCGGGGATACGCGGCCTGCGGTCGCTACTCAACCACCGGGGATGCGCGGCCTGCGGTCGCTACTCAACCACCGGGGTAGTCTCTCGAACATGCGACCCAACCCGTGGATGCTCGTGCTCTGGCTGCTCGCCGCCACCCTCACGGGCGCCGGTGTCACCGCTCTGGCCGCTCTCGCCCTCACGGCACCGGACCCCGAGAGTGTGCAGTCGTTCTACGTGGTGCCCAGGGTGCTGGGGGCGGTGGCTCCGTGGCTGCTCGTGGTGGGGATCGCGGCGGGGGTGGGGGCACTGTTTCTTCAGGCGATCCGGTGGAGGAGAGGATGACGCGAGCGGGGCTGGCCGTGTGGGGTGTGCTCGTCGCGGGGGTGGTGACGGTGGCGGGGGCATCCGTGGCGCTCGTCGCGTCTATCGACAGGTACGTCGCAAGCCCGCTCGCGCTCAGCAGCACCTCGGGTCTCATGGTGTTCGACACGGGGGACGGGCTGGGTCAGTACAAGCCGTACCTGGTGGGGGCCGAGGTGCCGCTCATCGGGGTGGGCATGACGCTCGTAGTGGGGGCCGTGTTCGTGGCGGCGGCGACCTACCGCAGCGAGTCGATGCGCTCCCGCACGGCGGACTCGAACGCGGACGCCCACAGCCGGTAGCCGCGGTCGTTGGGGTGAAAGAGATCGCCACTGAACTGCCGCGCGACACCCCAGATGCCGTACCGCCGGGTGCGCCGGTGCAGGTCGACGACCCGCAAGCCGCGAGCGCTGGCGGCCTCACGCAGCAGCCGGTTGGCGACGCGCACCTTCTTCTCGCTGGGGAGGAAGTAGAACGTCGGCAGGTCGGCCACGATCGCGTGGTCGGGGAGGGCATCGAGCAGCTGCCCGATCTCCCGCTCGAACCGCCCGGCGTCGAAGGCGGCGATGTCGTTGGCTCCGATGCTGACGGTGAGGATGTGCGGCTCAAGCCGCGCTAACCGCGGCAGCTGATCGGCGATCGCGATCCCCAGGGTGGCTCCCGACGTCGCGAGATTCGCGACCTGCACTCGTCGCCCACTCACCCGCTCGATCATGGCCGCCGTGTACCCGACATACCCGTGCGCGGGGCGGCTGGCCCCGATCCCCTGTGCCGCGGAGTCGCCCACCGCGACGTACAGAATCTCCCCCGGCTCTGTTCGCCTATCCCGCCAGTACTTCGAGTTGACGGGTATGGCCTCGGCCAGGCGGGTGTCCCACACCCGCCGTCGCCGCATCAGCCACCGCCACCACAGGGCGATCGACCCTATGGATGCTGCGGCGGCCGCTGCCGCGATGATCCACTCCACCGTCTCGACGCTACCCCCGCGTTCTGTGTACTAAACTCGCTCCCGGTACCGTGTCCGAGCGGCCGAAGGTGCAACTCTCGAAAAGTTGTGTGGGTGAAAGCCCACCGTGGGTTCAAATCCCACCGGTACCGCCACTAAAACTGCTGATCAGGATGTTGTTTCGATTCTGCATGCGGGCAAAAACCCTACAAATGGTAGCGATGAGCCCGCAAGTGCAGGAACATTTCCGCCCCATCCGCGGGGTCCGCGCCGTGTCAGTGCGCGGGGCGACTCGTGCGAATCCGCCTCGTTCACGGGGTTTTAGTCAGCTTGAGCGTGGTCCAGGTCGCGCCTGCATCGTCGGTGTAGGCGATCCCTCGATCGTCAGCGACATAGATGCGGGCTCCGTCGACGGCGATCGCCTGTGCGGTTCCTGCGACCGTGTGGCCGTGAACCCAATTCTGGTCTGGGGATCGAGTCCATAGCGTGCCCGTGGTGTCGACTCCGGCTAGCGTGCCGATGCCGTCACTCGCGATCACGTAGAGACTGGGTGCGTCTGGATCGACGGTGAATGTGGCACCGCCATCGCTGCTGAGGGCGAGCCCATCGGGGGTCGTCGCAAAGAGCTGACCGCCGACCGCGATTATGTCTCGCGCATCAAGCACAGCACCAGCGCGCCAGGTTGTTCCGCCGTCGATGCTGCGCTCTAGGCGACCCGTGGATGCGTCGTAGCCGAATACTCGCGGAGAGCGATCGTCATAGGTCATTACGGTCAGGCTGTGGAAGTCCGTTTGTCCCGTGAGGGACACGCTGGTCCAGCTGTCCCCGACATCGGAACTCCTGATCAGACCGAGGTTGGGGCTACCGAAGGTGGTCGAGGTCGTTGGTCCTGGGTGACCTGAGGCGTAGGCGATCCCCCCAGCGAGAGCGAATCCCATTGCGTCGAAATCGAAGCCGCCGAGTGGTCCGACCACTTCGGCCGTGCCGTCCTTTCCGAGGATGAGGCGATACAGGCCCGCATGGGTGGCAACCAGAAGGGATCTGTCGCCTGGGTCGGGAACGAGCTCGTGGACGTGCTCGAACGCCGGTACCGGGACCCCGACGGGACTACCTGCTGGTGATGCGGCGGATGAGCAGCCAGCAAGGATCAAACTCGCTGCAGCTACAACGCCGGACGTGAGGGCGGTCAATCGGATGCCGTTCATCGCAATCCAACCGTGCCGAAAGCGATGAGCGCTGCTCCAAGGACGACCGCGAGGATCACGAGGCAGACGAAAAATATGGTGCTAGTTCGTGTTTCCACGGGAAATCCAATCCAATAGGGTAGGTGCCCCGACGTGGGGCGACCGGGCGGATATGACCTGGCAAGGCGTTCGTGAGTGCTTACTCCTATCGCGTTGCCCAGAGGGTTAGCCCCAGGGTCGGACGCCGACTCCGCCGCTCCGTCGTCGCGATCGCGCGCGCGACGCGCGCCGTTCTTGCGTAGAGGCCTCGCCGGTCCGTCGACATTCCCGCTATGGCGAATATGCCGGGGATCTGCCTCTCGGCGTGGTCCGGATTCAGCTGGCTTATGCAGTGACAGCCATCCGAGGTCCCTTCGTTCGGAGGGTCGACGGTGACAATCACGTATCGGGTGGTGATGTCGCCACGATCGGTCATCAGACGAAGGCCATGACCGCTGGGGTCGACGTGGAGCGCGCAGATTCGCGTATCCCAGACGGGCTTCAGGCCAAGTTGGCTGGCATACGATTCCAGGTAGTTGACGATCTCCTCGACGCTCATAGGGTCGTCCTGTTTGCCCAATGGCCGGATACCGGGCAATGCTGCCTGACGCACCCTGGGCGTCCCTGCAGCCTCGCGCCTGAACGCGGTACCGGCGTCACTCTCATCGATCAGCACGAAATCGCGCTGCGGCCTCATCCCCTTCCGGAGGAGAGAGAAAGCCATCACTAGCCCGGCGCGCCCAGCTCCGACAATGACGACTCTGGTGCCATCCGGGATGGCTCGTGGCGCGGGTTCGATCATTGTTGCTTCCCGATCCGGTCGGTGGACGCGCCGCCCAGGGGTCGTTCGGCGCCTACGGGGATTGCAATGGCAAGCACAATGAAGACGAGCACAATCAGGATCACGAACCCGACAAACCCGACAGCAATCTTGGCGTTGGTGTTCACGATCCGACCTTCTCTTTCATCCACGGGTACGGGTCGATCGCGGTTGTCCCGTCGAGGTAGATGCCGAAGTGGAGGTGAGGGCCTGTGCTCTGGCCGGTGTTTCCGACTTGGCCGACCAGTTGTCCCTTGGTGACGGTGTCTCCGACGGCCAGGGCGAGGGAGCCTTGAAGCATGTGGGCGTAGAGGCTGGAGACGTTTTGTCCGTCGATCTGGTGAGCGATCTTGGCGTAGACCCCGAATGGGCCGCTCGGATTCCCGATCTCCGTGACGACACCATCGGCGATGGCTTGGATAGGGGTTCCTTCGCCAGGGTTGAGGTCGATGCCTTGGTGGTTGGAGCCGCATCCTGCGCAATCCCGGAAGCCGAACCAGCTGCTGATGGGAACGCCGACTTCGAACGGCCATCGCACCGATGAGTTCGGGTTGTTCGCAAACGTGTCCGCGAGGTGCTCGTAGGGCTGGTATCCGCCGAGGGTTGTTCTTATGACCATGTAGGGGTCGCGGGTTGTGTCCTTGGGAGCGATCTCATCGGACACGCTCAGCGATTGGAGGTTAGTGACGGCTGCATTCGGAGCCGCCACAGCGACCGGAAGCGTGTTGGCGTAGGCGGGCAGCATGTAGGTCGTTGCGATCAGACCAATTATCAGGAACGCTCCGGTGGCCTTGAGACTGACCTTCCTCGGCCGAACGACAGCACGCGGCGCGAAACGTCGCAAGGTCAAGGATCGCCGATCCTTCGCCGCCGCCCGGGACGGTCGCGGCGACGCGTCGAGTGCGATACGCCGTTCTCGTCGGCTTTGATACTCGTGGTGGGCATGGTGGTGTGAAGTCATGTTGATCCTTCTCGCGCACGCGTGGCGTGGCGGCTGACGGGGTCGACGCGGAGATGAAGCTCACACGTCGCCCCCGTACAGGGAGTCGGGCGCCCTAGAGGGTCGCGAGGATGTCCGCCATGAGACTGATCTCAGAGGTCTGGTCGGAGACGATCTTCTGCGCCAAGGCGATGGCCTCGGTGCTCTCACCGTTCAGGATCTCGATCTGAGCCATGTCGATGGCGCCCTGGTGGTGAACGGTCATCTGTTCCAGGAACAGGCGACTGGCCTCGGGGCCAGAGGCATTCTCGAGTGCAACCATGTCGTCCTCAGACATGGTCTCGCCCATCCCGTGGTCCATGCCGTCCATGCCGTCCATGCCATCCGCACCCCAGGAGTCGAGCCACGATTTCATGGTCTCGATCTCTGGGGCTTGGGCTGCCTTGATGTTCTGGGCGAGCTCGACGACCTGCGCGTCGACACCGCTTTTGCTCAGCAGGATGTCGGCCATCTGGATGGCCTGGGTGTGGTGGATGATCATGTTCATCGCGAAGTCCACGTCGGTGTCATTGAAGGGCGCCGTCGAAGACTCGGAGGGTGAGGATGCCCCGCCCATGGGCATCTCGCCCATCGAGTTGGAGCACCCGGCCAGCAGCAAGCTGGCCGCCAGCGCACCCGAAGCGAGTGCAATCGTGCGTGTTTTCATTTACTTCTCTCTTTGTCAGTGGGGTAGTGATTCCGTCGCCGAAGCGACACGCGTCTGGCCTATGCCAGAGGAGTGGAATCAGGTCCTGCTGATAGAGAGAACGAAGAGGGAAGGCGGACGTGGTGGGGCCAGGGCTGCAATGCACGCCCTGATCGTGCTTGCTGCAGAACGCAGCGATCCCCACCGCAACAGCGTGAGGTGAACGATGAGCAGCAGTGCCGTCATGAGCAGCGCGAGAATACACGCCATGCCGAGCATGTCGTGCTCAGTTCCGCATGAACCGCCGCAGTCGGCCGGCTGATGGGAATGGTCGGCGATGTCGCTTGCCGGTGCTGACTCGTCCACGACCGTCGAGACGTGGGCAGCCGACCCGTGACTGTCTGGGGTGTGGGATGTCCCGGTAGTCAGAACGTGCATGGCAAGCAGCCCGACGAGAATTGCCGGGACGGCCACCAGCATGATTGCGAGGCGTTTCCACCAAGGCAGGAGAGGGGCGGATAGCGCTGAAAACGTAGGCACGCCGTCCCTCCTCACACTTTTGGGTCTCGATAGGGTAACAGCGCCTGCCCCAGTTCTGCTGGGAATAGCTTGTACGGTTCGCCGTGAGCCCGAGGCGAACCGTACAAAGCTACGAACGGACGAGTCGCGCGATGGCGGCGCTGGCCTCGCGCAGCTTCTCTTCAGCCACCTGCCCGCCTTGTTCGCTGGCCTCGGCCACGCAGTGCATAAGGTGATCGTCCAGCAACGCGAGCGCCACCGCCTCGAGCGCCTTGGTCGTGGCTGACACCTGGGTAAGCACGTCGATGCAGTAGGTGTCTTCTTCGATCATTCGCGCCACACCGCGGACCTGTCCCTCGACCTTCCGAAGCCGGGCGAGAAGAGCGTCCTTGTTGCCGACGTAACCGTGCATCGTGATCCTTCCCTAATTGGGTCAGTGTTCCGGGTGGGGGTGGCCGTAGCGGTGAGGGTCTGCGTCAAATGTGTCTGCGCAACCAAGTGAGCAGAAGTGGAAAGTGGTTCCGTCGTGCTCACGGGTTGCGGCCGCGGTCTTCGGGTCGATCTTCATGCCGCAGACCGGATCCGTGGCCAATGCGTCTGATGTCTGCTGGTTGTTGTCTGCCATGAGATTCTCCTTATTGTCGTGGTTGCCAATCTCGACCACCGGGTTGGCGATCGGGGTTGCCGGGGTAGCGGGGGGTTGTGGTGTGAACCGGCGGAGCCTGCTGGAATTGGCGACGACGGACAGTGACGACAGAGCCATCGCCAAGGCGGCGATCATGGGGTTCAGCAGCACACCGAACCCCGGATACAGCACGCCAGCCGCTAACGGGATACCGATGATGTTGTAGCCGAAGGCGAACAGGAGGTTCTGCCGGATGTTGCGCATCGTGGCACGGGACAGATCGATTGCGGTTACCAGCCCACCTAGGTTCCCTGAAATCAGGGTGATGTCAGAGGCCTCGATGGCCACGTCCGTTCCCGTACCGATGGCGGAGCCCACATCGGCCTGCGCGAGCGCGGGGGCGTCGTTGATCCCGTCGCCCACCATTCCGACAACGCGACCTTCTGCTTGAAGGCGTCGCACCTCGCGGGCTTTGTGCTCTGGCATGACCTCGGCTACAACACGGCCGATTCCGACCTGGCGGGCGATCGCCGCAGCGGTGGTGCGGTTGTCGCCGGTCATCATCACGACGTCGATCCCTCGGGCTGCGAGGTCCGCGATTGCGGCCGCTGAGCCATCCTTGATCGTGTCTGCAACGCCAACTACTCCCGCAGGGGCACCGTCGACCGCGACAAGCATGGGCGTCTTGCCATCCGCTGCAAGCTTCTCCATGTTGGATATCAGGCTCGATGGGTCAATGTTGGCCTCGGTCAGCAGGCGTTGGTTGCCTACGAGCACGGTGTTGCCGTTCACCTTGGCGCGCACGCCTTGGCCAGTGATCGACTCGAAGGTGGTTGCCCGTGGGATGTCGAGATGCCGATCCACTGCGCCCGTGACGAGGGCAGATGCGAGGGGGTGCTCGGAGTCGCGTTCGGCCGCGGCGATGAGTGCGAGCAACTCGTCCTCGTTGAAACCAACGACTGGCAGCACGTCGGTCAGGACCGGGGTGCCGTTGGTTATCGTGCCGGTCTTGTCCAACACGACCGTATTCAGTTTGTGGGCCGTCTCGAGGGCTTCGGCCGACCGAATCAGGATGCCGTTGGCGGCGCCCTTGCCTGTGGCGACGGTGATCGAGAGAGGGGTGGCCAGTCCGAGAGCGCAAGGGCAGGCGATGATGAGCACCGCGACGGCGGCCACGAGGGCAAACACGCCGGCAGGGGGCGGGCCGAACAACCACCAGGCGGCCAAGGTCCAAATCGCGATCGCGATAACTGCAGGGACAAAGTAGCTGGAGACCTTATCGGCCAAGCGCTGGATGGGTGCTTTCGAGCCCTGAGCTTCGCGTACCAGCTTGATGATCTGGGCGAGCATGGTGTCGGCTCCGACCTTTGTAGCGGAGTACCGGAAAGAGCCAGTTTGATTGATTGTCGCGCCAATCACGGTGGCACCGACACCTTTGGTGACCGGGATCGGCTCCCCAGTAATCATCGACTCGTCAACCGCGGAGCTCCCTTCGGTGACTTGCCCGTCCACTGGAAGCTTCTCGCCGGGGCGAATCGCGACTACATCGCCCGCGACGACGTCTCCGACGGGAATCTCCAACTCCTCGCTACCGCGTACGATCCTCGCGGTTCGCGGCTGCAGCCCGATCAGCGTGCGGATCGCCTCACCAGTGCCGGCCTTGGCCTTGGTCTCCAGAAGTCGGCCGAGGAGGATCAAGGTCAGGATGACACCGACGGCCTCAAAGTAGACGCCGCGCGCCTCGGCGGGTAGAACCCAGGGGAGGAAGGTCGCTACAAGGCTGAACCCGTAGGCCGCGATTGTGCCGAGAGTGATCAACGAGTTCATCTCGGCAGCTCGATGGGTCAGTGCCAACCACCCGGTTCGGTGGATCGGCCAGCCGGTGTACACCATCACCGGGGTGACCAGTAGGAACTGGAACCACGGTGCTAGCAGCAGAGCCGGTACCCACATGGCCCCAAACAGATCGTGGGCCATCACCGAAAGAAACACTGGCAGGGTCAGCACTGCGCCCACGATCACCCGGCGGCGCAGGTCGGCGATCTCCGAGGCGTGCTCTGCGGCCTCCTGCTCGCCCTGTTCCTCGCCCGAAGCCCTGGTATCAGTCCGACTGCCGCTATCGGCGACGAGGGTGGGAGCCTCTAGCGGCGCGGTTGCCGTCCCTGGACCGCCGGGCGAGCCTGCGACGACCTTCAGGGTGCCGTGCAGCATGTTCATCCCGCACGCGAAGTCGAAGTCGCCGACCTGCTCGGGGACGAACTCGACCGTGGTGGTCGCGTATGCGGGCAGGCTCTGATTCACCCTGAAGTCGGGGAAAACGACACGGGAGGAGCAGTCGCCAGTTTCCTGCCGGTCGAACAGCAATCGTGTCCGCACCCCTTGCACCACCTCGACGACGCTCGGTGAGTAGCCGCCTCGGACCGTGATCGTCTGCACCTGCATTTCCCCGTCAACCGTGGCACGTCTGGAGGCCCGAGGCGCGAAAAAGTACCAAGCAAGCAACCCCGTCAACAAGGTTGCGACTACCACAACGATCGCATTCACGGGCCCACTCCTCTTGCTCAACCAGTGACGAATGTCACCCACTCAGAACACTATACCCCCCGGGGGTATCAACGGCGGAGCGATCGAAAGCGTCATGAGGAAGACCCGGCGTCTCAGCGCCGGTGGTCAAATGACACACCGATAGATTTGCAATCGCGAGCGTCCACGTTGAGCCTTCGTCATTCACGCCACGCCCAGTGCATTCTTGGGGGATTAGCTGGCACCTCACGAAGGTTCGTTCTCGACAGGATCCCCTACGAAAACCCTACAAACGAGCACCATCGAAAGGGTCTCCAGGTGACCCTGAGGTATCGATCTGCAGCCTATTTCCTATGTCTTCGGCGACGCGACTGATGACCTAAAGGGGATGGAGAGAGTTCAAATCCCACCGGTACCGCCATACAAAGAAGATCGTCCCGGTTTATCGGGGCGATCTTCTTTCGTTTGTCGGCAGTGGTGTCGCTTTTCACCCCCAGGGGTCCCCGCCGCGCAGTCAGCCGCATTGCGCGACGGACCAGTGGATGATGCGGCTCACGTGGCGCGCATTGTGGATGCGGCTCGGTGGGGCGTCACATCCCAGCCGTTTTGGGTTGGTAGTCGCGGGCTGGGGTGAGGGCGAATTCGGCGAGTAGCAGGCCGTCGTGGGTGAGCACTATTCTTCTTTGGTTTCCACTTGTGTGGGTTCCGCGTCTTCGTCGGGGTCGAGCGCACCGCCCTCGTTCTCCCACCGCCCACCCGCGCGCTGGGCCGCCTTCTCTTCCTGAGTCTTCTCCTGCTTGGCGCGGAGTCGCGAAAGCCATCCCATGCCGACACTATAAACCTGACTGCCCACTCGACCCCCAGTCCCGTCTTGGGCTCTGAGCCATGGCCACCCCGACGGTGAGCGCTCCTGCGGAGAGTGCACATCCCACCGGGACCGCCAACGAATGGGGTGGCCGGCCCCGGCGGCTCCTGTCCCGCATCCATCGTTCAGTTGAGATAGCCGTCAACCCATTCCCTGAGGCAGCAACTCGGCGGAAGCGCTGTGCTTGAGGTATGCGTTCTGTAACCCGTTCCCTCCCGGCCATGCTGACATCCCGCCGCGGTTCGTGGATCTCCCTGGCCATTGGCGTGCTGGCCCTGGTGGCTTTGCTCGGTGTCTTCGGGCGGGGTTCCCTCAGTTCGAGCAACGAAGTCGCGCCCGGTGACTCGGAGTCCGCACAGGTGGCGGCGCTGCTGCACGAGTTCCCTGACGCGGATGCGCAGACGATCCTCGTGGTCGCCGCTCATTCGGATGGAGGGGAGCTGACGGAACGGGAGATGGCTTCGCTTGCGGAGTTGGCTGCGGCCCTGGATGAACTCGACGGCGGCGCCCCTCTCGGTCCCTTCCCCAGTGAGGATGGCGAGGCGGCCGTGATACAGGTCACGGTGGCCGTCGGCGGTGAGGATGGCGCAGACCGCGTCGTCGTTGAACAGGTGCGCAGCGTGGTCGCCGAGTACCCGACCGCGGGGCTGGACATTCTGGTAACGGGCGGTCCAGCGTTCGGCGTGGACGTCGCCGCAGCGTTCGACGGTGCGGACCTGACCCTGTTGCTGGTGACGATCGGGATCGTCGCCCTGCTGCTCATCTTCACCTATCGGTCGCCCGTGCTGTGGCTGATCCCTCTGACGGTTGTCGCGCTCGCCGACCAACTCGCGGGAAAGGTGACCGCAGCAATCGGGAACGCGCTGCACCTGCAGTTCGACACCGGGATTGTGAGCGTGCTCGTGTTCGGAGCGGGAACCAACTACGCGTTGCTGTTGATCTCGAGATATCGCGAGGAGCTGCACCGAGTCGACGATCACCGCGTGGGGTTGGCGAACGCTTGGCGGGCGACGGTTCCCGCGATCGTCGCGTCGAACGTTACCGTCGTCGCTTCACTGCTGACATTGGTGCTGGCTGTCATCCCCGGAACCCGGGGGCTCGGGATCGCGTCGGCAGCTGGCCTGGTGATCGCGTTGGCCGCCGTTCTGCTGCTGCTTCCCCCGTTGCTGGCGGTGTGCGGTCGCGGAGTGTTCTGGCCGTTCGTGCCGCGACCCGGGCACGCGACCAGCCAGGGGCGCGTGTGGCGCTCGGTCGCGCAGGGAGTGGTGCGCCGACCGTGGCTTCCGCTGATATCGGGCATGGCGCTGCTGGCGGTCATGGCGACCGGCCTGCTCGGGGCATCCGTAGGGCTGACGCAGGTCGAGAAGTTCCGCGTGCAGTCAGAATCCGCCGCTGGCCTCGAGGTGCTCGGCGAGCATTTCCCTCCAGGACAAGCCCAGCCCCTCGTGGTTATCGCTGACAGTCGCGCACAGCAGGCGGTGATGGACGCTGCGGAAGGTGTTGATCGTGTCCTGACCGTGAGGGACGCCGGAGAAAGCATCGATGGGTCTCTCGTGAAGCTGGTCGTCACGGGAGAACCCGGGCCGGGCACCGCCGAGAGTCGAGCGCTCGTGGCGGACCTGCGTGACGCAGTACATGGAGTAACGAACGGCCAGGCGCTGGTCGGCGGGCAGGGAGCGGCCGAGGTGGATGCGCGGGACGGCAATGTGCGGGACCTCATCCTTGTCGCACCGCTCGTGCTGCTGGTGACCTTGTTTGTCTTGATGGTGTTGCTGCGAGCAGTGCTCGCACCGGTGCTGCTCCTTCTGGTGAACGCGCTGAGCGCCATCGCGGCCATCGGCGCGGGGGCTTGGTTGAGTCGGGTGTTGTTCGGGTGGGATGCCTTGGACCTGCAGGTGCCGCTGCTGGCGTTCCTCTTTCTTGTCGCGCTGGGAGTGGACTACACGATCTTCCTCGTGCATCGTGCTCGCACGGAAGCGACGGCAGTTGGCACCCGGTTCGGCATGGTGAACGCGCTCTCCTCGACCGGCGGCGTGATCACGAGCGCGGGGGTCGTGCTCGCTGGCGTGTTCGCCGCGCTCGGTTCCCTGCCGCTGGTCACCCTTGGCCAGATCGGACTCATCGTGGGTGTCGGAGTGCTTGTCGACACCCTTGTCGTTCGCACGCTCGTGGTTCCCGCCATGTTCTCTGTCATTGGCGACGCCATCTGGTGGCCCCGACGATCGGGTGGCCCCTCAGCAAGCGGACACGGAGCGGACAGGGAAGAATCAACAGATGCGGGACATGCGGTTTCACTCCCTGGCGCTGGATGATGCGCCCGATGCCCGCGCGCCGCGCACGTGGCAGGGGCTAATCTGGTCGATCCGAGTCGGCCAGGTAGCCATCACGGTTGTTCTGCTTGTGATCGGTTCCGTCCGCGCCGTGGCGGACGGAATCCCGATTCCCTGGGTGATCGCCATGTCGCTCGTGTTCGCGGGCTGGTACTTCGGAGGGCTGCTCGTCGCAGAACGCACGCGGGATTCGGCGCTGGGAACATGGTGGCTGGCGGGCCTGGCCTTGATCTGGGTGGGCACGGTCGCGGTGTCGCCGGAGTTTGTGTGGTTGGCGTTTCCCCTCTGGCTGCTCGCCGGCTTCATTCTCCGGATGCCCTGGGGAGCCCTGTTCAGCATCATCATCCTCGTGGCGGTGCTAGCCGCACCGGTGTTTCACACGGGCACAACGACATACGCGAACGTGATCGGCCCGCTGGTTGGTGGCGTCTTCGCCCTCGGTATCTCCCGCGGCTACCTTGAACTCATCAGGGACGGGCAGGAACGTCGGCGACTCATAGCATCCCTCGTGGCAGCCCAGGAGGAGATGGCGCAGCTGCAGGATGAACTCGCCCGCACCCAACGGGAGACGGGAGCCGGCGTCGAGAGAACGCGGCTATCCCGCGACATTCACGACACCGTCGCCCAGAGCCTGTCGTCAATCGGCATGATCTCCCGGGCCGCTCAGGTGTCGGGATCGGTACCCCGCGATCAGGCGCTGCAGCAGATCCAAGAACTCGCCCAGGAAGGACTAGTGTCCACTCGGCGGATCGTGAACGCGATGATGCCGGCCGAGCTGGAGGGCTCGGCTCTGGGCGAGGCGCTGCGGCGAATGCTGTCCAAGATGCAGGACGAGACCGGCGTTCACATTGAGCTCCACGTCGACGAGTCGTTTCCCGCGCTACCCGTCGCCGCGGAAGTCGCGTTGCTGCGTACCGCGCAGTCGGCGCTGGCGAACGTACGTGCCCACTCGAACGCCGACCGAGTTGTGGTCAACCTCATCGACGCCGACGACTCGGTTCGGCTCGATGTAGTCGACGATGGGGTTGGATTCGACGTCAGGCAGTGGAATGCGAAGCGTGCACGGCGTGACGACGGCGGGTACGGGCTTCGGGCGATGAAGGCGCGGCTACGCGAACTCGGCGGCGGACTTGACGTAGAAAGCACCCCAGGTGAGGGCACGGCACTGTCCGCATCGATCCCACTGACGAACACCGGAGATGACGCATGACCGCAGACCGCGTGCTTCTGGTCGACGATCATCCGATCGTGCGTGCTGGCCTGCGTTCTCTGTTCGTGGGTCGAACGGACGTGGAGGTTGTCGGCGAAGCTGCCACCGGCGAGGAGGCCGTTGCTCTGAGCCAGCACTTGCACCCGGACGTCGTGCTCTGCGACTTGCGGTTAGGGGAGGGCATGGATGGCATCCAGACCACCGCCGCACTTCGGGCCCTCGATCAGCCTCCTGCGGTGATCATCCTGACCACGTTCGACCGTGACGCCGAAATCCTCGGGGCGATCGAGGCCGGCGCGGCCGGCTACCTCCTCAAAGATGTCGAACCCGAAACGATCGCCGCAGCAATCCGCCGAGCGGCCACCGGGCACACGGTGCTCTCCTCCGAGCTGACTGCGCGCGTTGTCGAGGTCATGAGAGCCCCACGGGTGAAGCTCACCGAGCGTGAACTTGAGGTTCTGCGGCTGCTCGATACCGGAGCATCCAACCGGGAGATCGCCAAGACCCTGTTCGTCACCGAAGCCACGGTCAAGACCCACCTCGTGCACGTCTTCGACAAGCTCGGTGCGGACAGTCGGTCCCGGGCGGTCGCAGCAGCCCGTGAGAGCGGCATCCTCTAGAGGCTCACGATCTCAATCGTTCGGATGATCCACGCTTCCGCTGTCATCGCAATGCTGGGGGTGACTCGAAAGGAACATCATGCGCCGCCTGTTCTACACCTCATTCACCTACATGGTCGTCGGAGTGCTCTCGGGACTCTTCTACCGAGAGTTCACCAAACTCAACGACTTTCCCGAGGGGCAGTTCACCCAGCTCGGGCTCGCACACTCGCACCTTCTGACCCTCGGATTCATCATCCTCCTGATCGTGCTCGTGCTCGAAAAGGCGTTCGCCCTCTCGCGCAGCAAACTGTTCGCTTGGTTCTTCTGGCTCTACAACGCCGGCGTCGTCATCACGGCCGCAATGCTGATCTGGCACGGCAGCCTCACCGTGCTGGGTGAAGAATCCACCAAGATGATCGCCGGGATCGCTGGTATCGGCCACATGCTCCTGACCGCCGGCCTCGTGCTGCTGTTTCTTGCTCTAGGGCGAGCCATCAGGCGCGATCGCGCCACGAACGCGGACCCGGTGCCGATCGCGTGACCAGTCCGGCCTATGGCACGACGAAAGACTTGCCTAGGTGCCTTCCCTGAAAGGAGTTGCGGATACGACTTCGCCCCGAACTTCACTTCCCCGAGGCGTCGTATAGCGAAAGCTTTCTCCGGGGTACTTGTTGATGATTGCGGAGCCGAGGGGCGACTGTGGGGAGTAGACGTCGCCCACTGGGACGGGGTCGCCCTCCGTGACGCCTCGGTGCGCGAGCAGGAAGGTGGTCGGCTCGCGGTCGCCCTCGAATAGGACAGTGACTGTCATTCCCGCTTCGACGAGCCCGTCGTCCGGCTTGTCCCCCACCTCGCTGCGCTTGAGTATCGCAAGGATCTCCCGAATTCGCCCTTCGACGGGAGGAGTCGGAGCGCCCGCTCTGGTGAGTTCCGCCAACTCCGCTTCGAGACGGTCGCGCGCGGAGCGAGTCAGCCAGATGGTGTCGGACGCTGTGTGGCTCATTGTGATCCCCATGGTCGGTCATTCGCTGCTGAGGCAGCGGTTGGAAGTGTAAACTTCTAGCTTAGGATGTGAGTTTCATTTCCTCAAGCGATGGCTCGGGAGGGCCTCGTACACGTCGTGCCAACGACGTTCAAACTCGACCGGAGTGATGCGATTTCGTCGAAGGTCCCGCTCCATGTTTCGGAGTTCTTCGACACAATCTCTGAAGAGCCTCCGTGAGCTCGTTCCTTGATGCGAGTTGTCGACGTCGACGCTCGCAACGGTCAAAATGCGCAAGTCAGCCCGCAACAGTTGCGTCGAGCGACGCACGGCAATGATCCCCGCAAGGATGGGAATTATCGCGAGGATGATGCCGACGCTCGGCGCTTGAGGGCGAAACGTGAGCAGCACGAAAAGGAGGGCAACCCCAGCTATGAGCGGCAGGTTGCGATCCAACCAGAGCAACCGTCGATGCACTGAGGGGGTTCCGGGGCGGGCGACGATCAAGCGCTTCCCGTCCCAGCCATAGCGCAGGGGAGCGGTGGTTTCTGTCACGACCCACACGCGCGGTGTCGACAAACGCATCGGTGCCTCACGAAGGTCAGAGGCGGCGCTCATAGATAGACCCCCGCTACCGACTGGGTGACGTTTCGCTGGGGGAGGTCTGACGACGCTAACGCGACGGCCGCCAGAGGACTGAGCGGCCGGGACGTGAGGTCGGTGATCCATCGTGCGAGGAATTCTTCATCGGTGCCCTCATCGACAATCACGATCAGCACGTTGCTGAAGATCGCGCATCGCTGCTCAATCCAGCTGTGGATGCGCTCGCTGGCGTCCGCACAGTCATCGAGAATCTCGTCTCTTCTCGATCCATCGGTACCCCTGAGGATGAGAACAAGGCGACGTAGATGCGGGTGGCTCGCGCATAGAAGCTCAAAGGTGCGCGCGTGTTGCACCACTACTCGGCGTATCTGACGCGGATTGCAGGTGGATGAGACATCCGACTCGACAATCGCGGTGGTACCTCGGATTGTCGGCTCACGCGCCTCGTTCGATCCCGCAGGGGTGCAATAGCGCGGGCGCATTTCATACCCCCTTTCAGGCAATGAGAAGAAGCAATACCGTGCGTGGCATACACGGCGGAAGTGTCGCCGAAGCGCGTCGAAATGAGGCGAATGGTTCGAGCACGCCCTTTGAGCGCGCTAGGTGCGGGGGCGCGGAGCCCCCGCACCTATGCTGGCCCGCTAGCGGGCGTTCTTGCGCGGTTTCGCGAACGCCATCCGCTCATGAACAGTGTCGCGCTTGGCCTCGCGCTTCTGTTTCAGAGTGAGCTTCGGTTCCTTCTTCGCGTTTCCTCCGCGAGGCGCTTTCTCCGGCATGAGATTCACGCTTCCCTTCTTGAGCTGGCGTGTTCCCCTGACCATAGCCCATTCCTCGGAGGAAAGCATTTTTACGCTGATCAGCAAAAATATTGTGGGGAGCGGCAGGCTTGGCTCCCGCCACAGCGCCCCCTCCGCGGTCTCGGCGGACCACTCGTGAGCCGTGGAGAACGCGGCTCCCCGTAAGGCTGACCAGTGAGATGCCCGGTCAAGGCAGGGACGAGGAACAGACGACTGGACACGGCAAGCTTGGCCCTAGTCGACGGTCGCGTTCTCGGTCTTCAGCCATTGGATGATCTCAGTGGAACACTTCAAGCCTGATCCTGATTCTGCCCCTGGTTGTTGCGATCAACCTCGGTTCCGGCCATCTCATGAAGCGTCAACACCAAAGCGCTAAACAGTCAATGCACTCTGGGGCGCCGACCAGGTAGGGCGCGCACGTCTATGTTCGATGAGTCGTCCGTTATTCCGCTACTGGTGGCATGGCATAGTGTCGAGCTGGAGGGTTTCAATTGCTCCCGCGAGTTCCTGGATGCAAAGGTCACTAGCGTTCGGATACGGAATGCTGAATACCAGATTCACGTACGACAGTTCAATCTGAATGTCCTGGGGCCATCGTGGGTAGCCCCGGGCGGGCGCAGTAGGGTCCACAAACCGGTCGACGTTGGTGACCGAGATCTGACGGAGATCACGTGCACGATTCCGATCTCGACAATCCGGTCATGCTTCTCCGGAAAGAGTCCTGTGGTTTCAAGGTCCACAATTGCAAAGCCAGCGCCCATGCTGCCTCCTGATCGGGTTGTGCATGAACGGTATCGGCTTGACCCAGTTTCCCGCGTACCCCGGCAGGGTTACATTTTGTTAGGTCTTGCACTCTCCGGAGCTACGGCTGCACGGATCTGGCCCGCTCGTCGGACACGTCCGCGAAGGCAGCTACCTCGTCCCTTAGCTGCGCGACCCATCTGTCTCCCGTCGCGACACAGTGCGCGGCCGACTCTCGCGAGTCCCATCCTGCGTCGAGGTCGCAGTGGGCCTCCCAGAAGTCGTACCACTCCTTAATGGACTGAGTCAGTTCGTGAGAGAGACCAAGGTCAGTTGGCGTAGGCGTGTTGTTTTCTGCGGTTGATTCCCAGAGCGGCCATCGGTTGCAGAAGTCCGGAAACACTCGAATGACTCTTCTCGGCGTATCCATGTCAGATTCCATTCGTCCTAGCAGCTGCCGACTGTCATCGGGAACGTGGTGATCAGGCGGTCATTGTTGTTCGCAAACCCAGCTCGTACATCGAATTGGTACGCCAATGTGTCGGTGGTGTAGTTCCAGAAGTACATTGTCGAATACACGCACGTTGTCGTGTTGGCCGGATTGTCGTAGACGCCAGTAGGCCAATCGATCGCGCTTGCCGCACCGGCACTCATCAGGTCGTCCCATGATCCGCCGTTGGCGATCGGGCCAACATTCCAGCCGGCATTGCGAGCCGCATCCAATTTGTTCTGCCAGTCAGATTCGTGCTCGGTCCTTATGTGCTTGTAGCCCCAGAACTCGTTGCCGCACTTCAGCCGAACATCGCGCGACGTCCCGTCCCACCACCACGTGTACGTGGCGAACACCGATTCTTCTGCGTTCGCCGCAAAGCAGCTCACCCATTGATCGAAGTTGATGAGGTTCGCCGACCCGTTCTCATCCTTCGGCCGAGGACGAGGCTGCGGCCGCGGCGGCTGGAGATCGAGTGATACCGACTCCTGGAACTCCTCGCTGAGTGGCACCAGCACACCATCGACCATCACCATGATTCCGACTTGGTCGGGTGTGGGCGGTTCCACAGGATCGGCCACTGCTGGTGTTGACGCGACCATCGTCACAGCGAATGCGAGCGCGACGGGCAGGACGAGGACGGATTTCTTCAACGGTTCTGCTTTCTGTTGAGCGGCACTTCGGGTCGCGCTGCAGACGTATTTCCACCCTCGGTCGTTGGGCGGCGCATTGCGAGAACGTAAATATCTCGACCCCCGACGGGAGTACCGTTGCACCAAAGAAGTTCGCAGGCACCGCCGCCTCGATGTCTGAGGATCGGAGCCGTAGCAACACGTGAACGTGCAAGACCGGGCGAGGCCGCCGCTTCAGACGTACCTCCCTCTGCTGGTCGTGGTGGGGCTCACCCATTCGCTCAACGATTTCATCCAGTCGCTGATCCCGGCCCTGTACCCGCTCATCAAGGCGGAGTACGGCCTGGACTTCATCCAGATCGGGTTGATCACCCTCACGTTTCAGATCGCGGGGTCGCTGCTGCAGCCAGCCGTCGGATTTGTGACCGACAGGCATCCCATGCCGTACGCGTCGGTAGTCGGCATGCTGTTCTCGTTGGCCGGGGTGCTGGGGCTGGCGTTCGCGTCGAGCTACGGCATCATCCTTCTGTCTGCCGCGTGTGTGGGGATCGGGTCGTCGATCTTTCACCCGGAGGCGACCCGCATGATCCGCAACGGCGCCGGCGCGAGGCAGGGGCTCGGCCAGGGGATCTTCCAGGTCGGCGGCCAGGCGGGCGGAGCGCTCGGGCCACTGATCGCCGCGCTGGTGGTCGTGCCGCGGGGTCAGTCGAGCATCGCGTGGTTCGCGCTCGCGGCGGTCGCCGCGGTGCTGCTGATGACGTGGACGGCGCGGCAGCACAAGGTGATCGTCGCGCGCATCTCGGCGGCGAAGTCGCAGCTGGGTGCGAATGCGGGGAGGTACCCGGCGCGCACGGTGATCGTGGGGCTGAGCATCCTCACACTCCTGATGTTCTCGAAGAACTCGTACCTGGAGAGCTTTCGCTCGTTCTACACCTTCTACCTCATCGACCACTTCGATGTGACGATTCCGGTGTCGCAGCTGATGCTGTTCGTGTTTCTGGTGTCGTCGGCGATCGGGGCGCTGATCGGCGGCATGGTCGGCGACCGCTTCGGGCGCTACCGGATCATTTGGATATCGGTGCTCGGGCCACTACCGCTGACGCTGCTGCTGCCGTTCGCCGATTTCTTCTGGACGGGCGTTCTCACCGTGCTCATCAACCTGGTGATGGCGAGCGCGTTCGCGTCGATCCTGATCTATGCGATGGAGTTGGTGCCGAACCGCATCGGCCTGATCGGCGGGCTGTTCTACGGCCTCAATTTCGCGCTCGGTGGGATCGCGGCGGTGATTCTGGGTGTGCTGGCAGACAGCATCGGGATTGTGGCGGTGTACCGCATCTGCGCGTTTCTGCCGTTGGCGGGTTTGCTGACGTGGTTCCTCCCGCGGATTGAGGATGCGCGGCTGGGCAGGTAGTGGACCAACCTTGTGATTTGGTTGGTCGCTGTGCAGAGCGGGGCTGATGCGAGCTCAGCGCTGCACCAGCCCCGCCGGTTCTCTAGTTATATCTCGCGACAGTGCTGGCACAGCGGCCAGTTGTTGGTGCCAGAGGCCCAGTTGTGAGCAGGGATCTGTTTGCCACTGGGGCAGTTGTCGTTGTTGTGGTGTACGTCGGGATCAGTCGGATTCTTCGAGTGGTACGGAGCTACTTTTGCCATTTCATCTCCAGTTCTCTAAAAGCGAGCCAGATTCGACTCTGCCGAGAGGGTATAGCCGCCCGCAGACATCACCACGCTCCTGATGCCGGGTAGGAAGGTCGGCCGGGGAATGGCTCCTGCTCGCTGCGGTATTTTGAGGCTTCATCGGCCCGGCAGGGTGGGCTACGTTGCTCGCGTGGCTAGTCCCCTATACGTCTTCATCGATGAATCAGGAAACCTCGATTTTTCGGGACGCGGCACCAACCACTATGTGATGTCGGCCTACATGACGAGCGACCCGATCGGATGCGGGCGCAGCATTTCGAGTCTCACCTACGAATTTCTGGCGCGCGGGCTGGACGATCAGGTACCGTTTCACGCGACCACAAACTCGGTGGGTACCCGCAAGCGGGTAGTGGGCTCACTGTGCAGCCACGGGCACTGCTGGGTGCACAGCATCTACGCCGACAAACACTTGGCGCATCCGTCGAAACACCGTCCGGAGGTGTTTTACTCGCTGATTGGCGGCGCGCTGGCAAAATACTTGCTCAAGGCTCTCGCCCCCGATCACGACCCGGTCGTTCTCATGTTCGATTCTGCGCTGTCGGCTCGTCAGCGAGGGGCGTTTCTGAAGGCGGTGAAGCCAGTGTTGAACCAGATCGGAAGACGGTACTGGATTACCTTCAAGCCGGTGAGAGAGGACCCCAACGGTCAGATAGCGGACTTCTACGCCTGGTCTCTGTTTCGATCGCTGGAGGCCGGAGACGGTTCGTGGCTTTCCGTCTTGCCGGGCCCACGCACTGAGTTCGATCTGTTTCAGTCAGGTCACACCAAGTACTGGTGAAAATGACCACCCCGCCTAGCCTTTCGGCAGAACTCAGGAGTTCTTATCGGCGGGGTGGAACCTTTCTCCGAGAATAACAGAAGCGACTGTGCTTGTACTCGATGCCCTCGCGCATGTGGAGAACGGAACTGCATCGGACTGATCGCTGGGCTCTTCCCCGGCTCGCGCTATCGGCGAACGGCGGCCGCGATGCGTGCGCTGAGGTCGTCGAGCTCCGCGAGAACCTCCGTGGCTGCCCAGACGCGGTCGCGCGCGCGGCCGGTGATCTCGTGCACGATGCCGTCGGACTCGAGGCGGGCCATTGCGGTGTAGATGGATTGGGGTGTGGTTGAGGTAAGCCGGGCGGCGACATCCATGTTCATCACCGGGTGTTCGGTGAGGTGCTTGAGGATGGTGGCGACCGCGGAGTCTGCGCGTGGGCGCACAGTCTCGCGCCACTCGACGGGGAGGTCGTGAAAGCGCTTCGCGGTGACGAGAGTCTGGGCGGTCGCGAGGGTGGCGCTGTGAATGAGGTTGCGCACGAATGGGCCGAGCTCGCCCCGACGGTAGCCGTTCATGAGCTCGAAGTAGCCGTCCCGGTCGGCGACCATGGCGGTAGCGATGGGGATGACAGTGTGCCGCGTCACACCGCGTCGGCGGAGCACCGCGTTGATGAGGGCGCGTCCGATTCGTCCGTTGCCGTCGGTGAAGGGGTGAACCGCTTCGAACTGGGCGTGCACCGCCGCGGCCTGCATGAGAGGGGGGATGTCGTTGCGGTTGGCGTACTGCAGCAGGTCATCCATGTACTCCGGAACAAGTTCGGGCGGCGGTGGAATGTGGACTGCTCCGCGGGGGGAGTAGTCGCTGCCGAGAATCCAGTTCTGCACGTCGCGTAGTCGCCCGGCGGTGTGGAGCTCATGGGGGTCACCCCGCATGAGGGTGTGGTGCGCAGAGAGGATGTCTTCGAGGGTGATGGTGGCGGTGCGTCCCGCGCGCGCGATGAGCTCGGCGAGCGCTGCCGTTGCAGCCACCATGGATGTTGCGCTCTCGTTGGCTCGGCTGCCGGCGAGTGCGCGAGCGAACTGCTCGGTGTCGGCGTCGAGCAATTCGATCTTGGATGAGGAGACGCTCTCGGTCTGGATGAGGAAGCGGCCGAGTGCTGCGAGCTGCGTTGCGGCTGTGCCTTCGATGTGGCCGACGTCGAAGGTGGCGCGCTCCGCCTCGGCGAGGAGATCGGGTCGGAGTGGGTAGTCGAGTGTGGCGATCTTGGGTGGGATGGCGACCTCGATCTGCGTGAGCATGCGGTCTTCCCGCGTGTCGGCGCGTCGAGTTTGCCGCCACGGGCGCACTTCGACGGTGTGGGCTGGCCAGTCGGCGGTCGAAGCCACACGCACTCCTAACCTTCACTAACTCAAGCGTTATTCAAGGATATCCCAATAACCTTGAATAAATCCGAAGTTATTCGTGAGTGGCGCGTGGTGCTCGAGGTTGGCCCTGCGGGCGGCGCCCGCGCAGCCCCCGCTCAGATCAGCGAAAGCACGAGGGCGACCGCCGCCGCGGCCATCACGGCGAAGGTCGTCCAGAGTCCGGCTTTCGACCAGAAGCCGCTGCGGTACTTGCCCATGACGTCTTCGCGGCTGGAGAGCAGCGCGATGACGAGGATGAGGGGAACGGCGACGAGTCCGTTGAAGACGGCGGTGGCCACGAGTGCCTGGATGGGGTCGATGCCGATGAGGTTGAACGACATGCCGACGAGGGTGCCGACCGCGATGGTGATGTAGAAGCCGCGGGCCTGGCTGAAACGGCGCGAGAGGCCTTCACGCCATCCGAAGGTTTCGGCGATCGCGTAGGCGGACGATCCTGCGAGCACGGGCACGCTCATCAATCCGACGCCGATGACACCCACAGCGAAGATGATCTCGGCGAGTACGCCAGCGTTGGGGAACCCGTTCACGAGTGGCCGTAGCGCCTCCGCGGCTTCAGCTGCGGTGGTGATGTTGGTAACCCCGCCCGTGTTGAGTACGACGGCGCCGATGAGCATGATGAACCAGGCGATCATGTTCGCGAACAGCATTCCCACGACGGTGTCGATGCGCAGACGCCGCATGTACCCCTTCGAGATGCGTGGTGGGGTCGGCTCGTCGTTGTCGATTTTGCGCTTCTCGGCGATCTCGTCTTCGACCACGTTGCTGGTCTGCCAGAAGAACAGGTAGGGCGAGATCGTGGTCCCGAGAACCGCGACCAAGAGGTAGAGGAAGGGGCCGTCGAACTTCACTTGGGGGACGAGCGTGGCGAGTAGGGCTTCGCTCCACGGCACGTTCACGAAGAACGCGGTGATGACGTAGGCGAACAGTGCCAGTGACAGCCACTTGAGCACCCGGATGTAGACCTTGTAGGCGACGAATATTTCGAGCAGGACGATGAGCACGGCGAAGCCGAGGGAGAGTGGCAGAAGCGGCACGGAGGGCACGAGCAGCTGTGCGCTCGCGGCCATCGCACCGATGTCTGACCCGATGTTGAGGGTGTTGGCGGCGACGACGAGAAGGACGACGGGGTAAAGCACTTTACGCGAGTAGGTTCGACGCACGACCGCCGCGAGACCCTGCCCCGTGACCGCCCCGATGCGCATGCACGCCTCTTGCACGGCAACCATGAGCGGGAGGGTGAAGATGACGGTCCACAGGATCTGGAACCCGTAGGCCGCGCCGGACTGCGAGTGGGTGGCGATGCCGGAGGGGTCGTCATCGGCGGCGCCGGTGATCAGCCCGGGTCCGAGTACCCGGAGTGCTCGGTTCAGTCGGCGATTGAGGGAACGGTCGGCGGGACGCGCGCTCGGGTCTGGCGTGGCCGGATGCCTGTTCATGGGGTGCGCTCGTACTGAGCGGTGCCCGCCGCGCTGTCCCCTTCACACCCGCAACTCTCGCGCACGACGAGCCGGTGCGGCAGTGTGATCGACGTGCTCGAGGGCGGCTCGTTTCCTGTGAGCTGGTTGATGCAGTGTTCGGCGATCCGCTCGAGCGGCACGGCGACTGCGGTGAGCGCCGGGTAGGTGTAGGCGGAGGCGGCGGTGCCGTCGAGGGAGACGAGGGCGATGTCGTCGGGGATGCGCAGCCCCGCCTGCTGGATGGCGCGGATGGCGCCGAACGCCTGCACGTCGGAGGAGACGAAGATCGCCGTGGGCGGGTTGGCCTGGTCGAGTAGTTGGCGGGCTGCGTCGTAGCCGCCCTGCCGGCTGAACTCCGCGGTTGCGATGAGTTGTTCGAGGCGTTCGGGCGAGCAGCGGGGGCTCATGAGGTCGGTCCATGACTGGCGTCGACGGCTGGAGTCGGGGGTGCCGGCGATCATGCCGACCTCGTGGTGGCCGTGCGACATGAGGTGTTCGACGGCGTCACGCGCGGCGGCGTAGGCGTCGATGCCGATCGAGACGATGCCCTGTTTGGCGTTGTGCCAGTCGAGGGAGACGACGGGGATGCCCGAGGCGGCGACGAGTTCGTAGGTGGCGTCGTCGTGCACACCGTAGAGCGCGATGCCGTCGGGTTCGCGGGTGAGCATGCTCGTGAGTTCGGAGATGGAGAGGGCGCCGGTGCGCCCGGTGTTGGCGAGCAGCAGCCCGTACCCGAGTGAGTGGGCGTGGTCTTGCAGCGAGAGCGCCAGCTCAGAGAAGTAGGGGTTGGTGATGTCGGTGAGTAGGAACCCGATCACGTTGGTTCGCGAGAGTTTGAGCGCGCGGGCGGAGGCGTTGGGGCGGTAGCTGAGCTCGTGCATGGCGTCCAGCACGCGCTGGCGGGTGGCGGGTGCGACCGGTCGGGGCCCGTCGTTGACGACGTAGCTGACGACAGCGGTGCTCACGCCGGCGAGGCGGGCCACGTCTTCGCGGTTCGCTCGACCCATTGCACCAATATAGGCCGTTCTGGCCAGCGAGCGCGGTTCTGCGGCTTTCGGGTGAAAGTCCTTGACAACACGGCTATCTACTGGAGTAGAGTCGCTGCCACGCCACAGAATCTACTGGAGTAGATTTTCGTAACCCCTGGAGCCCGACTTGCGACTCATCATCGACTGCGACCCCGGCATAGACGATGCCCTCGCGATCATCTGGGCGCTGCGAGCCGGCCTGAAGCTCGAAGCCGTCACCACCGTTGCCGGCAACACCGGTGTCGAGCAAGTGACACAGAACGCCCTGCGCGTGCTCGAGATCGCCGGTCGGCCCGACATCCCCGTGTATGCCGGGGCCGCCCTGCCGCTGGGTGGGGAGCTGCCGCATACCTCGAGCTCGCACGGGATCGACGGTTTGGGAGACGTCGCGGGCCCGGCACCCCAGCACCACGCGCACGACACGTCGGCATCCGAATATCTCGCGAACATCGCGACCACCCAGGCCGGGCCGGTCACGATCGCCGCGCTCGGCCCCCTCACCAACATCGCGGCGGCGGTGCAGAGCAACCCCAACTTCGTGCGCAGCGTCCACCGGCTCGTCGTGATGGGCGGCGCAATCGGGGCAGGCAATGTGACGCCCGCCGCCGAGTTCAACTTCTGGCACGATGCGGTCGCCGCCGACATCGTGCTGCGCGCCGGCTTCGCGAAACTCGACATCGTGGGGCTGGATGTGACGAGCAAAGTATTCATGACGGCCGACGATCGGGAGCGCATCCGCTATTCGGGCGGTGTGGGCGAGTTTGTCTACGACATGACCCGCGCCTACTTCGATGCGTACTGGCGCAACAGGCACGTCATCGGGGCGGAGATGTGCGACCCGCTCGTGATCGCTCACCTGCTGCATCCAGAGCTGCTCACCATGACCCCGAGCCACGTTGAGATCGTGGTCGGGGGCGAGAGCGTGGGGCGCTCCCAGACCCGCACGCTCGATCGCTTCCCTCACCTGCAGGCGAACTGCCGCATGGCCACCGACGTTGACGTCGACCGCTTCTTCGAACGCTTCCTGGATGAGGCGTTCGGGGCAGACCGCACCACATAACCTCAAACACAGAAAGGCATGACATGAAGAAGCTCTACGCTCCCGCAGCACTCGCGATCGCGACCGTCTTCGCGCTGAGTGCGTGTTCCGCACCCAGCACCGACACCGGGGACGGCACTGACGCCGGCGCCGGCGACGTGTTCCCCAACGCGCCCTTCAGCGAGGAGGCAGCGGCGCTGCTGCCCGACGGCACCGAGTCGCTTATCTCGGTGACCGACCCGACGTTCGCGCCGTTCCAGTTCTACGACGAGGACAACGAGACGATCATCGGCTGGACTGCAGACATGATCGCCGCCCTGAGCCAGACCCTCGGTGTGGACATCCCCCTCGAGCCTGCCCAGTTCGACACGATCCTCCCCGGGATCTCGTCGGGTAAGTACGACCTCGCGGCATCCGCGTTCACGGTGACCGAGGAGCGGCTCGGCAACGTCGACATGGTCACGTGGGGTCTCGGCGGAACCGGAGTCGCGGTCGCCGAAGGCAACCCCCTCGACATCAGCACCGACTTCGAGTCGATGTGCGGGCTGAGGATCTCCGCCTCGAAGGGCACGTCGCAGGCGATCGAGATTCTGCCGCGCATCCAGGAGGCCTGTGCGAACGCGGGCAAGCCGGCCGTGGAGGAGAACCTCTTCCCGTCTGGTCAGGAGGCACTGCTCGCCCTCACCTCGGGTCGCATCGACGGTCACCTCAACGACACCATCAGCATCGCGTGGGACGCCGAGAAAGCCGGCGGCTTCGAGGTGGCGCCCGGTGACGACATCAACAGCTCGCCGTTCGCGTTCGCGATCGCGAAGGACTCGCCGTTGACCCCCGCGTTCGAGGCGGCCATGAAGGTTCTCATCGAGAACGGCACCTACCAGGCCGTGAACGAGAAGTGGGCCTTCCCGTCGACCGCGGCGATCACGGTCGACCAGATCAGCAACAAGTAGTTCAGCCACACAAGTAGGAGGCCGACCACGATGACATCAACGACGACTGCTCATCCCGACGACTACGTGATCCATCGCCGGAAGCACGTGGGTCGGTGGATCGCAGGCGCGATCGTGGTCGGCCTCCTCGCACTGCTGGTGCACTCAGCCGTCACCAACCCCCGCTTCGAGTGGGAGAACGTGCTCAAGTACCTGTTCGACCCGAAGATCATCTCGGGCATCGGGGTGACACTCGGGCTCACGTTCGTGGCCATGGTGATCGGCGTCACGCTCGGTGTGGTCGTCGCCATCATGCGGCTGTCGACGAACCCGGTGCTGAGCTGGACCGCGGGCGGGTTCGTCGGGTTCTTTCGCGGCAGCCCGCTGCTGGTGCAACTGATCTTCTGGTACAACCTGGCGGCGCTGTATCCGGTGATCTCATTCGGCATTCCGGGTCTCGCGCTCGACGCCAACCAGATCATCACGCCATTTCTCGCCGCAATACTGGGGCTCGGTCTCAACGAGGCGGCCTACATGTCTGAGATCGTGCGTGGCGGCATCATCTCCGTCGACAAGGGTCAGCGCGAGGCGGCGACCGCGATGGGGTTGACGGGCGCTCAAACGATGAGGCGGATCGTGCTGCCTCAGGCCATGCGCGTCATCATCCCGCCCACCGGCAATGAGTTGGTGGGCATGCTCAAGGCGACCGCGCTCGTCTCGGTGATCGCGGTGTCAGACCTGCTGTACTCCGCGCAGATCATCTATGCGCGCAACTTCGACGTGATCCCGCTGCTCATCGTCGCCACGATCTGGTACGTCGTGATGACCACCATCCTGACGATCGGGCAGGGCTTTCTCGAGCGCTACTACGCGCGCGGCACAGAGTTTCGCACCCGGTCGAGTTTCTGGCGTCGCCTGATCTCGTTCCGCGTACCCGAGAAGGGGGACCAGCGATGAATGCACTGGTGAGGGCCGTCGATGTGCGTAAGCGCTACGGTTCGCTCGAGGTTCTGAAGGGCGTGAGCCTGGAGGTCATGAAGGGCGAAGTGCTCTGCATGATCGGACCGTCTGGCTCGGGCAAGAGCACATTCTTGCGCTGCATCAACCAGCTCGAGCCGCTCGACGGTGGAATGATCTGGGTCGGCGATGAGCCGGTCGGCTTCCGGCAGCAGGGTCGAGACCTTCACGAGCTCGGCGCGGCGGAGGCGGCCCGACGTCGTTCGAAGATCGGGATGGTCTTTCAGCACTTCAATCTCTTCAAACACATGACGGTGCTCGAGAACCTCACGCTCGCGCCCAAGATCGTGCTGGGCGAGCCGTCATCCGCCTACCTTCCCCGAGCCCGCGCACTGCTGGAGCAGGTGGGACTCGCGGAGAAGGCGTCGTCGTATCCGGCCCAACTGTCGGGCGGTCAACAGCAGCGCGTGGCTATTGCGCGCGCCCTGTGCGTTCAGCCACAGCTCATGCTGTTCGACGAGCCCACGTCGTCCCTCGACCCGGAGTTGGTGGGCGACGTGCTTGCGGTGATGCGAGAACTCGCCTCCACCGGCATGACGATGATCGTCGTCACGCACGAGATCGGCTTCGCCCGCGACGTTGCGGATCGGGTCGCCTACTTCCATGACGGTCAGGTGCTCGAGGTTGGTGCGGCGAAGCAGGTCATCACCTCACCGACGCATGAACGCACGAAGTCGTTCCTTGCGTCGGTGCGTTAAGGGGCGGACACGAGTGGGCCGACGTACGGCGGCCCACTCGTTGCCGAAGGCTCCTGCGCCATGCGGCCCGGTGGCTGTACGGTGTTCGGGTGGTGGTAAAGCGTCGACCTTCCGGCTCCCAGGCTTCGCTTCGTGAAGCCAACCGAACGAGAGTTGTCGAGGCGGTCAAGCAGTACGGCGGACTGACGCAGGTAGAGCTCGCTGGCACCACCGGGTTGTCTGCGGCTACTGTGTCCAACATCGTCAAGGAACTCGCGGCGACCGGCGTGCTCCAGACCACACCCACTACACAGAGCGGTCGCCGAGCTCTGAAGGTTACCCTCGCACACTCCCAAGGGCTCGTTGTGGGGGTTCATTTCTCAGTGCGGCACATGCGCATCGCGCTCGCCGATGTCGCGGCCTCCGTGATCGCTGAGCATCACATGCCTTTGGCGAGGAAGCACCGCGCTGACAACGAACTCGACAGGGTGGCGATGCTGATCGCCGACATGCTCGACACGGCTGGTTCAAGCATGTCTGACCTCCAGGCTGTGGGTATTGCGCTCCCAGCGCCGATTTTGCGCGAGACTGGGATGACCTCGCGCGGCGGCATGCTGAGCGGCTGGGATGGTCTTCCAATAGCCGAGGTCATGTCGCGCAGACTAGAGCGCCCGGTGTTTGTCGACAGTGCGGGAAAACTCGCGGCGGTCGCCGAGCTGCGCTATGGAGCCGCGCGGCGGAGTGGGAATGCGCTTTACTTGGAAATCGGGGAGAGCATCTCGGCGGGGCTCATCCTCGACGGACGGCTTCTCGACGGTACGAACGGCATCGCCGGCGCGTTCGGGCACATGACGATCGATGAGGGCGGCCCAGCCTGCTTCTGCGGAAATCGGGGTTGCCTTCAGGCGATAGCCGGAGGGAGCGCGCTCGTCGACTTGGTGCGTCCGGAACTCGGGAGCGTCAAGCTCAACGATGTCGTGCAGCGCGCGATTGCGGGCGATGACACCAGCATGCGCGCTATTGGACGGATCGGTCGGCAGGTGGGCGGTGCCGCGGCCAATGTCGCTAACCTGCTCGACGTTGAGCGGATCGTCGTGGGCGGTGAGCTGGGACAGACGGGGGAAACGCTCATCGGCCCGCTGCGCCAGGTCGTGGAGAGGTCGGTTCTCGTGGATCGGTCGCGAGCCCCGGAGGTAGTCGTCGCGCAGCTGGGGATGCGTTCGGCCACGGTGGGGGCGATCGCTCTGGCCATCGACAGCGCAGTGATGCAGCCCTATGAGTAGCACGCTCTGCGTTGAGTTCAAGACTTGACGTCAACAAATGAACTCTGGCATGCTCAAACCACTCGCCACCAAGGGCGTACTTCAATGGAGAGGTTTGACATGAGGCTTCACATCAAACGGGTCGCCGCAGCGGCGACCGCTGCACTCATAATTGCGTCCGCCTTGAGCGCCTGCGCGCCGACCGGCGACGCCGGAGGCGGGGGAGACGACAAACGCGTGATCGGGCTTCTGCTCCCCGACTCCGTCACAGCCCGCTACGAAAGCGCGGACAAGCCATACTTCGAGGCCAAGGTCGCCGAGCTCTGCCCTGACTGCACGGTGCTGTACGCGAACGCGGATGGAGACGCATCCAAGCAGCAACAGCAGGCCGAGTCGATGATCACGCAGGGCGCCGATGTGCTCGTACTCGACCCATTCGACGGTGAGGCAGCGGCGTCAATCGTCAGCAACGCGACCGGCCAGGGCATCCCCGTCATCGCCTATGACCGCATGATCAACAATGCGGAGATCGCGTACTACGTCTCCTTCGACAACGAGCGCGTCGGCGAACTGCAGGCCGAGGGGCTTCTGACGCGCCTTGACGAGCTCGGCACCGACGGCGGCATCCTCGTCGTCAACGGTTCGCCGACCGACAACAACGCGGCGCTGCTGAAAACCGGATCTCACACGATGTTCGACGCATCGGATCGCGAGCTGTTGGCCGAGTTCGACACCCCCGGCTGGGACCCCGCCAAGGCCCAGGACTGGGTATCGGGCCAGCTGACGCAGTTCGACAACATCGTCGGCGTTTACGCCGCGAACGACGGGATCGCGGGCGGCGTGGCCGCGGCGTTCAAGGCGGCCGGTATCACCGACCTCCCTCCGGTGACTGGAGGCGACGCCGAGCTAGCGGCTATCCAGCGCATCCTCGTCGGTGACCAGTACTCCACCATTTACAAGGGTCTGAAAGACCAAGCGGAGAAGGCGGCGGAGCTTGCCGTGGCACTGATCGACGGCAACAGACCGGACGCCGACACCACTGCCAAGACTCAAGGCGGCGACGACGTTCCCGCGTTCCTCCTCGAGCCGCAGGTGGTGACGGTCGAGAACATCATGGACACCGTAGTGGCCGACAAGTTCCTGACGGTGGCAGACATCTGCTCCGGTGAGTACGCCGCGGCGTGCGCCGAGGCGGGCATCAAGTAACGATGGATGGAGGCCGGCCCCCGGTTCGCGAGGCCGGCCTCCGTTCTTTTCATCGACAAAGAGGAAGCATCCACATGGTCGAAGTGCAGAATCCACCCTCCTCCCGGGAGCCGGTTCTTTCGCTAAGGGCGGTGTCGAAGAAGTTCGGCGCTGTTCGAGCCCTCACAGAGGTGGACTTCGACGTGTTCCCCGGGGAGGTAGTGGCAATCGTCGGCGACAACGGCGCAGGGAAGTCCACACTCGTGAAGATCCTCGCCGGCGTTCATTCGGCGGACGAGGGAGCCATCGAGTTCGCGGGCGAGAGCGCGGCCATCCCCTCCCCCGCGGCGGCGCGTGAACTCGGTATCGCGACCGTGTTCCAGGACTTGGCCCTGTGCGACAACCTCGACGTCGTCGCGAACCTGTACCTCGGTCACGAGCTCGGGAGGATGACGATGGATGAGGAGGAGATGGAGAGGCAGGCTTGGACGCTACTGCGACAGCTCTCTGCAAAAATCCCCTCTGTCCGCATCCCGGTCGCAGCGCTCTCCGGCGGTCAGCGCCAGACCGTGGCCATCGCCCGATCGCTAATCGGTGAGCCACGAGTCGTCATCCTCGATGAGCCGACAGCAGCCCTTGGGGTCGCACAGACCGCAGAGGTCCTCAACCTCATTGAGCGAATCCGGGAGAACGGAATCGGTGTGGTGCTCATCAGCCACAACATGGCAGATGTGCAGGCCGTAGCTGATCGAGTCGCCGTGCTACGGCTGGGTCGCAACAACGGCACCTTCCGCATCGCCGACGTCAGCTACGAGGAAATCATCGCCGCGATCACGGGCGCGAGCGACAACGCGGTGACCCGTCGCGCGGGCACACAGATTGAACAGAAGGATGCCGGCGAATGACGATGGACACGCATGACGAGAGAATCTCCCATCGCGATGGCGTTGCGGGTGCGGTCGCCGATTTCGTGCTACGAGTGCGCTCCGGTGACCTCGGATCCCTCCCTGTGGTTGTCGGCCTCGTGCTCATCTGGGCAATCTTCCAGCTCATCAACCCCAACTTCCTATCGGCGAACAACCTCGTCAACCTTTCATTGCAATGCGCGGCCATCGGCACGATCGCCATCGGTGTAGTCCTCGTGCTATTGGTCGCCCAGATCGACCTATCAATCGGCTCAATCAGCGGACTTTCCGCTGCCATCCTCGGGGTCGGCATGACCCAGGCGGGCTGGCCAATCTGGCTCGCCATAGCCCTCGCCCTTGCCGCCGCAGCCGTGATTGGGCTGATCTACGGCGCGCTGCTCACCAGGTTCGGAGTGCCGACGTTCGTCATAACGCTCGCGGGTCTTCTGGCCTTCCTTGGCCTCCAGCTGAAAGTTCTTGGCCCGAACGGAACGATCAACCTTCCCTTTGACTCCTGGATCGTGCAGTTCGCCCAGGCATGGTTCCTACCGCCGTCGGTCGGTTACGCCTTGGCCGCGCTCGCGGCAGCAGGGGTGTTCGTGTCCGATTGGTCCCGCATGCGCCGCCGCGGACGCGCGGGGCTATCGACCGGCTCGCTGATGGTCATGATTGTGAAGAGCGTGTTGTTGCTCGCCCTTCTCGTGGGCGTCGTCTGGTACCTCTCGACGAATCGCGGGGTCGGTCTGATGTTCCTGTTCTTCGTCGTGCTCACCGTGGTGATGAACTTCTTCCTCACCCGAACAGCGTGGGGGCGTGCAGTCTTCGCGGTCGGGGGCAATATCGAGGCGGCCCGACGCGCGGGAATCCGGGTGAACCGCATCCTCATCTCGGTGATGGTCCTCGGTACGGTTTTTGCCGCGCTGGGTGGTCTACTCGCGTCTGCGCGCCTCGCCTCGGCGAGCCTGTCGAGCGGCGGAGGCGACACTAACCTGGTCGCGATCGCGGCGGCGGTCATCGGCGGGACGTCGCTCTTTGGCGGACGCGGCAGCGCGTTCTCCGCTCTGCTCGGCATCCTCGTCATCCAGTCGATCTCCAACGGCCTCACCTTGATGAACCTTGACTCGTCGGTGCGCTACATGATTACGGGCGCCGTCCTGCTTCTCGCCGTCATCATCGACTCGCTGTCCCGACGATCCCGTGCTTCCCACGGCACTGCATAGGCAAAGGAGAACCACAACCATGACCCGAGAAGACGAGCTCGTGCAGCTCACCTGGTGGGGAGCGTCCGGGGTCTCGCTCACGCAGGGATCGACAAGCCTGATTATCGACCCCGTGCTGACCACGGACGACCGCATTGAGTATGACTACGTGCTCGTCAGCGCTGAGGACCACGATCACATGCATGCGCCATCGTTGCGCCGCCTGGTCGGTTCTGACCGCTTCGAGGGGATGGTCGCAGCATCCGGATGCGTACGCGCTGCCGAGTTCGACGTCGCGAATCACCCAGTCGACCACCAGCTCGAGTACGTGCCGACCGCTGCCCTGACGTTGGTCCACCCCAAGTACACTCGGCTCGGCCACCGGTCGCCGGCGGGATCGACCGTCGAGACCAACTTGGGGCCGTTTCACGTCGAGGTGACCGAAAGCAGTGAACGCACGTCGACGTCGTTCCTGCACATTCCCCTCTTCGATAAGCAGTACCGTCCGGCTGACGGCACGTTATGGCCGGCCGGGTACGGCGACATCCTGGGCGGCGCACACCCGACGGTGGGCTTCGTCGTCGAGATCGCGGGGGTGACGGTTTGGCATCCCGGCGCCCTCCAGCTCGTCTACGACGAGCTGCGTGAGCTGCGCGGCCGCATCGACGTGATGCTGTTGCCCGTTGCTTCTATGCGCGGTGCTGAAGTGCCCGTGCTGAACGCAGTAAAGCCCCGGCGGGTCGTGCCGATCCAGTACCGGCCGGCTTCCGGCGGGTTACTGCCCGATGCGGACGCCGACGGTCTGACGTCGCTCGAGCCGTTCACCGGTCGGCCAATTGATGGCGCCGATCCTGATGTGTACCGCCGGGAGATCCGACAACTCATCGAACGCGGATGGCATCGCACTATCCCCGACCCGGCGACACGTCTCATTCAGCTCGCCGGACTCGTGGCCGACGCAGGTGCCGAGTTCACCGTCGTGCAGCCTGGCGAAGCCCTCACCCTGAGCGGAGACCCCCGATGACCACCAATACTGTGACCTGGCACGGAGGCGCTGGTGTCGAGATCGTGGCCGGTGGTTCACGGCTGATGATCGACCCCTACTGCCTCCCCGCGGACGTGGCGACGCCCAACTTCATCTGCGTGACGCACGACGACCACGACCACTTCGACGAGAAGACGATCGCACGCTTCACATCGGACCCTGAGTTCGCGCGGCTCGTCGTGCCCCCGAGCTGCGTCGACGTGAACGGTCTCGATTCTCCCGTGCTCGGTCTGCACGAGGGCTTGCAGTTCGTGCCGGAGGACAAGCTGACAGTTATCTACCCGGGTCTGACGCGGGAACCGGGCGACAGCTACGACGGACCGACGACCGCTCAGCTGGGCGACTTCAACCTGATCACCATCGACAGTAGCGAGCGTCCCGAGCGCTACCGCGTGGACGCGACCGACGAGCCCCTGTGGCCGGAGCAGCGGGGTCTCTACGTGGGACACACCCGCTACCCCAACGTCGGATACCACGTCACATCGCGGTCGACCGGGCTGAGCTTCTACCACCCCGGTGACCTGCACGAGCAATTCAATGCACACCACGAGTTGCCCGACATCGACGTGTTCTTCATGCCCCTGCCGAAGTTCGTCGGCCAGGAGATCAGTTTGATTGAAATGCTGCGCCCGCGGTTTATCATCCCGATCCATTACCGAGTCTTCACCGACGCGTTCCCCGTGCCGTACGACGTGCCGGAAGGCATCGAGGTGTCCTCGAAGAATTGGGAAGAATTCCGGCGTAACCACGTGATCCTCATGGGCTCGCACTGGTATCCAAGCCCCGACGACCCACTGGCCTACTTGGAGAACCTCCGGCCACGGTGGGAGGGTCTCGGCACACAGCTCATTGTGCTCGAAGCGGGGACGCCGACCGATCTGGCGCAGCTGGCGTGACGGCACCCCTGCGCACCGGTCTGCTCGGTTTCGGGCTGGCCGGTCGAGTGTTCCACGCGCCTCTGATCGCCTCCAACGACGACTTCGAACTCACTCACATCGTCACGTCGGACCCATCCCGGCAGGAACGCGCGGGCCAGACCTATCCCGCCGCGTTGATCCTCGACCGCCCAGATCTGCTGTGGGATGCCGCTGACGACCTCGATCTCATCGTCATCGCGTCCCCTCCGACGGCGCACCTGGAACAGGGCCTACGTGCGCTCGGCGCCGGTTGCGCGGTGGTGATCGACAAGCCCTTCGCGCTGACGAGTGCCGATGCCGAGGTGCTGCGCCGAGCCGCGGCCGAAGCCGGAAAGCTGCTCGCGGTGTTTCAGAACCGGCGTTGGGACGGCGACTTCCTTACGGTCCGCAGCCTGCTCGCCGACGGTGCGCTTGGCGACGTGCACACCTTCCGCTCGTCGTTCGAGCGCAGCTGGCCGCTTGCACCGGGACACTGGCGCACGAGCGGACCCTCCGAAGGCACGGGAATTCTCTTTGACATCGGTGCGCACCTGATCGACCAGGCGTTGCAGCTCTTCGGCGAGGTGGACGAGGCGACGGGTGAACTGCGCATCCTCGATACCCAGGGCGGGAGCGACGACAGCGCATTCGTTTCATTGCGGCACCGGTCGGGGACGCGATCGCATCTCTTTATGAGCCGTTTCGCCGCTCTCGGGGCGCCGAGGTTCCACATTCTTGGCACGCGCGGTGCCTACCGCGTGGAGGGCATCGACGGGCAGGAGGCGGCCCTCGACGCGGGCGTTTCACCAACGGCCTCTGGCTACGGCGCTTCTTCTGAAGCTCAGTGGGGGATTCTGAACACTCGCGGGTCGTCGTCGCGGGTGCCGACCATGAGAGGGGACTACCCTGCGTTCTACGAGGGTGTCGCCGCTGCGCTCATTCGCGGGGCACCATCGCCAGTAACGACGGAGTCGGCCGCGCGCACACTGCAGATCATTGAACACCTCTACAGCGATTCCCCGATCGAACGGTGGGCTTCGCGGTGAGGTCCGCACACCGGATCGGCGTGCAGCTCTACTCGGTGCGCGACCGCCTGGATGCGCGACCCGACGAGACTATCGAAGCCCTGGTGGACATCGGCTTCGAGGGAGTCGAGACAGCGTTCCGCGACCCCGACACCGACCTCGACGCGTGGGCCGAGAGATTCGCTCGCGTCGGGTTAGACGTCGCCGCCGTCCATATACCGCTCCCGATCACTAGGGACAGCCAGGATTTTGTCCGTCGGCACGCGGACGCCTTCGGCCGAGGCATCGCAATATTCCCCGGCAACCGACAGGAACCTCGCGCCTCGTCCGAGGCTGGGCTGCGCGACATCGCGGCCGAGTTCGCCGCCGGGGCCGCCTTCACTGCATCGCTCGGCATGCAATTCGGTGTGCATCACCACTGGTGGGAGTTGAAGCGTCTCTCGGACGGGCGGTTGGCAATCGACCACGTCTTCGACTTGCTGCCGGGGGACGTGCTCTTGCAGCCTGACGCGTATTGGAGCACGTTCGCCGGTGTCAACCTGGGCGAGCTCGCGATCACGTACGCCGGCCGTATGCCGGTGCAGCACATCAAGGATGGGCCGGCCGAAGATGCTGTCGCTCCGATGACAGCGCTGGGAGAGGGAAACGTCGACCTCCATGCCGCGCTTGCCCTAGCTTCCCAAGCGCCATGGTGGATCTCCGAGCTGTCACACTCCGCCGGCGAGATGCTCGACGATCTGCGCGCCAGCTTTCAATACTTGGACGAATACCGCAGCGATAAGGTACAGACCGGACAATAGCGACTACGACATGCGACGAAGCATCAATCTGTTCGCGCGACCCGCCTCTGCGATCCACGGACGCGATGGGTCAATCGTGCGCAGGTGGAAGCACCGGGCTCAGCTCGATACCCAAGGCGGGCGAACCCGTCAGTCGCGGGTGCGCAGCCGAAAGTACACGCTGCTCTCGTCGACGGTCGCGTCGAGTTCTTTCTCCGCGAGCCCGGACCAGGCGATGGGGTCGAGGAATACGTGGGCGCCCTGGGCATCCACCACCTGGTCGCCGCGATCGGGAGAGGGAACGATCTCGATGAGAAAGGTGCCCGGTGCGTCGTCGCGCGCCCCTATGCGTAGGCCCGCGGTCGACGCGTTAGCGACGTCGAGCGCGAGGTGGCGGATGATCGTTGCCGCGTTTTCGGTGAGGGTAAGCATGCATTCCTTCCGCAGGGTGGGGATGGTCAGAGGCCGAGCATCAGTAGCTCTTCGGTGGGTGGCTCGCCGGCGGCCTTCGCGAACAACTCGAACGCCGCACCCACGGCCGCGCGGTCGCTGGGGGAGAGGCGCCGCATGATCGCGGTGATCTCGTTGCGCCTGCGCTCGGTGACCTGGTCGACGAGGTAGCGGCCCGGGGTGGTCAGCTCGATGAGCACCTCACGACGGCTATCTGGGCTGTCTCGCCGCTGCACCCAACCCCCCGCGACCATGCGGTCAATGGTTCTACTGAACGTCGACGGCACAGTGTGGGCGCGAGCCGCCAGCACACCCATTCTGAGCGGGCCGGATGATGCCAGAATCACCATCACGCGAAACTGGGGCAGGCTCACCACCTCGAGGGCGTCACTGAGCGAGCGGGCAACGACCCCCAGGAGCGCTCGTGACGAGACGAGTGTTGACTCGTCGCCGCTAGTCGCGCGCTGGATCGGTATCTCTGCAGTATCCATTTACGTTCTCGTCCCCCGGTCGGATCGGCTCAGTGAAGCCACACACAAAGATCTAGAGGGCTGGGCCATGACCCACACCCGGGTGCTCGCTCTCCGCGGCTGAGGCGAAAATCGAGAATGCGTTCGCGACCGCTCGTCGATCGGCACGCGGCAGTGACGCCAGGATGTCCGCGAGTTCTGCCTGGCGTTTATTGTCGACGTGAGTGACGAGCTGCATACCGTGGGTGGTCAAGCAGAATGCCCCGTCATCGAGTTGCTGCACCCATCCACCCTGGATCAGACCGTCGAGTTCGTGGTCGAGCCGTGCGGGGTCGAGCCCCATGACAGATCGTAGCTGCGAGAACATCTGTGCAGCGGGGGTGAGGGCCAGCATCGTGCGGTACTGGGTGAGGGTCACCATTTCGAGGATCTCCGACACCGAGCGGGTCGCGACCGCGAGCAGTGCGCTGGAGGCACCGACGGCAGCGGTGACCGGGTCTTGATCGGGCTGACTCCTCAGCACTCTGCGGCTGAGCGCGACACTGTCGATCGCTTCCTGATATCTACCCGAGTGCTGCATCCGCACAATTGTTGCATTAATGCAAGTGTTGGCCAAGCCGGGCGCGGCGTCCGCCCCGTATGCACGAACCGCAACCCCGTCAACCCATACACCTCCTTCGCGCGTTCGCGTAGACAGGGACGATGACGGTTGTTGGCTCCGCATGAGCGCTCTGCGGGTTGAGATTCTGGGTGGCGAAGCGGGTGCCTTCACCGAGGCAGTGCTCGAGCGCGATCTGCGCGGTGTGGATGATGCGCTCGCGTGGGCTCGCGAGCTCACCGAACCTCCCGCCAGCCGAGCCGACCTGTGGGAGGCGCTCGCCACCGTCGCGGCCGTAGACCTGGGCGTGGCTCGTGCGCTCGAGCCTCACCTCGACGCCATGGAGATTCTGGCCTCGGCAGGCAAGCCGCGGCCCGACGGCGCATGGGGTGTGTTCGCTGCTGAGGGCGGCGACGACCCCCTTCGCGCGAGCGAATCCGGCGGGGGCTGGTCGCTGACGGGCACGAAGCCGTGGTGTTCCCTCGCCGACCGACTCGACGGCGCGCTCGTTACCGCGGCGCTCGCCGACGGGTCGCGTGGACTTTTCGCGGTCGACCTCACGGCGCCCGGCGTGACCGTGGTCGCGGGCATGTGGGTGGCGCGGGGGCTCAGTGAGATCCCGAGTGGGCCGGTTCATTTCGACGAGGCATTCGCTCGCATGGTGGGGCAAACGGGGTGGTACCTGTCGCGACCCGGGTTCGCGTGGGGTGGTATCGGCGTGGCAGCCTGCTGGTTCGGGGGTGCGGTCGGAATCGGCCGCACCGTGCACGCCGCAGCATCCGCGAAGCCCAACCCCCATCTTCTCGCCCATCTGGGCGCGATCGACGAACTGCTGCAGTCGTCCCGTCGCGCGCTCGCCGAGGCGCTCACACTTATCGATGCGGGCACCGCCGAGCCACGCGTGCTCGCGAAGCGGGTGCGTGCGACGGTCGCGCGCGCGTGCGAGGAGATCGTCTCGCGTGCGGGTCACGCCCTCGGGCCGGCGCCTCTCGCATTGGATGCCGCTCACGCGAAGCGTGTCGCCGACCTGCAGCTCTACGTTCGGCAGCACCACGCCGAACGCGACCAGGAGTCGCTGGGCGAGGCGCTCGCGCGCAGCACGGTAGCGCCGTGGTGACGTTCGATGCGGCCACACCCAGCCGCACGCGGGAGCACTGGTTGACCGAGCCGCGCATGCTCGACCGGGATCCATTGAGTCTCGACGGGGTCGACGAGCTGGTGGTGGTGGCCGCGCATCCGGACGATGAGACGCTGGGTGCGGGCGGTCTTCTGGCGGAGTGCTCACGGCGAGGAATCCGCTCGACGGTCGTCTTTGTGACGGATGGTGCGGCGTCGGGCGAGCCGGGCATCGCGGAGCGTCGTCGACATGAGGCGCACGGCGTCACCGCCCTGTGGGGTGCCACCCCCGTGTTCCTTGACGTGCCGGATGGTGCCACGAGGGAGAATCGGCTGAAGGTGCGGGAGCTTCTGACGCCGCTCATCGCGGGGTCGTCGCGACGTGCGCTCATCGTGTGCCCGTGGCGGGGCGACGGTCACCGCGACCATCGCGTCGTGGGCGAGGTGGTGGCCGAGCTCGTGGGTGGCCGACGCCTGCTGGAGTTTCCGATCTGGATGTGGCACTGGGCATCGCCCGACGACGTTCCGTGGGATGCCCTGCGCGTCGTGTCGATCGATGCGGTCGCGAAGCAGCGCGCCCTGGACCGCTACCCGTCGCAGACGCAGGGCGCGGCCCCCGTGCTGCGACCCGATTTCCTCACCAACTTTGCGGGCGACGTCGAGTACTTCATCGAGTCCCCCCGCACCCTGGGTGCCGAGTTCTTCGACGAGACCTACGCGCGCCGAGAGGATCCGTGGGGCTTCGAGTCCCGCTGGTATGAGCAGCGCAAGCGCGCCGTGACGCTCGCGGCGCTGCCCGATGAACGGTACGAGCGTGCCTTCGAGATCGGATGCTCGATCGGCGTGCTCACCGAGTCTCTCGCGGCCCGGGCGTCCGATCTGCTCGCGGTAGACATCTCGCAGGCTGCCGTGGACCGCGCCGCCGCGCGGGTTCCGTCGGCCCGGGTGGAGCGCAGGGATGTTTCCGCCGATTTTCCGGCGGGGGAGTTCGATCTGGTCGTGCTGTCGGAGGTGGGCTACTACTTCGACGTGGCGGGGCTGAAGGTCATGCTGGCCAACATCGATGCGGCCCTCGGTGACACCGGGGTGCTGGTCGCCTGCCACTGGCTGCACCCGGTGGCCGACTACCCGCTCGACGGGGAGACCGTGCACGAGCTGATTCGCGCTCGCGGCATTCCCTCGCTCGTCACGCATCGGGAGACGGACTTTGTGCTCGAGGTGTTCTCGCGCGATGCGCGGTCCGTGGCTCAGCGCACGGGGCTCGCATGATGCGGGTGGCGGTGATCATTCCCGCGCGCGACGAGGAGGCTCTCATCGGTCGGTGCCTGACATCGGTTCTCGCGGCGGCGAGCGCGGTGGAGGCGCACGTCTCGGTCACGGTTGCGGCCGATGGATGCCTGGACCGCACCGCCGAGATCGCGCGCGCGTTCCCCGGGGTCACCGTGCTCGAGCTGGAGTCGTCGAATGTGGGGGCCGCACGCGCCGCCGCCGCCGATTTCGCGCTGCGACGCGGCGCCGACTGGTTGGCGAACACGGATGCCGACTCCGTCGTACCCCCGAACTGGCTGGTCGACCAGCTGCACCATGCCTCGCGGGGCGTCGATGTGGTGGTGGGCACCGTGCGGCCGGAACTCGACGATCTGACCGAGGAGCAGCTGCGGGCGTGGCAGGCGACGCACGTGGCCGGCGAGCCGAACGGTCACGTGCACGGCGCGAACCTGGGCATCCGCGCTTCCGCCTATCGCGAGGTGGGCGGCTACCTTACGATGCCGGAGCACGAGGACGTCGACCTGGTGGCGCGCCTCGCGGGTCGCCCGAGGGTGGCGAGCGACGCGGCAGAGGTGGTGACGTCGTCCCGCAGCTTCGGCCGCACCCCCGGCGGGTACGCCCGCTACCTGCGCGAGCTCGTCGTGGATGCGCCCACGACGGCGCACTAGCTGGCGACAGCGATCGCGACCTTGCCCCGCACGCTGTGCTGAACGAAGTACGTCAGCGCCTGCGGCACCTCCGACAACGGATACGTGCGGTCGACGGCGGGGGTGATCGTGCCGGCGTCGATGAGTTCGCGGAGTACCTCCAGGTCGGCACCGCGCGCGACCGACGTGAGGGGTCGAAGGCGCTGGGGTACCACCATGCCGAGGAGCGCGGCTCGCAGCATCCGCCCGATCGGGCCGAAGACGCGACCGCCGTTGCCTGACGCGAGCACGAGTGTGCCGCGGCGGGTGAGCACGCGACGGCACTCGCCGAGGCTGTGGTTCGCGACGATGTCGATGATCGCGTCGTAGCGGGCCTCACCTTTCGTGAAATCGTCGACGGTGTAGTCGATGACGTGATCGGCACCGAGTGAGCGCACGAAGTCGATGCTCGCGGTGCTGCAGACTCCGGTGACCTCGGCCCCGAACGCCTTGGCGATCTGCACGGCGAACGAACCCACGCCACCGGATGCGCCGGTGATGAGCACACGGTCGCCCGCCTTCACCTTGGCGACGTCCCGCACTGCCTGCAGTGCCGTCGTCCCCGCGATCGGCACGGCACCGGCCTCGGCGAACGTGAGTCGCGCGGGCTTGAGGGCGAGGCGCTTCACGTGCGCGACGGTGTACTCGGCGAAGCTGCCAGCATCCACTTCGGCGAAGACTTCGTCACCCACCTTGTAGCCGTTCACGTTCTCGCCGACCGTCTCGATCACGCCGGCGACGTCGCGCCCGCGGGTGGCGACGGTGGGCCGCTTCAGCCCGAACGCGAGCCGCGAGATGAGCGGCTCGCCGCGCAGCAGTAGCCAGTCGGCGGCGTTGATCGATGCGCCCTCGACCCGGATGAGCACCTCGTCTTTGCCGGGTACCGGTCGAGTGATGGTGTCGCGCAGGAGGGTATCCAGTCCGCCATAGCGGTGTGCAGTGATGGCGTGCATCGCGGTCTTCTCGATGTGGGAATTTGTGTTCATGGGTAGTCCTTTCGCCGGTGGGGTGCGTGTCACGGGAATCCGGGCAGCGCGAAGAAGATGGCGGCATTCATGCCGACGTTGAAGCCCGCGTGGGAGAGTACGGCGCCCCAGAGGGAGCCGGTGAGGCGACGCCACGCGAGGAAGAGCAGGGCGCTGCCGAACATGGCGAACAGCCAAAACGCGGCGGGCAGCGGGAGCAGCATCCACGTTCCCTCGAGATAGACGATGCCGAAGTGGGCGAGGTGCACGAGTGCGAACGCGCCGGCTTCGATGAGGGCTGCGCGCGCCTCACCGAGGCGGGTCGCGAGTCCATCGTGGGCAAGGCCGCGGTAGAGCAGTTCCTCTCCAACGGGGCTGACGGTGATGCCGATCACCGCGAAAATGACGAAGTAGACGACCCGGTCGTGACCGGTGAGCGGATTCGGGACGGCCGCATAGGTGGAGGCTATGTACGCGAAGGGGTTCGACGGCGTGCCACCCCACACCGCGGTGGCGACCGTGAAGGCGGTGAGACTTGCGGCGGCTCCGGCGAGCGGGGCGACGGGCATCCACCACCATCTCGCCGGTCGCGTGATGCCGATTGCGCGGCGACCGTATCGGGTGAGGAGCACCCACGGCAGTACCGCCATCGCGATGAAGACGAGGCTGACGACTTGGTAGCTGCCGTTGACGTTGGCCTGCAGCACGAGGGCGACCCGCACGACGCCGAACGCGACGAGAAGGGTGACCGCCGTGCGGAGGTCGATTCCTGCCCGGCCGCGGAACGGTTGTCGTACAAGGTGCACGGTCACGCTGTGGTCACACGCGGCCACTTCACGGCGACGCGGATGATGAGGGCGAGCAGCAGCAGTTCGAGCCCGATGGAGAGCGCGTAGAACGAAGCCCACTTCACGGTTTCGCCAACCGCGTTGAACACCATGACGGGGATGTACACGGCGGCGACGACGATGTTCGTGATGCGGTTGGCGCGGGCAGGCAGCGTCGCCGAGAGCACGATCATGACCGACGGGATCGCGATGACCGTGAGGAGCAGGGTCAAAGTTGCGGAGCTGATGTCGAGCACGAAGATGCGACCGTCGATCAGGTTCTCGATGACGCCCGGCTTGTACAGGTGGTAGTAGTCCACGTAGATGACCAAAAACATGAGGCTGGTCCAGGCGGCGGCGAGCTTGAGCTGCACCGGCATTGGGGTGGTGTCGAGGGGATTCTTCATGGTGTCTGCTCTCTGGGTTGCTGTGACGCGGTGGCTGGGTACGATGTACGCGTACAGTGTACGCATGGGAAGACACTCTGCCGCGTACGTTGTACGCTTGTCAAGTGGATGAGTCGGGCGAAGGCCTCAGCAAGCGACGAGTGGTGCTCGAAGCGGTACGACTCGCCGACCGCGAGGGCGCCCACGGACTCACCATGCGACGCCTCGCGAGCGAACTGGGCGCGGGCGCGATGTCGCTCTACCGCTACGTGGCGAGCAAAGACGAACTGCTCGACGCGATGATCGACGTGGTCTTCGAGGAGATCGAGCTACCCCGCGATGGAGTGGAGTGGCGGGTCGCGATGCGCGAGCGTGCCTCATCCGCCCGTCAGGCTCTCACCCGTCACCGGTGGGCGCTCGGCCTCATGGAGTCGCGCACCTCACCCGGCCCGGCAAACCTGCGCCATCACGAGGCGGTGGCGGCGTGCCTGCGCACGGCAGGATTCTCGGTCGTGATGTCGACGCACGCCAACTGGTTGCTCGACAGCTATGTCTACGGGTTTGCTCTGCAGGAGGTTGGCCTTCCGTTCGGTGACGAGGTTCCCGCGGAGGTCGTCGAGAGTGTGTACCTGCCGCAGCTGCCGCCCGAGCAGTTTCCCTACCTGGCCGAGTCGGCGGCCGCCCTCGTCGCGGCGGGCTTCGACCCGGATGACGAGTTTCATTTCGGGCTCGATCTCGTGCTGGAGTCGCTCGAGCCGCTGCGGGGCTAGAACCGACGGCATAGAACCGCAAGTGTCGGGTGCCGCGAGCGCCAGTCAGGAAGGGTTGATGGCGAAGGGGAATACCGTGATCGCACTGCTCAACCGCATCATCGACTACGTCGAGTCAGACCTCGCCAACGAGGTCGACGTGGCCGCTTTCGCGTTCGACGAGGGCTCCACCGAGTACCACGTGCGCCGCATGTTCTCGTCCCTCGCGGGTATGCCGCTGTCGGAATACATCAGGCGACGCCGCATGACCGTGGCAGCGTCGCGTGTCATCGCGGGCGATCCGTTGCTCGACGTGGCGGTGCGGTTCGGCTACGGCTCGACCGAGGCATTCGGTCGAGCGTTCCGGGCGGTGCACGGTGCGACGCCAGCCGAGGTGCGCGAGCGCGGTGGGCCCCTCCAATCACAATCCGTGATCAGGTTTCGCCTGACCGTCGAAGGGAACAGCCCCATGCATGCACGAATCGTCGAACGCCTCGCGTTCGCACTCATCGGTCACGCCGCTCGAGTGCCGCTCATCCACGTCGGGGTGAACCCGCACATCCAGGCGCACATCGCCGCGATTGCCCCCGAGGAGCACGCGCGACTGAAGGCGCTGAGCACCACCGAGCCGGCCGGACTGCTGCAGATCAGCGCCGACGTCGACCCCGACTACACGGAGGGCACCGAGCTCACCTACCTGCACGGCGTCGCTGTGGATGATGCGGCCACCGTTCCCGCGGATCTCGACGCGATCGCGGTCGCCGCCGGCGCCTGGGTCGTCTTCACGACGTCGGGCCCGTACCCCTCAGCCCTGCAGGATACGTGGGCGGCGAGTGCCTCGGAGTGGTTCCCGTCGAACCCGTGGCGCCTGCGGGAGGGTCCGTCGATCGTCGCGATCGTGGAGCGCGCCGACGACTTCAGAACGGCGACGACCGAATTGTGGCTGCCCGTCGAGCGGAGCTGATCACGACCGGCCCGACGCGTCTACGCGTCGACAGCTGCGGCGGGGTGCACGGCCGCGTGCAGCAGCGCGATGGTGGCGGTCGTGACCGCGTCGAGGTCTGAGCCGGCCTCGATTGCGGCCATCGCCGCCTCGATCACTCCCCCGAGCAGGCGACCGGTGATCGCGACGTCGGGCACCCCGATCTGCTGCAGGGAGCTCATGAAGGGTGCGATCTGTTCGACGTGCAGCTCGGCCAATCGCGCCTGCAGCTGATCGGGCAGTTGCGCCGCTCCGAGCGCGGCGGCCGACCGGTGTGCACCGTCCGCCGCTTGGCGCAGCGTTTCGCGCACATAAGCGTCCATGATGTCGATGGGTTCGACGAGCCCGTCGAGTGCCGCAGCCAGCTGGGCGTTCGAGCGGGGGAAGGCTTCTTCGACGATGGCGGAGAGGATGCCGGCGGACGAATCGAAGTACTGGTACACGCTGGGGCGCGCCAGCCCGGTAGCGGCTCCCACGGCCGCGGGGGTGACCGCCGAGACCCCGCCGTCCACGAGAAGTTCGGTGGCTGCGGCGAGCAGAGCTTCGCGTTGCCTGCGGCGGTGCTCGGCCACCGTGGGCGCTGAAATCTTGGGCATCGCCGAGGTCGATCCTTTCCGCGAGGCGTCCACTGTAGCAAGGCGTCTTGGTGGGTATTCCCGCGACACCGGTTCGTCGGCTGGCTAGGGATACCGACACTACGTCGGTATGGTGAGCACCATGGAAATCGTCAAGAATGTCGTACTCGCCCTGCACATCATCGGAGTGGTAGCCCTGCTCGGAGGGGTGATCTTCCAGAGCAGTGCGCTTCGCGAGCGCACGGCCCGCATCCTGCCCGCGATGATGCACGGCGCGTGGACGATGCTCGTGACCGGTGTTGCCCTGGTCGGTCTGCGCTACGCCATCGGCGCGGATGTCGACAACGCGAAGATCACCGTCAAGCTCGTCATCCTCATCGCGATCGTCGTGCTCGCACTCGTCAATCGCAAGCGTGAGGTCGTGGCGAACTGGGTGCTCATGACGATCGGTGCACTGACCATCGCCAACGTCGTCATCGCCACCGTCTGGCGGTAGTACGAGGGCGCCCGGCGTCATCCACACTGCGTCTAGTTGCGCCTTGACTTATATAATTTAAGGCGCAAATATAGGATCATGCACGCACTCGATATCCTCGGCGACCCGGTTCGCCGTCGGATCCTCGAGCTACTCGCCGACGGCGAGCTGGCGGCCGGCGAGATCGGCGGCGTCGTGCAAGCCGAGTTCGGCATCAGCCAGCCCGCCGTGTCGCAGCATCTTCGTGTGCTGCGCGAGGCGGGTTTTGCGAGCGTGCGAGCGCAGGGGACCAAGCGGCTGTACGTCGTCGAGCCCGCTGCGCTCAGCGAGGCGCAACAGTGGCTCACCCAGTTCCAGCGGTTCTGGCAGCCCAAGCTCGACGCACTGGACACCGAACTGGCGCGCGGTCGCCGAGCCGCGCGCCGCCCTACGCCGAAGGACTGACCATGGATGTCAACGCCCAGATCACCGCCCTCGACCGCAGTGTCGCCGAGCGCGGCGCCGACGACGCGCTCGAGTACGCGCAGACGCTCGCGCGTGACTACTCGTCAGGCATCGACGACCTGTGGGATGCCGTGACCTCGGCCGAGCGCATCCCCCGCTGGTTTCTGCCCGTCACCGGTGACCTGCGTCTCGGCGGCAGCTACCAGCTCGTCGGCAACGCGGGTGGTGAGATCCGCAGCTGCGAACCGCCCGCCGGCGGCACCGCGTCGTACACGATCACGTGGGGGATGGGCGGCGATCCCGCGCTCGTCACCGTGCGCCTCACCGCCCTGAGCGACGAGCGCACCCGCCTCGAACTCGAGAGCGTTGTTGCCGCGAGCGCCCTGCCGCCCGGCATGTGGCAGACCTACGGACCGGGTGCCACGGGTATCGGATTCGAACTGGGCCTGATGGGGCTCGGGCTGCACATCGACGGCGACGCTTCGGTGACACCCGAGACCGCGGCCGAGTGGCAGGTCTCTGACGAGGGGCGCGAGCTCACCCGTCGAGCCGCCGATGCGTGGGCCGACGCGCAGATCGCGAGCGGGGCATCCGAGGCGGATGCTCGCGCCGCCGCCGACGCCTGCTACGGGTTCTACACCGGCGCCTGATCCGCCGCGCCCTGATGACCGCTGCCGCTCGACCGCGCTGTCGGGAGCTACCGCTAGCGTCGAGGGGTGCCGACGCTAGAGGATGTTCGTGAGATCGCCGCCACTCTGCCGGGCAGCGAGGAGCGCACGATGACCGGCGGGCTGTCGTGGTTCGTCCGCAACAAGTTCTACGCGAGCGAGGCCGCCCCCTACCCGAGTGTGCCGCCGGAGCTTCGCGCGATCATCGAGCGAGAGCCGGTGCTGATCGTGAAGGTCGCGTCGGAAGACGAGAAGCGCGCGTACCGCGAGGGCTGGCCCGACGTGTTCCTGCCTCAGACGACGTCATGGAGCGAGCCGAAGGTCGCCTTTCGCTTGGGCTCAGTCGACCCCGACCTGCTGGTCGAGCTCGTGACCGAAGCCTGGTACAGCCAGGCGCCGAAGTACCTCCGGAGGCAGTTCGACGGCATCGCCTAGGGCAGGAGCGAGATCGTCTCGCCCAGGTCTGGCACCTTCGCCTTCCACCCGAGGTCGCGCTGAATTCGAAGGCGAAACGTGTCCGAGGCTTGCGGCTCGCCGTGCGTCACACACACCATGCGGGGTGGGCGCTCGGTCGCGCTCATCCAACTGATCAGTTCGTCTGTGTCTGCGTGGGCGGAGAGGTTATCCAACTGCACGACCTCCGCGCCGATCTCCACGTCTTGCCCGTAGATTCGCAGACTCCGCTCCCCGCTAGCCAGCCGTGCCCCCCGTGTTCCCGCAGCCTGGAAGCCCGTCAGCACGATCGCGTTGGCTGGATCGGATCCGTACGCAGCGATGTGGTGGAGCACCCGACCGCCCGTCACCATTCCGCTCGCGGAGATGATGATCATCGGTCCGCCCCGGAGGTTGAGGAGCTTCGATTCATCGACGGTGCGCACCGGTATGACCTGGTCGTACATTCGAGAGAACTCATCGGCCGAGACCTTGTGCTCTTCGGGATGCGCGCGGTAGATGACGGTGGCGTTGAGTGCCATCGGACTGTTCAGATAGATCGGCACCTCGGGTATTCGCCCGTCAGCTCGCAGACGCGCCAGGTGCAACAGCACGGTCTCGGTGCGCCCGACCGCAAACGCGGGGATGATGCACACGCCGTTCCTGCGCACCACGCGGTTGATGACATCGGCGAGCTGCACCTCGACGTCGGTGTGCTCGTGGCTCCGGTCGCCGTAGGTGGACTCCGTGACCAGAATGTCGCACGGGTCGAGGGGGCGCGGGGGGTTCATGAGGGGATCGCTCTGGCGACCGAGGTCACCGGTGAAGTGCACCGTCTGCCCTGCCACGGTCACGCGAACCTGAGCCGCGCCGAGGATGTGTCCGGCCGGAACGAAGGTGGCCGACATTCCGGGAGCCACATCCACGGGTCGATCGAAGTCGACCGGCACGAGGGAGTCGAGCGCTCGCACAGCGTCAGCCGCCGTATACAGCGGCTTCGGGTCGGAGTGCTTCGAGCCTCCGTGTCGACTCCAATGACTGGCTTCCTCTTCGAGCAGATGGCCGCTATCGGGCAGCACCAGGCCGCAGAGTTCTGCCGTGCCACGGGTGGCGTACACGGGCCCACGAAAACCGTCACGCACCAACGCCGGCAGATATCCGGTGTGGTCGAGGTGGGCGTGAGTCAGGATGACGGCATCGATGCTCGCCGGATCCACCGGAAACGGTCGCCAGTTGCGGTCGCGCAGAACCTTGTACCCCTGGTATAGACCGCAGTCGACGAGTACGCGAGTGCCGGCATTCTCGATGAGGTACCGCGACCCCGTGACGCTGTCGGTCGCTCCGAGAAAGGAGAGTTCTGGCACGGCGCTCATGAGATCAGATGTCCTCGTCGACCAGTTCTGGATACACGTCGATGGGTTCGTGTTTCCTCGGCACTACCGCCACGGGTGCCGGCATGTTGAGCAGCACGTCGTGGCTGACGGAGCCGAGGAAGAAGCCCGCGACCGCGCCGCGACCGCGTGATCCGACGACGACGAGGGCGGCATCCTTGGCGGTTCGCACGATGGCCACCGCGGCGGAGCCAGCCTTCAGCACGGGAGTGACCGTCAGCGTGGGGTGGGCGAGGCGGAGTCGATCGGCCGCGTCGGAGAAGAGCTGGCGATCTGCCGCGACCAACCGGTCCACGAGCACCGCGGCGCCGGTGCCATCGATGGGAGCGACCGGCGGCATGCTCCAGGTGTGTACGACGGTGAGATCTGTGCCGCGGCGCTCTGCCTCGTCGGCGGCGAAGTCGACGGCGGCATCGGCCGTGGGGTCGTCCGCCCATCCGGCCACCACGGATCCCTGGGAGGGCTTCCAGTCGACAGGCACCACCACGGTGATGCACTCGGACTGACCCGCAACCTTGAGGGAGAGCGTGCCGTGCATGATCCCCGCGATGGGGGATGTCTTGTTCGTGCCGATCACGAGGATGTCGGCATGCTGGGAGGCGAGAACGAGCGCCTCGTGCGCTATGCCATGCCGAATCTTGGTCGACACGACGAGGTCGGGCAGTTGGGCCTTCACGGTATTTTGGGCGTCGTCGACAGCGCGCTCATGGGGACCCCGAAAGTCGTTGTCCGCACCCGCGGGGAAGTCGAACTCGAGCCCGACGACGGAGGTGATCTCCAGTCGAAGGGGGACTGTATTCGCCCGGTCGATGACCCAGGCCAGGGCTGTCTGACTTGCGGGTCCACCGTCGACGGCGACGGTCACTCGTTCCACCATGGTGTGCTCCTTCTTCTCTCCGTGTGCCCAGGTTCCCTCGTGGGCAGATGCGCGGGTAGTGCCGAAAGTCCCGTCGCACCACACGGGACTTTCGGCCCTAACGTGCCGCTCATTCGGGGCGCAGGATGACGGCACCGAATGAAGAGGTGCACCATGAAGATCGTCGTTGGAGTAAGCGCCGTCGCCGAGAAGCATCCGGCTATCGACTGGGCAATGGAGTTCGCGCGCAATCGCGCAGCCACGGTCGAACTCGTGCACGTCGTCGACACCTCGTGGGGGCACGCGCCCGAGGGCTACTTCGCCGAAGCACTACTCACGGCGGAGGAGCGACTGCGCGACCTCGCTCGCGCAGCACAGGAACACAGCGAGGGTGTCGTCGTGGAGTCGCACGCGCGAGTCGGTTCAGTCGTGAACGAAATTGTTGATGCGGCATCCGGGGCGGACTACCTCGTGATCGGCGCGCACCCGCGTGGGCAACGCGACGGCACTGGTCACAGCGCCGTGCGCATCGCTCGTCTGGCCCCGTGCTCGGTGATCGTCGCGCCCGATGTCGTGTCGACCGGCACGGGAGTCATTGTCGGGGTCGATGGGTCAGTGGAATCGGATCGTGCGGTGGCCTTCGCAGCCGAGTTCGCCGACCGGTACGGTGAGCCGCTCACCGTCGTGCTCGCGTGGGGGCGTCCGGAGGCGTGGGCCCTGGTAGAGCCGGTGTTGCTCGACGCGGAGCCCAGCGACGCAGATCGGCTGGTGGTCGCCGAATCGACGGCGGGCCTGCCCGAGCTCTACCCCGATCTCGTCGTACAGAGCATCATCAGCGGTGCCCGGTCGGAGCGGGCTCTCTATGCCGCATCGATCGGAGCACGACTGCTCGTCGTCGGAAGTCACGGCCGTCGAGGAATCTCCGCGCTTCTGGGGTCAACCAGCGAGGCGATGGTCGCCGATCTGCCGTGCGCCGTCGCCGTTATTCGTGGGGCCGACTTGGCGTCATGAACCTGCGCGATTCGCGCACATACCAAAGAAGATGACATGAGCACCGCAACGGCACATCGCACGGATCATTCCATTCAGGATGCCGTGCAGTCCGAACTCGAATGGTCTCCCGAGGTGGACGCCGCAGGCATCGGCGTCGCGGTAGACGACGGGGTCGTGAGGAAGGGGTCGTGACCCTCCCGGGTACCGCCGACTGGGAGTATCAGCGCCGCGCGGCTCGTCACGCGATCGAGCACATCCCGGGTGTCGTATTCATCGACAATCGGATTGCCCTGACACCGCGGGCATCCACGGCGGAGACTGCGCAGCACATCAAGGACGCGCTTGTTCGCAATGCGGCAGTCGACGCCGACCATGTGAAGGTGACGACCGAAGGTACGAGGGATCATCCGCCCGACCGCCCGCACGTCTTTATCGCCTCGAGCCTCGGCCAAGATCGCAAGGAACAGCACGGCGAGCGTGGTCACCTTGATGCCGCCAGCAGTGGAGGCCGATCCGCCCCCGACGAACATGAGGGCGTCGCTCACCAACAGGGTCGCGGGGTGCGAGGCGCCCGTGTCGATGATGGAGAATCCGCCAGATCGCATCATCACCGAGGCGAAGACCGAGTGCAAAACCTTGTCCAGTGGGGATTCGGCACCCACCGTCGCGGCGTTGTTCCACTCGAGTGCACCCCAGGCGAGGGATCCCAACACCAGCAGGATCAGGGTGGTGCTGAGGGTGAGCTTGGTGTGCAGGGTCCACCGCTTCGGGTTCCAGCGATGCATGAGCAGGGTGAGGAAGACCGGGAACCCGAAGCTTCCGACGAACACCCCGAGTGCGATGGGTACGAGGATCCACAGGTTTCCCTCCAGACTTGGCAGCCCGCCCGGGTGGATCGAAAAGCCCGCATTGTTGAATGAGGAGACCGCGTAGAACAGCGCGTTCCAGATTCCATCCCAGAGGTTGCCCTCGACCACCACAAACGGGGGAAGCAGCAGCAGGAAGAGCACTCCCTGGATCGTCAGGGTCGTTAACACCACGATCCGCAGCAGAGTTCCGACTTCGCCGAGCTTGGACGTTCCTATTCCTTGCTGCGCGAACACTTTCGTCTGGAGCCCCAGGTGTCGGGTGACAGCGCGGGCCAGCATCAGTGCGATGGTGACGATCCCGAGGCCGCCGATCTGGATCGCCAGGAGAATCACGATCTGTCCGAAGGGTGACCAGTGAGTGGCCGTGTCGAGGGTGGTCAGCCCCGTCACCGTCACCGCTGACACCCCCGTGAAGAAGGCATCGATGAGAGGTGTCGGGCGATTCGAGGCCGATGAGATCGGCAGGCTGAGAAGTACGCTGAACACGACGGCCGCCAGCACGAAGATGAGGGCGGCCGCGCGTGCGGGAGAATTGCGCGCCAGGTCGCGGATGGGATGTAACGTGCGGGGACCACCGCCCTGGGCAAATCGGCTGAATGCGCTCACTCAGATGCCCTTCATGTCGCCGGGATGTCCCGCGCTCGCAGTCCAGCATCGGCGATCGCGAAGAGGGTCGCACCGATACCGACAAACAGCACGAGGTAGGACACGTCGACGCCTTCGAGAGGGACGGCGGGCACGTGATGGAACGGACTCAGCTGTTGAAGCCAGTCGGGCAGTGCGAGAAGACCGCCCATCTGACCGACGACGAGTCCGATCACCAGCAAGCTCCATCCCACTGCGGCGGTCGCACGGGGAAGCACGGCGAATGCCAGGGCGGTAGCGCCGACGAAGACCAACCCGGCGGGAAGGTGAACCGAGACGGTGGCGAGTGCGGTTGCGAACTTCGATCCGTCCCCCGTCGTGATCACGCTGGCGACGCCGGCGGTCGTTCCGGCGACAAGCGCCACCGTTCCCATCGACACCACCGCGACGATACCCTGTCGCCGCAGCCACCCGTCGCGCGAGAGGCCCGTCGTCAGCAAGACCTCGGCGCGGTCCTCGGCCTCCTCGACCCGCAGACGGATGAGGGCTTGCACTCCGGCTGCCGTAGCGAGAGTGCCTGCGATACCGAGAATCGCGACCACGAAGGCCGACTCGATGTCGACGTCGAGCCCGGGCGCGAGACGACTGATCAACCCGGAGAGGGCGTCATTGGATTGCACCGCTGACGCCACCACCGGGCCGAGCGCTCCCGCGACGAGACCCAGGATGGCCGCCCCCACGCCCCACCCGGCTATCGTGCCGCGCTGCAATCGCAGGGCGAGGGTGAGTGCTGTGGCACCTTCCCAGGAAGGTCGGCCTGCACGCTCCGGAACGAGGCTTGCGCCGAGGTCCCGTCGATGACGAATGGCCACCGCGATCACACTCGTGGCCACCGCGACCGTCGCGAGGAGGAGCACAGGGAGGGGGTTGGCCTGCGAGAAGGGTGCGGTCGCCTGCGCCCATCCAATCGGCGACAGTCGTGAGATCCAGGATGCCTCGACATGGGTCGCATCCGTCGCGGTCCCCAGCGCGTCTCCCACGCCGCGCACCAGATACGCGATCCCGACGAGAGCCGCGGCGAGGCCGTTCGCTCCGCGGGGACTCGGCATAACCTGCGCGGCCACCGCGGCCAAGCCAGCGAATGCCCAGCCCACTGCACCTATGCCGAGGCCGACGAGCAGACCTCCCGGCATGGGGAAACCGAGTGCGAGCGAGATCAGACTTACCCCCGCCGCCACGATCACGTTCGCCACGACGGCAAGAGTGAGGGTGATACGCAGTGCGAGGGTCCGCGATATGGCGGTGGCCTCGAGCAGCTCGCTGCGCCCGCGCTCCTCATCGGCCCGTGTGTGTCGCACGACGAAGAACGTGTTCATGAGGGCCGTCAGCACCGCGAGGAAGGCGAAGGTCTGGAAGAAGACGAGAGCTCCCGTGCTCGTGCCGTCGGGAAGCCCGCGCAAGAAGAGGAACGCCGGGTTGGTTGTCGCGATGGCGGCGAGGGAGAAGCGGTCCTGTTCGCTCGCGAATTCGCGTGCGACCGCGAAGCCGCTCGCGGCCCACAGACCAATGATCCCGAGAATCCACAGCGGCAGGATGAGTCGTTCGCGGCGTACGTGTATTCGGGCGAGCGCGAGTGCTTTCATGATCACTCGCCTGTCGTGTAGTGACGCAGGAAAAGCGTCTCGAGGGTGGGCAGCACTTCGCCTGGAGCGGTGAGGGACGCGGCGATGGACATGATGTCGGCGAGGGCGCTGCTCTCGACGACGCGGCCGTCACGGATGATTGTCACCCGGTCGCAGAGGTGCTCGACTTCGCTCAGGAGGTGGCTGGACAGCAACACCGCTGAACCTTCGGACTTGACGCGCGACACCTCGCTTCGAAACACCGCCTCCATCACGGGGTCGAGTCCGGAGGTCGGTTCGTCGAGCACGTAGAGCGGCACTCGCCGCGCAAACGCTGCGACCAGTGCCACCTTCTGGCGGTTGCCCTTCGAGTACGTGCGCGCCTTCTTGCGAGTGTCGAGTTCGAACACGGAGACGAGCCGGTCTCGCTCCCCCCGCTCGCTTCCGCCGCTCAAGGCCAGCAGGAGATCGACAATCTCTCCACCCGTCAGGTTGGGCCACAGCGCCACGTCACCAGGTACGTAGGCGATCGAGGTGCGTGTCGAGGCCGGCGCAGACCAGGGGTCGCGCCCGAACACCAGCGCCCTCCCCGAGGTCGGCTTCGCGAGGCCAAGCAGGATTCGAAGGGTGGTGGACTTGCCGGCACCATTTGGTCCGAGAAATCCGTGCACCTCTCCGGGCATCAGGGTGAGGTCGAGCCCGTCGAGCGCGGTGGATCTTCCGTAGATCTTGCGGAGTTCGCGCACGTCGATGACAGGGTCAGCAGGGGTGGGGGGCATGGATTCTCCTGGTCGGTTCCAGCGCCCGAGCGGTCACCCCAGCGCTCCGCTCATCGCGGGCCGACCAGGCTTCCCGGCTCTCCGTCGGCAAGCGTAGACCCGTCAGACGCGGGCGCGCTAGTGACTCAGGTCCGCGGGGGCAGGTGGTGCAGGTCGACCGTGACGCCCGCGTGAGTCACATCCATCGTCATGTAGGTGCAGGTGGGTTGGCGGCGGCGATCGGTGGGTGAGCCGGGGTTGAGCAGGCGTAGCCCTCGCGGCGTGACCGTGTCCCACGGGATGTGGCTGTGGCCGAAGACGAGGATGTCGGCGTCGGAGTAGAGCGCTTGCATGCGGCGTGCGCGGCTTGAGGCATCCCCCGTCTCGTGCGTCATCGCGAAGCGCACGCCGTGCAGGTCGAACCGCGCGACCTCGGGGAGTCGCGCTCGTAGGCCCGGCCCGTCGTTGTTGCCCCACACCCCGATGACGTAACCGGCACGGGTGGTTAGTTCGTCGAGTAGGGCTTCCTCGACCCAGTCGCCCGCGTGTAGCACGGCATCCGCACGCTCGACCTCAGCCCAGAGCTCGGACGGCAGATCGCGTGCCCGCTTCGGCAGGTGGGTGTCGCTCATCAACAGTAGGCGTGTCACAGTGTCATTCTCTCGAGAACGCCGTGAGGCCTCGTCGCCGATCTCCGGCGTCCCGCCCCCACGGGAACCCCTAAAGCCGCGAGTTGCCGCACATCGACCTATCGGCGCTGCCATAAGTCGATATGCGACAGTTCGGGGCGAGGGCGAGGGCGAGGGCGAGGGCGAGGGCGAGGGCGAGGGCGGGGGGCGAGGGGCGAGGGGCGAGGGCGAGCGGCGAGGGCGGGTCGAGTTGAGGCATGCGGTGTTAGATCTAACATAAACAACGCTAAGGTCATCACATGATTGGCGTCGGTATTGTCGGAGCCGGCTTCTGGCCCCGACTGGCACAGCTCCCCGCATTCGCGTCGATCCCAGGCTGGAATGTCGTCGGGATCGCCTCTGCCCGGCGATCCAGCGCGCACGCGCTCGCCGCGGACTTCGGCATCCCGCGGGTCTACGACGACTACACCCAGCTCATCGACGACGACGACGTGCAGGTCGTCGACATCGTTACCCCCAACTACCTTCACCGAGAGATCGCCGTTCGTGCGATGGCGGCGGGCAAAGACGTCATCTGCATCAAGCCGCTCGCGCACACCCTCGCGGATGCCGAGGCGATCGTCGAGGCCGCGCGCACGTACGGGCGGCGCCTCTTCTATGCCGACAACGTGCTGTTCACGCCGGCCCTTCGCGCTTTCAAGGCGCTAGCCGACGCGGGAACGTACGGCGACATCTTTCGCACGAAGTCGATCAACGGGGTTGGTGTTCCACACGGATCGTGGTTCTTCGACCCGGCCCTGTCTGGCGGTGGCTGCATCGTCGACATGGCGGTACACGGGTTCGCGTTTCTGGACTGGTTCGCCGACTACGCGGGAGTTCACTCGGTGTTCGCGCAAGCGAGCACTTTCGTGCACACGCGGTATCCCGTTGAAGACACCTCGGTGATTCAGCTGCGCCTCGATGACGGTCGGATGGCCCAGACGGAGGATAGCTGGGCGACCCCGGGCGGATTCGACCTTCGCTACGAGGCGTTCGGGTCGTTCGGGCACGGGTTCGTCGATCTGCTCTACGGGCATCCGATTCGCTCTGTCGTCGATCGCAACGTCGAGGGCGAGTCGAACGCCACTCGCTACCACGCGGTCGACCCCCACCACATCAAGGACGGCCATCGCGACATGATGCAGCATTTCTTGGACGTGCTCGTCGAGGGAGTTCCGCTAGAGTCCGGCGCGCGGGAGGGTCTTCGGGTAATGCAACTCGTCGATGCGTCGTACCGGTCGATCGATTCGGGGGCTCCCGAGAATGTGCGCCTCGTGACCGATGGCTGAGCGCGAGCGGCGCAGCCGCGGGAGATACCGAAAATGCTGGAGTAGCGACGTACTTCTGTGAAAAAGTGTGACAACCACTGTTAGGTTTCACACGAATTTCGACCCGAATGGGATTACAGGAGCGCCGACCGAACATGTCCAAGCAAGGAACGCGCCAGCGCGAAATCGTCGCGGCAGTCATCGCCGAGGGCTCCATTCGAATCGACGACCTCGCCGATCGCTTCGGTATCAGCGCCATGACGGTGCACCGTGACCTCAATGACCTCGAAGAGCAGGGTCTGCTGCGCAAAGCGCGCGGAGCTGCCACCGCGTTGCCCAACAGCGTCGTCGAGTCGAGTGACGCGTTTCGGATCGGGCAACAGAACAAGAGCAAGACCGCGCTCGCGCGAGCGGTGCTCGAGTTCGTGGAGCCAGGGCAGGCCGTATTTCTCGACGATTCCACAACCGTCAGCCACCTCGTCCCGTTGCTGGCCAGTGTGACGCCGCTCACGGTGATCACCAACTATCTGCCCAACATGGATGCCCTGCGCAGCATGCCCGGCATCGAATTGGTCGCCCTCGGCGGTATTTACCGCGGGTGGTGCAGTGCTTTCATGGGACGTCTGACGACGCAGTCGATCGAGCAGATGCGCGCCGATATCTTCATCACCTCAACCGCGGCGATCGTCGACGATACGTGCTTTCACCAGAGCCAGGAAACCGTGGATATCAAGCGGGCGATGTTCGACGCGAGCGCCTTGCGTGTGCTCGCTGTAGACCATACGAAGTTCGAGAAGCGTGCCCTGTACCGCCTTGCGGCCCTCGACGAGTTCGATCATGTCGTCGTGGATTCCGCCACCGGTGCGGACCACGTAAACCGCCTTCGTCAGCACGGCACGAGCGTCACCGTGGCCAGCTAGCACGCCTGCAGAACCGCCAATCTAACTTTTTTTCTAACAAAATCGCATCTGGGTTGTGTAAATGATAGATTCGGTGCACACTATCGAACACTGGTCGTCACCTCGAGGCCGGGATGCTCGACAGCGAGCACTCGCGGCACCGCAGCCGCACCCCCTGTAAGTCACTCAATCGGCCAGCACGCTGGCATCCCAATGGAGGGAACCCGATATGAAACTGAAGTCCATCGTCGCCGCCGCAGCAGCGGCTGCGATCGCAGCGTCACTCGTCGCCTGTTCACCAGGTGGCGACAGCGGGGATGGGGAGGTGGCCAGCTCGATCACGATCTGGCACAACTCCGCGACCAAACCCGCGGTCCTCAACCTGTTCAAGAATTTCACCGCAGACACCGGTATCGAGATCGAACTCGTCGCGATCCCGGCGGACGCGTTCCAGAGCACCGTCAACACCAAGTGGGGCACGGGGGATCGTCCGGACATCCTCGAGTACCACCCCGACTTCCAGCCGATGCTCGCGCTGAACCCCGCCGAGACCATGCAGGACCTCTCGGACATGCCCTTCGTCGCCAAGTCGGGCAACCTCTACGCCAACAGCGGTTCATACGACGGCAAGGTGTACGCGGCGATCACGGGCTTCCCGTCGATCTTCGCGATCTTCTACAACAAGGCCGTGTTGCAGGATGCCGGCGTCGAGCCGCCACAGAACTTCGATGACCTGTTCTCGATCTGCGATGCTCTCTCCGGCAGCGACGTGGCGACGATCTACGAATCCGGCGCGAGTGGATGGCCCACCCAGCTGCTGGCCTCGCAATACATCGTCGACCAGGACATCGACAGCGAATACGGCAACAAGATCGCAACCAACCAGGCGAAGCTCACTGATCCCGACGGCCCCTTCCTCGCAGCGCTCCACGCGTACACCGACCTGCGCGACCAGGGGTGCTTCAACAAGGACTTCTCCACGGGCACCTTCGAGAACGCTCTCGCGAGCGTCGTCGAAGGCACCTCGGCGATGACCGCACTTCACTCCGACGTCTACGCCCAGCTGGTGGCCGCCGCGGGCGACGACGAGCAGCTGCTGTCGGACACCGTCGGCTTCGTGACCGTGTCGTCTGAGTCGCCGACCGGCCTGTACATTCCCGGCCCGCTGGGAACGTTCTACGCCCCGAAGACGGGAGACCCCGCCAAGGAGGCTGCCGCTCGCATGTTCATCGAGTACGCGACGGGTGCCGGCTACGAGCAGTTCCTCAAGGACAGCAACGGAGTCCCGATGATCGAGGGGTACCCGCAGCCGACCGGTCGCACCGAACTGCAGGAGTCGTTCGAGACCGCGTTCGACGGAGCCCAGACGGCGTTGCTGTCCCGGGTACCCGGATTCGGTTCCTTCTCGGTCGAGATGGGCAAGCTGCTGAACGGTCAGCAGACTCCGGAAGAGACAGCAGCCAACATGCAGATCGCGGTCGAGCAGGCCTCGAAGGCAGCAGGTCAGCCCGGATGGTGATCTCGGCCATCGAGAACACCGCACCACAGAAGGGGTCCCGCCGTTCGCGGCGGGGCCCCCGCGGGTGGGGATGGGCGTGGTTCATCATCCCGTCGTTGGTGCTCGTCGGAGTGTTCTTCGTTCTCCCCTTCGTACTCAACATCCCGTTTGCGTTCTCCCAGTGGAGTAACTACAGCAAGGCCATACCGTTCGTCGGCTTCGACAACTTCGTCTTCCTCTGGAACAACGGCGCCCTCGGCGGCGCGATCTGGACCACGCTCGTCTACGCGGTCGTCGCGATGACCGTGCAGAACACCGTTGCGCTCTCGCTTGCGGTCGCCCTGCGCGACTCCACGCGCACCAATTCTTTCTTCCGTTCCCTCTTCTTTCTTCCCGTGCTGATCTCGCCGCTGGCCGCGGGCTACATCTGGCGAGGCATCGTCGACCCGAATGGTCCGCTCAATGGCGCGATCGGTGTGTTCATTCCCGGGTTCGACTTCGCGTGGCTCGGTCACCCGGTGAGCGCGCTCGTCACGGTGGCCTTCGTCGACGGATGGAAGTGGTCGGGTATCGCGACGCTCGTGTACATCGCCGGGCTCAACAGCATTCCCGCTTCGCTGCTCGAGGCAGCATCCCTCGACGGCGCGAACGCCTGGTCCCGATTCTGGCGCGTGAGCTTTCCGCTGCTGGCACCCGCGTTCACCTTCAATGTCGTCACCACGCTCGTGGGCGCGTTGAGCGCATACGACATCATCGCGGCCGCCACGAGTGGTGGGCCGGGAACAGCCACCACCACTCTCAATGTGGCGGTGCAGCAGCAGTTCAGCTACGGATACTTCGGCACGGCAAGCACCCTGAGTCTCACCGTGACCCTGCTGGTCGTCGCCATCGCGGTGCCGCTCGTGTGGTGGCTACGTCGGCGGGAGGTGGCGTGATGCTGGGGCGCATCCTCAAATACACCGCGCTCTCCCTGTTCGCGCTCCCGTGGGTTGTCGTGCCCGTCTGGATGATCCTCGTCAACTCGTTCAAGGCAGAGGGTGAAGCCGCGCTTCTGTCACTCGACCTGCCGACCAAGTGGGCGATCGTCGAGAACTACACGGCCGTTATCGTGCAGGGCAACTACGTCGTGGGTTTGCGCAACAGCCTGCTCGTGGCCGTGCCGACGGTGATCGTGGTTCTCCTGCTCGGATCCCTGGCATCGTGGGGGTACGCGCGCAGCAAGCGCCGGTCGACCCAGGTGTTCTTCTACATCACGTCGCTGTCGATCCTGCTGCCGCCCGCCGTGATCCCGACCATCTTCATCCTCAGCACAGTGGGATTGGATGGGTCGATCACCGGCTATGCCCTGATGATGATGGGTACCCGCATGGGTCTCGTCGTCTTTCTCACGACGGGCTTCGTGCGGGGCCTCCCGATAGAGCTTGAGGAAGCTGCGGCGATCGACGGAGCCTCACGCATGCGCACCTACTTCTCGGTGTTGCTGCCGATGTTGAGGTCCATCCTGCTGGTCGGTGCAGTGCTCATCGTGATCGTCGTCTGGAACGACTTCTTCTTCGGTCAGCTGCTGCTGAAGACGTCGGCGAACGCCACACTGCCGCTCACCCTGTACTCATTCGCGTCGGCGTCTGTCTCGGGCCTGAGTTGGAACCTCGTCTTCGCGCACCTCGTCATGACGAGCGCTCCGCTGGTGATCATCTACCTCTTCGCGCAGCGACGGATTCTCGCCGGCCTCACCGAGGGCGGACTCAAGGGATGAACGGCGCAGACCACCCGACTTCGACTCACCCGACCTCACAGATTGGAACCTCATGCCCCCCGCACGCTTGACCATCAACCCGGCCTTCACCGTGGGCGCGGTGAATCGTCGGCTCTTCGGATCGTTCATCGAGCACATGGGTCGAGCCGTGTACGGCGGCATCTACGAGCCGGGACACCCGACCGCCGACGCCGAGGGGTTCCGCGGCGACGTGCTCGAGGTCGCTCGGGAGCTCGGCCTCAGCGGCATCCGCTATCCCGGCGGCAATTTCGTCTCCGGCTACAAGTGGGAAGACGGGGTCGGCCCCCGCGATGAGCGTCCGCGCCGCCGCGACCTGGCCTGGCACTCGACCGAGACAAACGAGGTGGGTCTGCACGAATTCGCGTCGTGGGTCGAGAAACTGGGCGCCGAGCTCATGCTCGCCGTCAACCTCGGCACACGGGGAACAGCGGAGGCGCTCGATCTCATCGAGTACACCAACGGCGAGCCGGGCTCTGCGCTCGCCGATCGTCGAGTCGCGAACGGTCGCACGGAGCCCTTCGATATCAAGACGTGGTTTCTCGGCAACGAGATGGACGGTCCCTGGCAGATCGGCTACCGCAGCGCGGATGACTACGGCGCGATCGCTGCCCGCACCGCGAAGGCATTGCGTCAGTTCGACCCCGACGTGCAACTTGTGGCGTGCGGGTCATCCCACCACTACATGCCCACCTTCGGAGACTGGGAGCGCACCGTGCTCTCGCACACGTATGGGGACGTGGACTACATCTCATGTCACGCCTACTACGAGGAGAAGAACGGCGACCTCGGTTCGTTCCTCGCGTCGACCACGAGCATGGACCGATTCATCGAGTCGGTCGTGGCGACGGCCGACCACGTGAAGGCCCTCAAGCGCAGCGACAAGACGATCAACATCTCGTTCGATGAGTGGAATGTCTGGTACATCGAGGAGGGAATCACCGGTGACGTCGGTATCTACCGCAGCGAAGAGATCGCGGGTTCCGATTGGCCGGTGGCACCCCGAGTCGCCGAGAACATCTACTCGGTTGCCGACGCGGTCGTCGTCGGCAACATCCTGATCTCGCTGCTGAAGCACGCCGACCGCGTCACCGCAGCGTGCCAGTCGATGCTCGTGAATACGATGGCGCCCATTCGCGCCGAGGCCGGGGGAATCGTCTGGCGGCAGACCACCTTCTATCCGTTCGCCCTCACCTCGCGATGGGCACGAGGTGTCTCACTGGATGCGCGGGTGACGTGCGACTCGTACGAGACCGCGGACTACGGCTCGGCGCCGATCATCGATGCCGCTGCGACCTACGACGACGAGACGGGACTCTACGCGGTGTTCGCGGTGAACCGCTCGATCGACGAGCCCGCCGAGATCCGGGTGGATCTGCAGCACCCCGGCCCGACCTCCGTGGTGGAGTCCGTCATGCTCGCCGACCCCGACCCGTACGTCACGAACACGCCCACCGAGCCCGAGCGCGTGGTGCCGCAATCCAACGACACCGCGCGGTTGGTCGACGGCCAGCTCACCTTCACGCTCCCTCCCGTCTCGTGGGGAATGGTGCGCGTCAGCGCCGACGGCCGTGTGGTCGCGTAACACCCGAAAAGTGAGGAGGATGCCGTGACCACGCTGACCAATGACCCCCGCGACTTCGCCAAGGAGATGACGGAAGGCTTCATCGCCGCACACTCCGCCTACGTTCGGGCGGTGGATGGCGGCGTTGTGCGCAGGGCACCGCAACCTGATGGGCAGGTGGCCGTCGTCGTGGGCGGTGGATCCGGCCACTACCCGGCCTTCGCCGGAATGGTCGGTCGGGGTCTGGCATCGGGCGCGGTGATGGGCAACCTGTTCGCGTCGCCAGCCGCCACCCAGGTGGTGTCGGTTGCCCAGGCGGCCGAACGCGGGGGTGGAGTGCTGCTGTGCTACGGAAACTACGCCGGTGACGTACTGAACTTCGACGAGGGTCAGCGACAGCTGCGAGCGAGCGGGCTTCGGTGCGAGACGGTTGTCGTCACCGACGACACCTCGAGCGCGGGGGCCGACGAGCGGCACTTGCGCCGAGGGATCGCTGGCGATCTCATCGTGTTCAAGTGCGCGGGCTCCGCTGCGGACGCCGGCTACCCACTCGATGAGGTCAGGAGGGTCGCGAGCCTCGCCAACGATCGCACCCGAACGCTTGGCGCGGCCTTCTCGGGGTGCACCCTTCCGGGAGCCCCGCAGCCCCTGTTCACGGTTCCGTCGGGACGAATGGCTCTGGGGATGGGTATCCACGGCGAGCCGGGTATCGCCGAGACCGCGTTGCCCACCGCCGACGAGCTCGCTGAGGTGCTCGTGCAGCGGCTGCTCGACGAACTGCCCGCCGGCGTGACGCTCGACCTCGGCACCCGGGTGATACCCGTGCTCAATGGGCTCGGGTCGGTCAAGTACGAGGAGATGTTCGTCGTCTACCGTCGCATCGCACTGTTGCTCGAGGAAGCTGGGCTGACCGTGGTCGACCCGCAGGTCGGAGAGTTCTGTACGAGCTTCGATATGGCGGGCGTCTCTCTTTCCCTGTTCTGGCCAGACGACGAACTTCTTCAGCTCTGGGGCGCGCCCGCGGACGCACCGTCTTTCCGCCGCAGCGCCCCGGCCATACCCGTCGACAGGGCACTCGCCTCCACGGGTTCCCTGTCGACGTCCACTTCCGCCGGGTCAGCCGAGTCACGGGATCTGGCGAAGCAGGTCGTCTCGGTGCTCGCCGCGGCTGCGCTCGCCGTTGCGCGGGAGTCGGAGGAGTTCGGTCGTCTTGATGCGGTTGCCGGGGACGGCGATCATGGCATCGGCATGATGCGCGGTGTGGATGCGGCGCTGGCCGCAGCCCAGGCATCCGAGTTGCTCGGCGCGGGCGCCGGAACCCTGCTCGTGCGTGCCGGGGACGCCTGGTCTCTCGACGCGGGCGGCACCTCTGGGGCGCTGTGGGGCGCCGGAATCCGGGCGCTCGGCGAGGCGCTGGGGGACGAGCACGTGCCCGACCGACGGTCGTGGGGAGCACTCGTCGCCGAGGCGGCGTCGGTCATCGGCATCCGTGGCGGAGCCGAGGTGGGTGACAAGACCATGGTCGACGCCCTCGTCCCGTTCACCACGACTCTGCAGCGCTGCCTCGATGAGGGGCGATCCGTCCGTGAGGCCGTCTCCACCGCCGCGCTCGCCGCGACCGATGCCGCCCGCGCAACCGCCGAGCTGATTCCGCGCAAGGGCCGCGCACGCCCACACGCGGAACGCAGCCTCGGCACGCCGGATCCAGGAGCTGTCTCCCTCGCCGTGGTTGTCACAGCCGTCGCCGAGTCGCTCGCGGCCCTCCATCCGGCTGGAGTCGACTGATGCCGAACGGGTGGCGCATCGTCGTCGGCAGTGACGACGCGGGGTACGAGTACAAGACCATCCTGGTGCGGGACTTGCGCGCGAGCGCACAGGTCTCCTCGGTGGTCGACATTGGGGTGGATGCCGACGGACACGCGCCCTACGCCCGGGTCGCGATCGCGGCCGCCGAGCAGGTCGCCCGCGGTGAAGCCGACCGCGCCCTCCTCATTTGCGGTACCGGGTTGGGCGTCGCAATCTCCGCCAACAAGGTTCCCGGCGTGCGCGCGGTGACAGCGCATGACAGCTATTCGGTGGAACGGGCGGTTCTCTCGAACAACGCGCAGGTTTTGACGCTCGGTCAACGCGTCGTCGGTATCGAGCTCGCCCGCCGCCTGGTGCGCGAGTGGCTGGGCTATCGCTTCGACGACAGCTCGCCCTCAGCCGAGAAGGTCGCTGTCATCGAGCGCTACGAGGCGACAGGGTCGTGCTGAGGCCACAGACCCCTCTCTACATCGGGGTAAGCCTGAAGATGTACTTCGGGTTTGGTGCGGGGCGCGACTGGTTTCGCCAGGTCGCGAAGACGAGCGCGATCCACCCTGCCGTGTTGAGTGGAGACATCGTGCTGTTCGTGGTGCCCACCCACCTGCAGGTGACATCGGCTCTCGACGCTTTTCGGGGCACCGCCGTACTGGTGGGAGCGCAAGACGGCGCCACTGAGGACTCCGGCGCGTACACGGGTGAGGTCAGCGCAGCCGAGCTCGCCGAGGTCGGCGTGAGTTTGGTCGAGGTCGGCCACGCGGAACGCCGTGACCTGTTCGGCGAGAGTGACGAGATCGTGGCCGCGAAAACGAGCGCGATCCTGCGAAACGGTTTGACGCCCCTGATCTGTCTGGGCGAACCGGCCGGCCTCACCTCGAAGGACGCGGCCCGTCACGTGGTTGCCCAGCTGCACTCGGCCTTGAGCTCTGCGCCCGGCGGTGGCGTGCTCGTGGCCTACGAACCGACCTGGGCGATCGGCGCCGACGAGCCGGCCCCGCTCGAGAGGGTCAGGGAGGTGTGCGGTGCCCTGCGCAGCGAACTGCGCGCGATGCCTGACCGGGCCGGCAGCGCCGTCATCTATGGCGGCGCCGCGCGACCGGGGGTACTCGAGACGTATCGGGGCCATGTGGATGGCCTCTTTCTGGGCCGATTCGCCCATGATCCTCAGGCGCTGTCGGCGGTGATCGACGAAGCGGCCGCCGTTCTTCGTGATTCCGCCGAACGCCACCCCACACCGACCGACAGGAGACCGACATGATGCGCCACCCCGCCGATGCGTACGAGGGAAGTGAGGTGTGGTTTGTCACGGGCAGCCTCGACCTCTACGGGGAAGAGACGCTCAACGACGTGGAACGTCAGTCCCGCGCGATCGCCCACGAGCTCTCTCAGACGATGGTGAATGGGCTCACCCTTGTCTGGAAACCGGTGGTCATTGATGCGGAGTCCATTCGACGCACCCTTCTTGACGCCGAGAGCAGTGACCGCGTCGTCGGGGTCATCGTATGGATGCACACGTTCTCGCCCGCGAAAATGTGGATATCTGGTCTGAGCCACCTGCAGAAGCCTCTGCTGCACCTGCACACGCAGTCGAACCGCGACCTCCCGTGGGGCTCCATCGATTTCGACTTCATGAACCTCAATCAGTCCGCCCACGGCGACCGGGAGTTCGCGTACATCGCCGCTCGAATGGCGGTGCGCCAGAAGATCGTGGTCGGCCATGTGTCCAACCCGCGGGTGACGACAGAGGTGCAGACATGGTGCCGTGCCGCCGTCGGCCACGCGGCTGTTGGTGCGCTGAAGCTGGCTCGCTTCGGGGACAACATGCGCTACGTCGCGGTGACCGAGGGCGACAAGACCGAGGCCGAGATCCGGTTCGGTGTTCAGGTCAACACGTGGGGCGTCAATGAACTGGCGGATGCCGTTGCCGCAGCAGCCAACTCCGACGTCGACGAACTGCTGGCCGAGTACGACGAGCTGTACTCCCTGTCGCCGGAGCTGCGTGAGGGCGGCGACCGGCGGGAGTCACTGCGCGACGCAGCCCGCATCGAACTCGGCTTGCGGTCGTTTCTGGTCGAGGGTGGATTCGGTGCGTTCACCACCGATTTCGAGGACCTCGGCGACCTGCCGCAGCTGCCGGGTCTGGCGGTGCAGCGGCTCACGGCCGACGGGTATGGCTTCGGGGCGGAGGGGGACTGGAAGACCGCGATTCTCGTGCGCCTTGCCAACGTCATGGGCCAGGGCCTGCCCGGTGGGGCGAGCCTCATGGAGGACTACACGTATCATCTGGAACCCGGCAACGAACTCATCCTCGGTTCCCACATGCTTGAGGTAAGCCACAGCCTCACGACCACTCAACCGCGGTTGGAGGTTCACCCGTTGAGTATCGGGGGCAAACCCGATCCCGTCAGACTCGTGTTCACCGCCGATCCGGGCCCCGCGGTCGTCGTTGCCATGAGCGATATGCGGGATCGGTTCAGGCTTGTCGCGAACGTGGTGGAGAACGTTCCGCTGCCCGAACCGATGCCTCACCTTCCGGTCGGTCATGCGCTCTGGCGCCCCACCCCAGACCTCGCGACGAGTGCGGGCGCGTGGCTCGAAGCGGGCGCCGCGCACCACACGGTGATGACCTCAGCGGTCGGCGTCGAGGCGTTTCGCGACTACGCGGAGATGGTGGGTGTCGAGCTGCTCGTCATCGACGAGTCGACGACGCTGACGAGTTTTCGGGAGACCATGCGCGCCAATGCTGCCTACTACCGGATGGCTCAAGGACTGTAACCCGGCGCGTTCATCGCGCGCTTCGCACACCCACTAATGTGAGCGCATGACAACGACGTCTACCCGCACCGGGTCGGGTCTCAAGCGCTCACTCGGCCTCATCGCCATCGTGGGTCTCGGTCTCGGCTACATGACCCCCACCGTCGTCTTCGACACCTTCGGGATCGTGTCGGAGCAGACCAACGGTTCGGTGCCCGCGGCCTACGCGGTGGCACTCGCGATCATGCTGCTCACCGCGATCAGCTACGGCAAGATGGTGCGGGTTTTTCCGCAGGCGGGCTCTGCGTACACGTACGCGCGCGAGTCGATCCACCCCAATGTGGGCTTCATGATCGGGTGGTCGTCTCTGCTCGACTACCTGCTTCTTCCGATGGTGAATGCGCTCATCATCCGGCTCTACCTCGAGCAGGTCTTCCCGGATCTGCCGCCGTGGGTCACCGTCGTCGTCTACTGCCTTGTCGTGACGACCATCATCGCCGTGTCGATGCGCAGCACCTCGAACGTGAACATGATCCTGCTCGTCGGTGCGATCACCGTCATGGTCATCTTCGCGGTGATGGTCATCGCTCAACTGCTTCAGGGCGAGGGTGCTGGCACGCTCGTCAGCTCGCGACCCTTCTTCGGCGACCATGTCGCGCTCGGTGCAGTACTCACCGGTGCCACGATCGTGTGCTTCTCGTTCATCGGCTTCGACGCCGTGACGATGTACACAGAAGAGGCGAAGACGGTCAAGACGATGCCGCGCGCCATCCTGCTCACCGTTCTCATCGGTGGCGGAATCTTCCTCGTCGCGTCGTATCTCACCCAGCTGCGGTTCCCCGACAACGGCCCGTTCGGCGAGTTCACGGATGACCCGCTTCCCCAGATCGGGCTCATCGTGGGCGGCCCGTTCTTCCAGATCATCTTCGTCGCGGCCGGTTTCGCGGCCACAGCGGCGTCGGGGCTCGCCTCCCATGCGAGCGTCTCGCGCATGCTGCTCGTGATGGGCCGCAACTCGGTGCTGCCGCGCCGCTTCTTCGGATACGTGAGCCCACGTACCCACACCCCGATCTTCAACGTCGTTCTCGTGGGCGCCGTGTCGCTGTTCGCGATGACCTTCTCGCTCGAACTCATCGCCGCGTTCATCAACTTCGGTGCACTCATCGCCTTCACCGCGGTCAACGCCTCGGTGATCGCCCACTTCGCGATCCGCGAGGGGCGCCGCAAGACCCCGCGCGATGTCTTCACCTACATCGTGATGCCCGGCATTGCGATGCTGCTCACGGGCATCCTGTGGAGCCAACTGCACGCCGACGCCCTCATCGCGGGCAGCGTGTGGGCGGTCATCGGGTTCGTCTACCTGATCGTCATCACGCGCGGCTTCAGAAAGCAGCCGCAGAGCTTCGACGAGGGACAACCGGTGACCGGGTTCAACAAGGTTGTTCCTCCGGAGAAGGCGCCGTAGCGGCACGGCGCTAGTAGCGCCGACCTAGAGCGCGGCATCCCACCGTCCCGCGAACGGGTCGACGGGGCTGATGCCGCGTGCCTCGATCTCGCCGAAGAGCACCTCGAGCATCGCGTCGACCGTGGACGCGGTGGGCGTGTAGCCGTTGAGCGCGGTGCGTATCATCGGCAGGTCGCGCAGCAGGTAGGGGTCGGCGATGGAGACGAGCGCGGTGGGCAGTGAGGCGACGTGGCGCGGGGCATCCCAGCCCTGCCATGGCGAGAAGTGCACGCGGATGGTGTTGGAGTTGCCGATGAAGCGCACGTCGGCGAAGTAGAGGCACACGTCGAATTGCTCGTGCAGGTGCTCCGCCTCGAGCGGGGTCGTCGTGTTGCCGGGGATGGTGCGCACCTCGACGTCGAGTCCGCGTGCGACGAGACCCTCGACGAAGCGGGGCGCGAGTGCGGGTGAGGGGTCGTAGAAGGTGGGCTCGTCTCCCAGCACGTAGACGAGTGCCCGACGGTGGCGGCTCCGGTCGAGAGGTAGTAGTTGCTGCGTGTCTTTGACGAGCGTGATCGAGCGTCGCGCGATGTCGTCGCGCCACGCCCGTTCCTCCACGGTGTCGGGGTGCTCGCGGTGGCTGCGATCCCATCCCCGGTTGAGGCCGATGGATGCTTTGACCCCGAGCACTCGGCGAACGGCGTCGTCGATCGTGGCCTCGGCGATGTCGCCCGAGCGCACGGCATCCACGATGTGGGCGAAGTCTTCGGCGACGTCGAGGTTGCCGAGCAGCATGTCGACCCCGGCACCGAACATGCGCGTGAGGCCGTCGCGTCGGGGTGCCTGGCTCGTGAAGCCCGTCATCGCCGAGTTGTCGCTCACGATGAGGCCGCCGAAACCGAGCTCGTCGCGCAGCACCGCGATGAGCTCGGGGGCGAGCGTCGCGGGCATGAGGTCGGCATCCGCGATTCCTGGCCGAGCCTCGCGACTGAGCGCGGGTTGGCGAATGTGGCCGACCATGATCGTGCGGGTGCCCGCTGCGATCGCCCGGCGGTAGATCTCGCCGTAGCTCGCGCGCCACTCATCAGCGGACAGGTCGTTGTTGGTGGTGACGAGGTGCTGATCGCGGTCGTCGACACCGTCGCCTGGGAAGTGTTTCGCGCTCGTCGCGATGCCGCGACCCTCGAGCTCCCTCATGTAGGCCTCGCCGAACGCCGCGACGGTCTCACGGTTGGAGCCGAACGTGCGCGTGTTCGTGATGGGGTTGTCGGGGTTGAGGTTGAGGTCTATCACGGGGGCGAACGCCCAGTTGATGCCGATGCTGTCGCCGAGGCGTGCGCAGTGCACCGCGAGTCGGCGGGCGGAATCGGGGTCGCCCGTGGCCGCGAGCTGCATGGGGTTGGCGAACGCCTCGGTGTCGGCGAGAAAGTTGACCGCACCCGATTCCAGGTTGCCCGCGATCAGCAGCGGCACGGTGCTCCACCGCTGCAGTTCGCTGACATCGCGCCGCGCATCGTCGGGCGGCCGGGAGATCATCATCATCGCGCCCGGCTGGATGCCACGAGTGTCGAGCCAGGTCGTCCACTCGGCCATGTCGGTCGAGCGGAGGTACACGCACATGAGCTGACCGACGCGCTGCTCGAGCGTCATCCGCTCGAGTGTCTGCTCGACCCACGCGACACCGTCGGCGGCGAGGTCGTAGGGGTCGACGGTGAGATCGACGGTCATTCGGGTCTCCCGATCAGGGTCGGCCAGTCGAGGGCGGAGAGGTCGGGTACGACGAACTCGGCCGCGGTGAGCACGTCGGGTTCGCCGACGCCCACGACGCGGCAGCCGGCACGGATGCCCGCCTCGACTCCGGCGATCGCATCCTCGAGCACGAGGCAGTGTTCGGGCGCGATGCCGAGCTTCTCGGCCGCGACGAGGAAGACGGTGGGGTCGGGCTTGGCGCGACGCACCACATTGCCGTCGACGACGGCGTCGAAGAGGTCGGCGATTCCGGTGCTGTTGAGGATCGTGCGCGCGTTGCGGCTCGCCGAGCCGAGTGCCACGGGAACCCCGTTCTCTCGCAGCCAGCGCAGCGAAGCGAGCGCGCCGGGCAGCAGGGACGCCTGGTCGAGGTGGCGCAACTGGTCGGTGTAGTACCCGTTCTTGCGGCTCGCGGCGGCCGCCGCATCCTCGGGACTCAGCGTGACGCCACCCGCTGTGAGGATGAGGTCGAGCGCGGTCTCCCTCGCGACCCCCTTCAGGCTCTCGCCGACCCGATCGCCGAACGTGAATCCGAGCTCGGATGCGATGCGGCGCCACGCCGCGAGGTGGGACTGAGCGGTATCGACGAGTACCCCGTCGAGGTCGAAGATGACGGCGGTGGTTGCAGGCGGGGTCACAGCACGGCGATCGGGTTGACGGGCGACCCCGACGCGCCCGGGATGGGCAGCGGTGCGATCACGCTGAGGAACTCCCAGCGGCCGACCTCGGCGCACGCGAGGGCAAGGGGGAGGAGCATGGCCCGGTCGACGAGCGGCACGCCGAGCACGGTGAGGGTCAGCAGGTGCCAGGGGACGGGAACGCCCTCGACCTCGCTCGGAAACGGGTCGAGTCCCTCATCGGTGACAATGACGGACGGCGAGAGCGAGGCGACCCACTCCGCGCACTCGATGCTCAGACCCGCGGTCGGGTGGGCACCCAGCGCGATGTCAGAGCGAGCTCGCTCGCGGCGCCCCAGGTGGATGTGCAGCGCGTCGCCCGCCTGCGGGGTGAGACCCGTGCGGTCGAGCGTCTCCTCGACATCGGCGAGGGTGATGACTCGCCCCTGGGTCGACTCACCGAGCACACCCGGCACGTCGATGAGGATGCCGCGACCGACGAGCGGGCTCTCGGCGAGCACGCTGAGCGCATCCGCATCACCGCGCTTGGGTGCGCCGTCCCGGTCGAAGTGGCTCACGGTGTCGATGTGGGTCATGGAGGGTGCGCCGTGAACGTCGATTTCGATGCGGTCGTTGATCGCGGTCCACCCGTCGCCCCGCTCCGTCCACTGGGTCAGGCGATAGGGGGTGGATGCGCCAGCCGTCGGTGTGAGGCCGGCCTCGAGGGCGGGTGCGGCAGGGGCATCCGCGAGGGAGATCACTCGCCCGCTGCGCGGCACGGCGAGAGCCGTCATCGCGGGGGGCGTGGTGCGTGTGGCCGTCGGGGTGAGCCGCTCGATCAGGGCGGCGTACTCGACCGCCGTCATCAGGGGCGTGGATGCGCGGGGCATCAGGCGTACTCCTTCACACGGTGGCCCGTGGGACTGAGCAGCCACGCGGGCAGCTCACTGAAGCCGACGCCCTGCTCGGAGAGCACGGCGGCCACGCACCCGAGCACCGCCATGTCGCCGCGACGAATGCCCTGCTCGAGTCGGGGCGGGCCGGAGGGTGTCGGCAGGGTATTGGCTTCGAGTTCGGACCACACGCTGTCGAAGATGAGGGATCCGGCGGCGGCGAGTTCTCCTCCGAACACGATCGTCGACGGGGCGATGAGCTTGACCGCGTTCGCGAGCCCGAGGCCGATGTACCGACCCGCCTCGCCGAGCAGACGGCGGCACTGCAGGTCGCCGGCGCGGGCATCCGTGATCACGTCTTGTAGGCTCGCGCGCGGCACGCCCGCGGTCGCGAGTTCGAGGAGCAGTGCCCGACCGGATGCGACGGCGCTGAGGCATCCCCGGTTGCCGCAGTTGCAGATCGCGCCACGGTCGTCGACGACGATGTGCCCGAGTTCGCCGGCCATGCCATTGGCGCCGCGGAATATCGCACCATCGAGGATGAGGCCGGAGCCGATGCCGTTCGACGACTTCACGTACAGCAGGTCGCGCTCGCCGCGTCCGGCTCCCCACGTGAACTCGGCGAGCGCCGCGTAGTTGGCGTCGTTGTCGACCGCCACGGGCATGCCGAGGCGTTCCCTGAGTACGGCGGCGACGTCGAGGCCCTCCCACCCGGGGAGGATGCCGCCCGGGGCAATAGTGCGGGACCGGGTGTCGTAGGGGGCGTGCAACGCCACGCACACCTGGTGCACCGCGGATGCCTCGATACCGGAGCGTTCGAGCAGGCGGTCGACGAGTGCTGCGACGGTGGAGACGTCGGCGTGCGCTTCGTGCTCGCGTCCGAGGTCGACGACCTCGTCGTCGCGCGTCTCGTTATCGAAGGAGATGACCGAACCGTGCAGGCGCTGGTGGCCGAGGTCGATGGCGACGAGTGCGCCGCGAGCGCCGGCGAGCACGACCGATGTCTCGCGGCCACTGACCCCGGGACGCACCTCGACGGAGCCGTCTTGCGCGAGCGACCGCACGATCGCGTTGATTGCCGAGCGCGAGAGACCGACGTGCCGGGCGAGGGTCGCCTGTGAGGCGGGGCCGAGCGCGCGCAGCGCGTCGATGACGTGCCTTTCGTTGGCGCGGCGAAGCGCTGACTGCGAGCCTGCAGCTTCGGTTGAATCGTCGGCGACCACGCTGCGATTCCAGCGCGTTGTGAGCCCACTGTCAAGTTCGTGTACATCTGCGGGTTGCAACGCCCCGAATTGTTCGTGTCGTGAACGGTTGAGGCATCGCTCTGGGGGAACGGTCGAGCGTCTGCCTATGATTGCCGCGCTTGACCCTCCCGCTCCGTTCACGACTCGAATGGACGGGGTACACCGAACAGAAAGCGATTCGATGGCGAACTCGGAAACCGTGATCGGTGCCCGGCACGTGTCCAAGCGTTTTGGCCACGTGCAGGCGCTGCGCGACGCATCCGTCACCGTGCCCGCGGGGAAGGTCGTCGCTCTCGTCGGCGACAACGGTGCAGGCAAGTCGACACTCGTCAAGACACTGCTCGGCATCAACAAGCCAGACTCCGGTGAGGTCATCATCGGCGGTGAGGTCGTGCAGCTCGCTGGCGTACGTGATGCCCAGGCGCGCGGCGTCGACGCCGTTCACCAGGACCTCGCGCTCGCCCCCGAGCTTTCCGTCGTCGACAACATGTTCCTCGGGCACGAAGACGTCATCGGTCCGGGCTTTCTGCGCCGTCGTCGCATGACCGAGCGGGCCGACGTCGCGGTGCGCGAGCTGGGCATCCGGCTTCCTTCCCTCACGGTGCCGATTCGGGAACTCTCGGGCGGCCAGCGTCAGGCTGTCGCGGTCGCGAAGGCCGTGATGTGGTCGCGCACCGCAGTGCTCATGGATGAGCCCACCGCCGCTCTCGGCGCCCGCCAGTCCGAAATCATCGCCGACCTCATGCGCACCGTCGCCGCCAAGGGGCTCGGTGTGCTCGTGATATCGCACGACCTCCCCCGAATCCTGAAAGCCGCGGACACCATCACGGTGTTGTGGCGCGGCGAGACCGTGCTCGAGGCACCCGCCGCCGACCTGACCGTTCCCGATCTGGTCGCCACCATGGTCGGCTACCGCGCCGAGGAGGATGCCTCATGAGCACCCTGAACCCCGACCTGCTCGAACTCGACGATCGCGCGCGCAAGCCCGCACATCCGATCGTCTCGTGGCTTCGCACGCGTGCGGCCTGGATCCTGCTGCTCGACATCGCCCTCATCGGGGTGTTCACCGCCCTGTCGCGCAACAACGTCTACTTCTCGCCCGCGAACGCCGAGTCGGTGCTGCTCTCTATGTCGCAAGTGCTGCTGCTCGCCCTGGGACTGGCGATGATGCTCGGCGCCGGCATCTTCGACCTCTCGCTCGGTGCCAACCTCGTGCTGTCGTCTGTCGTCGGTGCCATGGTGATGCGGTCGTTCCAGTCGACGTCCGGTGACCAGTCGAGCTACCACGACATCCCCGTCGCGATCGTGGCGGGACTTCTTGCGTGCACTGCCACCGGCGTGCTGTTCGGCGTCGTCAACGGACTGCTCATCGCGATCGGCAACGTCAACTCCCTCATCGCGACGCTCGGCACGCTCGGCATCGGAACCGGCATCGCGCTCCTGGTGACGGGCGGGTCGGATGTTGCCTCCCTCCCCATCCAGTTGCAGGTGTCGATCGGGCTCAACTCGATCGGCGTGTTCCCCATCCCCGCGATCGTCGCGTTGCTCATCGCGATCGCCCTCTGGGTCGTCGTGCGATTCACTCGCTTCGGGATGCGGACGCAGGCAATCGGGTCGTCGCGCATCTCCGCGGAGCGCGCCGGAATTCGGGTGCGCGGCCAGCTCGTGGCCCTCGCGGTGCTCGGCGGAGGTCTCGCCGGACTCGCGGGCTTCATCGACCTCGCCCGTTTCGGATCCACCGCGATCTCGGGGCACGCCAACGACGCCCTCGGGGCCGTCACGGCGGCCGTGATCGGCGGCACTCTGCTCGAGGGCGGCAAGATCTCGATCCCCGGTGCCATCTGGGGTGCGGGTCTCGCGGTGATCCTGCAGACCGGACTCGTGATCCTGGGCGTCTCGTCGTTCTGGCAACTCATCGTCGTCGGCGTCGTTCTCCTCGTCGCCGTGTTGCTCGACCGCGTCGCCGCCGTGCGCCGCACCAAGGCCGTCAAGGTCGACTGACCTCACCCCGCACCATCCACCTCACCCACACCACACAGAAGCACCCACAAGAAGGAGTCGAAGATGATCCGCCCCACCCGAGCCGCAGCAGTGGCACTGGCCGCACTCGCGGCGACCACGCTCGCCGCGTGCTCCACCCCCGCCCCCACCGACGGTGACGCAGCCGCGTCAGACATCTCGATCGCCGCGGTGTTCCCGAACACGGCCGACCCGTTCTGGCAGACGATCTCGTGCGGTGCTCAGGCGCGCGCCGACGAACTCGGGGTCGATCTGCAGCAGTTCAACTCGACGAACACCGACACCAACACGATCGCGAGCAACTTCCAGAGCGCGTCGCTCATCGAAGCCGACGGCATGATCGTGAACCCGTTCAACAACAACCAGTTCGTCGCCCAATACCAGACCCTCATGGCTGACGGCGTTCCCGTGGTCACGAGCAACGGCACCGACCCGCAGTCGGAGTACATGAACATCTACAGCGGACCGGACACCGCGGGCTTCTCTGAGCAGGTGGCCGACCTCGTCCCCGAGGGCGCTGGCACGATGGTCTTCCTCGGTGGCGCGCCCGGCATCCCGCCGCTCGAGACCCGCACGCAGCCGTTCTACGAGGCGGTCCAGGCCATGCGCCCCGACCTCACCCCGCTGCCCGTCGACTACTCGGGCTTCGACATCAACAAGGCGACCACCAACGTCGCGTCGATGATCATCGCCAACCCCGACCTCAAGCTCATCATCGCGGCCACCGGCCCCGACGGTGTGGGCGCTGCGGCGGCCATCCAGCAGGCGGGCAAGGCGGGCGAGATCGCGCTCATCGCGTTCGACGCGGTTCCGCCGGAGGTCGAGGCCCTGCGTGCCGGAACCATCTCCGCCCTCATCGCCCAGGACCCGTTCTCGATCGGCACCTCCTCGGTCGACTCGATCGTCGACTACCTGAAGGCGAACCCCGATGGTGGACCGGTCGAGCCCAACGGATCGAAGACCATCGACTCGGTGCTCATCACCCAGGACACGGTCGACGACCCCGCCAACGCGAACTACCTCTACAAGACAGAGTGCTGATCGCCTGAACCACGCGAGGGGTGCCGGATTTGTTCCGGCACCCCTCTTGCGTATCCCGCGGCGGGTCGCGTCTCAGGCGTCGTCGAGCAGCTTCTTGAGCGCCTCGATGATCTCGCGCGAACCGTCGGCCGTCTCCGAACCCTCGCGCGTATCGGCCTGAGCCCCGCGGTGGATGAGCGTGATGCGGCACCCCTCGTCGGTCGGCGCGATCTCCCAGTGCAGTGACCCCTGGTCGTCGCGCCCGCCGTACCAGGTCGCGATGAACGTGTGCGCGAGCCTGGCGGGGGGATCGAACTCGAGCACCTCGCCGACGATCTGCGCGTCGCCGTCGTCATCCACGAACTCGATTGGGGAGCCCACCTCCCACGTCGTGCGCGGCGCGGTGCCGTAGTAGTAGCGACGCACGGTGTGCGGATCGGTGAGGGCGGCCCACGCCGCCTCGGGTGTTGCCGTCGTCGTCACTTCGTAGACGCGGTCGTTCATTGTCTTTCCCCCTCGAGGTCGTTCTTGAGTGCGAGCAGCCGGCCCGCCGCGCGAGCACCGAAGTCGTCGATCCACCGCTGGGCGAGTTCCACGATCGGTACGGCATTGAGATAGCAGAGCCGAACTCGGCCCTGCTTGCGGGAGACGATGAGCGAGGCATCCTCGAGCACTCCCACGTGTTTGAGCACCGCGTGGCGTCCGAGCGGTGCGAGAGCAGCGGTGAGCTCGCCGACGCTCAGCCCATCGCGATCGCGCAGGGCATCGAGGATGCGGCGGCGCGACGGGTCCGCGATCGCGGCGATCACGGCATCTGTGCTCACGTCGCCACAATAGGTGACCGCGCAGTCACCTGTCAATGCTCGCACCTGTTGACGTTCGTCCCTGTCGATGCTCGTCGCTGTCGTCCGTCGCTGCGATGATCCGTCGCAACAGCAGGCGAGGGAGCAGGCGAGAGGGAGGCTGCATGCGGGGCGAAGCGACCGTGCTGCACGCCGACCTTGACGCGTTCTTCGCGTCGGTCGAGCAACGCGACGCCCCCGCGCTGCGCGGACGGCCGGTGATCGTCGGTGGTGGCGTGGTTCTCGCCGCGAGCTACGAGGCGAAGGCGCGCGGAGTGCGCACCGCCATGGGTGGACGTCAGGCGCGCGATCTCTGCCCGGAGGCGATCATCGTGCCCCCGCGCATGGAGGCCTACTCGCAGGCGAGCAGAGACGTCTTCGCGATCTTCCGCGACACCACGCCACTCGTCGAGGGCATCTCCATCGACGAGGCCTTCCTCGAGGTCGGCGGCCTACGCCACATCGCCGGCACGCCCGAGCAGGTCGCGGTGCGGCTGCGCGAGCGCGTGCGCACCGAAGTCGGCCTCGCCATCTCGGTGGGCGTGGCCCGCACCAAGTTCCTCGCGAAGGTCGCGAGTGCGGTGAGCAAACCGGATGGGCTACTCATCGTCGAGCCGTCGCGCGAAGAAGAGTTTCTGCTCCCGCTACCCGTCGAGCGGCTGTGGGGGGTCGGCAAGGTCACGGCGGAGAAGTTGCATCGCCTCGGTATCCGCACCGTGGGTCAGCTCGCGGAGCTCGAGGCGGCCTCCGCCGAGAGGTTGCTCGGCAGGGCGGCCGGCGCGCACCTGCACGCGCTCTCCCGGCTGCGAGACCCTCGGCCGGTCGACACGACCCGGCGGCGGTCATCCATCGGCTCCCAGCGGGCGCTCGGCAGCAAGCCACGCACCCCCGAGGAGCTCGACCTCTACCTCACCCAGATCATCGACCGTCTCGGTCGGCGGCTGCGCGACGGCGAGCGGGTGTGCCGCACGGTCGTGCTGAGGCTGCGATTCGGCGACTTTACCCGGGCGACGCGATCGCAATCGGTGGGGCAGGCGACCGACCGCACCGCGCGACTGCTCGCCATCGCGCGGCAGCTGCTCGCAGCATCCGCGCCGCTCATCGCCGAGCGGGGGATCACCCTCATCGGCATTTCGCTAGCGCAGTTGTCGCGGGCAGACAGCGTGCAGCTCGAACTGCCGATCGACTGGGACGACGGGGGCGACCGCATCGATGCGGTGCTGGATGACCTGCGCGACAAATTCGGGGCCGCCGCCGTGGCCCGCGCCTCGCACCTCGGTCGCGACGCCGGCTGGGATGCGCCACTGCTGCCGGAGCATCACTAGCACGCCGCCCCGCGCTGCCCTCCCCCTTTCCCTCCTACCCCCCCCGTTCCCTCCCCCTTCGCTACCCCTCCCTCCCTTTCCCTTTCCGAAATGACGGAGATTCGGACCGGACGCCCGTTTCCGCCGCCCAACACCCTCGTAGAGCCCCAGATCTCCGTCATTTCGGAAGAAGAGGAGAGGGGAGAGGGGGGCGGGCGCGTGCCGAAGGGGCGGCTGCTGCCGCAGGTCGCGGCGAAGATCCGCTGATCGGCACCCTGGGCATCCACCCCTCTAGCGATGTATCGTTAACTATCGCTACGCCGACACAGGAGGCACATCATGCGGATGCCCGACACCACCAACTTCGACATCTGGGAGGCCGTCGACGGCCTTCGTGAGGCGTTCACGCCGCGTCCGCCCGGGCGTATGGGGCGGGGTGACATTCGCACGGCCATCCTCGCGGCGCTCATGGTGGAGCCGATGCACGGCTACCAGATCATTCAGGCCATCGAGGCGCGCAGTGGCGGTGCGTGGAAGCCGAGCCCCGGCTCGATCTACCCCACCCTGCAGCTGCTTGCCGACGAGGGGTTCGTGAGCTCTGAGCAGGTGGGGGAGCGCAAGGTCTACTCGCTCACCGAGGCGGGAAGGGCAGCCGCGGCCGAGGGCGCGAGCAAGCCCCACCCGTGGGATCACAGCCGCATCCGCGAGCAGGCCGAGGAACGAGCGGCCCTGCCGAAGGCGGGCGCGAAGCTCGCCCAGGCGCTCGGTCAGGTGGCGCACAGCGGCACCGCCGAGCAGCGGGAGCGGGCGATCGCGATCGTGGATGACGCACGCCGCAAGCTCTACGCGATCCTCGCCGAGGAGTGAGCGACACCTCCCACCCCGCCGACCGAGCGTTCCGGGCCCGCTACCGCCGCATCATGCGGTTCGCGGCCCGGGCGATGGTGCAGGCCTGGTGGTTCGAGCTCGTTCTGCCACGGTTCGGCCTTGCCCGGTTCTCGGCGCGCGGTCGCATCCCTCGCCTGCAGAAGCTCGCCCGTCGCTTCCACGGCCTCGCGGCCGAACTCGGCGGGCTCATGATCAAGGTGGGCCAGTTTCTCTCCTCCCGACTCGACGTGCTGCCGCCCGAGATCACTCGCGAGCTTGAGGGCCTTCAGGATGAGGTCGCGCCCGAGGTGTTCGCCGATATCCGCAGGCAGGTCGAAGCCGAATTGGGCATGCCGCTCGAGCGGGCGTTCGCCGAGTTCGACGAGGTGCCGCTCGCCGCGGCATCCCTCGGTCAGGCGCACCGGGCCCGAGTCTCGCCGGGCATTGCCGCCGACCTCGGCTTCGAGCATGTCGTCGTCAAGGTGCAGCGCCCCGGCATCGAGAAGATCGTGGCCGTCGACCTCGCCGCCCTGCGCCGCGTGGCGCGCTGGCTCGCTCGCGTTCGGCTCGTCTCCTCACGTGCCGACGCCCCCGCCCTCGTCGAGGAATTCGCGACCACGAGTCTCGAGGAGATCGATTACCTGCACGAGGCCGAGAACGCGGAGCGCTTCGCGAGCAACTTTGCGGATGATGCCCGCGTCGCCGCCCCCACGGTGGTGTGGGACCGCACCTCCCTTCGTGTGCTGACCCTCTCCGACGTCTCCGCACTCAAGATCACGGATGTCGCCGGTCTCGCCCGCGCCGGCATCGACCCCGCGGAGGTCGCGAACGAACTCGCGAGGGTCACCTTCGAGCAGATCTTCGTGCACGGCTTCTTCCACGCCGACCCGCATCCCGGCAACATCTTCGTGACGCCGGGGCCGAACGAATCTTGGCGTCTCACGTTCATCGACTTCGGCATGATGGGCGAGATCCCCGACTCCCTGCGCTCGGGTCTGCGCACGTTCATCCTCGCCGCCGTCGCGCGCGACGGACGCGCGCTCATCGCCGCCCTCGAGGGGCTCGGCGTTCTGCTCCCGACCGCCGACACCGATGAGTTGGAGCGCGTGATGACGACGCTCTTCGACCGGTTCGGCGGCATGGGCGTCGCCGAACTGCGTGCCATCGATCAGCGTGAGATGGAGGCGTTCGCCCGCCAATTCGGCGAGACGATTCGGGCGATGCCGTTCCAGTTTCCGGAGAGCTTTCTGCTGCTCATCCGCACCATTTCCCTTATCTCCGGTGTCACGAGTTCCCTCAACCGCGACTTCAACATGTGGGACGCGATCGATCCGTTCGCGCGCACCGTTCTCTCCGGGTCGGGTGAGGGCTTCGTGCGCGACCTCGGCCAGCGCGCGGTCGAATTCGCGACGACGATGGCGCGGCTCCCCCGGCGGTTCGACGAACTAGCGACCCGCATCGACCGCGGTCAGGTGGCGGTGCGCACGCCCGAACTCGACCGCAGGTTGCGGTCTCTCGACCGCAGCCTCAGCCGCGTCGCGTCGGGGATCGTGTTCGCGGGACTGCTCGTCGCCGGGGTGCTGCTGCGCCCCACCGACGACGTGCTCGGCTGGGTGCTCATGGGGGCCTCTGCGCTGCCGCTGCTGCACGTCGTGTTCACGGCGCGGCGACGCTGAGGCGGCGGGCCGCCAGTGGGCTACGCCATGGCAGCAGCCATGACGATAACCGAGGAGCCCATACCCGCCATTTCGACAACGGCAGCACGACCGCGACGAGACGCACCGTAGAGACCGATGGCGCAGGCGATGCCGTATCCGACCGCTAGCACCATGAGTGTGCGGGAGTCTAAGAAGAGGTGGCTCGTATGCCCGAGGCTGCCGTCGGAGGGGTCGACGTGGAGAAGAAGCGCAGCCATCAGGAGTGTTCCGCAGCCGCTGATCGCATCATGAGCCGAGTGTGCGCTCGCCGCGGGGTCGGGGCGTCTGAGCCGCCTGCCGCGGTGCGCTCGACTTACGGCTGCGCTCGCGAGAACCAGCGCCAGGATGACGCAGAACCACCATACCGACGGCATGTGCGGCGACGGGCTTGCCCGGTCGATCATCGCTGCGATTGCCGCCGTGCCGGGGACTGCCAACAAGTATCCCGCGGGAAGGAAGGCTGCCGCGCCGACGCTGATGACCATCAGCACAATGGACGGCAGCGTCAAGTCGGCATTCACAAATGCAAAGATAGCTCCTGAATCTAGATTCAGCTACTACTTTCGGATCAACGCTGACTGCGCAATCCCTAAGCGCATGGCGAAGTACCCCGTAACCGCAGTGATCATGGTTGCTCGGGTGACGATGGTCGATCCCATCGCAACCTGAAAGCCGAACCCATCGATCATCGCCAGCGCGCTCTGCGCCAGCTCTTGGGCGTCTGCCACGGAGCCAAAGACACCCGCGGTGATGCCGTCCTCGATGATGCGCGCCAAGCCGTCGATCCACCGCCGCTGATGCTCGTCCCAGATGTTCACGAACTCCGGGTATTGACGGGCATGCGCCAGGAGATCGAGTTCAAGCAGGTATTCGTCGAGCCGACTGCCCTTGGCTGGCACGATGCGCTCGATGAAGGTAGCCAGCCGGTGCATTGCCTCCGTGCTTCCCCCGAAAAGCTCGTCCTCGAATCGGCTCGCCGCGCGACGATTCGCGTGCAGCATCGCGCGAACGAGTGTCTCTTGTCGGGAATCGAAGTAGTACATGATGAGGGACGTCGACACACCCGCCTCGAACGCAATGTCAGAGATCCGTGTCTCGCAGAAGCCGCGACGGCTCACGGTGCGTTCGGCCGCGTCGAGGAGTCTCAAGAGTTCGGCATCCGAGCCCCCGCCGTCGTGGCGGTCGGCCAAGCCGTCGAGTCCATTCTCGAGATAGCGGTTGCGCCACAGTGTCACCGTCGGCGCGGACACCCCCAGCGCCTGGGCGACATCCTTGACTTTCCAGTTCTGCTCCAACGCCAGCACGATGCGCGCGCGCGTCGCCATTCGCGTCGAGGTGGTGGACGAAGCGGCAGCGGCCTTCAGTTCAGCGCGCTGCTCGTCCGTGAGTACGATTCTCGGTATCGCCACGGCCGTTCTCCTGTCGTCAGCGCTCCATCTTCACACGAGTGCACCACGCACCGAAGTTGCGCAGCAGCGCGGAGGCGTGTGGCTCGGTCGCCCAGAGCACCTCGGGGTGCCACTGCACGGCGACGAGGCGGCGGGCGGGGTCTTCGAAAGCCTCGATGGTGCCGTCGGGTGCGAGAGCAGTAACCTCGACGCCTGGCGCGATGACCGATATTGCCTGATGGTGTTCGCTATTGACGGCAATCTCACCAGACCGCTCGAGGAGTTTCGTGAGCAGGCTGGGGGCCGACACCGTGACCGGGTGTGCGGCACGGTCGAGGGCCTCCTCGCCGGGCGCATGATTGAGTGGGCCGGGGGCGTCCCGGGGAATGTCGATGTGCAGTTGTCCGCCGAGCAGCGCAGTGGTGAGTTGAGCGCCACGGCAGATCGCGAGCACGGGCAGTCCGATCGAGAGGGCCGAGTGAAAGGCCGCCGCCTCGTTGCTATCGCGGTCACGATTGATCTGCCCTAGTGCGGGGTCGGAGGCGTTGCCGCCATACAGGGCAGGGTCAACATCCACGCCACCGCTGATGATCAACCCATCGGCCATCTGCACGATTTCTGACACGGCTGCGGATGGTGCACTGCAGTCGATTGCGAGTGGCACGATCCCCGCGTGAACCAATCCCTCGAACATCAGCCGCCAGTGGATGAACTCATCCAGCTCATCCGCGGCATAGGTGATGGCGACTACGGGCAATCGGTCGGGGTGCGACATGCTGCAACTGTACTTCGAGCCGCTCGCCCGACGAGCGCGTACAAACGAACATATCGACTGAATGAACATGTAGCTTTTTCTTTGCTATTCCCTTAGAGTTCACGACAGTCAGACGGGAGACAGATCAGTGCCGATCCACACAGTCCTCGGACCCATTGAGCCGACAGACCTCGGGCGTACCAGCATGCATGAGCACGTACTCATAGACGCCCGCGTCTGGTACGAGCCCTCAAGCGAGGCTGGCCCCGCTGACGGCGTGGTTCGGCTCGAGAACTTCGGTTACCACCGGTGGAACCTCATTGGAAACCCCGACAACCTCGTGCTCGATGACGTCGATGCGGCCGCCGAAGAGCTTGCCCTGATCACCGAGGTCGGGGGTTCGGGTGTTGTCGACCTCTCGAACGACGGACTCGGTCGGGACGTGTCGAAGTTGCCCGACATCAGTCGTCGGTCGGGGGTGCACATCATGGCCGCGTCGGGTTGCTACGTCGATGCCGCTCACCCCGATTGGGTTGAGACAAGCACGGAGACACAACTCGCGGATCGTTTCATCTCGGAACTCGTCGATGGGCTCGATGGCACGGACATCCGCGCCGCATTGCTCGGCGAGATCGGGACGAGCGATCCGGTGACTCCTCGCGAGTGGAAGGTGCTCGCGGCGGCGGCCGATGCCGCCGTTCGCACCGGGTCATCCATCTCGATCCACCTCGACGCGCGGGGGACCAATGGTGTTGCCGTATTCGAGTTCCTCGCCGAGCGGGGCGTGACGGCAGATCGCATCGTGCTCGGCCATGTCGATGAGCATCTCGATCTCGCTTATCACCGTGACATGATCGCGACGGGCTCGACGATCGCCTACGACACCTTCGGATCCGATTACGCCTTCAACGGGCTGTTCAAAGATCCCGCAGACGATCAACGTCTCGAAGTGCTGTTGCCCTTGCTCCGTGACGGACACGCAGCACAGATCGTGCTGGCGTGCGACGTCTTCACAAAAATCCACACGCGCCGGTTCGGTGGGTTCGGCTACGACCACCTGCTGCGGCGCATCCTCCCGCTGCTTCGCGCGGAAGGCATCTCTGAAACCGAGCTCGACACGATGCTGATCGACAACCCCCGTCGGCTTCTCGACCGGCCCTGAACTCATCTCCTCCCATCGAATTCATCTCAACGAAAGGAGCAGCACTATGTCCGCACCAACCGAGCACAGCCGCTCGGCATACAAGCAGGAGCTTCGTCGCGAGCTCGGCGTATTGGGCAACGCAGCCCTATGCGTTGCCGCGATCACTCCCGCAGTAGTCGTATTTGCCATCGCACCCGTTCTCTTCAACCTCGCCGGAACCGGAGCATTCTGGGTGCTTATGATCGGCGGCCTGCTCGGCATCGCCATGGCATTCTGCTGGGCAGAGCTCGGGTCGGCCTTCCCCATCGCCGGTGGTGACTACACCATCGTGTCGAAGACTCTGGGCAGAGCCCTCGGATTCATCTCGCTCATACTCACGGGACCGATCCAGGCGTTCCTCATCCCCGCGGTGGTCGCTCTCGCAATAGCGGGATACCTCAACTCGATCGTCGTCATCGATGCACGAATCCTTGGGGCGGCCGTGATCGGGGTCGGCGTCGTGATCTCCATCATCGGAGTGAAGTTCACATCGCGCGCGGTAGCTGTGCTCCTAACCTTCGAGATCGGGGTCGTCGCGTTCGTCACCGTGCTCGGGTTCATTCATTCCCAACGTGGACTCGACGCCGTCGTCAGCCCGACCGTCTGGGACCCCACCACCCTCGTGGCCAGTCCTCTCCCGTGGAGCGCCCTCATTGCCGGGGTGGCCGTGGCGGCATTTGCCTACAACGGCTTCCAGGGAGCGCTGCTCTTCTCTGAAGAGACGAAGGGCGACCCGCGCGGTATTGCCAAGTCGGTCTTTATCGCCCTCGGCGTCGCCATTGTCACCGCCGTCATCCCCGTCACCGCGGGCCTCATCGGCGCGACCAACCTTGCCGAATTCACGACGTCGGCAACCCCCTGGCAAGTTCTCATCGACAGCTTCGGCAGCCCCGTCTTCAGCACCGTCGTGAACGTCGGAATCGCGTTGTCGGTCATGAACGGTGTCGTCGCTCTGGTCCCCTACTTCTCGCGCGTGCTGTACAGCTCGGGCAGGGACATGGCGTGGCCGGCGCCGATCAGCCGACCGCTCGCCAAGGTGCACCCGCGTCTCGAGACGCCGTGGGTCGCGTCGATCGTCGTGGGGGTCGGATCGATCATCCTGATCCTCTTCTTCGACGTGAACACGCTCGCAACGATCATCGGAACCGTCGTAGCGATCGAGTTCGTCCTCATCTCGCTGAGCGCAATCGTGGCCCGAATCAAGTTCCCGAACATGCGTCGCCCGTACCGCATGCCGATCTGGCCCGTCATTCCCGCATTCGCGGCACTATTCGCGATCTTCCTGGTCACCCTGCAGGCACCCGGCGATCTGCTCGTGGCGGGAATCATCGTCGCTGTGTCTCTCCTCTACTGGCTCGTGTACTTGCGGCCTCGCGCAGCAACCCACCTGCGGATTCTGGACCCGATCTACGGCGATTCGCCGGAAGGTCGAGGCGAGATCCCTTCCCCGAACAACGACCGCGCGTCGGTCACCGAATAGGAGCCACCGCATATCCAATGCACACGAACACTCACGCGTCCTCTGCCGCCCACCCCACGGATCCTCTCAGCAGAGAGGAGCTCGGCCTCATCGTGCAGGCCGTGCGGTCCGACTCGGACTACATGCCGTCGGATCTCTTCATCTCTGTCGACCTGATCGAGCCGCCACGCAAGAATGCGGTAACCGATCTTCTTGCTCGCCGCTGCCGGGCGGCGATGTGGCGACAGGGGACGCGTGAGCTCTTTGAATTGGATCTGGAAGTCGAGGAGACAGCGGCGCGTGTTGTGACGCGCCGCCTCGTCCCCGGTGCGAGTGCCCCGATGTTGGTCGCGCAGGTGGATGCCGCACTCACCCTCGCTCGATCAAGCGAGCAGTTCCGCCGCGGACTGAGCGATCGGGGTCTTGCCAAGGGGAGTGAGATTCACCTCGAGGCCTGGCCGTTCGGCGGCCTTCTGCCAGATCGGTTCGCGGGTCGTCGGGTCGTGTACACCCCGGCGTGGGAGCGCAAGCATCCCGAGGGCAACCCGTACGCGCACCCCATACACGGCCTGTACGCCGTTATCGACCTCGACAGCATGGAGCTGCTGGAGATCGAAGAGCACGAAGCGGTCCCGATCCCTCAAGAGCCCGGGGACTATCGCGCGTCTGTTGTTCATCCGCGCCGCGAGGTGGCGGCGCTGGAGATCACCCAACCCAACGGCGCGGGCTTTCGGATGTCCGGTCGCGAGCTCAGCTGGCAGAACTGGCTCATCCGGGTGGGTTTCTCGCCGCGCGAGGGACTCGTTTTACACGACATTCGCTACTCCGACCACGGGCGGGAGCGCTCGATCGCGCGTCGTCTCTCGATGGCGGAGCTAGTCATTCCGTACGCCGACCCGAGTCCTGGTTCGTATCGCAAGAATGCGTTCGACGCGGGCGAGGTGTTCATGGGCATCAACTCGAACTCGCTCTCCCTGGGGTGTGATTGCGTGGGGGAGATCCGCTACCTCGACGCATCGTACGTCGACAACCTCGGAGAGGTGCGCACGATCGAGAACGCGATCTGCATCCACGAGGAGGATGCGGGCATCCTGTGGAAGCACACCGATACGGACGGCAGCGTCGAGGTGCGACGGGCTCGACGACTCGTGGTGTCCTCGATCTACACCATCGACAACTACGAGTACGGGTATTACTGGTACTTCGGTCTTGATGGCTCCATCGAGTTCGAGGTGAAGTTCACGGGAATCGTCCTGACCCTCGCCGCGCCAGCGGACCAGCCGGCACTCCATGGCACGGTAGTCGCACCGGGACTCGTGGCGCCTCACCACCAGCACGTGTTCTCTGCCCGCATCGACCTCTCCGTCGATGGTGGCAGCAACTCGGTCTACGAGGTCGACGCGGTCGCGCCGGAACGAGGGCCACTGAACCCCTACGGCGGCTCGTTCATCGAGAAGTCGGAGCTCATTGCCAACGAGCGCGACAGCCGCAGACACCTGAAGCCCTCCGCGGCGCGCCACTGGCGCGTCGTTAATCCGGCGTCTCTGAACCGGATGGGGCGACCCGTCGCGTACAAGTTACTGCCGAAGAGCCCGGTGACACCGGTCGCGGAGCGGGACTCGAGCATTGGAAAGCGCGCCGGGTTCATGTACGCGGATGTGTGGGTGACCGCGGCTGATGACGCCGAGCGGTACCCGGCCGGGGACTACCCGTTCCAGAGCGCGGCGAACGAGGGTTTGCCTTCGTGGGTGCAGCAGGAGCGCAACCTCGAGGCGACGGAGATCGTGTTGTGGCACACGTTCGGCATCACCCACGTTCCCCGGCTCGAGGATTGGCCGATCATGCCCGTCGAGAGGGCAGGCTTCGTCCTGGCACCCTTCGGTTTCTTCGATCGCAACCCGTCGCTGGATGTTCCGCCGGAACAACCCCAGTGCGGTACTGACCACCACGCGCAGGATCACGATCACCACGCCCACCACACCCACGCCCACCACACGGAGGAGTAGGCATGACGCATTCCGATTCCACGATCGTTCGACCGTACATCGACGGCCGTCATTACGTTCGCGACGGAGCCGACACTCTCGATGACATCAACCCCTCCGACGGGACACTCATCGCTCGAGTCGCACTGGTAGACGAGTCGGACGTCGATGTGGCGGTGAGCGCAGCACGGCGCGCCTTCGACTCCGGTGTGTGGAGCGGAATCGAACCATCCGAGCGCCGCGATGTCGTGCTTCGGTTGGCGGACCTGCTTGAGGAGCGACTGCAGGAATTCGCCGAGCTCGATTCTCGTGACGCGGGCAAGCCGATCAGCTCGTGCCGTGAGGGCGATATTCCGGACGTGATCGGTGCCCTGCGTTTCTACGCGCACGCGGCCGACACGTGGTTCGGGACGACCACCCCCACTCGCCCAAACTCTGTCGGGATCATCACACGTGAGCCCATCGGGGTCGTCGGCGCGGTGATCCCGTGGAACTTCCCGCTGTCTACGCTGTCGTGGAAGTTGGCACCGGCCCTCATGGCGGGTAACTCTCTGGTCGTCAAGCCGGCCGAGCAGACACCGCTCAGCGCGCTGCGTATCGCCGAACTGGCCACCGAGGCGGGCGTCCCCGATGGGGTGTTCAACGTCGTGCCAGGGTTGGGTCACGTCGCCGGGCGCGCCCTGGGCCTCCACCCTGATGTCGACGCGGTGACCTTCACCGGTTCGACTGAGGTGGGCCGAGCTTTTCTCCGCTATTCGGCCGACAGCAACCTCAAGGAAGTTGCGCTCGAGCTCGGTGGCAAGAGCCCTCAGGTGGTCTTCGCCGACACCGTCGACCACCTTGATTCGGTGGTCGAGCAGCTCGGGATCGCCGCGTTCGCCAACATGGGCGAGAACTGCACCTGCGGATCGCGAGTGCTCGTTCAGCGCCCCATCTACGATCGGGTCGTCGAGATGTTGTGCGCTGAGGCTGAGCGATGGACGGTGGGTTCCGCGGATGCTCCGGACACCATGGTCGGCCCTCTAATCGACAAACCCCAATTCGACCGCGTTATGGGCTACATCGACGGTGCCGTGGCTGATGGCGCTCGAATCGCGGCGGGCGGCACTCAGGCTTTGCCGCAGAGCGGGGGGTGGTACGTGCACCCGACGGTGATCGTCAACGCCGGCGTCGACTCCGTGATCATGCGCGAAGAGGTGTTCGGCCCCGTGCTGTGCGTCATGCCATTCGACACCGTAGACGACGCGATCCGCCTCGCCAACGACACGGACTATGGGCTCGCGGCATCCGTGTTCACCCGAGACGTGAGTGTGGCCCATCGGGTGAGTAGGGCGCTGCAGGCAGGCACCGTGTCCGTTAACGCATACAGCGAGGGCGACATCTCGACCCCGTTCGGCGGATACAAGCAATCAGGCTTCGGCGGGCGAGACAAGGGTCTGGAGGCCTTCGCTCAGTACACGAACATCAAGACGACGTGGATCGATCTGGGCTCCTAGCGGGCTATCGCCTACTCACCTACCGCCCGGCCGCCCATGCCGCCTGCCCGTCGTGAATGAACTGCACCCACTCCCACCCGGGCAGCGGGTCACTCAGACGCGGGTCGTCGGGGACGCGACCATCTCTGAGAGCGTCGACGTAGGCGCGGTCGCGTGCGATCCGCGCCCGCGTTTCGCGACCGTCGGCGGGGCTGCCGTGGCCGGGGATGGCGGTCGTCACACGATCGGCGAGGGCGTCGAGCATCCGCAATGCCGCTAGGTAGTCCGTGATCGGGTCGGCGTCGCCACCGTTGTGGATGGCGAGCATCGGCACGAGCACGTCAGAGAGCATGTCGCCCGCGACCAGCACCCCGCTGTCGTCGAACAGTAACGCCGCGTGTCCGACCGCGTGACCGCGATGCTGGATGATGCGAGCCACCGGCCCCGCCCAGGGCACGGTGTCGGCGCCCGCGGGTAGCCCTTTCACGCGACCGAGCAGGTGCAGGGGAACGTCCGCGGCGATCTCGGGCGGCAGTCGTCACGTTTCTGACCTCCGACCTCGCGGCCTTCGTCACCGGGCAGGTCGTCGACGTCAACGGTGGGGGGTACTTCAGCTGAGTTCGGTGCCTAGTCCGGCTCGGCGAGCGTCAGCAAGGCTGCGCGGGCGGCAGTCAACTCGGCGGACGTGAGGTAATGCGGGGTCGCGGCGGCCGCGGCAACTCCCTCGGCGGCGTGCCGCACCACGAGCATCCGGTCGGTCGGCAAGCCGTCGCGCGCGAACAGCTCACGCCAGCGTTCGGCGTCGGCGTGGAGTAGCTCATCGACACCCGGGATGGCGACGACGCCGCCCCACTGGGTGGAGGGCGCGAAGACGTGCATCGCCACGCTGCTGGCGCCGCACAGCGCTCGCACGTACCCGCGCATGATCTTGCCGGGCCGGTTCTCGGTGATGTCGACGTGCAGCATGACCTCGTCGTAGAACCGCGTGAGCGAGTGGTCGACGGCGGCGCGCAGAAGGTCGTCCTTCGTCGTGAAGTGGTGCAGGAGTCCGCTCTTCGAGACCCCCGCGGCGTCAGCGACTTCGGCGAGGCTCAGGGCGGTTCCGCGCACGGTGAGCAGGGCATCCGCCGCCTCCAGAATCGCGAGTCGGGTGCGCTCGCGATCGCGTGTGGCGGGTGCGCCAGAACCCTCGGGGCTCGACCCGGCCGCGCCAAAGACCTCAGTGCTCGACAGGGTGCGTCTCCTTCGTGCTCGGGATGATGCGCGCCGCCACGACGCCCGCGATCGCGAGCAGCGCGGCTGCGCACAGCGAGGTCACCTGCATGCCGATCGTGAAGGCGTGCTGGGCTTCTTCCAGAATACGTGTCGCCTCGGCACCCTGCCCCTGGAGGCTCGCGTGGGCCGAAGCGAGGGACTCGGTCACGGCATCCGTCGTCGCCGCGTCGAGCGACGCGGGCAGGGCGAGGTTCGCGCGGTACAGGGCCGTCTGTAGCGAGCCGAGCAGAGCGATTCCGAGGGCCACCCCGAGCTCGTACCCGGTTTCGGAGATGGCGGATGCCGCACCCGCCCGGTCACGGGGGGCCGCAGCGACGACGGCATCCGTCGCGAGCGTCATCGAGACACCGACTCCGAGACCCACGACCGCGAGTGCGATCGCGAGACCCGCGTATCCGGGCAGGCCTTCGGCGACCGCGAGAATTCCCATGCCGAGTGCCGCGACCGCGAGCCCGGCTCCGATGGCACGACCGCGGCCCAGTCGCGCCATGATGAAGCCGATCACGGCGATCACCGCGATCGAGGCGATCGTTCCGGGCAGTTCGGCGATGCCCGCCTGCAGTGGCGAGAACCCGCGCACGAGTTGCAGGTACTGGGAGAAGAAGAACAGCAACCCGCTGAACGCGAAGACGGACAGCGAGTTGGCGACGACCGCGCCCGAGAACGCCGGGATGCGGAATAGGTCGAGGTCGATGAGTGGATGATCCAACCCCCGCTGTCTGCGCACGAACAGCACGCCGGAGCCGACGCCGACCACGAGCGCTGCGGGCACCGTCCAGTCGAGTCCGTCGCCCACCGCATGCTTGACGGCATAGACGGTCGGCACGATAGCGAGCACCGACATCAGCGCCGAGACCAGGTCGATGCGACCGGGGTTGGGGTTGCGGGATTCGGGCAGCAGGATGACCCCCGCGATGAGGATCACGATGATGACGGGCACGTTGATGAGGAACACCGACCCCCACCAGAAGTGCTCGAGCAGCGCGCCACCGACGAGCGGACCGAGCGCGGCGCCACCGGTCGCCCCGGCCGACCAGATCGCGATCGCCCGCATGCGCTGCCTCGGGTCGACGAAGATTGCCCGCACGATCGAGAGGGTCGAGGGCATGAGGGTCGCGCCCGCGACGCCGAGGAGCACGCGCGCGGCGATGAGCCACTCGGCGGTGGGAGCGAACGCGGCGAGCACCGAGGCGATGCCGAATCCCACGCTTCCGATGAGCAGCAGGCGTTTGCGACCGATGCGGTCGGCGACGTTGCCCATGGTCACGAGCAGGCCCGCGAGTGCGAAGGAGTAGATGTCGCCGATCCACAGCACCTGGGTGGCGGTGGGCTCGAGTGCTTCCGTGAGTGCGGGCACGGCGAGGGCGAGCACGGTGCCGTCGACGGCGAGCAGCACGACGGCAAGGGTGAGTACGCCCAGGGCGGCCCACTCGCGGGGCCGTGCGCGTACGACTGTTTCGAGCATCCGTCGATGCTAACAGACCATATGGTCGGTTATGAAGGGCGAGCGGTCGGCTAAAAAACTACGAGTCGGCTTCGAGCTCGCGCACTCGAACGGCCAGTTGCGCTGCGAGTATCTCGAGTTCGATGATGCGGCGGGCGCCCACCAGGTTCACGCCCTCGGAGACCAGTTCGGTCACCCGGATGATGCGGGCGACGTCGTCATCGCTGTAGCGCCGAGTCCCGCCCGCCGTGCGCGCCGGCAGCAACAGTCCGCGCCGTTCGTACAGTCGCAGAGTCTGCTCGCCGAGGCCCGACAGCTCGGCCGCGACGGTGATGCCGTAAACACCCGTCGACGAGTCGCGCTTCTCCACAGTTCTCCCTCTGACGACTTGCATTTTAGTGGTCGTTGGAGTTATAAAATCTATGTCGAGCAACATAGATAATGCTCGAGACCACATGGAGTGAGAGGAGATCAAGAAATGCTGTTGCAATATGACCCGTTCCGTGACCTCGACCGCTTCACGCAGCAGGTCTTCGGCACCATGAGTCGCCCGTCGAGCATGCCGCTCGACGCCTGGCGCGACGGAGACGACTTCGTCGTCGAGCTCGACCTGCCCGGCATCGACCCCGCAGCGGTCAACATCGACGTCGAGCGCAACGTACTCACGGTCACGGCGGAGCGACTGAGCAGGATGCCCGATGCCGCGAACGCCGTCGCCCACGAACGTTCCTGGGGCGTCTTCAGTAGGCAGCTCGTGCTGGGCAACTCCCTCGACACCACCCAGGTCGATGCGAGCTACGACGCGGGTGTGCTCACCCTGAGAATCCCCATCGCCGAGCAAGCCAAGCCCCGCAAGATCGCCATCCGCACCGACGACGCGTCATCGAACGCCAAGCGTCAGAAGAGCGTCAGCGCGTAGCGAGTTCAGGAGGGTGTCCGCACGGTGCGGGCACCCTCCTCTCGTTTCGGTGCTTGCATCGCCGACCCGCCCACGCGCGCCGAGGTCGTGGCGGGCCGCTAGGCTCTAGGCGGCCATCCAGCGAACCGTCGGGCGGCCACCACAGACCACGAGGCAATCACACAGGGGAGGCGTGCCATGGCTGAAGCGAAGAAGACCGGCACCAGCTCGAGCGGCAAGAAGGTCGTTCAGGCCGAGAAGAAGGAGCCGACGGAGAAGGCGAAGAAACTCGCCGAGGAGGCCGTCAAGAACAACACCGACGCGGTGTGGAAGCCCACGCCCGAGGCGAAGAAGAAGGCCACGACCTTCCGCATCATCGCCATCATCGGCTGGGTCATCGCGATCGCCATCGAAGCTGTCGCCATTTTCTGGCTGCTGCGTCAGGACTCGACGCAGAGCTGGTACCTCTGGGCTCTCATCGGTGCACTCGTGATCATCGCGATCTTCGCGATCGCGGGTTCGCAGTTTTGGAAGAAAGCCAACGACCTCGACCCCGCGAAGAAGAGCGAACCCGTTCGCTTCTTCGTGCAGAACCAGCTCGGCGTGATCATCTCGATCATCGCGTTCTTGCCGCTCATCATCCTGATCTTCACGAACAAGAACATGGACGGCAAGCAGAAGGGCATCGCGGGCGCCATCGCGATCGTGCTGCTGCTGGCTGCCGGGTTCCTGAGTGCCGACTTCAGCCCGAACTCGGTCGAGGATGAGACGGCTCAGCAGGTCGCAAACGAGGGGCAGATCGACGACTACACCGCGATCGTGCAGGAGCTCACGGGCGCGGATGCTGTCACCTGGACCCTGAGCGGAACCGTCTACCACCTGTGCGCGGACGCCTCCGCGGTCAACCAGGAGTCGGCCGACAACCAGATCTACGCGGGCACCGTGTCTGACGCGCACACCGCGGGCAAGGCGGGACTCACGCTGCAGGTCGCCCAGGAGCTGCGCGAGTGCGGCTTCGAGGAGCCCGCCAACCTCGCCGACATCGAGGCGACCATTCGCGAGCTGCGCGAGACCGAGGCGGCCGACAACCAGTAGCCCGCCCCGCGAGTTTCACAATTCAGGCCCTGGCGGCCGTTGAGCGCACTGTGTGCTCGACGCCGCTCAGGGCCTGAATTGCGAGTAGGGGCTGTGCACCCACGTAGGGTGGCAAGAGGTGCGCCGCGGGGGCGTCGGAGACACGGAGGTCGGTCGATGAACCTCTTTCGTCGCCTGGGTGGGAGCGCTTCCACCCAGGCGGCGATCGGTCTCATCGTGGGGCTCGTCACGGCAGTCGGATGGGGCGCAGCCCTCTACCTCGAGAACCAGGGCACCCTGGGTGTGCGCACCGGCATCGCCGAACGGGCGGGCGCCGACCTTGCGCTGCGCGCTTCCCTCGCGCTGGATGACGACGCGACCGGTCAAGACGCGCAGGTGCGTGCCGCGATCGGCACGACGTTCGCCGACACCCCCTTCACCCCCTCGGTCACGCGTACCCTCGAGTCGCACGTGACCGTGCGGAAGGTGCTCAGCCTCGACGAGGAGCAGACCGAGTCAATCGCGAACACGGTCGACGAGTCGGGTTTCGCGATGAGCATCCCCGATTTCGCCGACCGAGCCGAGGTCGTGGAGGGCGCACTCCCCGACTCGACCCGTGAGGTGGCCGTGCAGGCCGACGCGGCGGTACGCCTCATGCTCGAGGTCGGTGACGAGGTGCTCGTCGACGGGGTCGGCTTCACCGTGGTCGGTACGTGGCGCGCCCGCGACTTCCTCGATCCTCGGTGGTACGGCAGCCCGATCGTCCTCGACGGCGGCTCCGACGAACTCGGACCGTTCGTGATCGAGGAGAAGGCGTGGGACCGCCTCGATCGAAAGCCCTTCGCCGTGTGGACGGTGCTCCCCGACGTGAGCCTCATCGACTCGCAGAACATCGGCGTGATCGGGGATCGCTGGGGCCAGGTGCGTGAGGGCTGGAGGGGTGAGGTCGACGGCCTGCAGACCCTCGGTGTGCAGAATCGGCTCGTGCAGACGCTTCGCGAACTACAGTCGCGACTTGACGGCTTGCGGGCCGTCGAGCCGGTCATCTTCTCTCTGCTCGGCGCCGCGGCACTCGTCGGCGTCGCCGAACTGGCGCGCCTGTTGAGCGCGATCCGCCAGCGCGAGAACCTGCTGCTGTGGGCTCGCGGGGTCGACAGCGCCGGGGTGGGTCGCCGCACGGCGATTGATGTTGCGGTCGCGGGCGGGGTGGGCGCCGCGCTCGGACTCACCGTCGCGCTCGTCGCCGCGATCGCGTCGGGCGTCGAAGCGACCGTGGGCGGCTCCACGATCGGGGTGTGGATGCTCGCGCTCTCGGTCATCGCTGCGGGTGCCGCCATCGCCGCATTCCACGCCGTGCGCTCTGGCGTGCCGCGCCTCGACCGGGTGCCTCCCCGTGCCGGCTCTCGGTTGGCCCTCCACGGTGCGGTGGTGCTCGCGCTCGTCGCCGCCACCGTTTCGGTCTGGCAGCTGAGGCTGTACGGCTCGCCCGTGACCCCGTCGGCGAACGGGGGCGCAGCTCTCGATCCCACCGCGGTACTCGCACCCGCCCTCGCGCTCGCGGCGCTCGTCCTCTCGCTCGTGCAGCTGTTCCCTCTGCTCGCACGCCTCAACGAGCGTCGGGTGCGTGGTGCCCGAGTGGTGCCCCAGCTCGCGGCCCGCGGAGTCTCCCGCCGCCTCGCCCTGCTCACCGCACCGCTCGTTCTCGTGGCGCTCGCGGCGGCGACCCTCACCTACGCCGCGTCGTATTCGGCGACGTGGAACGACGCCTTCACCCAGACGACGCAGCTTCGGGTGGGCTCGCAGTTTCATGCGGGTTCGCGTGTCACCGGCATCCCTCTGTCTAGTCAGGATGCCGCGGCACAGGCCACCGGTGTCGACCTCGTGGCTCCCCTCGAGATGCAACCTCTCTCCCTGGGCGGCCCGTCGGGAACGATCGTGGGCGTCGCCCCGGAGGCCCTCGCGAGCCTCGCGACGAACGCTTCGGGCCTGTTCGACGCGGATGATGCGGCCGCCGCCATCCGCGTCGACGCCCCGGCCCCGCTTCTGCCGGAGGGCTCCGGTACGGTGAGCGTCGTGCTCGCGACGGTGGGCCTGCAGAGCCCCCCGCAGGTCTCCGTCTATCTCAGCGACGCCGCGGGCTTCCTCCGGTCGGTGCCGCTGGTGCTCGACGACGCGACGGCCTCGCCGCTGACGTACACGAGTGGGTCGCTGCGAGAACGTCGAGCTGCCAGGCGGTTGGCCTCGCCGACCATGCGGCGCAGCGTCCGCACGAGCTCTCGGGTGGGCAGCAGCAGCGCTTGGGGATCGCGCGCGCCCTCGCCAACGAACCCCGCATCCTGCTCGCGGACGAGCCGACGGGTCAGCTCGACAGCACCAATGCGGAGGCGATGATGACCCTCATCGCCGCGCTCGTGCACCAGCGGGGCGTTGCGGCGCTCGTCTCCACGCACGATCCGCGTATGGCCGCGCACGCGGACCGCATTCTGGAGATTCGGGATGGCCGCCTCGGCCGACCGCGAGGTCGGCACTCGGCGGAAGTCGAACCTGTCTAGCCCTGCTTGACTACTGGTATAGACCACTTATATTCTCACGGGATCGGCTGCGATTCCCGCGCCGGGACATCTGGGGAGGCACCATGCTTGTACTCGAATCGTCTGCAGGGCCTGACGATCTCTCGAGGCGCGCGCCACGACGGCGCGCGTTCAGACTCACTGGCCTACTGAGCGCTGCACTGCTGGCGATCGGCGTGCTTTCGGCGACGACGGCCGCTCCATCCGCGGTGGCCGACCCGCCTGCCAGCCCGGTAGTGGGCGCGTATAGCGGCGAGGTGTTGCTCGCGCCCAACGTCGATAACGTGCGGCGCGTCGACATCCCTGCGACCATCAGCGCTCTCGTGGCCGCCAACGTCAACAACTTCAACTACCTCGTGTACGGATACGGCGTCGCGAACGCCGCCACTGGCAGCACCGCGCGCGACACCGCGGCACCGAAGGTGACCCAGGCCCAGTGGAACGACCTCCCGGCGTTCCTCACGGCGGCCGCGGCCGCGGGCATCGAGGTCTGGGTCTATCTCGTTCCGCCGAGCGAGGCGGGCATCGGGTACACGACGCCGAACTATGCCCCATTCCAGTGGGACTACGTGATGTGGGCCGACGAGATCGGCAAGGTCGCTGCGGTACACACGAACCTGCGTGGAATCGCGATCGACGACTTCGGTGGCAACACCGCGGAGGCGGGCAGCCCCTGGACCTTCAAGTTCACGACAACGAACGTTGCGGCCATGCGCGCCGCGGCGCGCAGCCACGCGAACTGGATCGGCATCTACCCCGCGATGTACTACTGCCAGTTCCACGGCAACGGCAACATCTCGAACGCGTACCGGTCGATCGTCGACGGCTTCATCGGCGTCTACAACGGCTCGCCCAGCTGCACGTGGTGGAGCGGTGACGGAACCCCGGTTCCCAATACGACCGATTCCACTCAGGCCGACCTCCTGCTGAGGGTTCCGTCGAGTCTCGTCAGATGCCAGGCCAATGGATGCTTGCAGCTAGGCATCCCGGGGGCCACCGGCACCGTCGCCGGCGACTACAGCCTCGCGAAGCAGACCATCACGGTGACGGCCGGCTCGACCAAGACCCTGAAGTTCTGGACCAACGACGACTGGATCGGCGGGAGCCCCGGCGGCTATCACAAGATGCAGGTGCTCGTCGATGGTGTCGTCGTGTGGCAGGAGGACGTCGCAACCTGGCAGGGCTGGCATCAGACCACAGTCAACCTGGCCACCGCGCTCGCGGGCAAGACCTCGGCGGTGCTGACTTTGCGCCTGTATGAGGCGGCTGGAGTGGGCAACTTCCACGTCTCGGCGTGGTTCGATGAGCTGCAGGCGACCGGGTTCACGATCAACAATGGCAGCTTTGCCACCAGCATGAGCGGGTGGACCCCCATCGAGAGCAACGGCGTCTTCGAGCAGATCTGGGTTCCGACGAAGGTCTTCATCCCGATGGCGTACGCGGCGCTCCTGGGCGGGCTCGAGACCACGCCGACCTCGGCTGGGTACACGGTCGCGGTCGTGAATAAGGCCCTGCAGCTCACGACCGAGGGGAAGGCAGACGGGGTCATCCTGTACAACATGAACCTCACGGGAGCGCCCAACGGACTGGGAGATCCGGGTACCCCGGCGGCGGTAGCGCCTCTGTTTGCGCCGTACTAAACCCGGATCATCCACCGATCCCATAAGACCGGGTCGGACAGGCGCGGTGCCGGCCGCGTTCTGTCCGACCCGTTGCCCATTGAATGGAAGGACCTCTCCCATGCGCTATTCGATCGACACCAACACGGCTCCTCGCCCCGCCAACGCGTTCGCGCAGGGGGCGGTACGAGGTCCGTTACTTCAGGTGTCCGGCCAGGGGCCTGTTGACATCGAGTCGGGTGAGTTCGTAGGCCTCGGTGACGCCGCGGTGCAGACCCGACGCACGTTGGAGAACATCGAGGCGATTCTCGTCGCGGGCGGGGCGACCTTCGCCGACGCCCTACAGGTGCGGGTGTTTCTGACCTCGCGCGACGATTTCGCCGCCATGAACGCGGCCTACAACGAATTCGTGCTCGAGCGCGTGGCGGCGGATGCCCTGCCCGCACGAACGACGGTCATGACGGGCCTTCCGTTCGAGGGCATGCTCGTCGAGATCGACGTGCTCGCGGTACTAACCCAGAACTGAGCGTCAGCCGGTCGCGGCGAGCACGGCGTCGACCACGCGCTGCACCTCGTCGTCGGCAAGGCACTGCGGGTTGAGCACGAGCTCGTCGCCGTCGAGCGACGCGACGACCGAGGGCTCCCCGGCGCGCAGTCGCGCGAGCAGCTCGGACGACGCCACGCCGACGCAGCTCACGTACGCGCGCGGGATCGAGACGGGCTGCACGCCCGGTTCGGTGGGAAAGCCGCGGCGGGCGGAGAGCCCCGGATGCGCATCCAGCAGCCTCACCATGCTGTCGGTCATCCCGCCCCACCGCTCGAGGTCGGCGGCCTCGTCGCGTTCGAGGTAGAGCTCGACGGCGCGCACGAGTCCGACGATCGTCTCGCGGTCGGTCTTCATGGCGCGACCGATCCCGTAGTTCGGGAATGCGTTCGCCGAGCACGCTTCGATGAGGTCGGCTCTGCCGAGGATCATGCCCGACGACTGCGGTCCGCGCAGCTCCTTGCCGCCGCTCACCACCACGAGGTCGGCGCCGTCGTCGAGGAAGGCCCGCAGGTTGCGGCGCGGCGGAAGCTCGGCGGCCGCGTCCACCACCACGGGGATGCCCGTTCCCTCGAGCGCGCGCGTCACCTCGCGCAACGCGATCGACCCGCGCAGCGGCATCGCCTCGGCGACGTAGAGCACCATCGCGGTGCGGGGTGTGATCGCTGCAATCAGTTGCGAGATCTCGGCGGCCGACGTCACCCCCACCTCGACGAACCGTGCGCCCGCCAGCAACACCGCCTGGTCATAGAGGATGCGGTGCGACTTGAGCACGATCACCTCGTCGCGCAGGCCCGCGGTGTCGGGGAGGCGCAGGATGCTCGCGCGATCGGTCCCCGCGATGCAGGCCGCGGCAGCGATCGCGAGTCCCGCGGCCGCACCGCACGTGATGCATGCGGCATCGGCATCGAGCAGTTGTGCCACGCGGCGACCGGCGGCGGCGTGCAACTCGCCCAGGTCGACGAAGCTCGTGGATGCCTCATCCATCGCCCTCAGAACGTCGGGATGCATGCGCGATCCGCCCACGCGCGTGACGGTGCCCCACGCGTTGAGCACGGGGCGCACCCCGAGCCGGGCGTACACGGAGTCCGGCGAGGCGCTCACGACACGATCCGGTGGAACAGTTCGGCGTGCGCGACGCCATACTCGCGCCCGTCGTCATCGATGACGCGCGTGGCGACGAACTCCTCGAACCCGATGCTGTCGTCGGGGTGCAAGTCGCGATGCGTACGCCACATGTTGTCGAGGGGTGTGCGGTGCAGTGCGACCGCCGAGCGCTTGCGCTCTGCGGCCGGTGTCACGTCGACGGCGAGGTTGCTGAGCTGCGGTCCGCGGGCGACGTAGTACTTCTCCCGGATCGAGACGGGGTGGATGCCCATGCTCTCGAGTTCTGGCAGGTCGCGGTGTCTCGCCGCCATCCAGCAGGCCGCCTCGACCGCCTGGGCGGTGATGAGGTGGTCGGGGTTCTCTTCATAGTGCCCCCACGGGTCGTAGCTGATCACCGTGTCGACCCGCAGGTGCCGGAACAGGGTGATGAGCCGGTGGCGCAGCTCGACGAGCTCGCCGGTGCCGAGGTAGTGATTCTGATAGTCGAAGACGAAGAGTCCCGCGAGTCCAAGGGCTGCCGCGACCTCGCGCACCTCGGTGTCGTTGCGCTGAATCGTCTCGGCGGCCGAGAGGTCGTAGGAGTCCTTGTCGTCATTCGTGGTCTTGATGAGATAGCCGGTGTAGCCCTCGTGCAGAAGCTTCAGGGCCGTGCCGCTCGCGAAGATCGTGAGGTCATCGGCGTGCGGGAACACCGCGGCGAACACGCGACCCTCGCTGGGGAGATCGTCTGCCCAGGTCTCGACCGTCAGTGCGGTCATGGGGCAACTGCAAGGGGTTCGCGTTCAGCGCTCTCCGCGCCACTGAGCCAGAGGCTCGTCAGGTCGTCGTCCACCCCGTCTAGTGCGGCCCTCACGGCACCGATCGCAGTCGCTTCGGTCCCGAGCCCCGAGGCCCGGATTTCGGGAACCTTGAGAACGAGCGGTCGTAGGTGCCGTTCGACAGCCGGCAGCAGAAGTGGACCGGCCTGGGCGAGCGGTCCGCCGAGAACGACGCATCCGGGGTTGAGGCTCAGCACCACGCCCGTAAGACCCTGCGCGATGCTCAGGGCGAGGCGGTCGATGGATGCCACGGCCGCCGCATTCCCTCGCTGCGCTGCCTCAACGATCGAGTTCGCCTCCGCTGCTTCCGGCCGGCCGGTGGCACCGTAAAAGCTCAGCGGATGGTCGCGCACGTCATCCCACGCCCCACCCTGCAGTCCGATCTCTCCCGCGGCTCCGTCGTTGCCCCGGTACAGCCGTCCATCGATGATGACGCCCATGCTCGTGCGGCGTCCCGTGAGCAGCCACACCGCGTTGTCGAATCCCGAGGATGTCCCCTGCCAGCGCTCACCGACCGCCGAGAGGTTCGTGTCGTTGTTGACGCGAACGTCGCACCCGTAGGTGGCGGCGATCTCGGCGCCCAGGTCGAAGTCCGACCACTCGGGTAATGCCGTGCAGCTCGAGATGTAACCGCTGGGTTCCACGATGCCGGGTGTGCCCACGGAGATGAGACGAAGTCGCTCGCGCGGAAACCGCGCGCTCGAGACGGCGCGCTCGATGGCCGTGTGTAAGGCGAGTAGGCGCCCTTTGCGCGCGGTGGTCGAGCGAACATCCTGGGCGGCCTTGCCAAGGACCGCACCGTTGAGGTCGGTGACGATCGCGAATACCTCGTGGGCGGCGACTTGCACGCCGACGAGCGCACCGGACTCCGCGACAAAGCGGAAGCCGCGTGCGGGTCTACCGGCGCCGCGAGGGCCGGCCTCCTCGGTGACTTCCTCGACCATTCCGTCGGCGCGGAGGGTGTCGATGATCGCCTCGATGGTGCGCCGGGAGAGTCCCGTCGACGTCGTGAGCGAGCTGAGGGTCATGACTCCCTTGCGCCGCAGCTCTTGCACGATCGACACGGCGTTGATGCGGCGCAGTAGGCCGGGGTCGGTGCCGGGGGGCATCCGATCGCCTGCGTTCACGTGCGTCTCCTCGGGGGTCAGTGGCATCACTGTAGCTGTCGAGCCAAATTTATAGCAAGTTTGTCCCGTAAATAAATCCAGTAAATAAAAGGGTGAGGAAGCCGCAGCTTTCCCTTGACAAGGTATTTATGCGAGGTTATACATATAATCACGACCAAGCGTCACCAGGCTGCCATGCAACCCGAACCCGCCGCCCGACACGGCAGCGGCGCACACTCGGAGGCAGACGTCGGGTTTGCACCACAGGTCGGCGGGAATCCGTTCCGCCCCAGACAAAGGAGTGTGAAATGGCAAAGCATTCACGGTTGAGGACGATCAAGATCGGTAGCGCACTCGCTATCGCATCGGTCGCTCTCACGGGTTGCATCGGTGGTACTACGGGACCGGGCGGCGGCAACGCAGGCCCAGTGAGCACGAATATTCCTGACGAACCCATTGAACTGGTTCTCACGGACAGCACGTCGCTCACCGCGCCAGCGCTCATCGACGCGTTCGAGGCGAAGTACCCGAACGTCACCATCAAGTACGAACCCGAGCAGTTCAATGACTACATCAAGAACATCCGGCTCAAGATGACATCGAACAACCCGCCCGACATCGCGGCCTTCCAGGGCCCCGTCAACGAACTCATCCCGGGCGGCTACCTGCTCGATCTCACTCCGTACGAGGAGCTGTACGGCTGGGACGACACCGTCTCGAAGGCTGCGCTCGATCAGTGGCGCCTCACCGATGACGCGCTCACCTTCGGTGAGGGAAAGCTCTACGCCGTGCCCGGCTCTGGTCTCTCCATCGTCGGCACCTGGTTCAACCGGGCCCAGCTCGACCAGCTCGGCATTGCCGAGCCGCCCACGAGCGTCGAAGAGCTCGAGGCCGACCTTGCGATCGCCAAGGCAGCGGGTCTGCAGGGCATTGAGGTCGGAGCCCTCGACACGGGTGCCCAGCAAATGCTGTATGTGCTGCTCAACGCGTTCTGCCCGACCGCAGACATCCAAGCGTGGGTGTTCGGACACGAGGGCGCGACCATCGACACCAAGTGTGCGCGAGACGCTGCCCAGAAATTCATCGACTGGAGCGAGGCAGGCTACCTCCCGACGACCCTCACCGGTATCGGGCACGACGATGCGGCCGTCGCGTGGGCGAACGGCAACGGCGTGTTCCACTTCAACGGCAACTGGAACACTCCCGCGGCTCTCGAGGGTCTCGGTGACGACGCCGGCTTCGTTCTCGTTCAGGGCGCGAACGCTGCTGCGACGGGCGCCAGCGGCGGCTACGCCGCGTCGGCGTCGACCAAGTACCCGGACGTGGTCGCCGCGTTCCTCAACTTCATGACGACCGCCGAGGCCGCGAAGATCCAGATCGAGGGCGGCTTGCTGCCCGTCGACTCGAACTCGGTCGCCATGGATACTCCGCTCCAGGAGGAGATCGGCACCGCCTATCAGGCGGTCAACCAGGACAACGGCCTCGTGCAGTTCCTGGAGTACGCGACGCCCGACATGCAGGACGCGCTCACGGCAGGCGTTCAGTCGCTCATCCTTGGCAGGATGACGGCGGACGAATTCGTGATCTCGCTGCAGGATCTCTGGGACTCGCGCCACGGATGATCGACACCCTTGTCCCGCGCGCCGTGACGGTTCCCCGTCGCGGCGCGCGGCCCGACGCGAAGCGGGCGCTGGGTCGCCGCCTGCTCGCTCTGGTATTCCTCGCTCCCGCTCTCGCCCTCTACGTGAGTTTCGTGCTCGTACCCGCAGCGCAGACGATGTATCTCTCCTTCTACTCGTGGGACGGCATCACGGTCGCGACCCCGGTCGGGCTCGAGAACTACATCGAGGTGTTCACCAACCCGCTGCTCGTGAGGTCGCTCACCAACGCGGCGGTGCTCATTCTCTTCTTCGCCGCCCTGCCCATCACCCTTGGGCTCGTGATCGTGGCGATCGCGGGTCGTCGTGAGATCACGGGCATGCCGTTCTTTCGCGCCATCATCTTCCTGCCGCAGGTGCTGCCGATGGTCGCGATCGGCATCATCTGGCGATGGATGTACGAGCCGGACGGCCTCGTCAACCAGACCCTGACCACACTCGGCCTGGGCGGCCTAACCCGCGCCTGGCTCGGCGACCCCGACTGGGCCCTCATTGCCGTCGGTCTCGTGGGAACGTGGGCCCTCACCGGACTCTGCATGACCCTGTTCTTCGCGGGCATGCACAAAATCGACTCCGATCTCTACGACGCGGTGTCACTCGATGGAGGCGGGCGCATGCGCCAGTTCGTCACGGTCACACTACCCGGGCTCACCGGCGAGATCCGAGTGGCACTGACCCTCACGATCATCGCCGCGCTCGCGAGCTTCGACCTCGTCTACGTGACCACCAACGGCAGCCCCGCAAACCTGACGGTCGTGCCCGGACTGCTCGTCTACCGGCTCGCCTTCAATTCGGGTGAGGTCGGCGCAGCATCCGCCCTCGCTGTCGTGCTCATGGCACTCGTTCTCTTGGTACTGCTGCTGGCCGGTCGTCTCGGCTCGAGAGTGAGGGACTGACCATGCGCACGACGACGTTCGCGCCCGGTGTGGCTCGCTACCTGCTACTGACGATGTTCGCCCTCGCGGTGATCATCCCGTTTGCGAGCATCGTGGCGAGCGCGTTCAACCCACCGTTCGCCCTCATCAAGGGACTGCAGGCGCCCGATCCGTTCACGCTCGAGAGCTTCGTCAACGTGTGGACTACCGCGAGCTTCGGACGGCTCCTGCTGACGAGTCTGACGGTCGCGGCGGGTGTCGTTCCCCTCGCCGCGATCGTCGCGATCCTCGCGGGTTTCGCGATCTCGCACCTGCAGGTGTTCGGGGGCAAGTTCTTCCTCGCGCTCTTTGTCTTCGGCCTCGTGCTGCCGACCGAGCTCACGGTCATCCCGCTGTACTTCAACATGCGGGCGATCGGGCTCACCGACACCCTGCTCGGGGTGATCCTGGCGGAGGCGGCGGCGTTCATCCCCTTTGGCGTGTATTGGATGCACGCGAGCTTCGCGGCATTCCCGAAGGAGCTCATCGAGGCTGCGCGGGTGGATGGGGCATCCAACTTCACGATCCTCGTGCGTATTCTGCTGCCTCTCTCGCGGCCGTCGATCGTGACGATGTGCGTGTTGCTCTTCATGTGGTCGTGGAACCAGTTCCTGCTGATCCTCATCCTCATCTCGAGCCCCGACAACCGCACCGCTCCGGCGGCGCTCGGCTTCTTCGTGCTCGCCCACACCCGCGACGTGCCGGGTCTGTGCGCTGCCACGATCCTTGTGATCCTGCCCATCCTCATCGTCTACCTGATCTTCCAGCGCAGCTTCATCTCCGGGATGCTGCAGGGCGCCGTCAAAGCCTGAAACACGCGAAGCCTGAACCACAGAAAAGAGAATCACCATGGCACCATCCACGCTCGCGCTCCGCGGCGGCACCCCCGTGCGCGCGACGCCATTCCCGAGCTGGCCACCCGTGACCGAATCGACCGAACGCGCCGTGAGCGAGGCCGTTCGCGAGGGCATCTGGAGCGACGTGGCCGGCCCGCGCAAGCTCGCGTTCGAGGCCGCGTTTGCCGCCGCGCACGACGCGCGCCACGGGCTCGCCGTCTCGAACGGCACCGTCTCACTGCAGATTGCACTCACTGCGCTCGGCGTGGGCAGCGGTGACGAGGTCATCGTTCCCGCGTACACGTTCCTCGCGACCGCGACCTCGGTGCTCAACGTCAATGCCGCCCCGGTCTTCGTCGACGTGCTCCCGGGCACGGGGACGATCGATCCGGCCGCGGTCGAGGCGGCGATCACCTCGCGCACGAAGGCCATCATGCCCGTGCACTTCGGTGGGCAACCCGCGGACCTCGACGCCCTCATGGCAATCAGCGAGCGCACGGGAATCCCGATCGTCGAAGATGCCGCGCAAGCGCATGGCGCTCGCTGGCGGGACCGGGCGGTCGGCTCGTTCGGGTCGTTCGGCAGCTTCTCGTTCCAGGCCTCGAAGAACATGACGGCGGGGGAGGGCGGTGCGCTCACGACCAACGACGACGAGCTCGCCGCGATGGCCTGGACCCTCCACCACTGCGGTCGCGTGCAGGGCCAGCCCTGGTACAACCACGTCGTCAACGGCGGCAATCACCGACTCGGTGAACTGCAGTGTGCCATCCTGCTCGACCAGCTCGACGCGGCCGAGGAATACATGGCGCGCCGTTCTGCTTCGGCGGCATTGCTCGATGCGGCACTCGCTGAGATCGAGGGAATCCAACCGCTCGAGACGGATGCCCGAGTGACTCGTCACGCGTACCACATCTACTGCATGCGCTACGACGCGAGTGCGTTCGGCGGCCTCGATCGTGGCACCTTCATGGAGGCGATGCGGGCTGAGGGCGTGCCGACGTCGAGCGGATACATCAGCCCGCTGAACCGCCAGCCGGTCTTCGCCGAGCACAACTTCGACGTGCGCGCGGTCGGCCTCGACACCTCCGATCCGCGTTTCGCGTACGGCGAGTTCCTCCTCCCGGTGAGCGAGCGGTTGTGCGACGAGATGATCATGTTCCCGCAGTACGTGCTGTTGGGTGACGAGGATGCCGTGCGCTCGATCCCCGAGGCTCTGCGCAAGGTCCAGCGCGAAGCAGCGAGCCTGCAATGAGTGCCATGCGGGTCGGCGTCGTCGGCAGTGGCTTCATCGCGAAGCAACACCTGCGGTCATGGCGCGCCCTCGGGGTCGACCTGGTCATCTATTCCCAAGACGTGGATGAGGCGACCCGCCTCTCCCAGAAGTACGGGTTCACCGCCGCGCCGAGCCTCGACGCGCTGCTGGTCGAGTGTGATCTCGTCGACGTGTGCACGCCCACCGATCAGCACCTCCCGATCGCGCTGGCTGCCGCGGCGGCCGGCGTGCACGTGGTGTGCGAGAAGCCGTTGGCCCGCACCTCCGCCGAGGCCGCGCAGATGGTGGCTGCGTGTGAAGCGGCGGGGGTGCGACTGTTTCCCGCGCACGTCGTGAGGTACATCGATCCGTACGTCGCCGCCTGGCGAGAGATCACTCGCGGAACGCTCGGTGAGGTGGCGGTCGCGCACTTCTCACGCTCAGGTCCGCGACCGACCTGGTCGAGTTGGTTCGGTGATGGTGCCCGCTCGGGCGGACTGCTCATGGACTTACTCATCCACGACTATGACATCGCTCAGTGGTTCGCCGGCCCGGTCGTGCGGGTCTGGGCGACGGCGCCTCGCGGCTCGCAGACCAAGGAGATCGGGGTCGTGGTGCTCACCCACGCTTCGGGCGCGATCTCGCACGTCGAGGGGATCTGGGACGCGCCTGGCGCCTCCCTCACGTCGACGTTCAGCGTCTACGGAGATCGCGGCTACCTGATCTCTGGTGCGACGCCCGGCACGGAGGTGCGGGTGCGCGACGCCGAGGGTGTCGTACGGCGATCACCCGTGCCGTTTACGCCGGGAGCGCCGGGGCCGTTCGAGCTCGAACTGCGGGACTTCCTCACGGCGGTCGGGTCGGGCACTGATGCGCGGGTATTGCCGACCGACGGCGTCGTGGCCGTGCGCATCGCCGAGGCCGCCGTGGAGTCGGCCCGGAGTGGCGTCGCGGTTGAGGTAGAGAGGAGTGGGGCATGAGGATCGGTGTCGCGTCACTGGAGCATGTCCACGCAGAGACCTACGTGCGGCTTCTGCACGCGTGGGAGGGGATCGAGCTCGTCGTTGCCGATCCCGAGGGCGACGCGGTCGAGGAGGGTCGACGAGCGACGAGGGACCGGATCGCTAGCCTGGGCGTGACGGTTCTCGATTCGTTCGACGAGCTGTTCGCCGCGTCGCCCGACGGCATCATCGTGTGCACGCCGAATGCCCTGCATCGCGATCTCGTGGTGCAAGCGGCCGGTGCCGGTGTGCATGTGCTGTGCGAGAAACCCCTCGCGACTGACCTCGCCGACGCCGAAGCGATGATCGAGGCGTGTGAGACCGCGGGCGTCGGTCTCATGCTCGCCTACCCGGTGCGTTTTAGTCCGGGGATGCGCGATCTCAAGACGCTTCTCGACGCGGGCGAAATCGGTACGGTGCTCTCCTTCGACGGGTCGAACGTGGCGCGAATCCCGACCGGCGACCGAGCGTGGTTCGGTTCGGCAGAGCTCGCGGGTGGCGGAGCGATGATGGACCACACCGTTCACCTCGCCGACATCCTCCTCATGCTCACGGGCGAACCGGTCGTGAGTGTCTACGCCCAACGCAACCGAATCGCGCACGCAGACAAGGTCGACGTCGAGACAGGTGCGATAGTCGCACTCACCTTCGAGTCGGGAATCGTTGCGACCATCGATGCGAGTTGGTCGCTTCCGATGAGTAACCCCACCTGGGGCGGACTGTCGCTGCGCGCGATCGGTGAGTCGGGGGAGCTCTCGGTCGATGCCTTCGGGGATGCCCTACGGGGCCACACCGACGAGGGACCGCAGGCGCTCTGGCGTTCCTACGGAGTCGACTCCAACCGCCTCATGCTCGCCGAGTTCATCGAATCGATCGTCGAGCGACGTGCTCCGGTTCCGGACGGTCGAGACGGGCTCGAGACTTTGCGCATCGTGCTCGCCGCCTACCGTTCGAGCAGTGAAGGTCAGTCAGTCGCGATCGACCGTCGATGACCGTTTTCGCAGCAGACCGGCAAGCGCGCGGGCGTGAACGATCGCTCGTGATCGACGGCGGAAAGACTAAGACCGCCGTGGCGCTCGTCGATGGTGCGGGGACGATCCTCGCGACAGGTGCGGGGCCGGGTCTCGCGATGATCGGTGAGCCTGACGGACGCGCAGCGGTGGCCGCGAGCCTGCGCGAGACCCTGACGACCGTCGGCGCGGTCGACGCCGAGGTGGCCACGGCTGTCTTCGGGCTCAACGGAGTGCATGCCCCGTCAGCGGACACGGATGCTGCTGCTGACGTTCTCCGCACTCTCGTGCGCGCAGACCGCATCGTGGTGACGAGCGACGGGGTGCTCAGCTATGTGGGCGCACTGGGGGCGCAACCTGGTGTTGTCGTCACCGCGGGCACCGGTGTCGTCATCCTCGCGGTGGATGCCCGCGACGAAGCCCATCGCGTGGACGGGTCCGGTCCGCTCCTCGGCGACCGCGGCAGCGGCTACGCCGTTGGCCTCGCAGGCCTCCGCTCGGCGATGCGCGCGCTCGATGGTCTTGATGGTTCGCCTGCCCTGGCAGAGCTACTGCGGCGGGAGTACGGGTCGGGCGATGGCGCGGTCCGCATCATCCATGCCAGTGCATCGCCGACACGCACCGTGGCCTCGTTTAGTCGGGCGGTCGCCGAGGCCGCCTCTCACGGCGATAGGGCTGCCGTCGCGATCTGGAGTGACGCGGGTGTAGAACTCGCGCGCGGTGCCGTGGCGGCCGCACGGCGCGCGAGTCTCGCCGAGGAGTATGTCGTCGCATGGGCGGGCGGACTGTTCGCGGCCGGGGACCTGCTCGTCCGCCCGTTTGTCGACGAGCTGCGCCGCCTCGCGCCGCGGAGCTCCGCCGCCCCCGCGCGCGGTGGGGCGATCGCGGGGGGTGCGATCATGGCGCTCTCGCCGCAGCCCGTCATGGGCGGCGTGTGTTCGTGGTCGGGCTCGGTGGAGTGATGAGGATGACGCGGCACGCCGTAGCCGGTCTATACCGGTATTTCGTGGTGGCACAATCCCTAACTACTATCGAGGCATGGCCACACTCGGCAAGCGCGACTCGGTGCTGCAGTACCTCGAAGATTTCGTACGGGACTCTGCCCCCGGAGTCATGCTTCCGTCGGAGCGCGCCCTCGCCGAACAGTTCTCGGTGGCGCGCATGACCGCGCGTGCGGCTGTCGACGCACTCGAAACAGCAGGGCTGGTGCGCCGCGAGCAGGGGCGCGGGGCCTTCGTGCAGCACGCCCTGCTCGCGAGGCCCGACTCCCTTCGATCATTCACCGACGACATGGAACAGCGCGGCATGGTGCCGGGTGCACGTGAGTTTCACGCGTCCATCGAGCTGGCCGGTGCCGAGGTCGCCGCTCGACTGGGTATCGCGGCCGACGAGGAGATCTATGCGATCGAGCGGGTGCGTACCGCCGACGACATTCCCATGGCGATAGAGCGTACGACGTTGCCGGTACGCGCCTATCCCCGCCTTCTCGACCACTTGCGCGCGAGTGAGTCGCTGTGGGAAGTGCTCGCCGCCCAGTACGGGGTGCTCGTCGCATCGGCCGAGCAGGAGTACACGATTGCCCCCCTGCGCGACCGGGAAGCGGCGCGTCTGGCGACCGAGCCCGGCGCGAGCGCCTTCGCCGTAACCCAGACCTCGCGTGACGGTGCGGGCCGCGTCGTCGAGTACGGTCGGTCGCTGTACCGCGGTGACCGCTACTCGATCCGCATGCAGGTCAGCTCCGCCCCACGCTCGCGATGAGTTTGCGCCTGGGCGTCGCGCGCCGCGACGTGAGCCCCACCTGTCCCGTGCAGCTCGCGGGGTTCGGTACCCGTGGCGGCGCTCTCGTGACCGAGATTGCGCATCCCATAATGCTTCGCGTCGCTCTGCTCGAAGACGATCGCGGTGCGCGACTGGCGCTCGTGTCAGGCGAGTTCCTCAACTGGAGCACCGAGAGCGATCCACGCCTGCGCGCAATCGTCGCCGAACACGCGTCCGTCGACCCCGACGACATCCTCTTCAGTGCAACCCACACCCACTCCGCTCCCCAGCTCAGCCACCTGCAGGCGGCCACCCTGGGGGAGGTCGACGACGCCTACCTCGACGACCTCGCGATCCACCTCGCGGACGCGTCACGCGAGGCCTCCGACCTCGTGCACGAGGTGGCCGTGTCGCGTGTGGTGGGCACGCACGACCTCGCGCGACAGCGACGCGCTGACCTCGACATGTCGGTGAGCGATGCCCCGATCGTCGTGGATGACCGGCTCACGGTCATCCGACTCGATGCCGCCGACGGTCTCGTCGCGTGCTTCGTGCACTACGCGTGCCACCCCGTGGTGAGTTCCGATCTCGCCGTGAGCGGCGACTACTTCGGCGCCGCCGTCGCCGAGGTCGAGCGCATCACGGGCGCCGTCGCATTCCCACTGCAGGGCTGCGCCGGCGACGTGAACCCCCCGAAAGACCTCGTCCGCGCGGGCGTGGACGGCGTCACGCGGGTCGGCAAGCAACTGGCGGATGCCGCTCTCGCGCTCCTCGCGGGAAACCCCGAACATCTCAGCGTCGCCGAGCTGAGCAGCCGATGGTGCACCGTCGACCTTCCCCTCGCCGCCGTGCCGACTCGTTCCGAGCTGGAGCAGAACCTCGCGAGCCCCGGAATCGACGCGGAGTGGGCCGCCTACTTCCTCGCGCACCCGGATCGGCTGTTGCCCTCGGTCGAGTGCCGTCTGCAGCTCTGGTCGCTCGGTTCGGGCCTGCAGCTCTTGGCGATCAACGGCGAGGCGACGAACGCGTACGGTCTGCGCATCCGCCGCCTCTCGCAGGGCACCGCGCTTCCCGTGGCCTACAGCAACGGCATCGTCGGGTACCTACCTACCGCCCGTCAGATTGCCGCGGGCGGATACGAGGTGCACCAGTCGGCGCGGATGTATTTGCTTCCCGGCACCTTCGACCCCATCATCGAGGAGCGGCTCGACCGCGCGATCGATTCGCTCCTGATGGAACGGTGACGCCATGCCCCTCTCTGACCTTTCGCTCGATGAGCTCGAACGCTACCGCCCCACCATTGCGCAGCCTGCGGACTTCGACGAATTCTGGGCGACCACGCTCGCCGAGTCGCGCGCGGTCGCTCATCCCCCCGTCATCGAGTCCGTCGACGCGCACTTGCCGCTCGTCGACGTGAGTGATGTGAGCTTCAGCGGGTACGGTGGCGACCCGATTAAGGCATGGATGCTGCGCCCCGTCGGTCTCGACGGTCCACTGCCCGCCGTGGTCACGTTCCGCGGCTACGGTGGCGGTCGGGGGGTCCCCGTCGAGCACCTCGCGTGGGCGGCCGCTGGCTACGTGCACGTCGTCATGGACACCCGCGGTCAGGGCTCGGGCTGGAGCGCGGGAACCACGCCCGATCCGCACGGAACCGGACCGGCCTTCCCCGGGGTCATGACCCGGGGCATCGAGAACCCCGCCGACTACTACTACCGGCGGCTGTACACCGATGCTGCTCTGCTCGTGGATGTCGTGGCGGGGCTGCCCGGTGTCGACGGAGCGCGAGTGATCGTCGCTGGCGAAAGTCAGGGTGGCGGTGTCGCGATCGCGGCGGCGGGGCTCGCTCGCATCCCCGTGGCGGCCCTCATCGACGTACCCTTCCTCTGCCACTTCGAGCGTGCGATGGACATCGCCTCGGCGGGTCCGTACCTCGAGCTAGCGTCGTACCTCGGCACCCACCACTCTTCCGCTGAGGTCGTGCACCACACCCTGTCGTATTTCGACGGGGTGAACCTCGCGAAGCGCATGACGGCCGCAGCATCGTTTTCGGCGGCTCTCATGGACACCATCTGTCCGCCCTCGACGGTGTTCGCCGCATTCCACGCCGCCGGTTCCGGTGTGAAAGCGATCGCGGTCTACCGCTACAACGGCCACGAGGGTGGTCGACCCAACCAGTGGGGCGTGCACGAGCGCTTCCTACGCGAGCGGGTGCCCCACACCTCCTAGTGCGTTAGGAGTGCGCCGCCGCGAGCGCCTGCTCCAGGTCGGCGATGAGGTCGTCGGCGTTCTCGATGCCGACGGAGAGCCGCAGCAGGTCGAGGGGCACAGGGCTGCCCGCACCTTCGATCGAGCCGCGGTGCTCGATGAGGCTCTCGACGCCTCCGAGGGAGGTGGCGCGCTTCCACAGTTGGGTGTGGGCGGCGACGGCGATCGCGGCCCGCTCCCCGCCGGCGACGCGGATCGACAGCATGCCCCCGAACCCGCCCGACATTTGTCGTGCCGCGAGTTCGTGCCCGACGTACGACGGCAGACCCGGGTAGAGCACCTCGGCGACGAGATCGTTGCCCTCGAAATGCTCCGCGATGCGCTGCGCCGCCGCACTCGCCGCGCGCACGCGCACGTAGAGGGTGCGCATGCCGCGCAGCAGCAGCCACGACTCGAACGAGCCGAGGGTGGCACCACCCTGAGCCCGCACGGTGTGCAGGCGCTGCCACAACGGGGTGTCCGCTCGCGTCGTGAGGCTCCCCGCGATGAGATCGGAGTGCCCGTTGAGGTACTTGGTGGCGGAGTGCATGACGATGTCGGCCCCGAACTCGAGGGGGCGACTGAGCACGGGCGTCGCGCCCGTCGAGTCGACGGCGAGGGCGGCACCTGCGGCGTGAGCGAGGTCGGTGACGGCCGCAATATCCGTCGTCGTCCACATCGGATTCGCGGGCGTCTCGACCCACACGAGCGCGGTTCGCCCGGGCTGGATGGCCGCCGCCGCCGCTGTCGCATCGGTCATGTCGACCAGCTCGACATCGAGCCCCCACGACGTCGCGTAGTCGAGCAGCCAGTTGCGCAGGCTCCAGTACATGACCTTCGGCGCGAGCACGTGGTCGCCCGGCTTCAACGCCAGAAACACGGAGGTCGCCGCCGCCATGCCGCTGCCGAACAGCATCGTCGCGTGGCCGCCCTCGAGGGCAGTGATGACCGCCTCGGCCTGCTCGAAGGCGGGGTTGTGGTCACGCTGGTACACCCGCCCCGTGCTGTAGCCGTTGTCGGCGTCGCGCAGGTAGGTGCTGGAAACGTGGATGGGCGGGGTGATGGCTCGAGTCGCCTCATCCACCCAGCCGAGGGCCTGGGCAACGATCGACTCGGGGTGGGCATCCGCGGGAATCATTCCCCCAGGCTAGGGGAGGGCTGCGAGTATGGAGTGATGACGTCCCTTACTCCATACCTCCACTTCGCGGGCAACGCGCGTGAGGCGATCACGTTCTACGAGAGTGTGTTCGGTGGCTCTGTCGTACTGCACGAGTTCGCCGAGTTCGAGCGCACCGACGGACCCGCGAACTGGATCGCCCACTCGATGCTTCAGGGCCCCGTCGAGGTGTTCTGCGCTGACACAGCAGAGGGGGAGCCCGCATTCAGCTCGACGGGACTGCTCTTCGCGCTACTCGGCACCGCGCAACCCGCGACCATGGAGCGCTGGTTCGCCCAGCTGAGCGAAGGAGGCACGGTGATCGACCCTCTTCAGAAGCGGCCGTGGGGTGACCACGACGGGCAGGTCATCGACCGCTTCGGTGTGCCGTGGCTCATCGGTTATCAGCCGGAGTAGGGGTAGCGTGCGGGTCACGGGTTCGGCGCGGCGGGCATCCATTGCCCTTGTCGTTGCGTCGTGTGCTGCGCTCAGCGGGTGCGCGGTCGGCCCGCTCGCCGTCGGACGCGAGCACGATGAGATCGCCGCCCAGGCCCGTGTGCTCGACGAGTTGGGGCGTCAGAGCGACGCGGTGATCGCCGAGTTCGTACCCGAGGGCGGGGCCGGATGCTCGGCCGCCGTCGGTCGTGACGGCACCGTGCTGTGGGCGGGCGCTGGTGGTCTCGCGGACATTGCCGCGGGCATCCCCAACACGCCGCAGACGCGCTTCGAGATCGCCTCCCTCTCGAAGCAGTTCACCGCCACGGCGATCCTCATGCTGCAGCGCGACGGCGCGCTCTCGGTCGCCGACCCCATCGGGCGCTACGTGGATGGCCTACCCGACTGGGCCGACACGGTGACACTCGACCAGCTCATCCACCACACGAGCCGAATCCCCGACTACTGGGTCGAGCTCGACGAGGAGGACATCAAGTTCGCCACACCCGCCGACCAGGCCACGATCATCGCGGCGATCGCACGCGAAGACGAGCTGGATGACGACGGCGAGGGCTTCCTCTACTCCAACTCGAACTACGTGCTGCTCGCCGAGGTCGTGCAGCGGGTGACGGGGGCGCCGCTCAGCGAGTTCTTGCAGGCCCGCATCTTCGAGCCGTTGGGGCTCGCGATGGTGCTGTCGCCTGGTCTCACCGGTCCGGACGTCGCCCTGCCCTACACCGACGACTCGCAGCTCTATATCGGCGGCTGGACCGCCCAGGGTGCGATCGGAATCATCACGACCCCGTCAGAGCTTGTGCGGTGGGGCGACCAGTACCGTGCCGGCGACATCATCCAGGACGACTTCGCGGCGGGCGCCGTCTACGAAGCGGAGGGCGAGTACTACGCCGCGGGCATGGACATCGAGGTGGACGGCGACCTCAACCACACCGGGCTCTGGGGCGGATACGTGAGCGAATTCACGGTCTCCGAAGACCGCCGCACGACCATCGCCGTGACCTGCAACGCACACAACGGCCAACGCTTCCCCATCGCGGAGGCCCTCTGGGCGATCTGGCGCCCGCACGGCGCCTGATCCCCGCCCGCCCCGCTCCCTTCCGCCCGCCGCCCCCTTCCGCCCGCCGCTCCCTTCCGAAATGACGGAGATTCCACGTATGCGGTCATTCCTCCGCATGCTGCGCCGCGCCGTTGCCGTATCTCCGTCATTTCGGAAGGGGGGGGCGGGGCGGGGAAGGGAGGGGAGGGGCGGGGTAGGGGTCGGACCATGCGCGGCGGCGCCACCACGAGTTGACAAGTTGTAAGGGTGGCCCGTAGCGTCGGCAACGCCATGCACTCCACGACGACGCCGTTCGACCTCGCAGTCAACCCCGGGGTGTGGATGACCGGCTGGGACCTCACCCGTATGCCCGCCGTGCTGGCACCCCTCGCACCCCTCGGCTACCGTCGCGTGGTCGTCGTGCTGCGCGACCCCTGGACCTTCGACACCACCGGCATCGCCGACACGGTCGGCGGGGCGGGGCTCGAGCCCCTCACCAACACAAACCAGACCCCCACCGAAGATGTCTCGAGCGACGACCCCGCCGTGCGCGACGCCGGTATCGCACGCCTTCGCCGGGCGATCGAGTTGAGCGTGGAGCTCGGCAGCGATGCGCTCACGGGTGTGAACTTCGGCGTGCTCGGCAAGGCCTCCGCACCGGTCAGCGCGCAGGCGTTCGATCGCACCGCGAAAATCATGGGGCAACTGGCGGATGAGGCGGCTGCGGTCGGCGTCCGACTGGTCGTCGAGGTGGTCAACCGCTACGAGACGAACCTGTTCAACACGGCACGGCGTGCGATGGAATTCGCGGATGCGAGCGGATCGCAGGCGCTCGGCATCCACCTCGATGTTTTTCACATGAACATCGAGGAGGACGACATGGTCGCCGCCGTCGAACTCGCGCTGCCCCGGCTCGCCTACCTCGAGATCGAGCAGAACCACCGAGGCGAGCTGACCCGCGGGCACGTCGATCTCGACGCCTTCCTCGATGGGGTGCTCGCCGCCGGCTACCGCGGCCGCTTCGGGCTCGAGGCGTTCAGCGCGAACGCAATCGCCGACTTCCATGCCGCGGGGCTCGCAGTCTGGCGCGACCAGTTCGGTCCCGACACCCGCATCGCCGCCGAGGCGACCGAGCTGCTCACCGCCGCGTATGCGCGCGCGGGAATAGACGCACAAGACACCGAACAGAAGGACACCCCATGACCGACACCCACGCACTCGACCGTTTCCGTCTTGACGGCAAAATCGCCTTCGTCACCGGCGGTGGTCAGGGCATCGGGTTCGCGATCGCGTCGGCGCTCGCCGAGGCGGGTGCGACCGTGCACATCGGCGACCTCAACGAGGAGGTGGGGGCGAAGGCGGCGGCGAGCATCGGCGGTTACTTCGTGCGCACCGACGTCGGGTCGACAGAATCGGTGGATGCCGCGGTCGCGAGTGTCATCGCCACGAGCGGCCGGCTCGATGCTGCCGTCAACTGCGCGGGCATCCGTCACCTGGGTTCGAAGGCCGAGGAGCTCACCGACGAGGAGTGGGACACGGTCATGAACATCAACCTGAACGGGGTGTTCCGGGCGTGCCGCGCGGAGGGCCGCGCGATGCTCGAGGCGGGCGGGGGCGCGATCGTCAATATCGCGTCGATGTCGGGCTCGGTGGTCAACCGCCCGCAGCCGCAGTCGACCTACAACGTGTCGAAGGCCGCCGTGGTGATGCTCACCAAGTCGCTCGCGGTCGAGTGGGCCGATCGCGGCGTGCGGGTCAACTCCATCTCGCCCGGGTATGTCGAGACGGCTCTCACGGAGCGCAGCCGAGGCATTCCCGAGCGCGTGAGCGAGTGGCTTCACCTCACCCCCATGAAGCGTTTCGGGCAGCCGGAGGAGATCGCCGGCGCGGCGCTGTTCCTGGCGAGCGATGCCTCGTCGTACGCGACCGGCACCGACCTCATCGTCGACGGCGGTTACACTTCAGCGTGAGCACTGGAGGACGGGTGCGTGTTCGCCGGGAGACCGGCTGGCGCATCGAACGCTATCCGCAGATCGTCGTGGGCGCGAAAGACGAGGAGCCCGATCGTCGGGGCGCGCTCGTGAAGGCCGCTCTCGACATCGCTCTCGTGGAGGGTCTCGACGGCCTCACGCTCGAGGCGGTCGCCGAGAAGGCGGGTACGTCCGTGGAGGTCGTGCAGCGCACGATCGGCGGTCAGGACGACGTGATGCTCGCCCTGCTGGATTGGGTGCTGGCGCGCACGCTCGACGCCGATCGCGATATCGAGACCCCTCACGCCGGCCCGCGTCAGCTGGGCGATATGGTGTCGGCCGAGATGGAGGGTCTGCGCAGGCAGGCTCCCGTCGTGGAGCTCATCTTCATGTTCTACTTCGTGCGCCCCGACGACCGGTTCCGCGCGCGTATCCGCGAGGCGCTCTCCAACTACCGGCACTCGTTCGAGTCGGCACTCGAGGGGGTTGAGCTGCAGCGCGGTCTCACGCCGAGGGCCATGTCGACGATCGTGATCTCGTTCCTGCAGGGCGCGGCGGTGCAGATCATCCGTGACCCCGACAACTTCGACCCGACCGAGGCGATCGCGGCAGCGCGGGCCCTGCTCACGTAGCGCAGTCGCGTTCGCTCGCGTCATACCGCCGCTCTCCGCGTGCTGTGAGGGCGATTCGGCGCGAACGAGTGAGCGACTACTCGGGCAGCACCATCCGCCCGTCGACCCGGCGCGGCACCGACCACGGGTTCGCGTTCTGCAGCTCGGGCGGCAGCAGCTCGTCGGGCAGGTTCTGGTACGCGACGGGCCGCAGGAAGCGGGCGATCGCAAGCGAGCCGACCGAGGTGGTGCGCGAGTCGGAGGTCGCCGGGAACGGTCCACCGTGCACGACCGCGTGGCCGACCTCGACGCCCGTGGGCCAGCCATTGACGAGGATGCGCCCCGCGAGCAGTTCGAGGGTGGGGATCAGGCGGCGAGCGAACTCCGTGTCACCCTCGCCGAGGCGCAGGGTGGCGGTGAGTTGCCCGTCGAGCGCGGCTAGGGCGGATTCGAGTTGCTCGAGATCGGCGTACTCGACGACGAGTCCGGCGGCGCCGAACACCTCGTGCTGGAACGCTTTGTCTGCCGTGAACGTCGGGGCGCTCGTGCCGAGGAGGGCAGGCGCTGGGGCATTGGCGCCGGCGCCGTCGGTGCCGCGCGCCAGGTCGTGAGCGCCGAGCGAGACGAGGTGGTCGACTCCCTCGTCGTAGGCCGAGCGAATTGACGGCGAGAGCATGGTCTGCCCGGACTGTTCTCTCAGCGCCGCCGCGACCTGGGCGACGAACTCGGGGTGGCCCGCGGGTACGAAGACGAGTCCCGGGTTGGTGCAGAACTGCCCGGAGCCGAGGGTGAGGGAGCCGACCAGGTCGCGAGCGAGCTGCTCGGTGTCGCCCTCGAGCGCGCCCGAGCCGAACACGACGGGGTTGATCGACGACATCTCCGCGTACACGGGGATGGGCACGGGGCGAGCGGCGGCGGTGGCCATGAGGGCGGTGCCTCCGGCGCGCGATCCCGTGAACGCGATGGCGGTGATACCCGGATGCCCGGCGAGCTGCTGCCCCACTTCGGAGCCGCGACCGAACACGAGCGAGAACGTGCCGGCGGGCATCCGTGTCTCGTGCACCGCGCGGGCCACGAGTTGTCCGACGAGTTCGGCGGTGCCGGGGTGCGAGTTGTGGGCTTTGACGATCACGGGACACCCGGCGGCGAGCGCGGACGCGGTGTCGCCCCCGGCGGTGGAGAACGCGAACGGAAAGTTGCTCGCGCCGAAGACGACCACGGGCCCGAGGGGGATGAGTCGCTGGCGCAGGTCGGGACGAGGCGCGGGTTGGCGGTCGGGCAGGGCCGAGTCGATGCGGGCGCCCGCGCTCAGTCCGCCGGTAAGTTCGCCAGAGAACAGGCGCAGCTGGCCGGAGGTGCGGCCGACCTCGCCGCGCAGTCGAGCTTCGGTGAGCCCGGTCTCGAGGCGGGCGCGCTCGACGAGCACGTCGATGTTGTCGTCGAGGAGGTCCGCGATCCGGTCGAGGAAGGCCGCGCGCTCGGCGGGGCTTGTCGAGCGGTAGTGGGGGAACGCTGCGGTCGCGGCGGCGACGGCCGCGTCGATCTCTGCGGCGCCGACGTAGCCGAACGCCGGCTCGATCGTCTGACCGGTCGCCGGGTCGATCGCACGCATGCTTCCCGAGTTTCCGGTGACAGCGTCGCCCGCGATGAGTGACGCTCCCCTTACTGCCAGTTCGGTTGCTGCCAGGTCGGTCACGATGCCAACCACCCTCCATCGACGTTGAGTACTTGTCCGGTCACGTAGCGCGCGGCGTCCGAGAGCGCGAAGACGACCACGGGGCCGACTTCCGCGGTTTCGCCGAGGCGACCCATCGGGATGCGGCCGAGTATGCGGCGGTGATCGTCGGGGTTGTCGAGCAACCCTTCCGTCATCGCGGTGAGAAAGTAGCCGGGCGCGACGACGTTGGCGCGGATGCCGCGCGGCGACCACTCCGTCGACATCGAGCGCATCGCGCCCACGATCCCGTGCTTCGAGGCCGCGTAGGGTGCCACCCTTGGCAGCCCGAGCGTGCTGTTGAGCGAGCCGATGAACACGTGCGACCCGCGCCGGTCATCCGCCAATTGCTGCCTGGCGACGGCCGCGCTCGCGAGGATGGGCGCCTCGAGGTTGAGGGTGAAGACGGTGCGGAGGTCGGCTGCGGTGATGTCGGCGGCGCCCCGGCGTACCTGGGTTCCCGCGGCGTGCACGATGCCGTCGATGGGCCCGTTGGTCGCGGCGATGCCGTCGATGAGGGCGTCGATGCCGTCGAGGTCGGTGAGGTCTGCGGCGGTGACGTGCGCCGTGCCTCCGGAGTCGGCGATGACTCCCGCGGTCTCAGCGAGCTGTACGGCGTCGCGCGCAATGAGGCTGACGGATGCCCCGGCGGCGGCCGCCGAGTACGCGATGGACTGCCCGATCCCCCGTCCGGCTCCCGTGACGACGACGTGCTGGCCGGCGAGCGAGAATTCGCTGAGACCGTCGGGCATGACCGAACGTGCGCTCATGAGGGGAGTACCGCGTTCTCGCCCTGCGCCGTGAGGATCTCGGCCGATTCGACGATGCGCAGTAGGTGTGCGCGCGCGGCCGCGCTCGCGGCGGCGGCGTCGCCCTGCTCGATGGCGCGGGCGATGAGTTCGTGCTCGGCTTGCGTCTGTGCGCGCGCGGCGTCGTACCCGAGGGAGTCGCTGTACACCTTGCGGAGGTGCTCGTTGACCGGGTTGATGACGTGCACGAAGAACGGGTTGTGGGATGCCTCGGCGACGGCGGAGTGGAAGTCGAGGTCGGCCTGCAGGGCCTCGTCGTGGTGCACGCTCGAGGCGAAGCTCGCGACGGCGCTCGTGATGCGGGCGAGGTCGGCGGCGTCGCGCTTGGTCGCGGCGTACTCGGTCATGCCGACCTCCATGACGAGTCGCATGTCCATGAGGTCTTGGAACGAGCCCTGCTGCAGGCTGAGCATGAGTTCGAGCTGGCGGCTGAGTCCTGCGCCGTCGAAGTCGGCCATGATCATGCCGCGTCCGGCGCGGATGTCGACGAGTCCGCGCTCGACGAGGATGCGTCCGGCCTCGCGGATGACGCTGCGGGAGACCTCGTAGGTTTCCGCGAGCTCGGGTTCGGTGGGCAGCCGGTCGCCCGGTTTGAGGCCGTCGGCGATGAGCTTGTCGGTGATCGATTCGGCGACCTGCTCAGAGAGCGGGCGGCGGTCGGGCCGTCCGTCAGCGCGTGGTGTCATGGTCGAGATCTCCATCTCTGCCGGTGACCGGCTATGCGTGTGCTCACGCTACGCGGCACCGCAGGGTTTGTCCGCGTAGGGCGCGGTCGGCTTCTTCGCTCGCGAGTTGCTGCAGGTTGTTGAGCGACTGCTCGTCGTAGAACGCGGCGTGGGGGGTGAGGATGACAGAGGGCAGTGTACGCAGCGGGGAGTCGGCGGGGATCGGCTCCGGGTCGGTCACGTCGAGTGCCGCTCCCGCGAGGCGTCCGGAGTTCAGCGCGTCGTAGAGGGCGGCTTCGTCGACGAGGGATCCGCGGGCGGTGTTGACGAGCACCGCGCCTTCGGGCATGCGGGCGAGGAACGCGGCGTCGATCATCCGATATGTCTCGGGCGTCGAGGGAGCGTGCAGGCTGATGGCGTTCGATTCAGCGGCGAGCTCGTCGAGGGTAACCGAGTCGACCGAGAGAGCGGCGAGCCTCTCTTCGTTCGCATAGGGATCGTGAGCGAGAAAGCGGAAGCCGAAGGGCGCGAGTCGCTCGGCGACGGCTTGGGCGATCTTGCCGAAGCCGACGAATCCGACGGTGGAGTCCCGGAAGCTGCGCACGGGCCCGAGCCCGGAGGGGCCGACCCACCCGTTCGCACGGATCGCGTGGTCGTAGAGGGGGAGGCGTCGCCCGAGCGCGAGGAGCGCGGCGGCGGCGTGATCGGCGACGGTCTGGATGCCGTAGTCGGGAACGTTGGCCACCTGCACGCCCAGTTCGGCCGCGGCCTCGAGGTCGACGTTGTCGTAGCCGACTCCGTACCGGATGACGGTGGCGCCGGGGGCGAGTACCGAGAGTACGGATCGGTCGATGGGTGCGAAGTTCACGAAGACGATGTCGGCGTCGCGGGCGATTTCGATCGTCTCGGCGGCTGTCGTGCACGAACCTTCGGTGAAGGCGGCGCCATGCTCGGCGGCGACCCGACGTTCGTGGTCGACGTTCGCGAAGGCGTGGTCGGTGACGACGATTGTGGGGGCCACGCGCATCCTTCCCTCAGCAACATTGCTTGGCGACCCGCATCTGGGCCGCTGACTTGACCGAATCGATGATCCGATGCACTATCGGAACCTAGCAGATCATCTCTTGTTCAGATCATATGATGATTCGCGCTACACTCGCACCACTCACCGTCGAGAAGGGAAGTACGTTGATCTCATTCCGTTCAGCAACCCGCAAGGGTCGCGCGCTTCGCACAGCAACAGCGATCGCCGCAGCAACCGTTGTGGGCTTCGGCCTCAGCGCGTGCGGCGGCATCGACCCCACCACCCAGGACCCCGACACCGGTGCTGACGCACTGACCGTCGGAATCTTCGTCGACAACGCCTTCGGCGACGGCGACTTCTTCGACCAGGCCGCGGCCGCCGAAGGATCGCTTGCCACCGAGCTCGGTGCGACCGTCCAGACCTACGAAGGCCAGCTGCAGGCACAGAACTTCGAGCCGCTGCTGCAGGATGCTGCCGACGCCAACGACCTCGTGTTCGTTCTCGGCTTCGAGGCCATCGACGCGATGCTCAAGGTCGCCGGGGACAACCCCGACACGACCTTCGTCTTCGTCGACGCCGTCATCGACAGCCCCGACATCTACTCCGCCGAGTTCCGCACGGCCGAAGGCTGCTTCATGGCGGGCGCGCTCGCGGCGACCGTCAACGACGCCGCATCGAAGACCGTCGCCGGCTTCATCGGTGGCGTCAACGCCCCCGTCATCGAGAACTGCCAGTCCGGCTACGAGCAGGGTGTCGCCAAGGTGAACAGCGCCCAGACCGTCGCCTCGCAGTACGCGGGCTCGTTCGTCGACCCGGCCAAGGGCAGCGAGATCGCCACGGCCCTCGCCGGCCAGGGTGCCTACTCGATGTTCGCCTACGCGGGCCTCACCGGTGCCGGTGCCTTCGACGCCGCCAAGTCGGGTGTCGACATCGCCCCCATCGGCGTCGTCGCCGACAAGTCGAGCCTCGCCCCCGGCAAGTCGCCCGGCAGCCTCACTATGGGTGTCGACGCGGTCATCCTCGCGGTCGCCACGACCTACGCGGACGGCGACCTCGTCAAGGGCGAGAGCGCGAGCTACGGATTCGCCGAGGGAGGGTGGAAGATGATCTATGACTCCGCACTCGTCACGGCCGACCAGATCGCAGCCCTCGACGCCATCCAGGAGGAAATCGTCTCCGGCAGCCTCGTCGTCACGGCAGGTTAGTTCGATGACCGATGACGCGCCCGTCCTGCTCGCCCTCGACGGGATCACGAAGCGGTTCGGGCGCGTCGTCGCCAACGAAGACGTGTCGTTCGACCTGAGAGCCGGAGAGATCCACGCCCTCGTCGGGGAGAACGGCGCGGGCAAGACCACCCTCATGCGCATCCTCTACGGCATGTATCACGCCGACGCGGGAACCATCCGCTTCGAGGGTGAACCCACGGTGTTCCGCAACCCGACCGACGCCATCAAGCACGGCATCGGCATGGTGCACCAGCACTTCATGCTCGTCCCCAGTTTCACCGTCGCCGAGAATCTCACCCTCGGGGCGGAGCCGCGACGCGGCGGGCTCTTCGACCACGCCGCCGCCTCGGCCGCCGTGCGCGAGACCATGGACCGTCTCGCCGTCACGATCGACCCCGACGCCATCGTCGGCGACCTCAGCGTCGCCACCCAGCAGAAGATCGAGATCGCCAAGGTGCTCTACCGCGGCGCACGCGTCATCATCCTCGATGAGCCCACCGCGGTACTGACGCCCCAGGAGACGACGGAACTCTTCGCACTCCTGCGACGCCTCGCCGACGACGGCTCGTCGATCATCTTCATCTCGCACAAGCTGCGCGAAGTCTTCGCACTCGCCGACCGCGTCACGGTACTGCGCGGCGGCAAGACGATCGTGAGCCGCGACGTCGCCGAGACGACGCTCGAAGACACGGTGGCCGCCATGACGGGGCGCAGCGACGTCAACTTGGGGCGCATTATCCGCAATGAATCGGATGATGCCACCATCGCCCTCACCGTCGACGGCCTGTCCACCGCCACCCAGTCCCACGACAGCGCCCTGAGCGACGTGACCTTCGCGGTTCGTGCGGGCGAGATCGTCGGGGTCGCCGGCGTGGAGGGCAACGGACAGTCCGTGCTCGCGGAGACTCTCATCGGAGTCGTTCCCGCAACCTCCGGCTCTATCAGCCTGGGCGGCGCCGACGTCACGGCCCTCGGGGTTGCGGCCCGCCGCGACAAGGGCTTCTCGTACGTTCCGGAGGATCGCCACCGCGAGGGTCTGCCGATGGGCGGCAGCGTGCTCGAGGGCATGAGCGCGGGGCGCATCCGCGCTCGCCGCGGCCTCGGCGCACTCGGCAACACGTTCCGCCCGAGCCTGAGACGCTGGGCGGGGGAGCAGGTCGACGACTACGCGATCAAGACGCCCGGCCTCGACGCCCACTGCGGCCAGCTTTCGGGTGGTAACCAGCAGAAGGTCGTCATCGCCCGCGAACTGGATGCCGAGCCGGAGGTTCTCGTGCTCGCCCAGCCCACCCGCGGTGTCGACCTCGGCGCGATCGAGTTCATGTACGGAAAGGTCGCGGAGGCGACGGAGCGTGGCTGCGCCGTTGTGCTCATCTCCGCTGACCTCGACGAGATCTTCCGCCTCGCCGACCGCATCGTCGTCATGTACGGCGGGCGCATCGTCGCGGACGAGCCCGCCGCCACCGCGACGCGCGAGCGCATCGGCATGTTCATGGCCGGCATCGACGCGGACGCCGCTCCGAGCAAGAAGAAGGGCGCAGCATGACCGTGCTCACGACCGAGACCCGCCGCGGTCCCCTCAACTCACGCACGGTGACGCACCTCGTCAACGGTGCGTACATCCTCGCGGTCGCACTCGTCGCCGCGATGCTCTTGATTCAGCTGCAGGGCTACGCCGCTATTCCGACGCTCGGCGCGGGCTTCGAGTACGCCCTCGGCACACCGACGGCGATCGCGCGCACGTTCGCGTGGGGTCTCCCGCTCTTCGTCACGGCGCTCGGCGTCTCGATCGCGAACCGCTCCGGCATGTTCAACATCGGGGCGGAGGGACAGGTTTTCGCGGGGGCGATGGCTGCGGCGATCGCGGGTGCCTACATCGGCCCGATGTTCACGGGCCTGCACATCCTGCTGTGCACCCTGGCGGCTGCTCTTGCGGGTGGACTCATCGCGGGCGGACTCGGCTGGCTGCGCGCCCGCTGGAACGTCGACGAGGTGCTCTCCACACTGCTCTCCAACTACATCATCGTGCTGTTCTGCGCCTACCTCGCGACGGGGCCGCTGCGCGACACCACGCGTCAGTCGGGCACGACGCCGCGCGTCTTCGACTCGGCCATGTTCGGCGAGATCATCCCGCGCACGGGTCTCACCTGGGCGGTCGTCGTCGTCATCATCGTGGGCGTCGGATGCTGGTGGTTGAGTGACCGCAGCGTCGCCGGGTACCGCTGGCGCATGACCGGCCAGAGCCCCGGCTTCGCGGCCGCCGCCGGTATCGACGTCGCCCGCTCGCGCGTCATGTCGATGTTCGTGAGCGGTGCGCTCGCGGGTGTCGGCGGGTCGCTGCTCGTGACCGCATCGCAGGGCCGCTTCTGGACCGAGATCGGCTCCGGCATCGGCTGGGATGCCGTACTCATCGCCCTCATCGCGCGAGCCCGCCCCATCCCCACCATGATCTGGGTCGGCATTTACTGCATCATGCGTTCCACCGCGCGCGGCATCGAGCAGGTCTCGACGGTGCCCTCCGAGCTCTCGCTCATCCTCATCTCGGTGATCATCATCGCGGCCGCCGCGCGCTCGGGCCTCTTCGCCCGACTCGCCGTGCTGACCCGCGGTTGGAGGAAGTGACCATGGATTTCGTCGATGCGTTCCTGGCGTCGGGCGTGCGCTTCACGACCCCGATCCTGCTCGCGGCCCTCGGTTGCCTCGCGACCCTGTGGACGAAAGACCTCAACGTGGGTCTCGAGGGCATCATGCTCTTCGGGTCGTTCTTCGGTGTCGTCGTCGGCCTCACGACGGGCTCGCTGCCCTTGGCCATCCTCATCGTCGTCGGCATGGCTGCCCTCTCGGGACTGGTGTTCGGCCTGCTCATCACGGTGCTCAAGGTCAACGTCTTCATCGCCGGCATCGTGCTCAATATCTTCGCCGGAGGGGCGACCGTTTACCTCCTGCGGTCCCTCTTCGGCGTCAAGGGCACCCTGAGCGACCCGGGCATCCCCTCGGTCACCAAGGTCACGATCCCGGTGATCGACGACATCCCGATCCTCGGCGGCATCCTCTCCGGCCAGACCGTGCTCACCTACGTGAGCTGGGCGATCGTCATCTTCATTGTGTTCGCCGCTCGCTACACGGTGCTCGTGCGTCGCATGAAAGCCGCCGGCGAGCACCCGGGTGCCCTCGAGTCCGCGGGTGGCAGCGTCACGTGGATGCGCATCGCCGCCCAGGTCTGGTGCTTCGCCCTGTGTGCTCTCGCGGGCGTGCAGTTGAGCATGGGCCAGCTCACCCTCTTCACCGAGGGCATGACGAGCGGCATGGGATTCGTCGCACTCGCGGCCGTCATCTTCTGTCGCGGCAACGTGCTGCTGCTCGCTCTCATGTGTCTGCTGTTCGGTATGTCGTCGGCGGCCGCGGTCGTCATCGACGACACGATCATGCCGCCGCAGTTCGCGCAGATGATCCCCTACGTCGTCGCATTCGTCGGCCTCGTGGTGCTCGCCCGCACCTCGAAGCAGGGCGGCATGCGCATGGTCACCCCGGCCCTGGAGGACTGACATGGATGCCCGCCGCCCCAGCTCCGACGAGATCGAGCTCTTCGAGCACGCCCGCGACCTGCTCGCGAGCCGCCACGACCCGGTCATCCACCAGGTCGCGGCCGCCGCCCGCACGGCCGATGGGCGCATCTACCAGGGACTGCACATCGGCTCCCGCCGCATCAACGTGTGCGCCGAGTCGTCGGCGATCGCGAACGCCCGCATGGAGGGCGACGAAGACATCGTCGCGATGGTCGCGGTCTGCAAGAACGACGCGGGCGACATCGTCGTCACGAACCCCTGCGGTGTGTGCCGCGAGCTCATGGGCACCTACCTGCCCGACTCGACGGTTCTCGTCGACGTGCACGGCGAGGTCAGAGCGGTGCCCGCGGCCTCCCTGCTGCCCCTGCCCTGGATGTTCCCCCACGAGAACGACTGGTCCGTTGAAGACCCGACCGCCTCGTCTGACAAGGCCGCCCCCCACAAGGAGAAGTAATGCCCACCCCGCGCCACCCCATCATCACCGATGTGTGCCTCATCGCGACCGACATCGACGCCGGCATCGAGTTCTACACGAAGAAGCTCGATTTCACGCTGCGTTCGAGGATGCCCGGCTTCGCCGACTTCGAAGGCCCCGGTGTCATCGTCGCCATGTGGGACGCCCAGCAGCTCGCGAAGACCACGGGGATCGTGGGACGCACCGCGGAGCAGACCGGACACGGCGTCATGCTCGCGTGCGAACTGGATTCCCCCGAAGACATCGACCGCGTCTACGAGCTGTACCGCTCACGTGGGGTCGAGTTCTACGGTGAGCCCAAGGACTACCCGTGGAACGCCCGCTGCATCTACTTCGCTGGTCCCTCGGGTGAGTTCTGGGAGTTCTTCGCCTGGTACGAGGGCGGCGAGCCGGGCCTGGTGAACGAGGGATGACCCGGCCCTTCCTGCCCACCGACGCCGCCGAAGCGACCCTCGTCGGCCGCGTGCTCGACCCGTCCGTCGGGGGAGCGCGCATCGTCACCGTCTCGGGGGACGACTTCGTCGACATCACCGACCTGGGGCCCACTGTCTCCGACCTGTTTGAGCGCGACGGCGTCGCCGCCCTCGTGCGGGCGGCCGCGGACGAGCCCGGGCGACACCGGTTCTCGATCGCGCCCGTGCTGGCGGCATCCACCCCCGACCCCGACCCGTCGAGCGTGCGCATGCTCGCACCCATCGACCTGCAGGTCATCAAGGCCGCCGGTGTCACCTTCGTCGACTCGATGATCGAGCGGGTCATCGAGGAGCGTGCGCAGGGTGACTCGGCGCAGGCCGCGGCGACGCGCGACGCGCTCGCGGAGGCGATCGGCGCGACGATCTCGTCGATCAAGCCCGGCAGTGAGCAGGCGGAGAAGGCCAAGCGCGTGCTGCAGGAGCAGGGTCTGTGGTCGCAGTACCTCGAGGTGGGCATCGGCCCCGATCCGGAGATCTTTACGAAGGCACCCGTTCTCTCGGCCGTCGGCTGGGGTCAGCAGATCGGCATTCGCGAGGACTCGTCGTGGAACAACCCGGAGCCCGAACTCGTCATGGTTGTGCGTTCCGACGGCACCGCGGTGGGCGCGACGCTCGGCAACGACGTCAACCTGCGCGACATCGAGGGCCGCAGTGCGCTGCTCCTCGGTGAGGCGAAGGACAACAACGCCTCGTGCTCGATCGGTGGTCTCATCCGCCTCTTCGACGACGGCTTCACCATGGATGATGTGCGGCGCTTCGAGATCACACTGCGGGTTGAGGGACTCGACGGTTTTGTGCTCGACGGCACGAGCTCGATGAGCCGTATCAGCCGCGACCCGCTCGAGCTCGTCGGTCACGCGCGCGCCCCGCACCACCAGTACCCCGACGGCTTCGTGCTCTTCACCGGTACCCTCTTCGCGCCGACCCAGGACCGGCACGCGCCGGGCGCCGGGTTCACCCACGACCTCGGCGATGTCGTCACGATCGCGACCGACCGGCTCGGCGCGCTCACCAACACCGTCACCTATTCGCACCGCGCCCCCGAGTGGACCGTGGGCATCAGGGCTTTCTTCGCCAACCTGCGCGAGCGAGACTACGTCTAGGCCTTCGCGCTTTTCAGAACAGGAGCACCACCCATGTACGCAGTGACCAACCCCGTCGACAACACCGTCGTCGAGAAGTTCGACGACATCAGCGACGCCGACCTGAAGGCGGCCGTGGATCGTGCGGCAGCAGAATTCGTGCCGTGGAGTTCCCGCACCGTCGCCGACCGCGCCGCGATCCTGCTGCGCGCTGCCGACCTCTTCGAGGAGCGCACCGACGAGCTCGCCGCCATCATCACCCTCGAGATGGGCAAGCGCATCGCGGAGTCCCGCGGCGAGGTGGGCGCGTTCGTCGACATCACGCGCTACTACGCGTCGAACGCTGAGAAGCTCACCGCCGACGAACTGCTCGACATCGAGGGCGGCTCGGCGAGCATCCAGAAGCACCCCATCGGCGTGATTCTCGGCATCATGCCGTGGAACTACCCGTACTACCAGGTCGCCCGATTCGCCGCACCCAACCTCGTGCTCGGCAACACGGTGCTGCTCAAGCACGCCTCGAACTGCCCGCGCTCCTCGGCAGCCATCGAGAAGGTGCTGCACGACGCCGGCGTGCCCGCCGATGCCTACATCAACATCTACGCCACCAACAAGCAGATCGAGTGGGTGCTTGCCGACCCGCGCGTGCAGGGCGTCTCTCTCACGGGTAGTGAGCGCGCCGGTCGCGCCGTCGCCGCGATCGCCGGGGCCAACCTCAAGAAGACGGTGCTCGAGCTCGGCGGATCCGACCCGATGATCGTGCTCGACTCCGACGACCTCGAGGCGACGATCGACATCGCCGCCGAGTCCCGCATGGGCAACGTGGGTCAGGCGTGCAACGCCCCCAAGCGCATGATCGTTCTCGCGGACCTCTACGACGACTTCGTCGAGGGCCTCACGAAGCGCTTCGCCGAGTACCGCCCGGGCGACCCCTTCGACGAGTCGACCACGCTCGCGCCTCTCTCCTCGCGTGCTGCCGCCGAGACGGTCGCCGAGCAGGTCAAGACCGCCGTCGCCGAGGGCGCGACCCTGCACACGGGTGGCGAGCTCATCGACGGCCCGGGTGCCTACGTGCAGCCCGCCGTGCTCACCGACGTGAAGCCCGGCATGGCCGCGTACCACGACGAGGTGTTCGGCCCCGTCGCGATCGTCTTCAAGGTCGAGAACGAGGATGAGGCGATCCGCCTCGCCAACGACACCCCCTTCGGTCTCGGCTCGAGCGTCTTCAGCGCCGATCGTGAGCGGGCGCGTCGCGTGGGATCTCGCATCGATGCGGGCATGGTGTACGTCAACCAGGCGGGTGGATCGCAGGCCGACCTGCCCTTCGGTGGCGTGAAGAACTCCGGCATCGGCCGTGAGCTCGGCCCGCTCGGTATGGACGAGTTCGCGAACAAGAAGATCGTGCGCCACTAATTAAAGTATGCTTATCGGCTGATAAACATGCTTTAATGAGTAAATGAAGCGCACGCGACCCTATTCTCCGCAAGCACTCCGTGCTCTGCGGATCATGGGAACGCTCATCGCCACAGAACGCAAGCGCCAACGCAGGACCCAGAAAGATCTTGCGGAACGGGTCGGCATCTCGACTCTCACGCTCGCACAGGTGGAGAGGGGCGCGACGGGAACCGAGGTAGGCACCGTGTTCGAGGTCGCCACGCTATTGGGGATCCCATTGTTTCCATACCTAGACGACACCGTAGTCGAGCAGACTCTTTCGCTTCTACCGGCACGTGTTTATCCGTCCGAGCGACTCGGCGACGACGACTTCTGATGACTACGGAACCATTCGTCTGGGTATGGCTTCCCGGAGCCACGCAGCCCGTTGTCGCGGGACGCGTTCGGTCCGAGCTGGTCAACGGGCGGGAGTTGTTCACGTTCCAGTACGGGCGATCGTTTCTCGAGAATTCTTCGAGCATTTCGCTCTTCACCGAGCTCCCCCTCAAGCGGGGTGTGCAGCTACCGATGCCGGGTCTGGACATCGCTGGGGTGCTCCTCGACGCGACCCCAGACAGCTGGGGTCGTCGCGTCATTAACCAGGACGTGCTGGGCGCTCGTGTTCGAGGCTCTGACGTAGCTGAGCTCGGTCTCGTGACATACATGATGAAGTCTGGATCGGACCGCATCGGAGCGCTCGACTTCCAAGACTCGCCTACTCACTACGTTCCGCGCGGGCTCGACCACACGGCGACTCTCGAGCAACTCCTCGATGCCGCAGGGCTCATCGAGGATGGTGTTCCGTTGCCTGCGGGTCTGGCCGACGCGCTGATGCTAGGGAGCACCGTCGGTGGCGCTCGACCCAAGGCGCTCATTGACGACAACGGTCGCAGCCTGATCGCGAAGTTCCCGAGTCGGACTGACGAGCACCCCTATGTGAAGTTCGAAGCAGTCGCGATGGAGCTCGCGCGGAGAGTGGGTGTGAATACTGCTTCCACTGCGCTCCGTACGACAGCAGGTCGAGATGTGCTGCTTGTCGAGCGCTTCGATCGTGTGGGCGACGGCACTCGAAGGATGCAGGTGTCGGCCCTCACGGTTATGGGGGCAAACCCCGACAGCGCGAGAGGGACGACGAGTTACCCGGCTCTAGCCCAGAAAGTCAGGGAGTCCTTCACCGACCCCGACGCGACGCTCAAGGAGCTATTCACGAGAGTCGTCGTCAACGTCATCGTGCGGAACACGGATGATCACGCACGCAACCAGGCAGCGTTCTGGGATGGGACGCGCCTTAGTCTCACGCCGGCCTACGACATCAATCCATCGATCGGTCGCCGAGACTCGGTGGCGTCTCATCCCATGGCGATCACTCAAGACGGAGACAACCGTTCGTTGCTCGAAGTGTGCGAGCGGGCGCATTCGGTCTTCCACCTCACCCGCGTGGAGTCGAAAGAGATCATCCACAGAGCGGTAGATATCGTCCGCTCGGAGTGGCAAGAGGTTGCGGAAGCGGCTCGACTCACCGAAACCGAGCGCGCTGCGCTGTGGGAGAAGTCGATCCTCAACCCCGCCATCTTCTGGGACGCCTGAAGAACTTTCCTCGAGCCTGTCGGTGGGTGGCACCCTCGATGGTCAGCCCTGTGTGCAGCACTTGATCATCCTGCTCCACTACCCGCAGCACTCGCGGTTCGCGTCGTGGTCGAAGCGAGCTCGCGCCGCTCTCAGTAGCTCAGCCGCTCCCGCTCGAGGTCTTCGAGGTCGAATCGTACGAGCGCCAGAGCGCGGTCGTGTTCCTCGCCGCGCACGTGCGGGGCGTCGGGGAACGACCGAAGAGCGTTCGCGGTGACTGCGCTGCCGATCTCCTCCCATGCCGCGTCGCGAGCTTCGAGCGCGAGACCCGCGAGGAAGGCCTCGTCGTCGGCGAGCGCATCGAGCCGCGCGCTCATCCCTCGCAGCATGTTCTGGCGGCGTTCGCGGCGGTCGGGGTCGATGGCACGAGCGCGCGCCACCGACTCGTCCTCCCAGTCCTCGACCTCAGGCATCGCCTCGATGCGGTTGGCGTCGGCGGTCGCTTCGGCGGATGCGGCGAGCACGAGATCCCGTGTCGACTGCAGGTACTTGTCGACGTCGAAGTCCTCGCCGTCGCGCAACACCCACAGAATGGCCTGGTTCTTCACGGCCATGCGGATTCCCGTGGTCACGATGAGTAGCCCCTCGTCGATGAGGGTCTCGATCGGCAGCGCAGGACGGGGCTCGGGAGGCTCGAACTTTCGGAAGCGGAATCGCTTCTTACGCGGAAAGAGCCTCATCCCGCGCCCAGAATCTCGTTCTCGCGCGCCATCGTCACGGGTTCGATCTTGCCACGGACTCCCCGACGATTCAGTCCTCGGGTAGGGGCTGCGTGCCGCGTGGGTAGAGCAGCATGATCGCACCCGAGGCGAGCCACGACAGCGCGATGCCCGCGAGCAGGATGCCCGCCGGAAGCCCCGCGACAAGCCCGGCTACGGCTGCCCCCGCCGCCGCGGCGGTCGTGCGAAGCCCAGCCCCGATCGTGAAGATCTGCGACCGCACGCCCAGGGGGCTCTGTTGCTTGCGCAGTTGAAGCATCGCGATATTGCTCGAGGCCGTGAAGACGCCCGAGAGTCCGATGGCCGCGATCGTCCATCCGAGCCCGAGGTTGGGTACCGCGACGAGGGTGAAGGCACCGATTGCGGCGAAGCCGAGGCCCATGACCATCTCCGGCGAGAATCGCTCAGAGGGTCGCACGATCGCGAGCACAGACCCGACGAGTCCCCCGATCGCGAACGCAGTGACGATTATGGCGGCGTCGGCGGCCGAGCCGGTGCGTTCGAGCGACAGCGCGACGGCCGCGATGGGCAGAGCGCCGCTGCCCGAGTACGCCAGTGTGCTCGACGCGATCACGACGGTCAGGGGACGGTGGCCGACGAGGTGCTTGGCTCCCGCCGCGATCGTCTGCCACATCGACTCGATCGCCTGCGGGCGGGCAGGCATGCGCAGCGCGAGGGTCGCGATCGCGCCCGCGAGAGCCGCACCCGCCATGAGCCACATCGCGAGCACTGCCGAGCCGCCGACCGCGCTCACCGCGACGATCGCGGGGCCGCCGACGTACCCGATGTTGTAGGAGCCCGAATCGTAGGCGAACGCCCGGCGTTCATCGACGATCTCGTCGGTGACGAAGCTCGACGCCCCGCCCATATAGAACGGCGACACGGCGCCCGCCGCGACCAGCAGCACGAAGATCACCTCGATCGGTACGGTGCCGAGCAGGGCCGTGGCGCCGAACGCGACGAATGTCACGACACCTGAGGCCATGACGAGAAGACGCGGATGACGCACCCGATCCATGACGGCTCCGACGAGCGGCGCGGCGACGACGGCGGGTGCGAGCGACGCCGCCACGAGGGCGCCGCCGAGAGCGACGTCGTCGTACTCCGAGACCGCGAGTAGGGGGATCGCGACGGCGGCTCCGGCTCCGGCGAGCCTCAGCGGCACTGTGGCGGCGAGGTATCCGGCTGCGCTCACCAGCACAGAATACGCGTGCGTCTGCCATTCCGCGGGCGGTTACCGCCACGGTGCTCGGGAGTTCTGGCAAGCATCCGCGGCGCACACCACAATAGGGAGGTGACTCGACGCGGCCTCATCCTCTTCATCGCGCTCGGCATCGCGTGGGGCATCCCGTATCTCTTCATCAAGATCGCGGTAGCCGAACTGTCGCCCGAAATGATCGTTCTCGCGCGGTCTGGACTCGCGGCCATGCTACTGCTGCCCCTCGCCCTCTTCCGCAAGCAGATCATCCCGGTGCTCAAGCGCTGGAAGCCCATGCTCGCGTACACCGTGGTCGAGATCATCATCCCGTGGTACTTCTTGAGCTCGGCCGAGCTGCGGCTGCCGAGCTCCACGGCGGGGCTCCTCATCTCTGCGGTGCCGCTGGCCGGGGTGGGCATCGCTTTCCTCCTGGGGCGCCCCGAGCGACTCGCCCTTCTCAACTGGCTGGGCATTCTCATCGGCATGCTCGGCGTTGCCGCCCTCGTGGGCCTCGACGTGTCGGGCTCCGACATCGGTGCGGTCGCCGAAGTCGGCATCGTCGTCATCGGTTACGCTCTCGGCCCCGCCATTCTGGCGCGATGGATGCCCGACCTCCCCGGCGTCGGTGTCGTCGCCGTTTCTCTCGCCGGCGCCGCCCTCTTCTACGTTCCGGTCGTCGTGCTGCTGGGAAGCTGGCCGACCGCGATGCCCTCGGGCAACGTCATCGTCGCGGTGGTCGTACTCGCCGTCGTCTGCAGCGCCCTCGCGTTTTTGCTCATGGTTGCTCTCATCGGCGAGATCGGCCCGGTCAAGGCGACCGCGATCACCTATGTCAATCCTGCTGTCGCCATCATCGCCGGGGTGCTCGTGCTCGGCGAGCAGGTCACCGTCTGGACGATCGTCGGATTCGTGCTCGTGCTCGCCGGGTCCTACCTCGTGACGACGCGGCGTCGAGAGCCCGTTCCTGCGCCCGGACCCGAGGCGGCGGCTGCTGTCGAGGAGACGATCGAACCGGGCGGTGCCCGCGGCTCGTAGTCGCTGTGGGCTGCCCGTCGAGCATCAGCGGGCTACGGGGTCGCCCGTCGAATCGAGGCTTGCGAGGTCGGCGCGGCGCGGCAGGCTCTCCCAGTCACCGGGACCCATCACCGCGAAGGCGCCGCACCGCTGGGCCAGGTCGACGCACTCGACCGGGCCCAGACCCTCGAGCACGCCCGTGAGGAAGCCCGCCACGAACGCGTCTCCCGCGCCGACGGTATCGATGGGGTTCACCCGGAACGCCGGCGCGGCGAACTCGTCACCGTCGATGAGCGCAACGCAGCCCTCAGCCCCGAGCTTGATGACCGCGGTCGCGGGGCCGAGGTCGTGCAGCCGTTTCGCCAGCTCGATCGGGGTACCATCACCGACCACGATCCGCGCCTCGTCGTCACCCGCGAACACGATGTCGGCGCGCTCCACGAGTGAGCGGTAGAGGGGTGCGGGGTCCCGACCGACCCACAGGCTGGAGCGATGGTTGACATCGAATGACACCGCCACGCCGTTGCTGCGCGCGATGTCGACGGCACGATCGATCGCCGCGGCGGCCGTCGCCGAGAGGGCAAGGGTGATGCCCGAGACGTGCAGGATGCCGCAGCCGGCGATGGCCGCCTCATCCACATCTTGCGGCTCGAGTCGGCTCCCCGCGCTGCCGGCTCGGTAGTAGGTCACGCGCGTCGTGCTGCCGGTCGGACGTTCCTTGAGCATGAATCCCGTGTTCGCGCCGGGGTCGGTGACAGCCAGCACGGTGACCGATTCTGCGCGTAGCTCGCGAAGCACTCGGCGCCCGAGCGAGTCGGCGCCGACTCGCCCTATCCAGGTCGAGAGCCCGCCGAGGCGCGCGACACCGATCGCGACGTTGCTCTCGGCGCCGCCGATGCCCACCGCGAGGTGAGAGACGTGGTCGAGCGTGCCGAGTTCGGTGGCGCGGGCGAGTCCCATGGTCTCGCCGAGGGTCACGAGTGAATTCTGAGATGCGGCTTTCACATCGCGAGGCTACCGTGTGCAGCACGTGCCATCCCCCGGGCAACTCGCTCCCACTGATACTGGAGCGTCGCGCTGTGGTACTTCTTTGCATGTTTGGGCGGCTGGCGGTTACTCCGTCTTCCTGGGTGTGTGCTCAGAATGACCGGCGAATATGCCCAGCCTCGAGCATTTCGCGAGCACCCCAGCGCACCAATCGTCCGTATCGCCGCCCGCAGCGCACAGAATTACCGCCCATCGGGGATCGCTCCCGTGCGCTGCTAACGTCCCCGCACGCCATCGGAAGTACCGAGGCGCCTCAGAATGCGAGCGAAACAATGAACAAACCCGACGCGAGGCGACGGGGGATGCGGCTCACCGCCGTGGCCCTGGCGCTGACGCTCCTCGGCGGATTCGCCGTGGCCGACGGACTTGCGGCGCCCCCCGCCGAGGCCGCCGGAAATACCGACCCGACGCCGTACTTCCCTGACACGAGTGGACTCTCCGTCGCCGCGGATGTGACGGCACTCAACCCGTGCACGTACATCTTGCAGCAGAAGGACGCTAAGGCGTGGCCCAGCGACGTTGCTGACAAGGCCTTTGCGAACCTCAACTGCAACTCGGTCGTCATCTCGAAGAACCAGATGCCGCAGCAGCTCATCGCCGAGCGCAAGATTAGTGACCTCGTCCCCAACTGCAGCCCCGACCCGATCGTGAACATCGGCACGAGCTGGAGTGACGTGCAGTATGTCGAGAATGCCACCACCCACTCGACGTCGACGTCGAATGGGTTCACTGCGGGTGTCACGGTGACTAACGGCTTCAAGACCGGCATCTTCGGATTCGGCTCGAGCTCCGAGATCAGCATCTCGGCCTCGACGACGAACACCTGGTCGTTCGGAACGGACGAGCGCGTGGCCATCCAGACGGGTAAATGGCGCAACGGCACCACCGACATGCCCATTCCCGGCTACTCCTGGGCCTATTACGGATACAAAGACCTCTATCAGCAGGCAGACGTCTTGTGGCGGTGGACCCCCGACCCCAAACGGCCGAACAACGTCATGAGCGCGGTACAGACCATCAACGTTCATGAGTGGGTCAACGGTGGGTTCAAGAACCCTGGCGACACGACCGGGAAACAGAACCAGTTCGGAGTGCCCATCCTGCACATCGTTCCGATGACACCTGCAGAGATCAGGAACTGCTGGGACAACGGTGTTCCCGCGGGCTGGAAGCCGGGTGATCCGCGATTGAGCTATGTGCCGAACATGTCGAAGCTGAGCTTCCCGATCGTGGATGAGCCCCTCATGCGAGCCCCTTCAGGAACGATGTCGCTCGACACCTACCCCTTCCTATACTCGACCTACCCGCAGGGTAACCCGGTAACCAGGAACCTCGCCGTTGCTCCCACCACCGACCGGTACGCGTCGGGAACCCCGGCGGCGAAGATTCCGTTCCAGAAGACAGACACTCCAGCACCCGTCTCGATGTGGGGCCAGTTCGGCAATCGCACGAACACCACCGAGAGCATCGTGATGCCGGCGGGCAGCGAGGTGGGCTTCTGGACAGGGAAGGCGTGTACCCGTCTCACCGCGACTATCGGCGGCACGGCACCGAAGAACCGCGAGTTCGAGCAGCGGGTGAAGGTGTTTGCCGTCTCTATGGTGGGCGGACAGCCGCAGTACGACCGCGAGCTCGGCGACTACTTGGCACCCAACCCCGGAAGCCTGGCGGGGATGCTCGCACACGGGCAGATCTCCCTCGATATCCCTGCGGGGACCGAGGCGATCGCAATCCGCGCCTACCGTCCCGACCGTGAAAGCCAGGACGTGTCGAAGATGAGCAACGTGCTTGACGGAAACCGTGACGCGATCGTGCTTTCGAAGCCCGAGATCACGTGCGCGCCCGAGACCGACAAGCCGGGTGACGATTACATTCGCAGCGCGTACATCGGCGACGTCTCTGATGTCGTCGCGAACCTCGCAGCGACCCCGGCGCAGGTCGCGGCGGATCCGTACCTCAACCTCCGTCCGAACGCGACGCCGAGCGAGGGGTACCCGTGCAACGCTCGACCCGACTACGTCGGATATTCCTGCAACGGCACTCCCACTCGATCGGAAGGGCTCGCGTACCCCAAGGCTATCGGGCTGCACTCTCCCTCGACGGTGGAGTGGGGTCTCACGTCACCCACGTGCTCCGCCTTCGTTTTTGGTGTCGCGTTCGACGACCACATGGCGGGAGGTGGATCGCGAAAGCCGGTCTCGGTCGAGGTATACATCGATGGCGTGTTCAAGAAGACGGTGCAGCTGGCGCCCTACCCAGACCGGAATCCTGTGGTCAAGGCTGAGGTGGCGTTCCCCTACGGTCCGCACATGATCCAGCTGCGCATCGCCCCCAGCGGCAACGACAATAGCCAGTCGCACGTCAACATCATCGAGCCCGGTCTGAAGTGCAAGGTGCAGGAACCCAGGACCGGCACCAAGCCGACCCCGGCCAAGCCCGTCGCCATGGAGTACATCTCGGTGAACGACCTGACCTGGAGCAACGAGATCTCGTGGCACTGGGGTAAGGCCCGTCGCAACATCAACCCGGTAAACGAAGGCCCGATCGAGATCGGTGGTCTCGTCTTCCCTGTCGGCATCTTCGCTCACTCGCTCAGCAAATTCGACGTCACGATTCCCCGCAAGGACTGCTCGGTCTTCATGGCCGACATCGGAGTCGTCTCGACGGGTAACGACGCGAGCAGCATCGTGTTCGAGCTGTGGGACGGCGAAAAGCGCCTCGCTCAGAGCCGCGTGATGCGAGCGGGAGAGACGGCAGCGTTCATCCAGGCGAACATCATCGGTGTGTCTCGACTCACGCTCAAGGTGACGGACGGTGGCGACAGCGTCAACATGGATCACGCGGGCTGGGGCAACCCTGTCATCGGGTGTGGCGGCAGCGCGGCATCCACGACGACGCCCCCGCCGGCGCCGGAACCGCCGGCTCCCACCCCCACGCCGCCGTCCACGCCTCCCGGTAGCACGAAGGACATCTCGGCTCTCGATGTGAAGTGGGAGGAGAACCAGTTCGTCTATCGTCCGGCGACTCGTGGCACGAACCTCGACACCGGCACGGCCGTCTCGTACAACAACGGCACGTACCCGGTAAAGGCGATCGCGGCGGTGTCGGGAAGTGTCATCCGCATCCAGACGCAGGGCGAGTGCACCGGATTCTCGGCGACGGTCGGTCTTGACGACTACGCCCGACGCGTGAGCGCGGGAACGTTGCAGTTCTCACTGGTGGGTGATGGCACCACGCTTGTCACCAGCCCCGTGATGAACTGGACGAACGGAGTCGTGCCGTTGAACGCGAACATCTCGGGTGTGCGATCGCTCGAGTTGCGGGTGACCGATGCGGGCGACGGCATCAACTGGGATCACGGAGTGTGGGGCTATCCCACCCTGACGTGCCGGGAGAACGCGGCGGTGCTCACATCGCTGCAGCCGTCGACTCAGTACGTCGCCGACCTGCCGTGGCGCAAGGACGAGTGGTCGGACTTCCCGTCTCAGCGCAACCTCAATCTCACGAAGACCGCACCGGTGAGCATCCGAGGCACCCAGTACCAGCACGGCATCGGCGCGCACTCGAACAGCATCATCCGGATCCCGGTGAGCCCGAGTTGCACGACGTTCATCGCGGATGTCGGCATCGATGACTCGGCTGGCGGAAACGGTTACGTGCAGATGCAGGTGTGGGCGGACTCCACCATGAAGTGGTCGGGCTATGTGAGTGGTTCGATGGGTGCAACCCACCTCGAGATCCCGATCAGCGGAACGCGGGAAATCGCACTCACGACACTGCGCGAGGGTGACCCGTCGTGGGATCACGCCGCGTGGGGCGACCCGAAGGTAACCTGCCTCGACTAGCTAAGTGAAGGGGCGACGGATGCCCGGCTCTCCCCGCGCGGGGGCCGGGCATCCTCGTGTCAGGCGCGGTCGCGGCGCAGCTGATCCGGAGTGCCGAGGCCTGACGCCGCGAGCGCCCGACTCATGTGTTTCGCGCTCGAGAATCCCGTGCGCTGGGCGATGCTCGCGAGCGTCACCCCGTCCCACTCGGCCTGCCTGAGCAAGCGGGCGGCGTGGGTGGCGCGCAGGTGTCGGATTTGTTCGCTGATCGGGCCGCCCATCGGCGTATCGAGACTATAGAGGGTGCGCCGAGATACCCCGAGCGCCTCGGCGATGGACTCCGGGGTGAGCATGGGGTCGGTCACAAACCGTTCCAGGATGCGCGCCAGCTGTGCCTCGCGTGAGCGCTTGAGGCGCTCCACCGAAGGGCTGCAGTTCGCGAGCGCGTTCACCATCCCCCCGAGGGTCCGCGCCCACGCGCTCTCGAGCGATAAGCGGCTCTGGTTCGCGCCGATCAGACTCTTGGACAGGGTGTGCATGGTGGCGAGCGCCGCCTCTGCGGCTTCGGGATAGTGAGCAAGTTCGCCGAGTTCGATGACCGCATCTATCGCTTCCGGCTCGGCGGGCACGAGATCGGCGTACACCTGTACGACGACGAAGGTCGTGCCCCCATCCTCGTCGCGGGGAACTCCCGAGTTGCCGACGAAGAGCCTGAGGCTTCGCACGATCAGGCTGCTGGGGTCGAGCTCGGGGCGTTGATCGAGGCTCGTTCCGATCTCGACAAAGGTGCTCAGTATCCGTCCGCGGGGCAGCAGATCGGGGCGCGGTACCGGTAGGGGTGGAATCGTCATGGTTCTACCTCATAAGAGAGAAGCATTTTCGACATTGTGTCCCAAAGGGCGCTCGGGATCATACGGGTTGACAGCGTGGACCATCATTCTGATTGCACAACCCGGGCCAGCTAGCCGATCTCTCGACATCGGGTTTTTACGCCTCGGTGACATAAACATGAGGGATTCTTAGAACGGGGTACGTCAAATTAAATAACGATTTGATAACGAGCCAAAGTGGAATTCGCAGCCGCGCGGAAATCAGTCCAACCGACCTTTCACGAAATGGACGATTATCACCACGAGCGGACATTCCGTGCAACGCATATGTCTGATTGTGCATTTTGTCTTGCGCGGCATGGCGTCATTTTGCGCATCTGTACCCCAGATGAAAGTGATTCAGATAGCGCGAGGTTTGTACCCCATTGCACACATTGGCCAGGTGGACGAATTTGTCTACCCCAGCAAAACCCCTGGTCAATGGCCTGTTAGCAACAGAAAGTGTGTCCCCATAACTGCTGACTGTTGATATAGCTTTCGCGTACGGCTCGATGCGAATGGGCGTCGTACGTACAGCTAGGGGTTCATTGTGGCTACTTCGACTTTTACGACCCAATCCGTATTCGCGGATGCCCGGGGGGCGCGTTGGCGCTGGGTTATCGCAGCACTACTTGCCATCGTCGCGATCGTCGGGGGACAGATTCTCGGTGTCTCACCGGTCGCCGCTGCCGGCGGGTTCAGCGTGCAGGTCGCGCAAGACGGCACCGGTCAGGGTACAGCCGCGGGCTGCACGATCACCGGTCCGGGTGGCGACAATACGCCCACCGACGGGGTCGTATGTACCAACGACACGGTCCTCTACCGACACGGACCGATCGCGGTTGCCGACGAGCGAAGCCTGGTGTGGATGCTCGGCAGCACCGACGAGACGCTCGCGGGTGACATCCGCGCCACCGGCGCCTCGGTCGTGCTCGGTACTCGCGATCCCCTCGTCGACCTCATCCTCGCGCAGCGCATGGCGGTGCAGATCGCGGAGAGCAACGGCCTCGACCCCGACGCACCCCGATGGGCGTCACGCTCCGTCATTCTCGCGTCGTAGTTGCCGCGAAGATGTGACGCGAGCGATGTCCGGCGACGCCAGCCCGCTCTCGACTACACCGTGGTAGGTGGACTCGGCGACGCAGGGTTCTTCGGAGGAATCCGGTTCGGGTTGTCATCGTCGCTCATGACGCGAGCGTCAGATGCGCGCGATAGCGCGATGAACGCGGCCTCCTCGGCCGTCTCGCGTGCGCGCTTCCGACGCGACCTGGTCATTATCGTGAACCCGGTGATGGCGATTCCCAGTCCAATGACGGCGGGCCACATCAGGATGTCGTCGAGCAGCAGCCATTCGGGAACCCAGGAGAAAAAGAACCCACCGACGTAGAAGAAGAGGGATGCGAGTCCGATCGCAGCCCCGATGAGCAGCACGACGAGACCGGAGACGACGCGCCCGACCACCTGCGGCGCGGACTCCGGGCCGCTCAGGTCGAGGGAGGCGAGCGCGACGACCTCGGGAGGTGAATCCGGTTCGGGTTGCGTCATGGCGAACACGTTAGCGGTCGCGGCGTGCTCGAGCCAGCATCATCCGACTGTCAAGCCCCTTCCCCGCGGTCGCGGGTCGAGCGCACGGTGGAGAGATGAACACACTCGATAGGTTCGCCCACCGTTTGAAAGACTCGGGCCTCACGGTGGCGGTCGCCGAGTCGCTCACCTGCGGTCGTCTCGCGAGCGCCCTCGGCAGCACGAGCAGCGCCTCCGACTGGTTTCGCGGCGGCGTCGTCGCGTACGACAAGGAGGTCAAGTTCAGCGTGCTCGGCGTGCAGCGCGGGCCCGTGATCAACCGCGAGACAGCTCAGCAGATGGCCGAGTCGGTACGACACCTGATGGATACCGACATCTCTCTCGCCGTCACCGGGGTCGGCGGCCCCGGGCACACGGAAGAGTTGCCCGCGGGCACGGTGTTCATCGCGGTCGCCACGAAGCACGGCACGACAGCGCGCGAGCATCGCTTCCCGGGGGACCCCGACGCCGTGCTCGATGCCACTGTTCTGGCCGTCGTTGAGCTCGCGATGAGTGTCAACCCCTTTACGGACCCCGGGTACTCGGCCGCAGCCTTGAACTATGAGCGAACTCATCGATGACCCACGCACGCGCTTTCCGAAGCAGGACTATCCGAAGCAAGAGCAGCAACAACCTGGTCTGACCGACGCGACCACACCTCGGCCGGATCACGGCGAGGGGAGCTATCGCGGCTCGGGGCGACTGACCGGCAAGCGTGCCCTCATCACCGGCGGAGATTCCGGCATCGGGCGTGCCGTCGCTATTGCGTATGCGCGCGAAGGCGCCGACGTTGCGATCGTGCACCTGCCAGAGGAGCAGGGTGATGCGGATGAGACCGCCACCCTCATCCGCGATGCTGGGCGCACCGCCGTGACCATCCCCGGCGACGTGCAAGACGAGGCTTTCTGCCGACGCGCGGTCACCCTCGCGGTCGAGGCTCTCGGCGGCCTCGACATCCTCGTGCTCAACGCCGCTTACCAGCAGAACCGCGACGGGTTCGACAAGATCCCGACGGAGGAGTTCGACCGGGTGTTCCGCACCAACCTGTACTCCATGATGTGGTTCGGGTCTGAGGCCCTACCTCACCTCGCCCCGGGATCGTCCATCATTTCGACGACATCGATCCAGGCGTTCAACCCCTCTCCGGGCTTGCTCGACTACGCGATGACGAAGGCTGCGCAGGTGGCGTTCACGAAGGCGCTCGCCGAGGAACTGGGTCCGCGGGGCATCCGCGTCAATGCTGTTGCACCAGGCCCGATCTGGACCCCGCTTATCCCGGCGACGAGCTGGCCAGACAAGTTGCCGACATTTGGGCACGATACGCCCCTCGGGCGCGCGGGTCAGCCCGCCGAGCTCGCCCCCGCGTATGTGCTGCTCGCTTCGGCTGAGGCGTCGTACATGTCTGGCGCGATCGTCCCTGTTACCGGTGGCAAAGCGCTGTGAGGATGGTCTCGCCCGGCCCAGCCTCGTAGGCTGACGAACATGGCCGACGACTTCGACCCGAGATTCAATCCCGCATTCCAGCGAGGCTACGACGGGCCTGCGCCCGAGCTTCAGCCCGGTGATCGCACCGCTCGTGCGACCCCCGCGCGCGCCGCCGACCCGGTGCCCGTGGCGATGCCGCGTCAGTCGGTACCCGATGAGTCGTTCGACGTCGTCGACGACCGGTTCATCGAGTCGGAGGTCGAGGGGCCGCGTCGGGCCAACCCATTCCTCATCGCTCTCGGCCTCATCGCCGCGGCGCTCGTCGGCGGTGGACTGTTTCTCGTGTCACGGCTGCGAGACCTCTTCGAGGACACTCAGTCGTCGTCGAACTTCGATTTCGTGACCCTGCAGGTGCTGACCGCGACGGCACCGCTTCTCATCACCCTCGGGCTGGCGACGGGGATCGGCGTGCTCTTCGTCTACGCCACCCGGTGGCAGCGCTGGCGGTAGCTGCGCACACCGGCGCCGAACAGGCCCTACTTCTTGGGGCCGTCCGCGGGGTCGACGGGCTCGCCGTTGAGGATGACGCCGGGCGACGGCTGCACCGGCGCAGCGGGCGGCGCCGGGGGAGTGGTCGGCACCGACGGAGCACTCGGCACACTCGGCGCAGCGGGGGCCGCGTTGCTCCCGCGCGACGGCATTTTTCCCCCATTGCGGATGACGCTCACGATGCCGGCCGCCCCGAGACCGATGCCGATGAGAATCGCGAAAAAGTTGTCGGCGAGGTTGACCGTGAACTGGTTTGCCACGGTGCGCCAGAAGGCGGAGGCGAAGAGGCCGCCAGAACCACCCACCGCCTGGTACGCGGAGTACACGCCCCCGACCACGCCCGAGAACGTGCCGAGCACGACGGCTGCGCCCGCGACGCCGATGAACGGTGCCCAGCCCCTGCGGCTGAGCGGCGCGCCAGCGCCCTTCGAGTAGAGGTAGGCGGTGATGTAGGGCACGACGATCGCGAGGATGCCCGTGATGAAACCCGTGAGTCCACCGATGAGCGCGAACGCGGCGATCGAGATCGGGATGGCCGCGAGGGCGAAGATCGTGCCGCGCTGAACGTTCTCCTCAGCGGCGGGAATGGCGGGGCTTGCTGCGGGGATCGGGGGCGTCATGTCGCTCATCTCTCCACACTAGCGAGCTACCGGCACTCACCCCACAGGCCGGCGAAGCGCGACGCCGCACTCTGTGCCGCCCGTTCGATGGCCGGGTAGTAGGTCACATTGGGGGGCGAAGGGAGGGCGCGAGCGTACCCGTCGAGTGCGAGCATGACGTTGACGAAGTTGTCTTCGGAATTCCACACGTACACGAGCCATCGCCCCAGTTCATCTGTGTTCTGCACGTCGACCTTCAGCCACGCGATCGAATCCTCGGGCAGGAGGGCGCTCAGCTTCGCCTCCGAGTCCTGCGCGAAGCACTGGTCGATGAGCCCGAAGTCGGGTGCGTCGACGCCGATGAGTTTCGCTGTGATCTGCCCCGCGACGGGAATGTAGGGTCCGGGGCGATCCACGGTGACGATCACCGTGTCACCCGCCAGCACCTGGATGACGCGCACAGGTTGGGCATCCGCGGGAAGGCGCACCGGCACCGCGAACTCCGGCGGCCGGGGAGAGAACGCCGAGATCGTCGCCGACGTGAGCGCCGCGGCGAGCGCACCCGCGAGAACGATCGCGCCGATCCACGCTCGCCATCGCATGCTCGACTTTACTTCTGGCAGTGCGGGCAGAAGTAGGTGATGCGCAGCTGCAGCTCGGTATCGCCCAGCTCACCGCGCTCGATGCGCGTGCCGCACCTCAGGCACGGCTTGCCCTCCCGTCCGTACACCCAGCTCGTGGTGCCGCGCAGGGCGCCGGTGGTCGTGCGCTCCGCGCGGTCCTTGTTCGCCTCGATGAGACGCTTGGCGAGTTCGATGAGCTTGTGCAGATCATCCACCTCGCCCACCGGCCGGGTGGGAAGGATGCCCCGCAGAAAGCACAACTCCGCACGGTAGACGTTGCCGAGCCCCGCCATCACCCGCTGGTCGAGCAGGGCGAGCCCCACCTCTCGAGTCGGATCGGCGGCGAGGTTCGCGAGGGCCACGTCGGCGTCCCAGTCGGGGCCGAGCAGGTCGGGACCGAGGTAGCCGACGACCGTGTGCTCCTGGTCGCGCGGCACGATCTCGAGCAGCCCGAGCTGAAACCCGACGGTCGTGTACGTATCGTTGGCGAGAATCGCGCGTGCCTGCCACTCGGGTCGGTACCACTTCGACCCGTCGCGGTAGATGTGCCACGAGCCCTCCATCTTGAGGTGCGAGTGGATGCTGAACTCGCCCACCCGCATGAGCAGGTGCTTTCCGCGACTGACCACCTCGTCGACTGTCTCGCCGGTGAGGTCGACGGTCGCGAACGCGGGAACCCGGATGTCGCAGCGGGTGAGTTCGCGCCCCGCGAGCACCGAGTTGAGGTTCACCGCGGAGCGGTAGACGGTGTCGCCCTCAGGCATGGGTCGGTCCGATCCGGCGGACGGTTTCGACACGCATCAGCCGCGCAGCCTCAGGCCTTGGGGGGTTGCCGCGAAGCCGGCCTCGACGAGCGCGAGCCCGAGCGGCGTGCCGACCGCGAACTCGCCGTCGACCCGCTCCACGCGCAGTCTGCCGAGTCGTTGGCGCACCGTGCGGGTGAGGCTCGCCGCCGCGACCGCGAGCACCTCAGGTGACGATCCGAAGGTGAGCACGGATTTTCCGCCGCGCTCAACATAGAGGGCGAGGCGTCCGTCGACGAGCACGACGAGTGCACCGGCCTTGCGCCCCGGGCGGTGGCCGCGTTTGCCGTCGAGTTCGACCTCCTCGCGCGGCCACGGCAGGGCGGCGCCGTAAGGGTTCGCGGGGTCGGTGGCGGCGAGGGTGACGGCGTCGAGCGCCGGCTCGACTGCGGGGTCGACGACGAACGACCGCAACCGGTCCACGGTGGCGCCCGTCGCGAATTGGGCGGCGCCGAGGCCGTCGACGAAGTATCCGCGGCGGGCGCGTCCCGTCTCCTCGAACCCACTGAGCACCTTGTACGCGAGAGCAAAACCCCCTCGGATGCCCTCACTCACGACCGCGCCACGGGTGACGACCCCGTGCCGCTCGAGCAGCAACTCGCCCATGGCCTTCGCGCGCACCGTCGTGTTCCCCGCTTGCACGGCCGTCACGTCGCTGCGCGACGCGTCGGAACCGGCGGGCGTGGGCCCATCCTCCGCGAGCGGGAGCAGCGACCACCGCCCGCCTCCGGTGGGCGGCCCCGAGACGACGGAGGAGATCGAGCGTCCGCGGTAGGCGCGGGCACGCGGCACGCGCCGCTTCGCCGCGGGGCCACCGAGGTGGGCACGCAACGGGGCGATCGTGTCGTTCGTGATGAGCCCCGCCCAGACCAGTTGCCACAGGGCCTCGTTGAGTGCCGCATCATCCGGCGCATCGATCGCCTGACCGAGCTGACGGAAGAAGTAGGCGCCACCGCCCGCGAGCGCACCGAGTATCTCGCGTTGCAGCTCGGTGGTCTCGTCGCCCGAGGGTTCGGCGAGGGTGAGGGCCGCGGTGTCGGCGAGGTGGAAGCTCACCCAGCCGTCGCCGCCCGGAAGCGCGCCGTTGCCCGACCAGATGACCTCGCCCGAGGTCGTGAGTTCGTCAAGCCAGGCCTGAGAGTAGTCGGACAGTCGGGCCGGCAGCACGAGGGACTCCCACGCGGAGGCGGGAATCGAGACGCCCGCGAGTTGATCGATGACCTGAGCGAGACCGTCGACGCCGCGCAGGGTGCTGCCCACGTGTTGCCAAGCCGGGAGGAATCGACCGAGTGCCGCCTGCTCCACGGGCTCGACCTCGGACCGCAGGGCCGCGAGCGAGCGGCTGCGCAGCCGTCTCAACACCTCGACCGAGCACCACTCGGTGCCGGTCGCGCCCGGGCGGAACTCGCCGTCCACCACTCGACGGTCGGCGGCGAGTCGGCGCAGGGTGTCGGTGACGACCGCGGGGCCGAGACCGAAGCGCGTCGCGACATCCTGGGCGAGGAAAGGTCCGTGGGTGCGGGCGTAGCGCGCGACGAGGTCGCCCACCGGGTCGGCGACCGGTTCGATGAACGCGGCGGGGACGCCGATGGGAAGAGGCACACCGAGAGCGTCGCGCAGGCGCGCGGCATCCTCGACGACCGCCCACTGGACTCCGCCCGCGATCGTTACCGAGAGCACCCGGTTGGCGGTTCGTAGCTCGTCGAGCCACGCCTGCGCGGTGGTCGAGCTCGTCGAGACCCCTTCCGAGATCTCGACAGGCTCGATCACCGATTGCGACCGGGCGGCGATCTCGTCGAGGCTCAGCGGCCCCAGCATGCGCAGCACATCCACGAGACCTTCGGCGTCGCGCGCGCGGCGCTCGGGGGTGAGTCGCTGCAGCTCGTTCTCGGTCTGCTCGAGCACGGCGGGGTCGAGCAGTTCGCGCAGCTCGGCGCGACCGAGCAACTCGGCGAGCAGCGACGGGTCGAGCGAGAGGGCGGCCGCCCGGCGCTCGGCAAGCGGCGAGTCGCCCTCGTACATGAAGGCGGCGACATACCCGAACAGCAGGCTGCGGGCGAACGGGCTCGGCACCGCGGTCTCGGTTTCGACCATGCGGATGCGGCGGCTCGCGAGATCCCCCGTGATGCCCATGAGCGCGGGGAGGTCGTACACGTCTTGCAACACTTCGCGCACCGTCTCGAGCACGATCGGAAAGCTCGGGTACTTGCGCGCCACATCGAGCAACTGGGACGCCCGCTGCCGCTGTTGCCACAGCGGGGAACGACGCCCGGGGTCGCGGCGCGGCAGCAGCAGCGCCCGCGCGGCGCACTCCCGGAACCGGGCAGCGAAGAGCGCCGACCCGCCCACCTCCTCGGTGACGATCTCCCGCAGCTCGTCTGACTCGAACGCGAAAAGCTCGGCGCCGGGCGGCTCCGCGTCGGTGTCGGGGATGCGCACGACGATGCCGTCGTCACCCGCCATCGCCGCCCCGTCGACCCCGAGCCGGTCGCGCACGCGCGCGCTCACCGCGAGCGCCCACGGCGCGTGCACGGGGATGCCGTAGGGGGAGTGCAGCACGACGCGCCAGTCGCCGAGCTCATCGCGGAACCGCTCCACCACGAGGGTCGTGTCGGTGGGCACCTGGCCTGTGGCCTCGCGTTGCTCCCTGACGAGCGCGACGAGGTTGGATGCCGCGAGCTCATCGAGCCCGATCGCGGTGAGTCGGGCATCCACCGTCGCTGGCGCGCCCGTCGAGACTTCACGCTGGAACGCGCCGACTGCGGCCCCCAGCTCGGCGGGTCGGCCGAGGCCGTCGCCCTTCCAGAAGGGCACCTTGCCGGGTTGCCCGAAGGCCGGGCTCACGAGCACCTGGTCGTGCGTGATGTCTTCGATGCGCCAGCTCGTCGTGCCGAGCGCGAAGACGTCTCCGACGCGTGACTCGTAGACCATCTCTTCGTCGAGTTCCCCGACACGTCGGCCCGGCGCACCCGGGGTGCCGCCGACCATGAAGACCCCGAACAGCCCGCGGTCGGGGATGGTGCCTCCCGAGGTGACGGCGAGGCGCTGAGATCCCGGGCGGCCGGTAATGGTGCCAGCGACGCGGTCCCACACGATGCGCGGGCGCAACTCAGCGAACTCGTCGCTCGGGTACAGGCCGCTCACGAGGTCGAGGGTCGCGTCGAACGCGCTGCGCGGGAGGGTCGCGAATGGCGCGCTGCGGCGCACGGTGTCGAACCACTCCTCGACATCGACGCTGCCCAGCGCGGTCGCGGCGACCGTCTGTTGGGCGAGCACGTCGAGCGGATTGGCGGGAATCGAGATCGCCTCGATCTGCCCAGTCAGCATCCGCTCGACCGCGACGGTCGTGTGGATGAGGTCGGTGCGGTGCTTCGGAAACAACACGCCCTTCGAGATCTCGCCGACCTGGTGTCCGGCACGTCCGATGCGCTGCAGGCCCGACGCCACCGACGGCGGCGACTCGACCTGGATCACGAGATCGACCGCCCCCATGTCGATGCCGAGCTCAAGCGACGACGTGGCGACGACGCAGCGCAGGCGGCCCGACTTGAGGTCGTCCTCGATGGTCGCGCGCTGCTCCTTCGAGACGGACCCGTGATGGGCGCGGGCCAGGAGCGGCGGGGCGCTGGCGATCGCCGTCGGTGGTTGAGTAGCGCGCTGCGCGCGCGTATCGAAACCAGGTTCTCCGTCGTCGAGGTTTCGATACGCGACTTCGTCGCTACTCAACCCGCGGGCCTCCAGCGCGCGCTCCTCGTAGATCTCATTCAGCCGCGCCGTCAGCCGCTCCGCGAGTCGCCGTGAGTTTGCAAAGACGATCGTGGAGCGGTGCTTGAGAATCTCGTCGACGATGCGCTCCTCGACGTGCGGCCAGATCGAGCCGGTGCCCTCGGCGGCCATACCGGTCGGCCCGGACGACGACCCCTCGCGGCCCGGGTCGCCCCGCAGCATCCCCGGCTCGCTCATGTCTTCGACGGGCACGACGACGCTCAGGTCGAAGGTCTTCGCGGCCGGGGGCTGCACGATCGTGACGGGCGCGCGGCCACCGAGGAAGCGCGCGACCTCCTCGAGCGGGCGCACCGTCGCCGAGAGCCCGATGCGCTGAGCGGGCGCCGCGAGTAGTTCGTCGAGGCGCTCGAGGGAGACGGCGAGGTGCGCTCCGCGCTTGGTCGCCGCGACCGCGTGAACCTCGTCAATGATGACGGTGTCTACGTTCGCGAGCGTTTCCCGGGCGGCAGAAGTCAGCATCAGGTAGAGCGACTCGGGGGTGGTGATGAGGATGTCGGGGGGCGTGCGCGCGAGCATCCGCCGGTCTTGGGCTGTGGTGTCGCCCGACCGCACGCCGACCGTGATCTCAGGGGGCACCATGCCGAGACGCTTCGCGGTCTGGGTGACGCCCACGAGCGGGGCGCGGAGGTTGCGCTCCACGTCGACGCCGAGGGCCTTGAGCGGCGAGATGTAGAGGACTCTCGTTCTCGCCCTCGGATCGTCCGGCGCAGCTGTGGAGGCGAGCCGATCGATCGCCCACAAGAATGCCGCGAGCGTCTTTCCCGAACCGGTGGGGGCGACGACGAGTGCGTGGGATCCGCCAGACACGGCATCCCACGCCCCCAATTGCGCGGGGGTCGGGCTCGCAAAGGCGCCCGCGAACCACTCCCGCGTCGCGGGGGAGAACCTGTCGAGCACCATCCCCTAATCCTCCCCCGAACCCCCGTCACACCGGGTGCCGGGTATTCGCTAGCCGTTCGCCGCGAGGTAGGCCGAGAACTCGCGCAGCTCCTCGGGCGAGATCGAGTGGGCGAGATCTTCGTAGATGCGGATTGTCGCGTCGGCATGGTCGGGCAGCCACTCAGCTGTGCGTTCGATGGCGGCGGCCGGGATGATCGGGTCTTGCGTACCCCGACCCCAGAAGACCTTCGGCCGCACGCGCGCCAGCTCGGCGTCACCCGGGTGCGGTCCGCCCGGCACGAACCCGGAGAGCGTCACGGTCGCCGCGAACCGCTCGGGGGCGTGCCGTAGCAGCTGCAGGCACATCGCGCCGCCCTGGGAGAATCCCAGCAGTGACACGCTCGTGTAGTTCAGGGTGTCGAGCCACTCGATGACGGCATCCGCTGCCTCGTCGACCGCGGCGAGCGAGGGGTCGCCCGGCACGCTGCCCTGCAGCGACCACCACGCCCATCCACCGCTCTCGGCGAGCGGTGCGCGCACCGAGGCGATGACGGGTCCGAGTGGTAGCCCGGGGGACATGCTGAAGAGGTCGCCCTCGTGCGACCCGTATCCGTGCAGAAGCACGAGCAGGGGCCGGTCGGCCCGTTCGCGCTCGGGGGCCGACCAGAGAATCGCGGAGGTGTCGAGCTTCATCAGACCATCCTCACACCCGCGAGTGAGAGCACACATAATAAGAGCATGAGCTCCGTAGGCACCCCCGACCCGGACCCGAACCCGGGCTGGCTCTCCGACGACGAACTCGTCGAGATCCGCAAGCGGCTGCCGCTTCTGTATGTCGAAGCTGTGCCGGTGCGAGTGGATGGACTCGGTCGCGTCATCGAGGTTGGCATGCTCCTGCGCGGCAACGACGGCGAGATCACCCGCACGCTCGTGAGCGGCCGTGTGCTCTACGGCGAGACGCTGCGGGATGCGCTCTTCCGTCACCTCGAGAAGGACCTCGGGCCGATGGCATTTCCCCTGCTTCCCGCCAACCCGGTGCCGTTTTCGGTCGCGGAGTACTTTCCGTGGCCGGGGTCGAGTCAGTACATGGATTCCCGCCAGCACGCCGTCTCGCTGGCCTATGTCGTGCCGATCACGGGCACGTGCGAGCCGCGGCAAGACGCGCTCGAGGTCACGTGGATGCGCCCCGCAGAGGCCGCGTCCGAGGCCGTCACCGCCGACATGGAGGGCGGCCGCGGCTCCCTGCTGCGAGCGGCCCTCGCCTCAGTGGGTGTGCTGCCTTAGTTTCGCGAACTAGGCGAGAGACGGATCGTGCGGGCTCCACGGTGCGCCCTCAATGAGTAGCTCGGGGTCGCCCGTCCACAGCGCGACCTTCAGCTGCACCGCGAGTGCGGCCGCGAACGAGTCGGCATAACTCATGGCGTTCGCGGCCTTGATCCGTGCGGCGTCGGTGACTGCCGTTCGATCGGGGAGGAGCACGGTCATGGACGATTCGATGTCGCGCACGGTGCGGTCAGCCGCATCGACGCCGAGGCGACGCTGAAGAATGTATGAGACCTCGCCGAGGTTGATCCAGCTCATGACAGCGTCGCCCGCGTCGATGACCGACTGGACACGGGATGCTGCGGGCTCAGCGCCCTCGAGCAGCCTCATGATCGCCCACGAGTCAAGAACGACGGGCATCGCGGTCGCGCTCCTCGGCGCGGGACTTCACCAGGTCGGCGGTCAGACCCACGCCGGCGAACCGTCCCTTGAGCGGCGTTCCCTTCGCTTTGCGCACGACGATCTCCTCGCCCCGCCGCTCGAAGACCATCTCCTGGCCCGGCCGAATGTGCAGGGCATCCCGAATCTCCTTGGGGATCACCACCTGCCCCTTCGCACCGATCGAGTAGCCCATGGGCGCGAGTGTACCAGTCATACCTCCAAGTATGACTGAGTCGACCGCGAGCGAAATTGCACATCGCCGCCGCTGTGAACGAATCCGAGCGACGGCGACGTGTGGAGGGTTGGTTAGCGTCCCGTGCGGTTCGGGCGCACGACCTGGCCGACCCGGATGGGTCCGGCCGCCGACTGGGCGCGGCCCTTGCCGCCGCGGGGGCGGGCGGGGGCGGCGTCGTGCGAACGGGCACCGCGGTCGGCACCTGCGGAAGCGCCGCGCTGCGCGGTTCCCCCACCGGACGACGACCACGCGGTGGTTGCGCCGGAGCGGGGAGAGTCGTTGCGCGGGGCGCCGGAGCGCGCGGGGCGCGACGAACGCGTTGAGTCGCTGCCGGATGCGGCGGCGGGGCGGCCGGAGCGGTCGCGGCGCTAGCGGCCCG